>WBZX01000041.1_pt1 | contig 112398 bp, 103 predicted proteins | sample 5204211 | NCBI WGS metagenome assembly WBZX01 (sample SAMN12344362, study PRJNA552823) | activated sludge metagenome | biome: Activated sludge suspended growth; feature: Nitrification reactor; material: Wastewater; isolation source: activated sludge from nitrification reactor of wastewater... | reverse complement strand
CCCTTCAACCCGGACCACCTGAAGCCTAAGATCGCTTGACAAACACAACGGTGTCTTGGCCCTCGCCGCTGTCAACCCACACGCGAATGTGCCCTCTGTCCGAAGGCACCACCACTGCACTGCAACCTGCGTCGGTGGTGGTCCACCGGGTGGGGCGCCACCGCCGGCTCAGGCAGGGTGTCGGGTGAGCGATTGACGCAAGTAGAGGCGGAATGGGTCGCGCCCTGGCAAGGGCGCGGCACAGGCGGACATGGCGTCAATCGCTCACCCGGCGACCTCTGCCCGCCACCCAAGGTGAAGGCATGGATTCCCGCCTACGCGGGAATGACCGCAACGCGCCGCACGCAGAACTCAGACCGGTGGCACCACCAGATCCGTGGTGCCCGGCCGCACCCAGCGCAGGTGCTCGCGCGTGGCATCGATGCAGCCGCCTTCGGCGTAGACGCCCTTGCCATCACGCAGCCGCAACATGCGCTGCAGGATCTGCTCGCGTCGGGCCGGGTCGGCCTCGGTGGCGGCCACACAAGCGGCCACCTTGGGCTCGTCGATGCGCTGCTCGCCTTCCTCGTCGAAGTACAGCGCGTCGCGCCAGTGGAAGACCTCGATGCACTTGGTGGCCAGCGTGAACGGGCGTGCCCGGTTCCACAGGTTGGCGAACTCGCCTCGGCCCAGGTAGAGCGTCCACGAGCCCTCGTAGCCACTGGCGTCCGATGAGGCCTCGTCGGGGTTGCGGAACCACACCCGGTCTCCAGGCACGTAGTAGCGCGGCGGCAGCGGCTGCGCCAGCGAGCCTACCTCGCGCAGGAACACGTCGTGAAACAGGCCTGACTGGATGGACTTGCGCTCCCAGCGCGCCTGCAATTGCGCCAGCAGCGCCGGGTTGCTCTCAGCCAGCTCTTCGGCCAGACCCAGCAGCAGCACGTACTCGGTGGCGCGGTAGCACGAGAAGGAATACACCGGGCCGCCCGGCTCGGGCTGGGTGGTCTTGCGCAGGGCCTCGATCAGCGGCTTGCCCGGCAGGATGGTGAAGCCGGTGCTGCGGTCGTAGGCCCAGCAGTCTTCGGGCCTCTCGGCATCGGCCGTGCGGAACGACAGCTCGGTGCGGCGCGCAGCCTCGGCCACGTTGGCGCGCATGCGCAAGGCCGACCACCACTCGTCCACGCTCGGGAACACCGTGAGATCCGGCCCCAGCAGCAGGGCCAGCAGCGTTTCGCGCCACAGCGCAAGCCGAGCGCCGCCCGGATAAAATGCCAACTTTTCCGCGAGACCCAGGGTGTCGTGGCCAGGCCCCAGGCGTTCGGCTTGGTCGGGCTGCAGACACAGGCGCAAGGCACAGGATGGGTACGAGGCCCCGGCCTCTTCCTTCACCTGCACCAGGTCGGCCAGCCCCAGTTCGGCCAGCCTGCCTTGCAACGTTTGCCGATCCTGGGCCTGTGCTGGGCCCGCCGGCCATTGCAGCAGCAGCCCCGGACAGGCCCGCTCGGTGCTCCCGTTCATGACGTCCCTCTTGCTGGGCCCGCAACGCCTCGGCGCACGAACCTGTGTTTTTCAGTAACCCGGAACTCTAGCTTGCCCGCTGCCACCGCCACCTCCCGATTTGCCCCGGCCCCGTGGATCGACTGGGCCAAGGCCATCGCCTCACAGTTCATCATCTGGCACCACTTCGCCTTCTACGGCCCGATGATCGACCGGGTAGAGCCCTGGGCGCCAGACGTGGCCGTGTGGCTGACCGACCAGGCCCGGCTGGCGGTGCAGGTCTTCCTGGTGGTGAGCGGCTTCCTGGCCGCGCGCTCGCTGTGGCCCAAGCCCGGCCAGCCCCGCGCCGGCATGGCCGACTGGCCGGGCCTGGTGGCCGGCCGTGTGCGCCGGCTGGCACCGCTCTACCTGGCCGCCCTGGCCCTGGCCCTGATGGCCGCCGTGGTGGCCCGTGCGCTGGCCGTGGACCCAGACACCCCGGCCGCCCCCAGTTGGGCCCAGGTGCTGGCCAATGCCACGTTCAGCCACGACCTGCTGGGCTACCCGGCCCTGAGTGCCGGGCTCTGGTACATCGCCATCGACCTACAGCTGTTCATGCTGCTGGCGGCGCTGGCGGCTGCGGTGCAGTCGCTCACCCGCCCGGACCACACCGCGCGCCGCGCGATGGCCTGGTTCGTGGTGGCCGGACTGTGCACCGCCTCGCTGCTGTGGCTGAACCTGATGCCTGAGCTGGACGTGTGGGCGCCCTACTTCTTTGGCGCCTACGGCCTGGGCGTGCTGGCGCAGTGGGTGCACCGCAGCTCGCGCCGCAGCGCCGCCGGCCTGGCCCTGGCCGCGCTGGCCGTGCTGGCGCTGTGGGTGGAGTGGCGCAGCCGCATCGCGCTGGCCACGCTGGTGAGCCTGCTGCTGGTGTGGCAACCGCTCAGCCCGCGCCTGGCGCGCTCGGCGCTGCAGCCGGTGATGGCACTGCTGGCACGCATCTCGTACGCGGTCTTCCTGGTGCACTACCCGCTGCTGCTGGTGGTGGGCTCGCTGGTCACCACCTTCTGGCCTGACGCCCCTGGGGTGCATGCCGCTGGCCTGCTGGCCACCTGGGCGCTGGCCGTGCTGTGCGGCTGGGGCCTGTGGCGGTGGCTGGAGGCGCCGCGCGCCGCCGCCACCCGCCCTCAGGCGCTGGCCGGTGCCTTGCCCGCCAGTTCCAGCAGCGCCAGGTAAAGGCGCAGGTCGAATTCGCGCTGGTGGTAGTCGGCCAGCATGTGGTCGCACAGGGCGTAGAAGGCCTTGTCGTGCTGCGGCTCCTTCAGGTGGGCCAGCTCGTGCACCACGATCATTTCCAGCAGGCCGGCCGGTGCGGCCTTGAACAGGCTGGCCACGCGGATTTCGCGCTTGGCCTTGAGCTTGCCACCCTGCACCCGTGACACCGCCGTGTGCGTGCCCAGGGCCTGCTGCAACAGCTTGAGCTTGGCGTCAAACACCACCTTGGAGACTGGCGGCGCGTTGCGCATGTAGCGCTGCTTGCGCTCGTTGACGTACTCGTACAGCGCCTTGTCGGTGGTCACCGCGTGCGGCTCGGGGTAGCGCTGGGCCAGCACGGCCGCCAGCCGGCCGCCGTCCAGCAGCGCCTGGGCCTGGGCCAGCAACTCGGGCGGGTAGCCGGCCAGGTATTTGGCCAGGGGCGACGGGGCGGTGGGCACAGACATGGGCGGCGATTGTGTCTTGCGGCCAGGTCGATTCAATCGTGACCACCATGGCGGCAATGGGGCATGCCTTTGGGCAGATACTGCCGAGCTTTCATCCTCCCCCGAGCAGCACCATGCACACCAAGCCCTGCCTGAACCACGACGACGTGGTCGCCATCCTCAACGCCGCCCGCGCCGAAGCGCAGGCCAACAACTGGGCCGTCAGCATTGCCGTGGTGGACGACGGCGGCCACCTGCTGGGCCAGTACCGCCTGGACGGCGCGCCCGCCATGTCGGCCCGCATGTGTGTGGCCAAGGCCCGCACCTCGGCCCTGGGCAAGCGCGAGACCAAGGTCTACGAGGACATCATCAACAACGGCCGCACGGCCTTCCTCAGCGCCCCCGACCTGGACGGCATGCTTGAAGGCGGCGTGCCCATCCTGGTGGGTGGCCAACTGGCCGGCGCGGTGGGCGTGAGCGGCGTGAAATCGGTGGAAGACGCGCAAATCGCCAAGGCCGGCATCGCCGCCGTGGTGCCGCAAGCCTGACCGGCTGCCCCCGGCGGTGGCTGAGGCTTGGCCGCTTGTGAGTCGCCCAGCGCTGGCCTGAGCGACTTCATTTCGTGGCCGGCCGGCCGATAAAGCCCGGGTAGCCCGAGCCCGCCATGAAGCCCAGCCCTGCCCAAACCCCCCCCTGTGCCACCGCCGTCCAAAAAGAACTGGACACCGCGCGTGACCAGGGCCCGCTGCGCACCATCGTCATCCCGCCCTGCCCCGACCTGCTGCGGCGCATGCAGGACGCACTGGCCCAGGCCGAGCCCGACCTGAACGAGGTGGCCCGCATCGCCGGCAGTGACGTGGCCATGTCGGCCTCCCTGCTCAAAGCCGCCAACAGCCCCGCCTACAACACCGGCCAAGCCGTGCAAACCGTGGGCCAGGCCATGAACCGCCTGGGCCTGGACCACACCGCCGCCGAAATGACGGCCTACCTGCTGCGCCGCAGCCTGCCCGTGAGCAACCCGCTGCTCAAGCGCTTTTGGGCGCGCGCCAGCAAGCAGGCCGTGGCCATGCGCTACATCGCTGGCAAGCTGCCCGGCATGTCGCCCGACATGGCCCACACCTTCGGCCTGTTTTGCCACACAGGCCTGCCGGTGATGCTGCAGGGCGTGCGCGGCTACAGCGGCACCATGGTGGAGGCCGCCGCCCGCATCGACCGCCCCTTCATCGCCACCGAGAACGCCAACCACCGCACCGACCACGCCGTGGTGGGCGCCCTGGTGGCCCGCGTGTGGCGCCTGGCGCCCGAGGTGATGGTGGCCATCCGCCGCCACCACGATCTGGACATGCTGGGTGACGACCAAACCCCTCCCGACATCCACACCCTGGTGGCCGCTGGCCTGGTGGCCGAGCACCTGATGCGCCGCCACGAGGGCCTGGACGATGACGTCGACTGGACCGCCCACGCCCCCGAGGTGCTGGCCTGGTTGCAGCTGAGCGGCGACGACCTGCAGCTGTGGGAAGAAGAACTGCGGCCGATGCTGGATGCCGCTTGATCAGGCCACCGCAGCTCCGATCTCTGCCGCAGTGACGGGAAAGATCTCGTACAACCGCGTCAGCAGCCGCCGCGCATCGTTCTCGGTGCGCAGCTCGGCATAGGCTGCCTCGGCCAGCGGGTAGCGTTTGCGCAGGTAGTTGAGCCACTGCTTGATGCGGCCGGTGCGGTACCTGGGCACCACGCGCTCTTCCACCCGGGCCCAGAACACCCGCAGCAGCGCGCCCAGCGTCTCATTGCTCAGGCCTTGGCCGGTGGGCGCGCGGCCGGCGTCGTGGGCCAGGATGCTCAGCGCCAGCGCCGGGTCGGCCACCATGCCGCGACCCAGCATCAGGCTGTGGCAGCCCGAGACCTCGCGGCAGCGCAACGCGTCGGCCAGGCTCCAGATCTCGCCGTTGGCCACCACCGGCACGGCCACGGCGGCACGGATGTCGGCAATGCGCTCCCAATAGGCCGGCGGGCGGTAGCCATGGGCCTTGGTGCGGGCATGCACCACCAGTTCGCCAACGCCGCCACTCTCCAAAGCCTGGGCGCAGGCCACGGCAAGCCCGTCGTCCTCGGTGCCCAGCCGCATCTTGGCCGAGACGGGTTGTTCGGCCGGCACGGCGCGGCGCACGGCGGCGGCAATGCGGTGCAGCAGCTCGGGGTCGTCCAGCAACGACGCCCCGCCACCATGGCGGTTCACCACCTTGGCGGGGCAGCCGAAGTTCAGGTCCACGCCCGCTGGGCCCAGCTCGGCCAGGCTGGCGGCGTTCTCGGCCATACAGACGGGGTCAGAGCCCAGCAGTTGCCCGCGCACCAGCACCCCAGCCGGCGTGCGGCTGCCGTGGGCCAGCTCGGGCATCACGCGGTGGAACACGCGTTGGGGCAGCAGCATGTCGGTGATGCGGATGAACTCGCTGACGCAGCGGTCCACGCCGCCCGCTCGGGTCAGCACATCCCTCAATGCGCAGTCGAGCAGCCCCTCCATGGGCGCGAGAAGAATTGTTGGCCCCTCGCCCGCCGAGTACGGCGTTCGATCCCCCGAGGGAATGCTGGCCGGCTTGGGAGCGGCCCGGCGCTCGGCCAGGATGCTCAACTCGACACCCGCTTTCGCACCAGCTGGATGTGGCTGCGCAGCGCGTAAAGCTCTTCGGCGTAGGCCAGCGGCACGCGCACACGGCCCACCTTGGCGTCGATCTCGTCCAGCTCATGCTGCAGCTCGACGGCGGGCCGGCGGCTGCGCGACTCCTCCACCTCGCGCAGCTGCGCATACCAGCGGAACACCCGCGAGCGGATGCGTCGGTCGTACAGCGGCGGCAGCACCCGCATCAGCGGCAGCGCCACCACCACGATGGACAGCAGCATCACCCACATGCGGTCCACCAGGTTGGCCAGCCAGAACGGCACGTAGCGCTGCAGCAGCGGCGGGCCGTTGCGCAGGTAGCGCTCGGCCTCGGCCGCCAACGGCCGCTCGGTGTTGGCGGCGTTGGGGAACTCGCCCTTGCGCTGGAACCAGCCCGCGCCGCCATGCACCTGCGTGGCCGCCTGCATGAACAGCTGCACCAGCGCCGGGTGCAGCCCCTCGCGCGCCAGCAGCCCGGCCGTGGGCGCCACCAGGTGCACGTCGGCCGGCGGCTGGTCGGCCGCCAGGTTCACCACGCCACGCGGCAGGGTGACGGCGCTCATGAACGGAAAGCGCCGGGCATACGCCTCGGCCTGCACAAAGTCGAACAGCGCGATGCCGGGCGTCTGCAGCAGCATCTGCACCATGGGCGATTCGGGCGCCGACGCCAGCACCAGCGCGTCCATGCGGCCTTCCAGCAGCTCCACCACTGCGGGGGTGAGTGGCAGCGGCGAGAGCTGCACCGCGCCCTCGGGCACCGCATTGGCCTGCAACAGCTGGCCCATCAGCGGCGGCACGCCCGAGCCGGGCGCACCCACGTTGAGCTTCCAGCCGGCCAGCTCGTGCAACTGCGTGAGCAACGGCTTTTTCAGCAGGCGTTGTGCGCTGTCTTGCCGGTAGAACAGCCACACCGGCTCGTGGAACAGGCTGCCCAGCGAGACCAAACCCTCAGTGTCGGCCTGTGCCTCGGCGGCACTGCGCGCGTCGCTGCCGCCCTGCACAAAGGCGATGTCCACGCCCGACTGCGGGTTGCGCAGCAGGGCCAGGTTCTCGGCCGCGCCCTGGGTGGGCCGCAGCGTCACGGTGATGCCGTGGGCGCGCAACAGCTCGGCATAGCGGCGACCAAACTCGGCGTAGGCACCCTGGTCCACCCCGGTGGCCAACACCACGCTGCGCGGCGGGGCCGGCTGCAGCACCGCATAGGCCAGCGCCAACAGCAGCGCCGCCCCCGCAGCCACCAGCCACACGGGGCTGAGCGACTCGCGGCTGAACACCGGCAAGGCCATCAAACGCACTCCGTCACCGCAATCCCAGCAGGCGCAAGGCCAGCTCGTGCAGGCGGCCAGACGGGTCGGCCAGGTTGTGCAGGATATCGAGGTGGTTAGCACCGGCCAGCGTCTCGCACACCGGCACCGCCGTGGGGCCCCACTGGTCGCGGATCAGCGTGTTCTGGCGCAAAAACTCTTCCGACTCCAACCCGCCCGCCACCGCGTACAGCGGCCGCTTGGGCCGCGCGAAGAAGGCCGGGCTGAGGCGGTTGGCGCTGCGCGCGGTGAGTTGCAGATCCCCCTGGATGAAGGGCGTGTGGCGCAGCGGCTCCAGGTCGTACAGGCCCGAGATCGACAGCGCGCCCAACAGCGGCTGCGGCGGCAGCGCGGTGTCCACGTCCTTCCAGCGGCAGCACAGCAGCATGGCCGCCAAGTGGCCGCCGGCCGAGTGGCCCACCAGCACGATGCGGGCCGGGTCGCCCCAGAACGAGGCAGCGTTGGCATGCACCCAGGCCAGCACCCGGGTCATCTCCAGCGCGATCTGCTCAATGCCCACCGCCGGGCACAGGCTGTAGTTGGGCACCACCACGTGCGCGCCATCGGCCACGAACGAGGGCGCCACGAAGGCATGGTCGGCCTTGTCCAGCGAACGCCAGTAGCCGCCGTGGATGAAGACCAGCACAGGCGCCAAACCCGCGCTGTCAAGAACCGTGGTGGGGAACACGTCCAACCGCTGGGTGGCCTCGGGCCCATAGGCCACATCCAGCTGCGCCCCCGGCGACCCGGCCCGCGCCGCCTCCGACGCCTTGCGCCAGCGCTCGAACAGCGCCGGGTGCTCGGGGATGCGCGCGCGGTTGTTGTACTGGGTGTCCAGCCACTGCGGGTCCGTCATGTTCACCTGGGGCACTCCTTGCTGAGGGTCGAGCTCCGAGGCACCGTGCCCCGAAAGGCCGCAAGGCTATCGGAAAAACCACGCCCCTCAACGCCAGCGGGCTGCTGCTAGAATTTCAAGCTCGTGTGGGGGTGTAGCTCAGCTGGGAGAGCGTCGCGTTCGCAATGCGAAGGTCGGGAGTTCGATCCTCCTCGCCTCCACCAAACGAATCAAGGGCTTAGCTTCGGCTAAGCCCTTTTTCTTTGGGCCGCATAGGCCGCAAATGCGGCCCATGCGGCCCATGCGGCCCATTGACCTACGCACTACGCCGCGCCATCAGAGAGATGGGCCGCAAGTGATTGCGGCCCATCCAGCAATCGAAGGGCAGGCCAGCAGCGGCAGTCAGTCGATTTCGACCACTGAATGTGCGCTGTCGACCGGATTGGGCGGGATTGTGGTCATTCTGGCGAGCAGTTGTCCGAGTCTAAGGCTGAATTTTCCTAGCCGCTCGGACGAAGATGAATCGCGTATTCAACGACCTGCTTCGGTCCACGCTTGCCCTGCGCCTTGTAGTGGTGGTCCATGCAAAAGACGTCGGCTGTCTTCGCATGGCCCTCTAGACGTGCAAGCGTCCCGTCAATCGAAGCCACGCCTGTGTTCGAGTAGCTCCACAAGCAGTTCCAGCCCTGGGCCAAACAAGCTTGGATTGCTCTGGCGATCTCTGCCTCCATGAGATCAGCGCGTCGTCCGCTGAACTTTGACGCGAATCGACCTTCTGAGCCCCGCTTAGGAAGCCTGCCTTTGCCCGAGACCGCCTGCGGCTGATAGCGCACAACTGCCTCCAGGACATGGTAGTACCGGCTGTACTCGTCCCGGGTGTACGGTGGATCGATGTATACGCAAACAGGGCTGCTGCCAGTGGCGCGTGCGACGGCAGCAATTGCACTTTCCCAAGGGCCTGCGACCACTGAAACGGCATGTTTAACGTTTTCGCTTTCCGTGGCCAAGCTCGTCAATCGCTTGAAGAACTCGTGGGTGACGGACAGCGAGCGCTGTCTTAGCGCATCATAGATGTCCCCTCGAGCCTTGCCAGAGTCGGATATGTCCAGCTTCGGCTGAGCAAAGTGGCCGCCGTAGGTGTACGCGCAAGCGCTGGCGGCGCAGACCAACGCGCCCAGAGCCCACTTCCGCTCGGTCTCGTCTGAGAGATCCGATATCGACTGTCGCAGACAATCGAGTTCGGCTGCCTGGCGATCACCGAAGAACACGCCGCCATAGAGGTGGCCGAGCAGCCTGCCAGAGCGATGGGCTTCGCTTACCGCGTCGAGACTGCCGAGATTGTCTGTCTCCCAAAGGGCCAAACGCGCGCGCAGCTGTTGCAGGAGAACCTCGGGGTCTCCAACAGAGAGTTCTGAGTTGACAAGCTGGCTCTCCTCATCGATGGAGCGGCGGACCTCGTCACTGAGTTCAGTGAAACGGCGGCGCGCACCGTCAATCACGCGCTGCGCGACCTCCTCGCCTCGAGCGTGGGTCATGCCACCGCCTTGAACCAGTCCGAGCAGACGGCAAAACTCTTGCGCGTCGGACGCGATCGTTGGAAACTGCCTGGCAAATGCAGCGGCCATGACACCCGATCCGCACATGAGATCGACCATCGTCGTATTCCGAGCTTCGGTTGCGTCGACGATGTCTAGAAGCTGGCTAGCGAGTACCGCCTTGGAACCCATGTAGTTTGCCGACCGCGCAAACAAGGCACTGCGGCTCGTCGCAAGGCTTCTATGCCGCTCTACGCTCCTCGCTGTGATCGCGTTGAGCGCCACGTTCAACGAGTAAGCTCGATAGCCGTCGAGGTCAATCTCGTTCCATTTCGAGCTCAGCGCGAAGTGACTACCTTCCGAGCGAGCGGACAGCCACAGCGGCAGCAGTTGCATCCACAGTGGAGATGCCGGCGATGAATGGGAACCTGCGCCCTGCGTCAAACACGAGAACGCGCCGAGTTCAGCGACGACGGTTGGCGCAAACAGATCATCCGGAAGGTGCGGGCCTACGCCCCAGTCGAACTTGGCGAGCGTGAGCTCGATTAGCCGGTAGTACTGTGACGTGGCAATCCAGGTCTCGCCTTCGCGTGTGCCCACGGACGGCAGAAGGCCGCAAGACTCCCAGAGGACTTGCCGTGGTTCGGAAACCTCGACGCGACGGAGAAGAGAAGTCAAATTGCTCATGGTCAGCGCTTTGTCACAGCCACGATCGAACCGTAGGTGGAGGCGCGGAGGTGCGTTGTGAGCTTGAGCGTTTTGGAGTCCAGGCGTTCGAGAAAGGCATCTAACCCAATGTCCTTGTGGAAATTCAGAGCCCAGATCCCGCCGGATTTCAGGCAGCACTGTACCCCCGCCAGCGTCTCAGTCAGGTCACAAGCGTAGTGCATGGTGTACGCACTCAACGCGACGTCGAACCGAGCTGGCCCACCGAGAAACTGCTCTCGATGAATCACGACCATGCCTTCCGAGGCGGCTGTCTTCGCGGCTACCCCACTGATGTCGAATCCAACCAGTACCCGTGCAGTGCGAGCAACCCGCGAACGCAAGATTGTTCCCGGCCCACAGCCAACGTCCAAGACGGCAGTCGCGCCAGCCAAACCCCGCAGACTGCTGGCGATATCGTAGAGCTCCTCGTAGCAAGCGACGTTTCTAGATGGCTCTATCTCATCGTTGTATCGATGCGCCAGCCAATTGAAAAACGCGCCAACCAACACGCCTTGCGCCTTGTCCTCGCCGGTGCTGGCCAGGTAGTACTCTTCGAACACTCGTGTCCAATTGGAGCTGCCCACTAGCAACCCTTCGGCGAACGAGCGATCTGCGCACTCGAGCACACAGACTTCGGCAGTGAGATAGACGAGCGTCGCCCGACTGTCGGACAACAGGAAATCGATCAACTCGTCCGTGGGTGCGAGAACCAACCGACTGGGCCTACTCACTCGATTCGTCCACGATGCGTTTGGCGATGCGGCGATGAACGCCATCCGACCGCATGTGCAGGCTTAGCGCGATGTAAGTCAATTCGCCCAAGCGGAAAGGTGTGGTGGTTTTCTTGGGATGCCCCTCGTTGAGTTGCAACAAGAGCGATTGTGCGAGCTTGATTGAGCCGTAAAGGCTGTAAGGCAGCCCAATGAATGCTTCGACCGTACGCCAGACGAAGACCCAGTCAACGGTCCGCTCAGCTGAATCATTCATCCGCGGCGAAGCCCAAACAGAGATCAGACCTTCAGGCGACGGATTGCCGTCGGGTGTGGGAACGTGGGGCACCACCAGGCAAGCTCTTCGCGTCGACCGTGGCACCTCACCCGCTGGGAAACAGGCCAGTAGTTCCTTCTTGAATGCCCGCACCTGCTTCTTGGAATCCAATTCTTTGCGGATTCGACCAGACTCACTCAGAAGCACACTCTCTGCGTACCGCACCATATCGGCTTCTTGAGTTCGCAGATATGTCGGAACCGTGAATAGGTACGGTGACTCAAGGGTGAGTTTGAAGGCGACTAATTCTCGAAGCGACTGGTGCGCATCGTCTGAAGAGGCGCGAGTCTGTGCCTTGCGCAAAGTGTCGATGATGATCGGGTAGGCTTGGGCCGCAGTTCGGCAGCGCAGGCCGTCCGTCGCCTGCAAGTGTTGTATTTGCAACATTGCTCGTTGCGGGGCATGGGAGTCCGGATGCTCCACCGGCGACTTTGGCTTGGACACGGGATGCACCACCGGCGCGATCGCGTATAGGGCGTTCACTACGGACGCGGCGTCGACGACCAACTGCGTGTTGGAACGAAGTTGCGGCTGCAGGTCGCGCACCTTCTTCGAGGCGACGTCGGCCAAGTAGGCGATCTCATCATCGGGCCAATCGGCGGTGCTGCGCAGTCGAAGCACAGTTTCACTGGTACTGCTCGTCTTCCCCCAGGCAAAGACGTAGACGAGATCCGGGCCGGAGCTGGCAACTGAGCAGACCTGCGCGAGCGCGGCTTGCCAGAAATCCGGTAGGCCACCACCCGAGTTTGGTCTGTCGTCGACGACTACCACTCGTGTGAATAGCTCGTTGGGCAGCGGATTGCCGCCGGCCAGCGTGAGCTGGTCCTGCAGTCCTACTTGGACACCTACTAGGACACAAGGACTACGCCCGGAGTTGGGGGCGTCGATCTCCACTTCTCGAACGCCCGCATCGCCCGACGAGAGCTCCTCGCCTATAACGCGATTGCCTCCATCTATCAAACAGGCTTGTCTGCCGTCTTTCGAGAACCGGACGCGTAGATCGACCGACTCGCTGCTACGCGAATCATGGCGAGCCAAAAGTATTCCGCTTGCGATAGCGATCGCCAGTGCAATCTTGGGTATCGCTTTAGGGGCGGTCTCTATGAGGATGCTTTCGACCGTACAGGATTCAGCGGGCTCGATGTCAAGCCAGTTCAGAACGCTATGTAGGTGCTCTTCGAACGTCTGCTTCTGGCCGGGCCGAAAACCGCGGACAGCGCTCTGAATCATGCCCAGACGCGGATCTCGAAAGACGGCCGGCGCCGTCAACGCGTTGCGACGTGCCATGAGCGCTGCAAGCTTGCCGAACTCCTCTGAATCGATCGATGTGGCAGCGGCGCTACTTGTGCCTGAAATTGAGAGCTTTCCTCTGCGCTTGGTCTTCTTTCCGTCTAGGTTCTGCTTGGTCGCATCCTCGGCCTCCACGAGCGCGGTCTTGAGCCTTTCGACACTGAGCGAGCCGTAGAGAAACTTGAGACCAAGCGTAAGTCCGACTTTGTGTTCCCGGCCTGCTTTGTCCTTGAACGGGTGGGCTTCGATCCGCTTCTTAAGATCGAAAAGCGCCTCCATCATTGGCAACAAGCCTCGATCCGGAAGGATCAAATAGAACTCGTCCCCGCTGGGATGGAACGGCAGACCGCCGTGGCAAAGGCAGAGATCGTGTAGCTCGCGATTCACGAGGCGTATAGCTTCGTCCCCGCGCTCGTGCCCAGCCTGATCGTTCAGGTTCTTGAAGTTATCCAGGTCACCAAACAGCACAGCGACACCAGCGGTGCTGGTCGAATCGCCGCGTAGTCGCTCGACAGATGGTTCTAGCTTGGACTGCACCGCCTCAGGCTTCCAGTTCGGGCCGCCCATGGACCTGATGTCATTGCCCCAGAGCGCTTTTGCGAGTTCCAAGAACTTGGGTAGAAACCGCTGCTCGGGACCGGTCACCGCATGCTTGTCGCCACGCACCTCAAAGTCCACGGTGGAGCTGAGGGAGCCCTTGCGCAGGATCGTAGTTGGCGCAGCCTCGCCAAGCGCGCCCCAGCGATACCTCTGTCCATGCTGCGCGATCTCGACGAGCAGCCGCTTCGCAAAGAGTTTGCTCGCAATGGGGTTGAGTCGCTCGGTCACCTCGTGGGGCGACAGCAGGAGCGCGCTGGCATCACTGATCAAACTATCCAGCAGCTCAATTTCCTGGGTCAACTCGGTTTCCATGTCGCGGATGCCTCCCTGTCCAAAGTCTTCTTGCCCGAGTCACCAGATCCAGGGCTTCTATGGCCCCTGACGAAGACGGATACGACGTCTTGAAGCGGCTCACGGCTTGTGCGCTCGGTGAAGCGTTAGCTACGCAAATGCTGATGCCGACCGCAGCAAGCAACTCGACGTCGTTGTCGTTGTCACCAATCGCCATCACCTGCGACGTTTCAATCTTCAGATTCTGCAGAAGTGCTGCCAGCCCAAGGGCCTTGGTCGACCCTGCGGGCCGTACTTCAATGAATCTGGAACCGCTCGCAGTGACCGACAGTCCCTCAATCTCACGGACGGCTTCATGGAGCCGGGCCCGAACGTCGCCGTCTTCCGCCCACAGCAATGCTGCGACGCAGCTAGCATCAGGCGGGACTTGGTCGGGGGTCGCCACTGTGAGGCCGTTGAACTCACGTTCAGGAGCCGAGCCGTGGCCGGTAAAAACAGGCCACTCCCCTTCGAGTTGCCCAGAGAAGTCAGCACGCAACCAGTAGGTGAGAGCACTGCCTCCGGTTTGCTTCACGACCTCGGTGAGGTTACGGATCGCAACCTCTTCAATTGCGGTGTGGGCGATGAGCGTCCCGTCACCGGCGATGACGGCGCTGCCGTTGTACAGGATGAAGGGCGTCGTCTTCTGTGGCGAGACGATCTCGGCCAGGCGTCGAGCACCGGCGTACGCGCGTCCTGTCGCAATGGTCAACGGCACGCGGTAGTAGTTCAGGCTAGCGACGAGACTGACCCGGCGCTTCCACGTTTCAGTCGCCGGTGAATCGTTCGCATGGCTGATCAGCGTACCGTCCAGATCCAGGACGATCAGCTTGGCGAGCGCGAAGGGCTCCAGCTCAAAGAGATCCGCGAGTGCGCCAGGGAGCGGAGCTGGTTGGCCTGTCGACGTTGGGAGCATGTTGTCGAAGCCGGCGCAGAAAGCCGAAGAGGGTATGGCGCGAGGCACTACGAGTGGATGGCTCCATGTTACCTTGGCTCAACCTCCGTCCTCGACCGGATCGAAGGGCTGCAGTGAGCTCAGCTTGATCGTGCTGCGACCGGCTTTCGGCGTGCACCCGCGCGCGGCTCGGCCTGAGCTTGGTCGACGATGAAGACGTGGTGCTTGTGCTGGCGCGCTCCTGCGGCAGTGGTATAGCCGAGTGCGGGAAGCACATGCTCTTGAAGCTTACCGGCTCGGCTGAGCATTTCGCGCAACTCGGCCATCGGGATCTCGGATCCCTCGCAGTACTGCACGACCAATCGCTTCCATTGAACGGAAGAAATGAGCTCTTGAAGGTAGCTTGCTTCGGCGGACCTTCGGATCAGCGGCGAGGAATCGAGCACCTTCATTGGCACGCCAGACGCGCGCTCTGGGTTGGTGTCAGGCCGCTTGAGAGACGCAAGCGACTCCGGCAGGTGGTAGTAGCGCGAGTAGTCGCGGCGGTTGTACGGGGGATCGAGGTACAGGAGGTCGAACCTGCTGCCTTTTAGCACTTCGAGTGCGTCTCCCACCAGCGCTTGTCCACCAGCCACTCCCGTTTGGACGGGAATCCATTTCATCTGAAATGGCTTGAGTGCCTTGCGGTGCCAGTGCTTGAGGTGCGCGTAATAGGTGCCCGCAGTGTTGGCGCAAGGGTCCATGCTGTTGAGAAAAGATGCCAGCAGGTACTTGCGCTCGGACTCGCTCAAGAGGCCGCCATCGTGCCAGCGCTTGATCGCGTTCCAGGCTCCTGCGATACGGGCCGCGTTGTCATGGGTGAAGAATTGACGTTGGGTGGAGAACTCCGAGACCAACCACGACCGCTCTGCGCGACGCGTGTCGAGGTACTTGAGGATGTCCTCGCTGGATCTAAGACCGGTGGCTGCTCGCAGCCGAGAAAACCGGGGTAGCGATTGGCAGACGATACGCGCGTGTTGAAACGCGTTGGGCAGGTTCAAGACGTCGCATGTCGTCACCTTGAAGCCATTGCCTTTGAGGACGGCGCCGATCGTCCCGAGGCCACCGAACGCGTCGGCGGCGGTCGTCCCTGAAAAGCCTTGCGTTGCGAGCTGCGCGACCTGTGCGGCGCTCGAATGCTTTGAGCCAAAGTACCGAAACATGTCAGCGTTCCCCGCTTGTTGCGCTAGATGCCTTGGACATGGTGCGAACGGGTGGACGTGGGAAAAGGCCTCGGTGGGCCAGCGAAGAAGCGATTGCCGCTCGACTGAATCGCCCCGGAATTTGAGGACTCACAAGACCTACCTATCTAGTGGATCTATGCGCTTCGTCGAGGGCCGAGTTTCGTCTTCTCGCCTCCGGTCTCGTCTTCAACGTACTCCAGCAACTGAGGCAAGTCGATATCGAGGTGCTGGCACAACACGTTGAGCACAGCCGTGTCGTACCGCTCTGCGGTCTCGTAGTACATGCGCGTGAGCGTGCCTCTGTTGACGCCAGTGTCCCGATGGAGATCCGTAATCTTGAGCTTGCGCTCACCAAGTAGTCGGGCCAGGTGACAACGGATCATGTTGCTAAAAAGATTAATTTGGCCTTCTGAGAGACAAAACGGCTTTGCAACGTTCGCACTTCGTGCAAAATGGTCTTCAGAAGATCGCTTCGGCTCTCAGACGAGCATTTCAAGTGATCAGTGTACGTCCACTCTATGGAGGCCCATCGCATGCAGATCAAGCCAGACGCAACCTACCTCACCGCTCGTGAACTCGCTGAGCGCATCAAGTACAAGCCCAACGTCATCAACAACATGCTCAAGGACTCGGTCCTACTCGAGGGCGTGCACTACATCCGCCCGTTCGGCCGCCGCAAGGTGCTGTACCTGTGGGAGGCCGTTGAGCAGACGATGCTCGAAGGCGGCGCCCAGTCTGCAGCGACCATTGCAATGGCTCAGTGAGGCGACCATGGCATCAGTACGTGAATCTCGGGGCCGTCTCTTTCTGGACTATCGGCGCGATGGCAAGCGTCAACGCATCTACGTCAAGCTGGCCGACTCGCCCGCCAACCGTGAGCAACTGCGGCGCGTTGCGGCGAAGGTAGATGCCGTGCTGGCCGATGGTGGTGATGTGCATGCTTTGCTCGCGGCTCTCGGTCTGCTTGAAGACAGCGCCACCACTGCAAGCAGCGAGACATCGATGAGCCCGGTCATGCCTCCTCGGGCACCGGTTTCCTTGACGCCGGCCTTCTCGGTATTTGCCGACCTGTGGTTCGGCGAGTTCAAAGTGGGCTGGCGCAAGACCTACATCACCACGGTTCGAGGCATCCTCGACCAGCACCTGCTGCCACGCTTCGGCACCTTGGCCATCGGCTCGGTGACACGCGCCCAGATCCTGGACTTCCGCTCGCACCTGTCCTCCGTGCGTGGGCGCCGGCCTGGCACCAAGCTCTCGCCAGCGCGCATCAACACCATCATGCTGATCCTGCGCCAGATCCTGCAGGAAGCGGCAGACCGCTACGAGTTCACGCTGGCCATGGGCAAGCTGCGCCCGCTGAAGATCCCCAAGTCCGACGTCGACCCTTTCAATCTGGAGCAGGTCCACCTGATCATCAATTCGGTTCGCGTTGACTACCGGCACTACATGACGGTTCGGTTCTTCACCGGCATGCGTTCCGGCGAAATCCACGGCCTCAAGTGGAAGTACATCGACTTTGAGCGCCGCCTCATCCTTGTGCGAGAGACCATCGTGGGTGGCGAAGAGGAGTACACCAAGACCGACAGCTCGCAACGCGACATCCAGATGAGCCAGGTGGTGTACGACGCCCTGCAGGTACAGCACAAGGCCACGGGCAAGATGGACTACGTGTTCTGCAACCGCGCCGGCGAGCCGCTGGACACCAACAACTTCACCAAGCGCATCTGGTACCCCCTGCTGCGTCACCTGTCGCTGACGCTGCGCCGGCCCTACCAGACCCGCCATACCGCAGCCACCTTGTGGCTGGCCGCAGGCGAAACCCCCGAATGGATCGCTCGCCAGCTTGGCCATGCGTCCACCGAGATGCTGTTCCGCGTCTATAGCCGTTTTGTGCCCAACCTGACGCGGCGCGATGGCTCGGCTTTCGACCGCCTGTTGGCCACGCGCTTCACGTCGAACACCGAAGCTGGCCGGCCCGCAGCAAGCAATGAAGGCGCCCCGCCTGAAGCGCAACCGCCGCCGATGCGCGCGGCGGCCTGATCCGCTGATCACTCAGCACCCAGATCTGTGCAGCTCTGGTGCAGCTCCATGAGCCGCACGGGCTGAGCTAACCCCAACGAAACGTGTATGCCCCACCAGCCAGGGCAGGGCCGACCCACGCTCGCCACCGCTGCCTTCAGAGGAAACCTCCATGAATCCGAACCCGCTCCCCTGCCCTCATCCCCTGCACCGCCAGACGGTCTGGTTGCGCGTGACCTTGTCCAGTCGCTTCACCGCCGCACAGGTGGCCCGGTGGCACCAGCGGCTGCAAACCTATCTCTCGGCGAGAGGCCTGACAGCGGCCCTCTCGCCCGAGTGCATCGCCATGGTTCGCCATGGCGGTGCCATCGGTCCCTTCGAACGAGGCATGGTGATGGGGTGGCTGCTCGCCCAGCCCGAGGTGGTCTTCGTCCACGTCGAGCAGCGCCCATTTGCCGGACGGTCGGCCGCTGCCACCCGGGGGCTGAGCCATGTCTGATGCGGACAACGACACCCTGGGGTTCACCGTCTGGATCGAGCCCAACGCTGGGTTGAGCGAGTTGGCGCAGATCCGGTTCCAGCGGCGCCTTGAAGACCACCTGCAGGGCCAGGACCTGGTCATGGGCGGCGGACCGCTCTGCGGCGTGATCTCGTCGCCAGGGCGAGACGTGAGTGCTGCCGATCAGGTGGAGCTGATCAACCACCTGGTCGATGACAGTGCCGTGCGCAGCCTGCGCATCAGCCCCATTGCCGTCGACCTGGGCGAGCCGGCCCCGCGCGAAGCGGGCTACCTGGAGGTGCGAGCGCTGGACCTGGCCGTGATCGGCCTGACCCTGCTGCACCGCACCCGAGGGGTGGATGCCCAGACGTATCTGCAGTTGCTGGGTGGCTTTGTGCGCCCGGCCACCCACTGAAGGGGCCGGCCATGAAGCATGTCCACTTCAACTTGAAGGGGTACCTCGCTGGCTTCCAGCGTTGGCCGCTGGCGCGGGTTCGCGAGTCTGGATCGCTGCGACGCTCTGGCGCCCGGCGCCAGCCTGCCGCGCCGCAGGGCCCAGCCCAGGAGGCGACGGTGCCCACCAGCGCAGCAACGGCTGTGCAGACCGCCTGTGACGACCTGCCGGGCACCCTGCCCTCTGCGGTGCTGAGCCCCTGCGAGGTCTGGTGGCGGCTGGAGGATCTGTGGCTGCGCCTTGGTCAGCATGCGGAGGTCAGCTTGCAGGAGGATGGCTCCGCCTGCAGCCTGGTGATCACCGGCGGGGGTCTGGAGGCCAAAGCTGAACTGGGCTTGCTGTGCGCCCATGCCGCAGACCCTGAGGGCTATGCCTGGCGCATCGGGGATCGCAAGGGCAGCTTCGTGCAATGGATTGATCGCCAGGGTGACGACCTGGTCTGCCAGTTGTCTCCCTGCTGGTGCATCGAGTCATGGCCCGAGGGTCCCGAGGTCGCCGCGATGGTTCAGGGCTTCTTGGCTGGTCTGCGCCTGAAACAGCGCCAGGCCCCTCGGTGGCAGGCGGCGGCATGAACGGCCGCCCTGCCCTCAGCGCGACACCCGCCCTCGTGATGGCCGGGTGGGTGCGCGCACCGCCGCCTTGGCCTCGACAGGCATGCCGAACAGCGCAGGCACGCTCACCCCCAGGCTGTCGGCCAACGCATGAATCATGGTCAGCGTCGGGTTGGCCTTGCCGGTCTCGATGCGGCTCATGTAGGTGCGGAACAGCCCGCAGCGCTCGGCCAGATCCTCTTGCGTCATGCCAACGGCCAGGCGCAATTCGCGGATTCGGTCGCCAAAGGCGCGCTGGGGAGAGGTGGCCACCAGCGCACTGTGGCCAAAGTACACTCATTCATACACACACTGATTCATACATCAGAGGCCCCGGGACATCGGGTCTCTGGTTCATCCCAAGGAGGCTCCATGTCCAAGTCATTCATCCTCATTCCCGCTCTGGCGTCTGTGGTCCTGGCCGGTTGCGGCAGCACGACGCCGACCCGCGAGACCGCCCAGGGCTATGCGATCTACGACGTCAAGGGCGACCTCCCGCCGGCCAAGGCGGCCGAGGCGGTCAAGCTGGCGCTGCAGAAAAACATGAGCGGCGTGCAGCTCAGCCATGGGCTGCCACCGTCGCCCTTGCCGGCCAAGGCCGGCCGCTTCCAACTGGCCTCGCCGTTCAAGGCCAATGCCGGCCTGATGGCGCTGGCCATGAGCGGAGGCCAGAACGTCCAGGTGCCGACCTGCGAAGGTGCGATCCTGACCGCCAATGGGCGCGACAGCTCCTTTGCCCAGTACGGTGAGGCGACCACGTTCTTCGCCTGCTTGATGCCTTACCAGGGCGGCTATGGGCTCAATGTCTACACCACCTTCAGCAAGGCCTCGGGGGGCTTCAGTGCCGCCGTGCTGGGGGCCACGCTGGCGCGCACGGTGGTGGGGGATTCGAGCAAGTTCATTCCGCGCACCATCAATGACATGGTCGAGGGGCTGAAGGCGGCCGGGGCCACGGTGACGCTGGTCGATGCCTATCCCTGAGGCCCACCGCCATGCAGCATCTGGACATACGTTCGCAGGGCCGGCGCTGGGAGGCCGATGAGCTGTGGCGGCACGACGAGCTGCCCGGGCGGCTGGAGCTGGTCCGGGGCCAACTGTGCTTGGACGAGGACCAGCGCCTGCTGCTGCTCGGTGCGCTACTGGAACACGTGGGCACCGGGCGGGCGGTGTGGCTGGGGCCGCTCCAAGCTTGGGTCGACGCGGTCGAAGCGCGCCGGGAGGACGAGGCCTGGGACAGCATGCCTGCCGTGGGCGTTGAGCAGTTCTGGAGGGCGTCTACACAACGGTTGCCATTCAGCCAGTTGCTGGCACTGAAGCGGGATCTGTCTGCGTGGCGGCGGACAAGGCGACACGCCAAGTCCAGCAGGCCAACCCGGCGTTCACGCTGACCGGGTCTTTGGGCGCGCCGCCGCGCGCACAGGGTTCATCTGCGGTTTGGGGTCAAGCCCTTCCATTCATTCACAACACAAGGAGGTTCATCATGAACAAGCACCATTGGCACATCCCGTTCGCGACGCCCCAGCAGGTGGCGTCCCCCAGTCGGGCGGCGGCCGCCTGTCTGGCCGTCGTCCTGGCCCTCGCCGGGTGTGGTGGCGGCGGCGACCCGCTGGCCAGCGGCCAAACCGGGGGGCAAACGGGTGGTCAAACAGGTGGCGGCGCCGGCTCGGGGGGATCCTCTGGGTCTGGTGGCAGTACAGGCACCGCCACGCCAGTGGCCTGCACGTCCGCACAGCTGGCCGACGTGTGGCTCGATCAGCGTGTGGCTTGTCTGAGCGTGGGCACCGTGATGATCGACATCTCGGCGTCCGCGTCCGGAACCACGACGTCGCAGTATTCTTTTGTCATCAACCAGCAGGTCTATGACAACGCCTTCAACAACGTGCTGGGCAGCAATGTGGGACGCCACTACAGCCGCATCCTGTGCGTGCAGAACGCGCCCAGTGGGCTGACCGCGTCGTCGTCGCGGATGTACCTGGCGACGGATCTGCTGGCTGCGTTCCGGAAAGCGGCGCCGATCGCCTGGGGATCGAGCACGATGTCGGTCGAAGGCGGCGACCGAGTCGGCTGGGTGGAAGAGCCCTGCGATGTGACCAAGCACCCCATCATCGTGGACTTCGCCACGCGCAAGATCGTGGCCGTCACGCCGGCGGCCGTGGCGGCGGTCAGCATCTTCGACCTTTGAATGCCCGCGTAGCCAATGAGCCGCCAAGGTCGGTTCAGCAAGATGGCGCCGAATTGCGGCCGGCTCGCCGTCGGCTCTTTTCGAACCCTGAGGACAACTGAGTTGGCCGGTCATCCATCGGCTACCAGGCCCGGTTCCCAACACTGATCACCTCGGTCAAGCGCTGCTGGTCGAGCGTTCGAAAGAACAAGGTCAGCGCGGATCTCCAACTTGATCAAACAGAAATAGAACGTTCAAGTCCTTCCCAATTATTGGCATTTATGGTGCGACCTTGGCAGCGCGTCAAACACAGAACATGTTCATGGGTAGCCGTTGGCGGCGGTCACGAATCCGTCATTCAGCCACCTCTGCACCTGGGTAGAACGGCCACGCGCATAGGCGTTTGTCCTAGTCCACAGTTCAGGCTGGCTGACTAGACTTGGGTTAATGAACACATTTTGTGTTTATGACTCATTTCAGCCTCGCGCTGAGGGAGACCGGTCATGGAAGCATCTCGAACTCGACTCTGGTTTGGACTGGCATTCGCTGCGACCGTTTGTCTTGCCTCGGTCGTCAAGACAGCGGATGACCTTGTTCCGGCAGTTGAGCCCGGCCCCGGCCTCCTCTCGAATTCACATGTTGAGCAGTTGAGAGAAATTCATGGCCTGCCATCGCACCTCGGCAGCGTCAATTTCTGGCACCTGATGTCCGACACATATCAGTAGCGGCATCAGGTTGCCAATCAGACAGCCCAACGCCGAAGCAGTTCCGCCTGCATCAAGCGGGCCGTACCCGCATGCTGGTCCTTCACGTGGCCAAAGCCGCGCACCGTCTGCGGTAGACGCGCCAATTCCACCGCCGTGGCCAGGCGTCCCTCGTCAATTTCACCAACTAGACGCGTCGTGAGGCGGCGGAAGTCGTCGATGGCAGCGCGTTCTGCGCGCCGTTCCGCCGTGTAGCCAAACACGTCGAACGGGGTGCCACGCAGACGCCGCGCCCTTGCCACCCAGCGCATCAGGGTCAACATCCACGGGCCGTAGCGGTGCTTGATCAGATGGCCTTTGGCGTCCTTGCGGGCGAACAAGGGGGGCGCCAAATGAAAGCTCAGCTTGAAGTTGCCCTCGAATCGCTCCTTCAGCGAATCGACGAAAGTACCGTCGGAGAACAGCCGGGCCACTTCGTACTCGTCCTTGTAGGCCATGAGCTTGTACAGGCTTGCCGCCACCTCAACGCTGAAGCGCTCGCCCCCGACACGCGCCTGTTCCGAGGCCGCCACTTCACGCACGAACTGCTCGTAGCGTTGGGCATAGGCGGCGTCCTGCCAGGCGGTGAGGCGCACCACGCGGTCGGCCACGATGGCCTCCAGCTTGGGGCGTGGCCGAGGCCAATTGACCACGGCCGTGATGCTGCCCAAGCCTGCCGCCTCGCGGACTTTGTCCAGGTTCAACGCCGCCTGGCGCCCCCAGGCGAAGGCCGCCAGATTCATCGCCACTGCTGTGCCGTTGAGTTCAATGGCGCGGTGCAACGCCGACTGGGTCAACGGGATCCATCCCTTTTGCCAGGCGTAGCCCAACACGAACACGTTGGTGGCCACGGCGTCACCCATCAGGGCCGTCGCCAAACGGGTGGCCTCCAGGGTATCCACCTCGGCCGCGCTGGCCTGCACCCTGGCCAGCATGGCCTCGGGGTTGGCCTGCCAGTCGGCATCCCGGGTGAATTGACCCGTGGGCGAAACATCGGTGTTCAGCACCGCCTTCGCACGGCCTGCGGTCATTGTGGACAGCGCGTCAGCACCCGCGCTCACGAGCAGGTCGCACCCCAACACCACGTCGGCCTGGCCCCGTGCGACCCTCGCTGCGTGCAATTGCAAGGGGTCCTGGGCCAAGCGCACGTGTGACAGCACGGCCCCACCCTTTTGCGCCAGTCCGGCCATGTCCAGTACCAGCACACCCTTGCCTTCGATGTGGGCCGCCATGCCCATCAGCGCACCGATGGTCACCACCCCTGTGCCACCCACGCCGGCGATCAGCACATTCCAGGGTTGGGTCAATGCGGGCAGTTCCGGCTCGGGCAGGTCGCTGGGTGGCGCAGCGCGCTGACGCTCGGGCCTGCGCAGTTCGGCGCCCTCCACGGTGACGAAGCTCGGACAGAAGCCCTTGACGCAGGAGAAATCCTTGTTGCAAGTGCTCTGCTCGATCATGCGCTTGCGGCCCAGGTCGGTTTCCAGCGGCAGGATGGACACGCAGTTCGATTGAACACCGCAGTCGCCACAGCCCTCGCACACGGCTTCATTGATCAAGGTGCGCCGCAGTGGCTCCACCAGCTTCTTCTGCTTGCGGCGTCGGCGCTTCTCGGCGGCACACACTTGGGCATAGACGATGACCGACACCCCCTTGGTCTCGCGCAGTTGGCGCTGCACTTCGTCCAGTTGGTCTCGGTGGCTCACGCGCGTTCCCAGGGGCAAGCCAGCGTCACCTTCAAACAGGTCTGGCTCGTCGGTAACCAGGTGCAGCTCGCGCACACCTTCGGATGCCACTTGCCGCAAGATTTGCGCGACCGAGGGGGCGCCTTCCACCGGTTGCCCGCCCGTCATCGCCACGGCGTCGTTCACCAGGATTTTGTAGGTGATGTTCACCCCTGCCGCCACGGCGGCCCGGATGGCCAACGACCCCGAATGCATGTAGGTGCCGTCGCCCAGGTTGGCAAAGACGTGCGGCGTGTCGGTGTACGGCGCCTGGCCTATCCAGGTGGCGCCTTCGCCGCCCATCTGGCTGAAGGTCTCGGTGTTGCGGTCCATCCACATGGCCATGTAGTGGCAGCCAATGCCGGCCAACGCGCGCGAGCCTTCCGGCACGCGGGTGCTGGTGTTGTGCGGGCAGCCCGAACAGAAATAGGGGCCCCGTTGCTGCCCTGGGGGCAAGGCTTTGGCGGCGACCGGACAAGCGGCGCCATGAGCCAGCCAGGCCTGGGTGGCGGCTGGCAGGGCATCGAGGCCCAGCACCTTGAGCATGCGCGCCGCGATCACGTCGGCAATGGCCCCGGGGCTCAACTCACCGTTGGGCGAAAGCAGGATGCCGCTGCTGGGCACCTGCACCCACTCACCGGATTCGTCGTACTTGCCCACCACCCGCGGGCGGTGTGGCTCGTTGTAGAGGTGCTCCTTGATCTGGTACTCCAGCACCTGGCGTTTTTCTTCCACCACCAGGATTTCATCCAGCCCATGCGCGAACTCGACGATGCACTGCGGCTCGAGTGGCCAAACGACGCCGATCTTCAACAGGCGGATGCCCAATTGCGTGGCCGTCTCGTCGGTGATGCTGAGCAGGCTCAGCGCTTCGCGCACGTCGAGGTAGCTCTTGCCCGTGGTGCAGATGCCCAGGCGCGCCTGAGGCGCATGCCAGTCCTGCCGGTTGAGCTTGTTCAGCCGCACGTACTCCAGCAAGGCATAGAGACGCTCACGTTGCAGGCGGTTTTCCTGTTCCAGCGGTGGATCCGGCCAGCGGATGGAGAAGCCGTCGGCGGGGATGGGGTAGCTGTCGGGGATCTTGATCTCGACCGACATCGGATCAATCTCAAACGATGACGACGACTCCACCGTGTCGCTGATGGCTTTGAAGCCTACCCAGCAGCCGGAGTAGCGGGACATGGCATAGCCATGCAAGCCGAACTCGATGAACTCGCGCACGCCAGATGGGTTGAGCACAGGGATCATCGCGGCAATGAAGGCGTGCTCGCTCTGATGGGGCAGGCTGGACGATTTGCAGGCGTGGTCGTCACCCGCCACCAGCAGCACGCCGCCATGGCGTGACCCGCCGGCGATGTTGCCGTGCTTGAAGACATCGCCGCTGCGGTCCACACCCGGCCCCTTGCCATACCAGAGTGCGAACACGCCATCCACGCGGGCCTTGGGGTCCAGGCTGAGCATCTGGGTGCCCCAGACCGCCGTCGCAGCCAACTCTTCGTTCAGGCCCGGCTGGAAGCGGATGCGCTGCGCGTCCAGGGTGGGCTTGGCGCGCCAGAGTTCCTGGTCCACGGCCCCCAATGGCGAGCCCCGATAGCCCGAAACAAAGCCCTCCGTGTTCAGGCCCGCCGCCTCGTCACGCGCCTTCTGCGCCAGCAACAGCCGCACCAGCGCCTGTGTCCCCGTCATGTAGACGCGGCCTGAGGGCAATTCGTACTTGTCGGTGAGGCGAACGTCGTGGGTCATGGCGCCGGGCTGGCACAGGATGGCTGGCCATTGAATGAACACATCAATTGATTGTGTTTAACTTCTGATGCATAGTCGAATTCAATTTCTTGCACCAGACATTGGTTTTCCAAATGGCCAGCCCCACGATCCAGGCGCCCCGCTTCACACTGCGCCAACTGCATTACTTCGTCGCCGTTGCCCGCTGCGGGCAGATCTCGGTGGCGGCACAGGAAGTGGCCATTTCGCAGTCGGCCATGACCCTGGCCATGGCGGAACTGGAGAAGGTGCTGGGCGCTTCGCTGTTCGAGCGCGGCCGACAGGGGGTGCGCCTCACCTACGAGGGTCATGCCTTCCTGCAGCAGGCCGAGAGCGTGCTCCAGACGGCCCAGGAAGCGGCACGCTTCCCCTTCCACCGGCGCACCGATGTGAGCGGACGCCTCGAACTCGCCGCCACGTACACCATCCAGGGCTACTTCCTGCTGCCGGCCATCGCTCGCTTTCGCAAGCTCTTCCCGCTGGTCGACATCGTTCCCGTGGAATTGCCACGATCGGAGATCGAGCAAGGCCTGATCGACGGCTCACTGGAATTGGCCGTGCTGCTGCTGTCGAACCTGGCCAAGGCGACGGAGCTGAACACCCAGTTGCTGGCCACTTCGCGCCGGCAGCTCTGGGTTTCGTCCAACCACGCGCTGGCCGGCCAGGCGGAAGTGCACTGGAACGATCTGGCGCCCTACCCCTACATCGTGCCCATGATGGACGAAGCCGATGTGAACGCCATGCGCTACTGGCGCGAGGCTGGCTGCGCGCCCAGTTCGTGGATCAGGACCTCATCGATGGAGGCCCTGCGCGAGATGGTGGCCCTGGGACTGGGCGTCACCATCCTGTCGGACATGGTTTTTCGCACCTGGTCGCTCGACGGCAGGCGCATCCAGTCACTGCCCATGGCCACCAAGCTGCCCGTGATGGAGGTCGGTCTGGCCTGGGGGCGTGGGCGAGAGATGTCGCCGAGTGCGCAGGCCTTTCGGGAGTTCTTGAGCCGGACGGCCCAACAACCCTTGGCCAGTGACTGAGGGCAATAGGGGTATTAACTGAACACTTTTTGTTGTTCTGTCTAGAATTAACCCAACACCAGACGCCAAAGGTGGGCGCCCTGTGAACAGGAGACAAACAGCATGCAAATTGACTTGAGCAGCAAACGTGTCATCGTGACCGGCGGATCGCGAGGCATAGGCCGCGCCATAGCACGGGCCTTTGCTGCGGAAGGCGCCAAAATAGCGGTCTGCGCGCGCACCCTGGCGGACGTGGAAGCCACTGGCGATGACCTGCGTGCACGCGGTGCGTCCGATGTGATAGCCCGCGCGGTGGACGTGACCGACACCGCGGGCGTCAAGCGCTTTGTGGACGACGTGGCGGCGGCCTGGGGCAGCGTGGACGTGCTGGTGAACAACGCCGGGCAAGGTCGCGGAGGCAACCTCGACACCCTCACGCCTGAGCAGATCCTGGAGCACGCCAACGTGCTGCAAATGGGCCATTTCCGCTTTGTGCAGGCGGTGGTGCCGCACATGCGCACCCAGCGCTGGGGCCGCATCATCGAGATCAATGCGTTGGCGGGCACCCAGATCACACCCGACGGCATCCCCTCGGTCACGAACCGGGCGGCCTGCATCGCCATGTCCAAGTCGCTGGGCATGTCGCTGCCCAAAGACAACATCCTGGTGAACACGCTGAACATGGGCTGGATCGACACTGGCCAATGGGACCGCCATTACAAGGAAATGCCCGCCGGCACCCCGCGCGAGGAGTTCGACGCCATGGTGCTGAAGGTGGTGCCGTTGGGGCGCTTTGGCAAGCCCGAGGACGTGGCCGGCATGGCCCTGTTCCTGGCCAGCGAGTACGCCAGTTTCATCAGCGCGGCCTCCATCGACATCGCTGGCGGCATGGGCGGCCAGATCGCCTACTACCCCACGCTCAAGCGCGACTTCGCCGCGAGCATGCAAGAGCGCTTCACGCCCCAATCGGGCAACTGAACCACGGACCGGGAGAACGCCATGGACCTGCATGACAAGGTGGCCGTGGTCACCGGGGCGTCTTCCGGCATCGGCGAGGCCATTGCGCGTGAGTTGAGCGCCGCAGGCATGCACCTGCTGCTCACCGCTCGCCGCGAGGACAGGCTGGTGCGCCTGTGTCAGGAATTGCCCAGCCCCTGCGCCCATCTCGCGGCGGCCATCGAAGACCCCGCCACACCGCAGGCCTTGCTGGACCTGGCCAAGACACGGCTGGGCCGGGTGGACGTGTTGATCAACAACGCGGGCCTGCTCGTGTCGGGCACGTTGGACACCATCGACCTGGACCAGTTGGCCCAGATGACCCGGGTGAACTTCGACGCCGTGGTGCGCTCGTCCTACACCTTCGCCCGAGCCCTCAAGGCCCAAGGCAGCGGCGCCATCATCAATGTGTCCAGCATAGGCGCCTACCTCAGCTCGTCGTCCATGGGCGTCTACAGCGGCCTCAAGCATGCGCTCGAGGTGGTCACCTCGGCACTGCGCGTCGAGCTCAAGGGCAGTGGCGTGCGGGTGGGCAGCATCGCGCCGGGCACCACCGACACCGAGATCTTCGACGGCCTGAAGGCCGCGGGACTACCCGTCAGGGCAGACATGAGCACCGCTCTGGCGCCGAATGACATTGCTGCCGCCGTGCGCTTCATGCTGGAGCGCCCAGACCATGCCAACGTGGCGCGCATGCTGTTGGTCTCGTCCTCAGAGCCGGTCTGACAAGACCCGAGTCGCAGGCGGCTCGGGCAGAGCCAATCAACTCAGCGGGTCGCGATCGACACTTCCGGCGCTGCAAAGTCGGCTGGTGTTCGCACGCTCGGGCCCAGGATGGGGCCCACCACTTCGTGCCCCCAGGTGCTGAGCTTCTCGGGATTCAGTTCGAAGCCGTCGTCGTGCCAGGGCTCCAGCTCCGTGATCACTTCGAACGCAAAGCCGCCGGGGCCGAAGTGATAGAAGGAAACGTGAGGATCCTGCGTGTGCTGGCCCATCGTCATCATCATCGGCAGTTGCCGTTGCTTGACGATGTCGCACGTCTCGCCTACGTCTCGCAGGGTCTTCACAAAGATGCCCAGGTGCTGCACACCCATGCGACCCGCACCGAAACCATAGGCGATGTCGTGGCTGGTGTAGTTGTTGAGCTTGGAGCGGTAGAACGCGGTCTTGCCCTTGCCGGCGCCCGGCCCGTAGTAGTGAAAGCCCATGATCTCGACAAAGAACTTCTCGAGCTCAGGCGGCCACTCGGGCGTGATCAGCACGGCATGGCCCATGCCGCGCTTGCCGGCCACGAAACCGCCATGCGGGCGCCCGGGCTGGAACGAGCGAGGCATCCACTTCTGCCCGTGGAAGAGTTCGTGCTGGTAACCCACCGGATCCTTGAACCGGATCAGGCCCTTGACGCCGCGGCGCTCGCACAGCGCCTCATCGCCCACGGTCACCTCGACACCATGTTCGCGAAAGCGCGCCACGGCCTGCTCGAATTCGATCTTGCCCTTGGCCTCCCAGCCCACGTAGGCCACACGGTCCACGGTGCCGGGATGGAAGGCAAACCGGTGGCGGCGGTCGTCGGTGCGGAAGTACAGCGAGGTCGGATCGGCCTCGGGCGAATTGCCGATCTGAAAACCCATCACCTGCGGGCCGTACTCGCGCCACTGCTCGATGCAGGTGGTCTCGAAGCCCATGTAGCCAATACCAATGATGTCCATGTCGTCTCCTGTGCTTGTAGGGTGGCGCCGGTCGCGCCAACGCGTCACTGCGCCAGCAATCCGCCGTCCACGACGATGTCGGTGCCAGTGATGAAGGAAGCCTCGCTGGAGGCCAGGAACAGGGCCGTGGCCACCACTTCCTCGGACTCGCCCGGGCGGTCCAGCAGCACGCCGTCGATCAGGGCGGCCCGCATGGCCGGGTTCTTAAGGAATTCGGAGGTGCCGGGCGTGGCGATGAAGCCGGGGCTGATGCTCACGGCGCGGATGCCCACCGCAGCGCCTTCCACGGCCAGTTGCCGTGTCATGGCCACCACGGCGCCCTTGGCAGCAGCATGGGCCGTGATGCCAGCGATTTTGGAGCCGCCCCAGGCCGCCACCGACGAGATGTTGACGATCACGCCGCCTTGCACCGCCAAATGCGGCCAGGCGTACTTGGTGGTGTAGAAGATCAGGTCCACCTCGTTGCGCATCGTGTAGCGCCAGTCTTCAACCGACATCTCGCTGACGGCACCGAAACGGGCGGCCGATGCATTGTTGTAGAGCACGTCGATGCGGCCATGCCGAGCCACCGCCGCGTCCACCCAGGCCTGTGCCTGCGCCGGGTCGCCCAAGTCCACGCCGGCCGTGCCGGTCATCTGCAGACCCTCGGCCACCAGCAAGGCCTCGGTTTCGCGCTGCGCTTCGGCGTTCAGGTCGCAGCCGACCACGATGGCCCCCTCCCGGGCAAACCGAAGCGCTGCGACGCGCCCCTGGCCGCCACCTGTGCCAGTGATCAGGGCCACCTTGCCGGTCAGTCGCTGCATGTTGTGCCTTTGAGGGTTGGGGCTCAGCGCTGGATCAACTCGACCACAATGGCTTCGGCCGGGCAGGCTGCGGCGCCTTCACGCGCCGTCTCTTCCAGTTCCATGCCAAAAGTCTCGGCCTCCAGGTAAACGATGCCGTTTTCGTCGAGCTTGTAAACCTCGGGGCACATTTGTGCGCACAGCCCATAGCCGCAGCAGCGGCTGCGGTCGGCCACGATGCGCAGCTTGTTGGGTTTTGACATGGCGGGGGTCTCCTGAATCGCAGTGCGGGGTCGTTCGAAAAGTATATGCACATTTTTTCGATAAGTGTCACCTTTTACGTCAGGGTTGACCCCAGAGACTGCACCTGAAGCCCTCCCCACCACAGGGTCTGCACTGATGAGCGTTTCAAATTCAGAATAGTTATCCAACTTTAGAATGCGAACACCCTTGGAACCTGCCTTGTCAGGCTGGGGTCCTCAGCGACAATTCCCATCGCAGGATGGACAGAACTTCTCATGGCAACACTCAACAAGGCTGAGGCCGCAAAGCCCGCCAAAAAGCGCGTCTCGGCCCCTGCCAGCGAGTCGGCGCGCGGCGGCAGCGCGGTGATCGTCAAACCGGTGGTGAATGCGGTGCGCATCCTGCGCTACCTCACCCACACCGGTGCGCCGGAGCGCGCGGCCGACATTGCCCGCCACCTGTCCATCAACCCCAGCACCTGCTTCAACATCCTGCGCACCCTGGTGGCCGAGGATGTGGTCGACTTCAATGCCCTGTCCAAGACCTATTCCGCCGGCCTGGGCCTGGCCCGCCTGGTGGAGCAACTGGTCACGCAAGGGCAGCGCTTGCAGATGGCCTTGCCGCTGATGCGCGAACTGGCAGCCAAGGAAAGCGTCACCGTCACCCTGTGGCGGCGCATGGGCGAAGACCGCATCGTGCTGGTGAACTCGGAATCCAGCCCCACTGACTTGCACATCGACATGCCTGCGGGCCAACGCCTGCCAATCCTGATGGGCGCCAGCGGCAGGCTCTTCGTGAGCCGCATGGGCATGACGGACGAGCAGATGCGGGCCGAATTCGAGCAGATCCGCTGGGCCCGCAACCTCAGCTTTGATACCTATCGCGCCGAGGTCAACCGGGCCCGCCGCCGCGGCTGGGCCGTGGATGACGGTTACTTTGCCGCTGGCGTCACCGCGGTGGCCGCGCCCGTGTGCGATCTCAGCAAGAACATCGCCTTCACCGTGTCTGCCGTGATGATCCGCGGGCAGCGCGATGAATCGGCCATCGAGCGCCTGGGCGAGAGCCTGCGAGACATGGGCCACCGGCTCGAATCCTTGCTGTTCTGACACCGGAGTTGAACGCGGCCGGCCATCAGCCACCGCGAGCACTCAGGCACCGCACCCCCTTCGACAGATCCCTCCGGGCCACCGAGGCACGCGCCTGCGGCCCGGCGCCGCCATGGGCGGTCGGCAGCGCCCTATCGTTTTCCCCAGCTTGAGGGCCAAATGCCCTTTTAATGTGAACAGAACCGTTGATTCTGTTTATTTATTGCACTAGCATCCTGCGACCGGATTCTTTCAACCCGTGCCCGTTCGCCGCGGTGCACTACTCCCACTGGGGGCACCATGACCTTGGACGACCTGATCCTCGTGAGCGTTGATGACCACGCCATCGAGCCGCCGAACGCCTTCACCCGCCACATGCCCGCCAAGTACAAGGGGCGCGAGCCTCAAGTAGTGCAGAAAGATGGGCGCGACGTGTGGGTGTTCGAGGAACGTGCCACCGGCTACATGGGTCTGAACTCGGTGGTGGGCCGCCCGAAAGAGGAATACGGCATGGAGCCCCTGGGCTACGAGCACATGCGCCGTGGCACCTGGGACATCAAGGCCCGGGTCGACGACATGAACGCCAACGGTGTGCTGGGCTCCATCTGCTTCCCCACCTTTCCTGGCTTTGCCGGCCAGCGCTTCCAGAGCTATGCCGACCGCGGCGTGTCGCTGGCTGCCATCCAGGCCTACAACGACTGGCATTTGCACGACTGGTGCAACGCCGCTCCGGGCCGCTTCATCCCCCTGATGATGGTGCCCTGGTGGGACACCCAGGCCGCCGCCGAGGAAGTGGCCCGCATGGCCAAACTGGGCGTGCACGCTTTGACCCTGTCTGACAACCCGACGGTGCACGGCTTCCCGTCCATCCACAACGCCCATTGGGACCCGCTCTGGAAGGCCTGCGCCGACAACGACGTGGTCATCTGCTGCCACATCGGTACCGGGGCCAAGGCGGCACATGCCTCGGACGAGTCGCCCATCGACGCATGGATCACCTCCATGCCCATCTCGATCGCCAATTCGGCTGCCGACTGGATCTGGGCCCCGATGTGGAAGAAGTACCCCAAGTTGCGCATGGCGCTGTCCGAGGGTGGCATCGGCTGGATTCCCTACCTGCTGGAGCGCGCCAACTTCACGCACCAGCACCACCACGCGTGGACGCAGTCCAACTTTGGCGACAAGAAGCCCAGCGACATCTTCAACGAGCACATCATCACCTGCTTCATCGAGGACGAGTTTGGCCTGCAGAATCTCAAGTCCATCAATGTCGACAAGGTCACCTGGGAATGCGACTACCCGCACTCTGACTGCACATGGCCCAACTCGGCCGACGTGTTTTGGAGGCAGGCTCAGCACTTGAGCGAAGAGGTGATCAACAAGATCACCCACCTGAATGCGATGCGCGAGTTCACGTACGACCCGTTTGCCATCTTGGGCCGCGAGAACTGCACCGTGGGCGCCCTGCGCGCCCAGGCCAAGCACGTCAGCATCGAGCCCGCCCTCGGCATGGGTGGCGCAGCCCCCGAGCGCGACCCGAGCAAGCCGGTGACCTCAGGCGACATCAACAAGATGTTTGCCGCCGCCGACGCCCAAACCGCGCTCTGAGCCAGCCCTCCAGCCAGCCCCCTGCCCCATGTCGGTCACCGCCTTTCACTACCACCGCATCCCAGCCGAGGCCGAACCGCTGCGTGAGCAGGTTCGCGCCTTCCTGTCCGAAGCCCTCAAGGACCGCCCGCCACTGCGCAAGGCCGACTCATGGATGGGGGCCGACCCGGCCTTCAGCCGTGAACTGGGCCGCCGCGGTTGGCTGGGCATGGCCTTGCCCAAGCGCTATGGCGGTCAAGAAGCAGGCCCATTCGCGCGCTACGTGGTCATCGAGGAACTGCTGGCGGCGGGCGCGCCTGTTTCGGCCCACTGGATCGCCGACCGCCAGAGCGGCCCACTGATCCTGCGCTACGGCACCGAGGCGCAGCGCGAAAAGTACCTGCCGGGCATCTGCCGCGGTGAGAGCTACTTCTGCATCGGCATGAGCGAGCCAGGCTCGGGCTCGGACCTGGCCTCGATCCGCAGCCGCGCTGTGCGCGAGGGTGACGGCTGGGTCTTGAACGGCCACAAGCTCTGGACCACCAATGCGCACTATTCACACTACATGATTGCGCTGGTGCGCACCAGCGACAAGACAGCGGCGCGCCACGAAGGCATGTCGCAGTTCATCATCGACCTGAAGGCGCCCGGTGTCACCATCCGGCCCATCCGCGACCTGGCAGGCGGCGAGCACTTCAACGAGGTCTTCTTCGACAATGTGCGCCTGGGCGCAGACACCCTGGTGGGCTCGGAAGGCCAAGGCTGGGAACAGGTGACGGCCGAACTGGCCTTCGAGCGCAGTGGCCCCGAGCGCTTCCTCAGCTCCATCGCGTTGCTTCACACCCTGATCGATGCCATCGGCCAGAAGCCGGACCCCCTGCAGGCCCGCGAGCTGGGCCGGCTCACGGCACGCCTGTTCACCTTGCGCAAGATGTCGCTCTCGGTCATCGCCGAGCTGGCCGCGGGCAACAACCCGGCCTGGGCGGCTAGCTGTGTGAAAGACCTGGGCGCGGTCTTCGAGCAGGAAATTCCGGAAGTGGCCCAGTTGCTGCTGGACGAACTGCCCAGCGTGCAAGGCGGCAGTGACCACGCCCAGGTGCTGGCCTACCTGATGCAGATGGCGCCATCGTTCTCCCTGCGCGGTGGCACGCGCGAGATCCTGCGCGGCATCATTGCCCGTGGCCTTGGACTTCGGTGAGGTGAGCCATGCGAGACATCTTTGAAAGCACCATCACCCGCCTGCTGAGCGATCTGGTCACGCCCGAGTTGCTGCGCCACACCGAAGGCGGCAACTGGCCCACCGAGTTGTGGACGGCGATCGAGGAGTCCGGTTTCGCCGTGGCCGCAGCGCCCGAGGCGCTGGGGGGTGCCGGCGCCAGCTGGGAAGACCTGGTCGCGGTGGTTCGCGCCGCAGGCAAGCACAGCCTGCCCTTGCCGTTGCCAGAGACGCTGATGGCCAATGCGGTGCTGGGCCAATGCGGGCTGGAAGCCATCAACGCGCCTTTGAGCTTTGGCCACCGCAGCAACCTCACCATGTACCGAGGCCGGGTCAGTGGAAGTGTCCATGACGTGCCGTGGGGACGCCATGTGCCACAGGTCCTGGCCGTCACCGCCGGGCCTGAGCCTGTGCTGGTGGTGCTGGACCGCAGCGCCGCACGCCTGGATCTGCGCTTGAACACCGCAGGCGAGCCGCGCGACGACCTGCACTTCGACGAGGCCGTTCCCCAATTCAGCGTACCTCTGCCTGTGGGCCTCCATGCCGATGTGCTGCAGTTGGGCGGTGCAATGCTGCGCTCAGCCCAAATGGCCGGGGCCTTGGAGGCGGTGCTGGAACTGACCCTTCGATATGCCGGTGAGCGGGTGCAGTTTGGCAAGCCGCTGGGCTCATTCCAGGCACTGCAGCAGCAGATCGCCGTGCTGTCCGAACACACCGGTGCCTGCAACGTGGCGGCCGAATGCGCCTTTGCCGAATCGGCCGACGGGGCAGCCGGCTTGGCCTGGCTCCCCATCGCCTCGGCCAAGATCTGCTGCGCGGAGGCCGCTGGCATTGCGGCCACGGTCGGCCATACCGTGCACGGCGCCATCGGCTTCACGCACGAGCATGCCCTGCACCTGTCCACGCGCAGGCTTTGGTCCTGGCGCAGCGAATTCGGCAATGCCACCACCTGGTCGCAGCGTCTAGGCCTGGCCGTGGCCCGGGGCGGCAGCGCGGGCCTGTGGCCCGCCATCACCACCGGCCACATCGAGCAAGCCGACAACACCCTGAGCACCACCGCATGAGCGCGCCGGGCCGCCCCAAGGGCGAATTCTGACGTGCGAAGCACGAAGGTAAACCAATGAGCACACCCTTCCTGATCGTGGAACGCGATGGCGCCGTCCTCACCGTGCGCCTGAACAGCCCGGAAACCCGCAACGCACTGACCGAGCCGTCACAGATGGACGAATTGGTGGCCCTGTGCCACCACGTGCGGCGCGATGTCACCATCAAGGCCATGGTTCTCACCGGCGAAGGCACAGCCTTCTGTGCCGGCGGCAACGTGAAGGACATGCGCGACCGCGGCGGTATCTTCGCTGGCAGCCCGTTCGAGGTTCGCGAGAGCTACCGCAACACCATCCAGCAGATTCCCTTGGCGCTCTACGAGCTGGATGTGCCGGTGATTGCCGCCATCAACGGCCCCGCCATTGGCGCCGGGCTGGACCTGGCCTGCATGTGCGACATCCGGATTGCCTCCGACAAGGCCTTGTTCGCCGAGAGCTTCGTCAAGGTCGGCATCGTGCCGGGCGACGGCGGCGCCTGGCTGTTGCCGCGCGTGATCGGCATGCCCCGCGCCAGCCTGATGGCGTTCACCGGCGACTTGATCGACGCGCCCAAGGCCCTGGCCTGGGAACTGGTTGCCGAAGTGGTGCCGGCCGAGCAGTTGCTGGCGCATGCACAGGCGCTGGCCCATCGCATCGCCAGCAACCCCTCGCATGCACTGCGCCTGACCAAGCGTCTGTTGCGCGAAGGCCAGCACATGCGGCTCGACTCATTGCTTGAACTCTCGGCCGCCTACCAGGCGCTGGCGCACCACACCGACGACCACCTCGAAGCCGTCAACGCCTTCCTTGAAAAGCGGCCGGCGAATTACAAGGACCGCTGAAATGCGCACCGTATTCCGCGAAGACCACGAACAGTTCCGCGAACAGGCACGACGCTTCATTGAGAAGGAGATCGTCCCCCACCTGCCCACCTGGGAGCACGCGGGCATCGTGCCCACTGAGATCTGGCGCAAGGCCGGTGAAGCGGGCCTGCTGTGCTCCACCGTCCCCGAAGAGTACGGCGGTTCGGGCGGCGACTTCGGCCACTCGGCCGTGATGATCGAGGAACTGGCCCGGGTCAACGCCACCGCCATCGGCTTCACCACCCACTCCGAGATCGTCGCCCCCTACATCGTGGCCTATGGGTCCGAAGAGCAAAAGCACCGTTGGCTGCCTCGCATGGCCTCGGGTGAACTGATCGGTGTGATCGCCATGAGCGAGCCCGGTATCGGCAGCGACCTGCGAGCCATGCGCACCAGCGCCCGCCGCGAAGGCGACGACTACATCGTCAACGGCCAGAAGACCTTCATCACCAATGGGGGCAATGCCGGCCTGATGGTGACGGCCACCAAGCTCGACCCCAACGCCAAGGAACTGACGCTGATCTGCGTGGAGAAGGAGCGAGAGGGCTTCTCCAAAGGCCGGCTGCTGGAGAAGATCGGCCTCAAGGGGCAGGACACTTCGGAACTCTTCTTCGACAACGTGCGCGTGCCCGCCAACAACCGCCTGGGCGAGGAGAACAAGGGCTTCGGCTACCTCACGCACCAGTTGGCATGGGAGCGGACCATCATCGGCATCCGCGCCGCTGCCTGCGTCGAAGCCCTGCTGGAAGAAACCGTTCAGTACACGCGGGATCGCAAGGTCTTCGGCAAGACGGTGTTCGATTTCCAGAACACCAAGTTCAAGCTGGCCGAGTGCAAGGCGCAGGCCACGATGCTGCGCGTCTTCGTTGACGATTGCCTCGCCAAGGCCATGCGGGGGGAACTCTCGGCCGAGGTGGGCGCCATGTGCAAGCTCATGGGCTCGGAGATGCAGGGCAAGATCCTTGACGAGTTGCTGCAACTGCATGGCGGCTACGGCTTCATGAGCGAATACAAGGTCAGCCGCGCCTGGGTGGACGCCCGCGTGGCCCGCATCTACGGCGGCACCTCCGAAATCATGAAAGAGATCATCAGCCGTTCGCTTTGAATTGCTTGACCCAAAAATCTGCGCCCAGGAGACCTGACCCATGCCCAAACTGACCTATGTGACCGCCGACGGCACCCGCACCGAGATTGAAGCCGAAGTCGGCGCCAGCGTGATGCAGAGCGCCCTGGTGCGGGGCCTGCCCGGCATCAATGGCGACTGCGGTGGCGCCTGCCAGTGCGCCACCTGCCACTGCTTTGTCGAAGAGGCCTGGCTGGACAAGTTGCCCCCGGTCGAAGACCAGGAGGATGCAATGCTCGACTGCACCACCGAGCCGCGCAAGGCCAACAGCCGGCTGTCTTGCACGCTGGTGATGAGCGAAGCCCTGGATGGCCTGACGGTGCACCTGCCGGCGGTGCAATGACGCTTGGCTGACCACCACAGCACCCCAACGCAAACAGCCATGGGTGGCATCCAGCGCATGGACCATTTCACAGTGGTCACCAACCAGTTGGAGGCCACGCGCGAGTTCTACGAACGCCTGGGCCTTTCAACCGGGCCACGCCCGGATTTCGGCATCCCGGGCCTGTGGCTCTACGCCGGCCAGCAAGCGGTTCTCCACCTGGTGGAGGTGGCCAACCTGCCCTCGCCCAGGCGCGGCGCCATCGACCACATCGCCTTCTTTGGCGGTGACATCGTGGAAACCTTGCGCCAGTTGCAACAGCAAGGCACGCCCTACCACCTGGTGCGGGCGCCGAGGCCCTGGAGCACCTGGCAAGTGTTCTTCGAGGACCCCAATGGCGTCGAGGTCGAGATCGACTTTGACGCTTCGCAGACCGTGCCCCCGGAACTCAACCCCGGGCGGCTTGCGCACTAGATCAGCCCGTCGTAGGAGCCGCCATCCACCTGCAAATTCTGGCCTGAAATGAACGAGGCCTGCACCGAGCACAGGTAGGCGCAGGCGGCGCCCAGTTCTTCAGGGCGCCCCAGCCGCCCGGCCCGAACCATGCGGGCCTGCAAGGCCCTGGCCTCATCCAGGCTCACCCCTCGCTCACGCATGATGCGCTGCGCCATCTGCTGCTGACGGCCGGTATCGATGTGCTGAGGCAGCAGGTTGTTGATGGTCACGTTGTCGGCCACCACCTCCCGCTGCAGCCCCTTGCAGAAGGCCGTGAGACCCGTGCGCGCGGTGGTGGATAGGCTCATGCCCAGCCTGGGCGACTTCACCACCGCCGAGGTGATGTTGACGATGCGTCCGAAGCGGCGCGCTCGCATGCCATCGACCACCGCCGAGATCAGTGCGATGGGCATCAACAGGTTGGCCTCCAGCGCCGCCATCCAGGCCTGGTGGTCCCAGTCGCCAAGCGCACCAGGCGGTGGGCCGGCGTTGTTGGTCACCAGGATGTCCGGTGCGTCGCAGGCCGCCAACAGGGCGGCACGCCCCTGTTCGGTGTTGAGGTCAGCCTGGACGGCCTGCGGTCGGCGGCCCCCGCAGGCCTGGGCCATCTCGTCGGCGGTGGCCGCCAGTGCGGCGGCATCGCGGCCGTTGATGACCACCTCGCACCCTTCACGCGCCAGCGCCAGGGCACAGGCCTTGCCCAGGCCCCGTGACGAGGCACACACGATGGCCTTGCGGCCGCTCAAACCCAGGTCCACGGTCTGCGCTCAGCCCCAGACCACGCAGACCGACTCAGGCCCACGCAGCTGGGCACCGGTGATCTTGGGCGCGGGCTTGTCCGGGTCCAGCCGCACATTGGGCAGCAGGTCCAGGATGGCGTTCAAGGCCACCGTGAGTTCGGTCTTGGCGATGAACTGGCCGATGCACATGTGCGGGCCGAAGCCAAAGCCGAAGGAGGGCTTGGGCTTGCGGTCGATGTCGAAGGTCTCGCTGTTCTCGAACGCGTCCTCGTCGCGGTTGGCCGACGACACGATGCACTGCACCATCGAACCCTTGGGGATCTGCATGCCAGCCAGTTCCAGGTCGCAGGCGGCCTGGCGCACCTTGAACGTGGCGATGGGCTCGAAGCGGATGGCTTCATCAATGGCCTTGGGCACCAGGCTGCGGTCCTTGCGGACCCGCTCCAGCACCTCGGGGCGCTCCAGCAGCAGGGTCATCAGCGAGCCAAAGGTGCGCGTGGTGGTTTCGCCGGCCGCCGGCAGCAGCGAGCGCACGAAGGTGGTCACCTCGTGGTCGTCGAGCTTGCGGCCCTCGTACTCGGCCCGGATCAGGCGGCTGATCAGGTCGTCGCCGGTGGCCCCCTCAGCGCGGCACTGCACCACGGCAATCTTCACCGCGTCGTACAAGGCCTTGGCGGCTTCCATTGCGGCCACGCGGGCCTTGGCGGCGCGCTCGGCGTCGAGCTGCGGGCCTGCCAGGATGGCCAGCGCCCAGGCAGCGTATTGCTTGACCTTCTCGGGTTCGTTGTCCGGAAATCCGATCAGCGAATAGATCAGCCGGATCGGGAAGTACAGCCCGAAGTCCATCAGGTCCGCCTTGCCCTGCGGCACCAGCGGCAGCAGGTATTCATTGCGGATGATCGGGTCCATCTTGCTGTCGCGCCACCGGGTCACCACGTCGGGCAGGAAGATGGGTTGCAGCAGCGAGCGGGCGGCCCGGTGCATCTCGCCGTCCATGCCGGTGAGGATCAGGCCATCGAAGAACGCGCCCAAACCCTCGGCAATGAAGCCGCTGGTGAAGTTCTTGGCGTCCTTCAAGACGCTCATCACGTCCTTGTACTTGAAGACCGTGTAGGTGGCCCGGTTGGCGTCCAGGCCGGCGATGTTGGGCACGCCAAGCTTGGCCATGAAGTTCTCGGCCACGATGGGCGAGCTGCGCCGCATGTCGCGGTAGATGGCGTGCAGGTCCACGTCCGCACCGCGGTAGTTGTCGGCCACACCGGCGAAGGCCGACTCCAGGGATTGCGAGCTAGAGCTGGTCATGAGAAGCCTCTATAAATTGAACACTAATTGCAATTCTGCTCCACTTATAGCACCAACCCACCCGTATCAACCCGGCAATTTCTAGGAATAAACACCACTGTCACTCTGAGACTCTTGCTCATTACCATGCGACACCTTTCGCGCCGAGCAGGAGTCCGTCGTGTCCAACTTCGAAGCCCCCAACCGCGCCGCCGTGGCCGCCGACCCGGTTGCCGTGGCCCGTGGCCTGGTCCCCCTGTTGGCCGAACATGCCGCCGCTGCCGAGCAGGAGCGTCGCGCCAGCAGCGCGGTCATCCAGGCCATTGCCGACGCCGGCCTTTTCCAACTGATGTTCCCCCGCCGCGCTGGCGGTGCCGGGCACCCGCTGATCACCCACATCGAGACCGTCGCAGAGCTGGCCAAGGGTTGCGCCGGCACGGCCTGGGCTTTTGGCTTGCTGTCGGGTGTCACGGCCTCGGCGGCGTCCATGCCCGCCGCCGTGCGCGAACTGGTGTTCAAGCGCGGCGACGAGCGCGTGTGCAGCGTGGCGGGCCAGGTGGGCAGCGCACAGGAAACCGATGGCGGCTACCTGGTGAACGGCGCCTGGGGCTATGGCTCGGGATGCCTGCATGCCGACTGGGCCCTCAATGGCGTGCGCTTCCTCGACGCGGCCGGCCAGCAAGTGGACGTGGGCTTCGTGTTCCTGGATCTGCGCAGCGCCGAGGTCAGCATCGAGGACACTTGGCACGTTACCGGGCTCTGCGCTTCGGGCAGCAACACCATCCGCGCCAGGAACAGGGTCGTGCCCAAGCTGCTGGGCTTGCGCTTCTCGCAGTTGCGGGCTGCGGCCGGCAGCACACCCGCCAGCGCCCTGGAGCCGCGCGACCGCTGGCCGGTGGAGCCCTTGTTTCCGCTGGGCGTGCTCTCACCCATGCTGGGTGCCGCCGCCGCCCTGCTGGAAGCCGTGCGTGCGCAAATGCCCCAGCGCAGCACCATCGGCTGGAAGCCCGCCACCCAGGCTGAATCTGACAACCTGGTGGCCCAGTTGGGCGAGGCCGCCATGGACATCGAATCGGCCTGGTTGCACGTGCGCCATGCCGCCGGCCTCATCGACGGTACCGCCCAGACCCGGCCGCTCTCGGGCTTCGAGAAGGCCCGCATCCAGGCCGATTGCGGCCAGGCCATGCGCCAGTTGCGGCGAGCCGGCGAAAAGCTGATGGAGATCGCAGGCCCTGCCGCATTCGCCACCGCCAGCCCGCTTCAGCGCTATTGGCGCGACCTGAGCGTCGGCACCCGCCACACGGCCCTCAATGCCATGCTGTCGCACGAGCTCTACGGGCGTGCGCTGTTGGGCCGTGACTCGAACCTGAACCTGCTGGCCGACATCCGCCGCGCCGCCTGAACCCGCCCGCCATGACCCCCGCCAACCGCAAGCCCAGCCCAACCCCCGCGCCGGTCGACGAGACCGCAGCGCAGGACCACCGCGTGCGTGTGGCCAGCGAGAAGCGCGCCCGCATGCGCGAGCGCCTGGTCGCCGCAGCCATGGAGGCCTTTCTGCACGCCGAGCCGGGCCGCATGCCAGTGATCGACGATGTGATCCGCATCGCCGAGGTCTCGCGCGGCACTTTCTACAAGTACTTCGATTCGCTGGACGAGTTGCTGGCCGACATCGGCCGCCAGATGGCGGGCGAGATGCTGGGCGCCTTTGATCGCATGTTCGGCGAGGTCAAGGACGCTGCCGTCTGCATCGCTGCCGGCCCCTTGATGGCCATGGGCCGTGCGGCAATGGAGCCACGCCACGCCGCGTTCATCTCGCGCGTTGACTTTGTCGATTTCGTGGGCGGCACCGACCCGCGCAGCCTGATCGTCGAACGCAGCCTGATCGCCGGGCGTGAGCAAGGCACGCTGAAGTTCGAGTCGCTGGACGCCGCGGTGGACCTGGTGATCGGCACCAGCGTGGAAGCCGCGCGCCGCATCCTCAAGACACGGCGCATGGACGGCGCCTACATCCGCGAGGTGGCCGTCCAGGTCATGCGCGGCTTGGGCCTGAGTCACGGCGATGCCCAACGCGCCACCGACGCCGCCTGGCAACACCTGCAACAGCATGCCGGCACGCTGGACTGGTGGCAGCCCGTCAGCGTGGCCTGAACACACCTCTTATCGGATCCCATGAGCAGGAGCAATTCAATGAACTACGACGTCGCCATCGTTGGCGGTGGCCACAACGGTCTCTCGGCAGCCTGCTACCTGGCTGCCGAGGGCAAGAAGGTGGTGGTGATCGAGGCGCTGGAGAAGATCGGTGGCATGGCCTCTTCGGGCTACCTGATCCCCGAAGCGCCCCAGCACCTGATCCAGCCCTGTGCGCTGGACCTGATGTCGCTGCGCGTGCACCCCATGATGCCGCAGGAGCTTCAGCTCGAACGCCACGGCTTCCAGCAAGTGGAAGTGAACCCCGGCTATGTCTATTTGCACCCGGACGGCCACTCGCTGGTGTTCTGGCGCGACGTGGAGAAGACCGCCGCCGAAATCCGCCGCTTCTCTGAGCGCGATGCCACCGAATTCCTGGCCCTGATGAAGGTGGTGAATGCCTTCATCGACATGGCCATACCGATGATGCGGGTGGACCCGACCCAGCGCAACTTTGGCGCCAAGTGGCAGGCCCTGAAGGCGGTGCTGGCCAACCGGCACCTCAAGCCCGAGATCGTGGCCCTGGTGAGCAGCCCGGCCTATGTCTCCATCATGGAGCGCTTCGAGCACCCCGTCACGCAGTCAGCGCTGTGCTGCCTGCTGGGCGCGGCAGGCCCCATCACCAACGAGGCCACGGGCATCTATTTCGCGCTGCTGGGTTTCCTGCTGCGCTTCGGCATAGGCCGCGTGGTGGGCGGCACGCAGGCACTGAGCAATGCCATGGCGGCCCGCCTGGCGGAACTGGGTGGCGAGGTGCTGCTCTCGGCCCCGGTGCAGGAGATCGTGGCCCAGAACGGCCGCGCCACGGGCGTCAAGCTCAAAGACGGCCGCCTCATAAACGCCAAGGCCGTGGTGGCCAGCATCCACCCCAAGATGGCCTTGGAGATGGTCACCCCCGGCGCGCTGGAACGGCGCCTGCTGACCCGCGTGGCCCTGGCCCCGGCCAATGCCCATGGCGCCTCGCCGCTGAAGGTGGACATGGCCCTGCGCGGGCAGGTCTCGATGGCCCGGCACGAAGCCTTGCGGCCGGATGGGCTGAGCCTGCGCAAGAGCGTGGCGTTGATCGGTACCGTCGAGGCGGTGCTGGAGAACTTCCGCAGCGCGGCCCGTGGCGACGTGCCCAAGCTGCCCTACATGTGGAACACCTGCCCAAGCGAGGTGGACCCCACCCAAGCCCCCGCAGGCCAGGCCACGGCCTACCTCTACCCGGTGGCCATGCCGGTGAACCCGCGCGAGGGCTGGGACGCCATCCGCGCCCAGGTGGGCCAACAGGTGATCGACCAGGCCGACGAGTACATGGCCGGTCTCAAGGCTCTGGAAATTGGCCGCCGCGTGGAAGCCTCGCCCGACCTCGCCAAACGCCTGAATGTGCACAACGGCTGTGTGGTGCACATCGACACCGCAACGACCCGCTCCGCCCAAATGCGCCCGGCCGCCGGCCTGGGTGGCGAGACCCTGCCGGTCGCCGGCTTGTTCCTGGGTGGTGCCGGCATCCATCCGGGCGGCGGCGTGAACGGACTGCCCGGCAAGATCGCCGCCGGTCGGGTGCAGCGCTTCCTGACCAAGTGAGGCGTGAACGCAATGGACACCCCCGACATCGACCCGCAGGCGCTGCGCCGTGCGCTGGGCAACTTCGCCACCGGCGTTGCCGTGGTCACCACCCTCGACGCCCACCGGCGCCCGGTGGGTCTGACAGTCAACTCCTTCACCTCGGTGTCGCTCGCCCCGCCCTTAGTGCTGTTTTGTCTGTCGCGCCAGTCGAGCAACCTGGCCGCGTTTGAGCAAGCGGGCTCGTTCGCCATCAACGTGCTGCACAGCGGCCAGGGCGAGCTCTCGCGCCGCTTTGCCAGTCCCGTTTCCGACCGGTTTGCGGGCGTGCCATGGCACCCCGGCGTACGCGGCGCACCGTTGATCAGCGACGCCGCCGCCACATTTGAATGCGAACACCACGACACGCTGGAGCGTGGCGACCACGTGATCTTCCTCGGCCGTGTGCGGCAGTTTCATCACGCCCAGGTGGACCAGCCCCTGCTGTACTTCCAGGGCCGCTTTCGCCAAGTGGCCGCCCTGGCCGCCTGAACGCCAAGGAACCCCATGACCACCCTCGACGAAACCGCCATCCGCAGCTTTGTGTTCAAGCAGGCCGAGTTGTGGAATGCCGGTGAGCGCGAAGCGTTCTTCGCGCTCTACCGCAGCCTGTCGCCCGCCGGCTTGACGCTGGAGTACGTCGGCAAGCAGTCCCTCAGCGGCGATGCCGCCTGGGCCGGCATGGACCACATGTGGGCCACCTACCGGGACCAGGTGCGGCTGCAACTGGTGGAGTGCATCGTGAACGGCTCGGACGCCGCAGGCTACTACCGCAACCGCTGGCACGGCCCGCAAACGCTCTCCAGCGGCATCGAGATCTACAGCTTCCGCGACGGTGCCCTGCACGTGCGGATCTTCCATTGAAAGGACCCTGCCTATGAGCCGATTCGACAACAAGGTGGTGCTGGTCACCGGCGCAGGGCGCGGCATCGGGCGCGCCATCGCTGACGCCTTCGCTGCCGAAGGGGCCCGCGTGGTGGTGTCCGCCCGCACCCGCAGCCACGGTGAAGCCGCGGTGGCGGCCATACGCCAACGCGGTGGCGAAGCCACGCTGGCCGTGGGCGACGTGGGCGTGCGAGCCGACGTCGCCGACATGGTGGCCACCGCCCTGGGCGCCTACGGCGCACTGGACGTGCTGGTGCACTGCGCTGCCGACGCCGCCACAGGCAAGGTGGCCGACATGGCCGAAGACGCCTTCGATCGCCAGGTGCACGCCAACATCCACTCGCTGTTCTGGCTCACCAAGGACGCCCTGCCTGCCCTGTCCCAGGCCGCCGACAAGGGCAGGTTGATCTTCATCTCGTCCGGCGAAGGCCACCTCAGCTTCAACCCCGGCCTCATCCCCTACGGTGCCAGCAAGGCCTACATGAACGCCTTCGCCCGCGGGCTTGCTCGCGAGGTGGGGCAGCGCAACGTGCTGGTGAATGTGGTGGAGCCCGGACTCATCCTGTCCGACCGCATGCGCGAGCACCTGAGCGACGACATCAGTTCGCGCATCGCCAAGAACTTCCCCGTGCCGCGCGCCGGCCTGCCCAGCGAGATCGCTTCGGCCGTTCTCTACCTCGCCTCCAAGGAGGCCGGCTACATCACCGGCAGCTCATTGCTCGTGGACGGCGGCGCCACCTTGGCCCCCATTCCCGGCCTGGAAGACCACCTCTGAACGCAAACCCACAAGGACACAGACATGACCCGCTACATACCGCGCCGATCCGAAAAGCTCGAAGAGGCCTTTGCCCGCCTCTCTGCAAACTACAAGGGCGCCGACGTCGATCTGTTCGCCGTCTGCAAGGAAAAGCGCGCCAACGAGCCCGTGATGGTGGGCGACTTCATGCGCAGCATCTCGGTGCCCACCCATGCAGGTGCCGCCCACGGCAACCCCACCTATGCGGTGTTCAAGCACGCTGACGTGATGAACGTGCTCAAGGACGCAGCCACCTTCACCAGCGGCTTCATGGCCAAGGGCTTCGGCAGCTTCTTCAGCGCCGATGGCCTGATCATCCTGGCCATGGACGGCGATCAGCACCGCGCCGCACGGGGCCTGCTGCAACCGGTGTTCACCCCGCAGGCCGTGCTGCCCTGGAAGACCGCCATCGAGCAGCAGATCCGCGACGAGTTCATCCTGCCGCTGGTGCCCAACAAGAGCGCCGACCTGATGGAGTTCGGCCTGTACTTCCCCATCCGAGTCATCTACGGCCTGATCGGCTTCCCCAACGACGCACTGGGCAACTTCTACGAGTACGCGGCCATGGGCCTGGACATCCTGGGCGGCTCCAAGCTCGACCCGGAGGAAGAAGCCCAGTCGCGCGAGCGTGCCATGCGGGCCACCAACACCTTGTACGAGACGGTGCTGGCGCTGGTGCAGCGCCGCCGCGCCGAAGGCGCTCCGGGCGACGACCTGGTATGCCGTCTGCTGCGCGCCGAGTTTGAAGGCCGCAAGCTCGATGACCACGAGATCACCACCTTCGCCCGCTCCATGGTGGCCGCCGGTGGCGAAACCACCACCCGCACCTTCAGCTCGGTGATGACGCTGCTGCTGCAGCGCCCAGAACTGCTGGAGCGCGTTCGCAACGACCGCAGCCTGGTGAACAAGGTGGTGGACGAAGCGGTTCGCTTTGAGCCCACTTCCACGGTGAAGATCCGCCAGGCAGCGCGCGATGTGGAAATCCGCGGCGTGATGATCCCCAAAGGCGCCATGGTGCAGGCCGTGGTGGCCTCCGCCAACCGCGACGAAGAGGTGTTCGAGAACGCCGACAGCTTCGACATCGACCGCAAGCCCAAGCCCTCGTTCACCTTTGGCTTCGGGCCGCACATGTGCATCGGCCAGTACGTCGCCAAGATGGAACTCAACATCGCCGTCAACGCGGTGCTGGACCTGTTCCCCAACCTGCGGCTGGACCCGTCCAAGCCCGCCCCCGAGATCGCCGGCAGCATGCTGCGCGGCGCCTCCTCCATTCCTGTCATCTGGGACTGAAAGCACACACCATGAGCACCACCCCCATCGATCCGTCGGCCGCCGCCAACACCGAGAACGCCAAGAAGCTGGAAGCCGCGTATGCCGGCGTCTCCGACCTCTACCGTGGCAAGACCGATGACCTGTACAGCGCCTGCCGCGAGATGCGCAAGACCACGCGCGTGTACGAGGGCGACTACATCGCCAAGTTCCTGGGCGTTCCCACCAACGCTGGCCTGCAGGCCGGCACCCGGCCCACATTTGCGGTGTTCCAGTACCAGGACGTGATGAACGTGCTGAAGGACGCCACCAACTACACCAGTGGTTTCATCCTGGAAGGCATGGGCAAGGTCTGGGACGGGCTGATGATCCTGGGCATGGACGGTGCGGCCCACCGCCAGGTTCGCAACCTGCTGCAACCCTCGTTCATGCCCGAGAACGTGAACAAATGGCGGCCCAACATCGAGCGCGTGGTCCGCGAGGACTTCCTGCTGCCCATCGTGAAGAACAAGCAGGCCGACCTGATGGAAATGGGCCTGCACTTCCCGGTGCGGGTGATGTACGCCCTGGTCGGCTTCCCCGAGGACAACCCCGACGAGTACAAGCAGTACGCCGCCTGGGCGTTGTCGATGCTGGGCGCCAACCAGTTGGACAAGAGCAAGGCCGAGGAAGGCCGAAAGATCGCCGCCGTGGCGGTGAAGTCCTTGTACGACGCCCTGATGGTGCAGGTGAAAAAGCGCCGGGCCGAAGGCGCCAAGGGCGACGACCTGATCACGCGCCTGATGAACGCCGAGTACGAAGGGCACAAGCTGGACGACCACGAGGTGGCCACCTTTGCCCGCTCGCTGCTGCCCGCCGCTGGCGAGACGACCACCCGCACCTTCAGCGCCGCCATGACCTTCCTGCTCACGGTGCCCGGCCTGCTCGACCGCGTGCGCAATGACCGCAGCCTGGTGACCAAGCTGATCGACGAGGCGGTGCGCTACGAACCCTCGTCCACCTTCAAGGTGCGCGAGACCGCCGCCGATGTGGACATTGGCGGCGTGAAGATTCCCAAGGGCTCCTTCGTCCAGTGCATGGTGGCCTCGGCCAACCGCGACGAGACCGTCTTCGAGAACCCCGACACCTTCGACATCGACCGCCGCCAGAAGCCCAGCTTCGGCTTCGGTTTCGGGCCGCACATGTGCATCGGCCAGTTCGTCGCCAAGCTCGAATTGCTCTGCGCCATCAACGGCATCCTGGACCTGTTCCCCAACGTTCGCCTGGACCCGTCCAAGCCGGCGCCCAAGATAGCAGGCGCCCATCTGCGCGGTGCCAGGTCCGTTCATGTCATCTGGGACTGAGGAGTACCCGCCCCATGCGAAGCTTTGACACCATTCCTGAACGCTCCGACTTTGCCTACCAGTGCCTGGTGGGGCCGCAGAAGGTCAGCGGCGCCAAGCTGGCCGACCTGCGCGACCACTTCGGCCTGAAGCTCACCAAGCACATGCCCTTCGGCAGCGTGCGCGACGAAGAGGGCCACATCTACTCGATGGTGCGTGCACTCAATGCGCCAGGCAGCACGCCCAATCCCACCAAGTTCATCTACCAGAGCACGCGCCTGGACGGGCAGAACATCCGCATCGACAAGGCCAAGATCGGCCCCCGTGCGCTCACCATGTTCCCGGCGCGAGGCCTGGACGGCGACACCGCCTGGTGGAGCAACCTGCCCGACGACACCGGCGCGCCTTGGCGCATCAGCGCCTCTGGCAGCAGCTTCAGCTGGAAGGAGGAAGGCCTGTTCGACCTGACCGGCAAGCTGCTGGGCAATGGCATGCAGTGGTACCTGCCGGGCGTGGACTGGGGCACCTTCTATGTGGCCCAGCTCTACGACGTGCAAGGCGTGTGCGAAGGCCGCAAGGTCAAGGGCGTGATCTCGCTCGACCAGGCCTGGATGGCCGAAGGCGGCGCCATCCACATGAGCAAGGACCTGGTGGTCAACAACAAGATGCACGTCATCTGGTGGAACTTCGCCACCGTCTACAAGGACGGCACCTGGGACGTGGGCTCTTTCCTGGTGGGCCACGACAAGCTGGGCTACGCCATCTTCCAGAACGAGAAGGGCGAAGTGCGCTGCACCAACGACATCGAAGGCACGGTGCGCCACCAGGCCGATGGCTGGTTCGCCGAAGAGGCCCGCATCGTGCTGGAAGGCAAGGAAGAGTGGGAATTTCTGCCCGACCCCAAGGGCCGCATGACCGACTTCGTTGGCGGCTTCCCCATCACCGCACAGCAAGAGGGGCGCTGGCGCCAGGTAGGAGACGCCCGCGAGCCAGACCACTGGATGGCCTGGGGCGAGAGCGACAAGCGCAACGGCACCTCGCGCAACGTGCGCGGTGTGGACCTGTGAACCGACTGGAGGCCCGAGCCACCATGGACAAGACCCAGATCGAGCACTTCCTGCACGCCCAGGTGCAAGCCTGGAATGCCGGCAACAAGGACGCCTTCTTCGCCGCCTACCGCGCCGCAGCGCCCAGTGGCCTTCGCATTGAATACGTGGGCCGGCCCGAGGCCGAAGGCTGGCCCGTGCTGGAAGGCATGTGGGCCCAGCAGAGCGCCAAGATCGAGATTGAAGAAGTGGCGCTCATCGTCAACGGCAACGAGGCCGCCTGCCACAACCGCAACAAGGTGCGCGGCACGGCCATGACCATCGAGACCATCGAGACCTATCGCTTTGGCGCCGACGGCCTACTGCTGGTGCGCTACTTCATCCGCCAACCCTGAGCATCCTCACACCATGAGCCTGAGCGCCAACACAACCCCCCCGGATGCCGACGCCATCCTGCGCTTCATGAAAGGCCAGGTGGCGGCCTGGAACGCCCACGACAAGGCGGCCTTCATGGCCTGCTACCGCGAGGCGGCCCCCAAGGGGCTGGAGATCGAGTACGTCGGCCGGGCCGAGCAGGCCGATGGCTGGTTCGTGATCGAGGAGATGTATGACAAGCACAACGCCCAGATCCGGCTGGAGGTGGATGTGACCATCCTCAATGGCAGCGAGGTGGCCGTGCACCACCGCAACTGCATCGTGGGCACCGACATGGTCATCCACAGCATCGAGACCTATCGCTTTGACGCCGGTCGCCTGTGCGTTCGCTACTTCCTCAAGCCCCCCGAGGTCAGCCAGACCGAGTTGCAGCAGTTCAGAGGCCTGGCCCAGACCGGCTGAGCACACCCCAGGAGGAGACAGCGATGCTCAGCAAATATGACGAGATGCTTTGCCACCAGTCGCCCACCACCTTTGACCACGTGGTGGACAGTGGCGACAACTGGCGCGAGAACGTGTGGATCTGCGCGCACGACACGACGGGGAAGTTCTTCCTCAGCTCGCACTTTGGCGTGTCCACCAACCGCAATGTGATGGACGCGTCCGGCCTGCTGGCGGTGGACAACAAGACCCAGTACAACATCCGCGCCTCGCGCGAACTTCGCCCTCGCGTGGACGAAGTGGCCGTGGGGCCGCTGAGCTACCAGGTCATCGAGGGCATGAAGACCATCCACTGGCACCTGGCCGAGAACGACTACGGCATGAGCTGGGAGGTGGAATTCCAGGCCAGCATGCCGCCGCACGAGGAACTGCCCCAGTTCGCCCGCAGCCGTGGCCGCCTGACCGAGAACATCTCGCGCTATGCCCAAACCGGTCGCGCCAAGGGCTGGCTGAAAGTGGACGGCAACAAGCAGGACATCCAACCCGGCAACTGGCTGGCGCACCGCGACCACTCCTGGGGCGTGCGCTGGCAGCACAACCTCTACACCGAAGCCAACGGTTACCAGCCGCCGGTGAAGCAGCAAGGCTTCCTGGGTGACTGGCACATCTTCCAGTTCGACGACTGGTACACCTGCTCCAGCCTGCGTGAAGACCATGCCGCCGAGGTGCTGCACTTCACCGGCGGCATAGTGCACCCGCATGGCGACCCGCGCGCCGAAGTTCGCCTGGTGGGCGAGGAGCACGACTTCCAACTGGTGCCTGGCACCCGGCTGCTCCAAGGCGGCCGCATCACCGGCATAGCCGCAGATGGCTCGCGGCGCGAGATCACCATCCGGCCCATCGGCATCATCTACCTGCAGGCCGCCGGCTACTGGCCGTACAAGGGCTTTCGCCTGGGCCGCTGGATGGGCGCCGACTGGATCGATGGCGAGAAGTTCGACATCAGCGACCCGACCCAGATGAAGGAAGTGTCTGAAGCACCCACCTTCATCGTGGAATGCCGCTGCGGCAATCAGGTGGGTCACGGAATGATCCAGTTCGGCGTCTACGGCAAGCACGCCAAGTACGCCCCCTGAGGCAGGTACGGAAGAGCACCCATGGCCAACGAAACGAACGACGAACTCGAAGCCACCCGCCTGCGCCTGACCCAATGGCTGGCACTCCGACTTCCCAAGGCGACAGACCTGGTGGTGGCGCCGCTGAAGCGGCCTGGCGCCGGCATCTCCAACGAAACCTACTTCCTGGACGTGCAGTGGCGCCAGGATGGGCAGACCATCGCCAAGAACCTGGTCATCCGCTGGCCGCCCAAGGGCTTCACCGCGTTTCCGCCCCATGCCTACGACATGGACAAGCAGTTCCGCCTGTTGCAGGCCCTGGCCGGCTCGCCAGTGCCAGTGCCCCCGGTGCACTGGATGGAGCCTGACCCGGCCGTGCTGGGGTCGCCCTTCTACGTGATGGAGAGGGTGGACGGCTGGGTGCCCAGTGACTTTCCCCCGTACCACATCGCCGGCCCGCTCTTCGAGGCCAGCGAACCCGAGCGCGAGCGGGTTTGGTGGAACGCCGTGGACACCATGGCCCGCATCCACACGCTGGACTGGAAGAAAGCCGGCCTGTCCTTCCTGGGCGTGCCCGGCCCCGGTACAGCGTTCATGGAGCAGCAGATCGCCTGGTACGACGAAGTGTTCGCACAGAACGGCGAGCCCCTGCCCCCCGTCCTGGCCAGCACCCGTGAATGGCTGCTGAAGAACGCGCCCACCCCGGAGCACATCGGCCTGTGCTGGGGCGATGCCCGGCTGGGCAACATGCTGCTGCGCGACCAAAGCGTGGCCGCCGTGCTGGACTGGGAGATGGCCTGCCTGGGTGACCCTGAATCGGACCTGGGCTGGTTTGCCAACATCGACTGGGCCACCAGCGAGGGCCGCTCCAAGGGCGCCTTTCCCCGCATGAGCGGCCTGCCCGACATGCCGCGCACGATCGCCCACTACGAGCAGGTCACGGGCCGCAAGGTGCGCAACTTCCACTACTACGAAGTCTTCGCCACCTGGCGCCTGGCCATCCTGTTCACCCGCATTGAGCAAGACCCCAACTACATCGCCCGATCAGGCAATGCCAAGGGCTTCATCACTTGGACGCACTTTGAGAAGTTGCAGAGGATGGTGGGGGAGTGAAGTGGCGCGGGCAGCATGGCAGCTTGCGCCACCCACAGCGCCGTTCGAGAGCTCAGATCAAGCGGCCCGATAGGGGAGTTGCCCTCGCGCGCGCTCGCCTTGCTGACAAAGTTGATGACGATGCGCCCGGCGGCCAAGTTGGCCCCGTGCCTGAGATAGAGGTCTTGGATCTCTACGCCTTTAGCAGCATGGCAACCAACACAGTCACCGCCGCCAACGCCGTCAAGGCTGCTGCGCCATAGGCCATGCTTTGCAGTGAGCCCCAGACCATGGGCGCCAACAACGATGCACAGAAGGCGTTGAAGGCGGTCTGGACGAAGGTCTGGCCTGATGCGGCCATGCCTCGCCGGCTCGGCAGGCAGTCCAGGGCGCGCAGGGTCAGCAGTGGGGAGCCCAGGGTCATGCCGAAAGTGTGAACCGCGATGTGGATGACATTCAACGGCACCGAGGGCGGTTGGGTCAGGCAGACGGTGATGTTCAGCACATCGCCTGCGGCCATGATGGCGAAAGCCCAGCTCAGGGTCTTGCCCGCTGTCCATGTGCCAGCCACCCGGCCACACATCCACGAGCCGCCCAGCATGCCAAGCATGGCCGGGCCAAAGAGCCAGAGAAACTGCGTTTCGCCCAGGCCCAGGTGCTGCGTCAGGAACACCGGCGCCGACAGCACGTAGATGAAGAATCCGGCAAACACCAAGGCAAAGGCCAGGCACCAGGCCAGATAGGCTGGGTTGACCAGGATCTCGCGGTAGGCCTGTGTCAGTCCCACCAGGTTCAGAGGCTGGCGCTGGCTGGCGGGCAGCGTCTCGGGGAGGATGCGCACGGTGGCCAAGCACAGCAGGCAGCTCATCAGGCCCAGGAAGACAAACACCGAATGCCAGCCCCAGGCCACCTGCAGCCACCCGCCCACCAGCGGGGCCACCGCCGGAGCCAGCGAAAACATCATGCCAATCTGGGCAAACAGGCGCTGCGCCTGAGGCCCCTCGAACAGGTCGCGCACCACCGCCCGCGCCACCACGATGCCGGCCCCGGCCGACAGGCCCTGCACAGCGCGCAGCGCCCAAAGCTGTTCGATCTGGGTGGCCATGGCGCACCCGAACGAGGCCAGCGCATACACCGCCAGGCCCGCCACGATCACCACCTTGCGTCCAAAGGCGTCCGACAGGGCACCGTGCCAAAGCGTCATGAACGAGAACGCCGCCAAGTAGGCGGTGATGGTGAGCTGCATCTGCACCGGGTCCGCCCGCAGCCGGGCGGCCACATCGGTGAAGGACGGCAGGTAGGTGTTGACGGTGAACGGCCCGATGGCCGCCAAGCCGGCCAGCAGCACTGGCAGCGCGCGCAGGCGCCGCTCAGGGGCGCTCACAGGGCCCGCGCCGGCTGGCTCACCACTGGCGGGCCAGCGCCCGGCTGCGGGCTGGCCGCTGGCCTCGCGCCACGTAGGCGTCCAGGGATGCGCTAGGCCCAAGCAGCGGCCGGGCCTGCTGCACCAGGCTGATCATCAGGATGTCGGCCGCGGAAAAGCGCTCGCCAAGCAGGTAAGGCCCTGCGCTCAACACCTTTTCCAGATGGTGCTTCATCTGCGCGTAGAGCTTGGCCATGGCGTTGTCGCGCGCCAGCATGCCCGTAGCCTGCATGTACACCAGCGGCTCGGAGACACCCACCTGGTAGAACAGCCAGGCGAGGTACTGGGCCCGCAAGGGGTGGCCCACCGGCACGCCCAGGGGGCTCTCGGGAAACAGGTCGGTCAGGTAGAGCGCGATGGCGCCGCTTTCGGTCACCAGTTGCTCATGGTGAACGAGCGCGGGGGCGTAGCCATGCGGATGGGGGTTTCGCGGGTCGGCCATGGCGCCGTTCACGCCGGGCTGGGGCAACACCACCGTGGTGTAGATCGCGCTCAACTCCTCCAGCAGCCAGACGATGCGGTCGGAAGGTGACCCCGGTGCGTGGTACAGCGTGATGCTCATGGTTCGCCTTGCGGTAGTCGGTGCGATTGCCAGCCGCCCGCGGCCAGCGCGCCGGCCATCAGCCAGAACACCGGTGCCACACCCAGCGCGACACCCATAGCGCCAAAGGTGAGCGGCATCACCAGGGTGGAGCCGTGGACCAGCATGGAGCGCAGGCCCAGCGCTTCGCCATGGCGGGCCGGTGGCGTGACGTGGTGCAGTGTGGACATCATGGCCGGCTGGATGGCGCCCAGCCCCAGGCCCAGCGTGCCAGCGCAGACGGCCATGGCCAAGGCGCTGTGCAGCAACGGATAGACCGCGAACATGCCGGCGGTGAGCAGCAGCGCGCTGGTCATCATCAGGCGTTGCGAGATGCGGTGGGCCAGGAAAGGGATGAGGCCGCGCACCGCCGCCGATGTGACGGCGTAAGCGCCGAGCACCATGGCGATGGCGGAGGCGCTGAGGCCGCGCTCGTGTCCCAGGATGGGCAAGGCGAAGGAGTGGGCGTCCCAGCTGGCAGTGATGAGCCAGTTCACGAACAGCACCCGGCGGAAGTTCGCATCGTTCAGCAAATCCCACGCCGCGCCTTTGGCCTGGGCGGCCAGGGTGGCTGCCGGTGCCTTGGGCAGGTGCGGCACTTGCCGCGCGGCCAGCCAGGTCATGGCCGGCAACAGCGTGAGCGATGCAAAGGCCCAGCGAAAGCCCGCATGGTCGATCAACGTGCCGGCCAACAAGGGGCCGGCCAGGTTGGCCAGTGACGGTGCCAGGGCGATCCAGCTGAAGATGCGCAAGCGCTCGGTGGCATTGGCGGCCAGGCGCCCCCCGGTGCGCTGCAAGGCAATCATGCCGATGCTGGAGCCGGCGCCGACCAGGGCGGCGGCGGCACACAGCACCAGGTAGTGGCCCGAGCTGGCCCCCACCAGGGCGCCCAGCAGGCACAGGCTGAGCGCAATGGTCACGGGCAGGTGGTAACCGTGGCGATCAGCGAGGCGGCCGGCGGGCATGGCCAGCATCACCGGGAAGAAGGCGAACAAGGCCATCAGCACACCCAGCGCGGCGGCGGTGTGGCCCTGGCGTATCAGCTCCAGCGGCGCCGCGATGCGCACGCCGTTCAGGCAGCCATGCAGGCCCACTTGGCAGGTGACCAGGGCGGCCACCGTGCGGCGCGAGAGCGCGCTGGTGCCGGCCGCACCCGGCGCTTGGGCAGAGACGGCGGCCGAACTCAAACCAACGCTGCCTCGACGGCGGCCACCAGGCTGGGTGCGTTGGGCGCCACGTCAGGCGCAAAGCGGGCCAGCACCTGGCCATCGCGGCCCACCAGGAACTTCTCGAAGTTCCACATCACGTCGGTGGCTTGCTTGGGCATCAAACCATGCTGGGTGAGGATGTCGCGCAACGTGGGGTCGCCCGACGGCTGCGCCTCGGGCTGTGCCGCGATGAGCGCAACGTACAAGGGGTGGCGCGGCTGACTGTTCACATTGAGCTTGCAGAACATCGGAAAGCTCACCTGGTAGTTCAGCGAGCAGAACGACTCGATCTCGGCCTCGGTGCCAGGCTCTTGCGCGCCGAAGTCGTTGCAGGGAAAGCCCAGCACCTGCAGCCCGCGCGCCTGGTACTGCTGGTGGAGCGCCTCCAGCCCCTCGTACTGCGGCGTGAGCCCGCACTTGGAGGCCACGTTCACGATCAGCAGCACCTGGCCGGCATGCTCGGCCAGCGTGGCTGGCGTGCCGTTGATGCGTTGCAGGGGAATGGTTTGCAAAGAGGTGGTCATTGTGTTGAAGCTTCGTAGGCCTGTTGCACGTGCGTCATGCGGCCGCCGGCCAGCATCAACGCGCAAAAGAGGTTGAGTTCACTCACTTCGGGCACGCTGAAGTGCAGGGCAAGACGGGCGTAGAGCGCGTCGTCGATGCCCATGTAGTCGCCGGCAAAGAGTTCGGCATAGCGCAGGGCGGCCTGCTCGCGTGGGCTGAAACGATCGGCCAAACGCGGGTCGTCGGCACTGAGGCAGGCCACGTCTTCTTCGGTGACGGCGTCGGTCTTGCGGGCCAGGCGGCAGGCCTGGCAGGTGGTGATGCCGGCAATCTTGAGCCGCACCAGCTCGCGCAGGCGCGCGTCCAGCAAGCCATCGCTGTGCATGGCCTGCAGCGCAGCCAGCCAGGCCTGCGCCACGGCAGGGCGATGGGCCCACACCTGCACCGGCACGCTGGTGCTCAGCATGCCGCTGGCGCGGCCCTGGTCCAGCGCGGCGCGCAGTGCGGGCGAAAAGTCCTCCAGCGGAACCAGGGGCAGGCGCGCCATGGCGGGGTACGCGCCGGGCTCAGTCCAACCGCTCGATGATGGTGGCCGTGCCCATGCCACCGGCGCAGCAGATGGCTTGCAGGCCATAGCGGGCACCGCGGCGCTCCAGCTCGTGCAGCAGGCTGGTCATGATGCGGGCGCCACTGGCGCCCAGCGGGTGGCCCAGGGCAATGGCACCGCCGTTCACGTTGAGCTTGTCGTGCGAGACGCCCACCTCCTTCATCCACACCAGGGGCACGGGGGCAAAGGCCTCGTTGATCTCGAACAGGTCGATGTCGTCCAGCGTCAGCCCGGCCTTGGCCAGAACCTTGTGCGTGGCGGCGATGGGGCCGGTCAGCATCAGCGTGGGGTCGGAGCCCACGGTCACCACGGCCCGCACGCGCGCCCTCGCCTTCAGACCCAGTGCCTGGGCTTTTTCGGCCGACATCAACAGCAGCGCGGCGGCACCGTCCGAGATCTGCGAGGCGTTGCCGGCGGTGACGCGCCCGTCCGCGCGGAAGCTGGTCTTGAGCGTGGCAAGCTTTTCGGCGGCGGTGCCCGGGCGTATGGTCTCGTCGGCGGCAAACACAGGCACGTCGCCTTCCAGCGCCTTCTCGCGCAGGCTGGCCACGGGCACGGGCACGGTCTCGGCCTTGAACCAGCCGGCAGCAGCGGCGGCGGCCGCGCGCCGGTGGCTTTCCACGGCGAACTGGTCCAGCTCGGCGCGCCCCAGCTTCCATTGGTCGCACAGGCGCTCGGCCGCTTCGCCCTGGCCGGTGAGTTCGAATTTCTCTGACGCCATCCAGCCAAAGGCCTCGCCGTGCAGGTCCCGGTTGCTGCCCATGGGCACCCGGCTCATGTTCTCGGCGCCCCCGGCCACGATGATGTCAGCCGCGCCACAGGCGATCAGCCCAGTGGCCACGTGCACGGCCTCCTCGCCCGAGCCGCACTTGCGGTCGATGGTGAGTCCGGGAACCGTCTCGGGCCAGCCCGCGCCCAGCAGAGACGTGCGGGCGATATTGGCCGACTGCTCGCCGATCTGCGTGACGCAGCCAAAGACCACATCGTCCACGCTGCCAGGGGCCACACCGACGCGCTTGGCCAAGGCATCGATGACGAGCGCGCCCAGGTGGTCGGCGCGGACACCGGCCAGGCTACCCCGGAACTTGCCGATAGGCGTACGGGCCGCACCAACGATGACGGCATCCCGCGGGCTCAGTGCTTTGCTCACAGCGCACTTCCCTTCAGGCCAGAGCCCGGCACCTTCTGGCCGTTCTCGTACTTGTACACGCCGTGGCCGGTCTTGCGGCCATAGCGGCCCGCGGCCACCATCTTGATGATCAACGGGCAGGGCCGGAACTTGTCTCCCAGCGTGGAGTGCAGGTACTTCAGCACCGACAGTCGGGTGTCCCAGCCGGTCAGGTCACCCAGTTCCAGCGGGCCCATGGGGTGGTTGAAGCCCAGGCGCAGGGCGGTGTCGATGTCTTCGGCGGTTGCGGTGCCCTCTTGCAGCATCCACATGGCTTCATTGCCCAGAAGGGCCGACATGCGGCTGGTGGTGAGGCCGGGGGATTCGTTCACCACGATCGAGGTCTTGGCGATGGCGTCGGAGTACTCGCGCGACTTGGCCACGGTCTCGTCGCTGGTGGCCAGGCCACGCACCAACTCCACCAGCTTCATCTTGTGAACCGGGTTGAAGAAGTGCATGCCGACCACGCGCTCCGGGCCGGCAACCGCGGTGGCCACCTCGGTCACGCTGAGCGCCGAGGTGTTGGTGGCCAGGATCGCGTCGGCCGCCATCACGGCGGCGGCCTCGGCCATCACCGCCTTTTTCACGGCCAGGTTCTCGGAGACGGTCTCCACCAGCAGTTGGGCCCCAGCGGCGCCGGTGGTGAGGTTGGGCTGCACCGTCAGGCGGGCCTTGGCGGCGTCGGCCGCGGTGGCCTCCACCTTGCCCAGCTTCACACCGTCGTCGAGGATCTTGCCAATAGCGGCCTGGGCCTTGCTGAGCGCTTCGGTATTCGTGTCCACCAGAACGGTGGTGAAGCCCGAGCTGGCGAAGGCGTGGGCAATGCCCGTCCCCATGAGCCCTGCGCCCACCACGACGACCTTGTCTTGTTTGAGTGTCATGAAAGTCTCCGTTGTCTCGTTCAATCCATCCGTGTGACGAGGTTGCGCAGCGCGCCTATGCCCTCGATCTCGGCTTCCACCAGGTCCCCCGGCTTCAGGAACTTGCCCGTGCCCTGGGCGGTGCCTGCGGGCGAGCCTGTGAACATCACGTCGCCACACTCGAAGCGCGAGCGTTCGTCCACGAACTTCACCAGTTCTCCCACGCCCCACGTCATCTCACCGCTGGAGGCGTTCTGGCGCACGTCGCCATTCACCTTCAGGGTCAGGCGCAAAGCTGGGCTGCCGGCCGGAAACTCGTCGCGCGTCACGATCCAGGGGCCCAGGCCAGTGGTCTGGTCGCCACTCTTGGCGGCGAACAGGTCCATGCCCACGCCCGGGGGGCCGCTGCGCTGCAGATCGCGCGAACTCACGTCGTTGCCGACGGTGTAGCCCAGCACGCTGTTGAGCGGGTTGGCGCGGTCGACCTGCTCGGCGCCGATGACGGCGACCAGTTCCACTTCGTGGTCCAGTTCCTGGGTGAGCGGCGGGTAGCGGATCGGGTCATTCGCCCCGATCAGGGCACCGTAGGCCTTCAGGAAGGCTATGGGCTGGTGGTGGCTCTTGATGCCAAAGTCTGCCGCCAGGTGCTTGGCGTAGTTGGCGCCGGCCACCACCACGCGGTTGGTCTTCTCCACCGGCGGCAAGAGCCGCACCTGGCTCAGCGGACGAGCCTCACCCGCAAAGCGCAACGCGCCCTCGCCGCGCGTGAGCGCCGGGCCCCACACGGCGATGCCGCCGGCCAGGGGCCTGACGGTTTGGGCCGCCACATCGACCACGCCCCACCAGACAGAGGCGCCCTCGGCACAGCGGGCGATCTTCATGCTGCAACCTTGGCCGCGGGGGCGCCAATCTTCGCGGGGTCCAGGTGAAGTAGTTCGCAGGCGTTTTTCCAGCGGATCTTCTGCAGGTCGTCGTCAGACAGGCGCAGGCCGTCGGTGAGGTCGTGGCGCACCGCGTCACTGCCGCCGAAGTTGCTGCCGTAAAGGACGCGGTCCGCACCAATGATGTCCACCAGGGCCTGGCGCATCGGCACTTCGTGGAGTTCAACGTCGAACCAGAAGTTCTTCATGTACTCCTCGACTGGCTTCTTGTTGAAGCTCACGTCCAGGTTGCGGTTGGTCTGCGCCAGGCGGCCCAGCTGGTAGGGGATGTAGCCGCCGCCGTGGGTGATGTACACCTTGAGGTTGGGGAAGCGGTCCAGCACGCCGCCGTTGATCAGGTACCAGAAGAAGCGCGTCTCGTCGTAGTTCATGCCGACGATGGCGGTGGTCTCGTACTTGTCGTGGTCAGCCTGTATGCCCCAGGTGACGGACTGGTTGTAGCCGTGGATGAAGACCGGCACGTCCAGATCGCACAGGGTCTTCCACACCACGTCGAGTTGCGGCGAATCGGCTTCGAGGCCGCCGAAGTTGGCGCCACCGGCCACCAGGCCCTTGGCACCCAGTTGCGTGACAGCGCGGCGGATCTCCTTGGCGGCATCGTGCGGTGCATTCAGCGGGGCATGGGCCCAGAACATCAGGCGGTCGGGCGCTGCAGCGCAGTACTCGGCCAGGATGTCGTTGACCTTGGTGGCGAAGCGCACCGAGAACTCGGGGTCGGCCCAGTACATGTAGCAATGCGATGGCACCGACAGCACCTGTGCGTTCTGGCCAGCCGCGTCCATGCCGTTCAGGCGGTTCTTCGGGTCGGCCCAGCGGGCCATGTATTCCTCGACACTGGGGCCCTTGCCGGCGCGCACAGCGGCCTTGCGCTCGGGCGAGCCCAGGCGAAGGATCCAGTGGCCCACGCGGAGCTTGACGTCCCCGTCGGGGTGGCGCTCAAAGAACGGGCCCCAGAACGGATGCTGGTTGTAGTACCCCGGCAGCGGGGCGTGGGCGTGCAGGTCGATCAGCATCGTGGCTACCTTCGGGTTGGCTGGGCACGCGCACCGGGCACGTCACCCATTTTTGAAGACCAAGCCCTGCCCACAGGCAGAACTTGAACAAGGCATTTCAGGCCGGCTGCTTCGAGCACGGCCCGGCCATGATGCCAATGTTAGCCACAAAGTGCAATTGTGTTTAACTTTAGGAGCCCCTGACAAACCCCTAGCCACGCCCCACTAGCGCCGGGCGCGCGTGCTGGCACCAAGTGCCAGCCCCTCCACCATGCGCCCTATGCGGCGCGGCAGGGCCTTGCGATCGGCGTCACCCGGCACGAGTTGCTCGCTGAGCACGTAGCGGATCAGCAGTTCGCACACCAGTTCACGGTCGATCTTGATGCCCATGCGCTCGTCCCAGGCATCGAAGACGATGCCCAGCACGTCCTGGAAGCGCACCACCGAATCGTGAAAGATGCGCTTGAAGAAGGTCAGCGCGTATTCGGGCGCCACCACCAGCAGGCGCCGTGCCTTGCCGTGCTCGAGGTAGTTGGCCAGGTACTTGATGACCGCATCGAAGCGCTCGTCCGGATCGTCAAAGCCCGCCGTGGCCTCCACGAGCGAAACGTGGAAGCGCTCGCGCTTGTGCCGAGAGAAGGCGTCGAGCAACTCGTCCTGCGACGCAAAGTAGCGGTAGAAGGTGCCGCGGGACACGCTCGCCGTGTTGCACACATCCAGGATCGACACACGGTCGGCACCCGACTCCAGCACCACCTGTTCGGTGGCCGCCAAGATGTTCTCAATGGTCTGCTCAGAGCGCCGGTTGCTGCGCCGGCGCGGCACCCGAACCACGGTGGCCACCGACGACGTCGGCACCTCTGCCACCGCCGCCTTGGGCTTGGTGGTCTTTGCAGGCTTGGCCACTTTCACAGCCTTGCGCTTGGGGGCCGCATCCTCAAGAACGACGGCGGATTCAGACGTTCGGCTCATGGGCAAACTCCGGTAAAAACAGGGTCAATTCGGGCTTCAAGGGTTTTCCCGCTCGCAGGGCGGAAATGACAACATCTAGAATTCATTTCTGATATTAGAATTTTGACACTGGCGAAAATCGCCGGAGAGGACCACTCGATGGCAGGCATGGGCAACCCCGAAACCTGGTCGCTGGGACAGCAGGACACCGTTCTTGAAGCCCTGTCGCGCGCTGCGCAAGCCCACCCTGACCGCGTGTTGTTGGACTTTGGTGGCACCTTGTTCACCTACGCCGATGTGGAGCGCCTTTCCACCCGCATGGCCAACGCATTGTCGGGCCTGGGCCTGAGGGCAGGTCAGACGCTGGTGTCCATGCTGGACAACAACATCGACGCCGTGGTGTGCTGGCTTGCGGCCAACAAGCTGGGCGCGGTGAGCGTGCCGATCAACACGGCGCTGCGCGGCGACTTCCTTCGCCACCAGATTGCAGACGCTGGCGCGCCCATCGTGATCTGCGAAGCCGACTATGCCGAGCGCATCGCCCTGGTGGCCGGCGAACTGAGTGAATTGAAGCTGGTGCTGCAGCGCGGCACGCCCGCCAGCACCCAGTGCGGCAACCTGCCCCTGCTGGCGCTGGACGCCCACCGCGGCCACGACGACACGCCCCCCGCCGTGCAGCCCAACCCCTGGGACTTGGCCTGCCTGATCTACACCTCGGGCACCACGGGGCCGTCGAAGGGTTGCATGATCAGCCACAACTTCATGTGCAACCTGGCGCGCCTGCAACTGCGCGCCGGCCCGGCCACGGCCGACGACGTCACCATCACACCGCTGCCGCTGTTCCACATGAACGCGATGTGCGTGGGCGTGGTGGCCACCATCATGGTGGGTGCCCGCGTGGCCATCGTGCCGCGCTTCTCGGTGTCGAACTTCTGGCCCGAAGTGGAACGCAGCGGCGCCACCATCGCATCCATCCTGGGCAGCATGGGCGGCCTGCTGGCCAATGCGCCCGACAGCGACGCGGCCAAGCGCTGCTACGGCCAGATTCACACCGTGCGTGGCAACCCGTTCACCGAGCCCGTCAAGGCAATCTGGCGCGAACGCTTTGGTGCCAAGCAAGTGGGCGGCAATGGCTATGGCCTGACCGAGGCCTGCGTGGTCACCTCGCTGCCTGGCGGCGAATACGCGGCGCCCGGCTCTTCGGGCAAGCGCATCCCCGACTTTGATGTCCGCATCGTGGACGACCTGGACCGCGAGGTGCCGGCCAACACCGCCGGCGAGATCGTGGTTCGCCCGCTGCGCCCGGACATCATGTTCATGGGCTACTGGCGCCGCCCCGAAGACACGCTCAAGCTGATGCGCAACATGTGGTTCCACACGGGCGACATCGGCAAGTTCGACGACGAAGGCTTCTTCTACTTCGTTGATCGCAAGAAAGACTACCTGCGCCGCCGTGGCGAGAACATCTCCAGCTTCGAGATGGAAGCCGCCATTGCCAAGCACCCCGACATCGCCGAAGTGGCGGTGCACGCGGTGCCGTCGGACAAGGGCGAGGACGACGTGAAGGTCACCGCCATCCTGCGCGAAGGCGCCACCCTGAAGGCCGAAGACCTGTTCCAGTGGGCCACCAATGCGGTGCCCTACTACGCCTTGCCGCGCTACATCGAGTTCCGTACGTCGATGCCCAAGAACCCACAAGGGCGGGTGCTGAAGTACCAGTTGCGCGACGAAGGCAAGACCGCCACCACCTGGGACCTGGAAACCAGCGGCATCCAGGTGGCCAAGCGCTGAGCGGGCCCGCTTGCGCCGCCGGGCCCGCGCCCTGCGCGCAGGCGGCAACGTCAGCACTTCAGTATTCGCGCACGGGCACATGGGCTGGGCGCGAGTTGTAGCCCGGCAGGTGCAGGCCCCCATCGACGTGCAGCATCTCGCCGGTCACATAGCGCGACATGTCGGACGCCAGGAAGACCACCGCTGGGCCTATGTCGGCTTCGGGGTCGCCACTGCGGCCCATGGGGCGCGCGGCGGCCGAGCGCTCGGCAAAACCGGGGTTCTCTGCGGCGAGCTTGTGGAACGTGGCGCCCATGGCCGTGGGCGCAATGGCGTTCACGGTGATATTGAAGCGGCCCCATTCGGCTGCCGCACTGCGCGTGAGGCCGACCACGGCGCCCTTGGCCGAGTTGTAGTCAGCATGCAGCCAGGCGCCGATCTCGACGTCGATGGAATAGAAGTTCACGATCTTGCCACCACCCCGCTGCTTCATGTGCGGCAGCGCAGCCCGCATGGCCCACCAACTGGCCCAGAGCGTGGAGTTGAGGGTTTGGCCCAGCATCTCGTCGGTCTTGTCCTCCAGCAGCACATTGGGCGAAGGCACGAAGGCATTGTTGACCAGGATGTCCAGGCCCCCAAAGGTCTTGACGGCACATTCGATGGCCGCCTCCACGGAGTCCTTGCGCATCACGTCGGTTCGGCAGAACACCGCCTGGCCACCCAGCGCCTTCAGTTCCTGCTCAACTTGAACACCCGTGACCTCATCGATTTCGGCGATCACGACGGCGGCCCCTTCGCGGGCAAAGCAACGGGCCACGCCTCGGCCAATACCGCCACCCGCGCCCGTGATCACTGCCACCTTGTTCGCCAACAACGCCATGATGAGCCACCTTACTTGAACATATTTCCAACTATCGTACACTTTATGTCAGGCGTCGTCAGCCGTTCCGGCTCAGCGTTTGCCCTGCCCTTGCCCCACTGGAGCCGAGCCCCATGCTGTTCCGCCGCCGCATCCTGATCCACACGCGCATGGAAGGGCCGGGGCGGCATGTGCGTGCGGCGCTGGAAGACGACTTTCACCACTTCCGCGTGCAGTTGCACACGCTGCACGACGAGGTGGTGTCCATCAGCGGTGAGGCGCCGCGACACCCGTACAGCCTGTGCCCGGGCGCGCTGGCGCCGCTGGCCGCGCTCAAGGGTGTGAAGGTTCAGCGCCAGGCCCACTCCATCACCCGCCAGACCGAGGCGTCTCTGCATTGCACGCACTTGCTTGACCTGGCCGGCTTGGCACTGGCCGCTGCGGCACGCGGCAGTGGCCGTCGCTACGACATCGAAGTGCCCATGCGTCAGAACGATTGCACCGAGTCACGCCTGTGGTGCGATGGCGAACCCCTGCTGCACTGGAAAGTGCGCGGCGGCACCATCGAAGGGCCACCGCCCTTCAGCGGTGTGGAACTGCGCCAGGGCCTGGCCCGCTGGGCGTTAAGCACCTTGCCCGAGGATCTGGCGGAAGCGGCCCTGGTATTGAGGCGCTGCACTGCCATTTCCATCGGCCGGACCCGAAACCTCGACATAGAGATCCACGCCCGCAGTACGGGCCATTGCCATGCCCAACAGCCGGAGCGGGCCGAGCAGGCCTTGCGGCAGGTCGGCTCAACCTGGGACTTTACCGAGCGTCCAGAACGGCTGTGTGCTGACGACTTGACGTGGTTGGCGGCGGCTTAGCCGACGCGCTTCGGCAACTGCATGCCCCCAGAGGGCAGCCCGCCTTGGGCCAACCGCACGCGACTCAGACCGCTGACATGGCCGAGTTGTAGTGGCCAATGTCCAAACCATCGACATCTATGGCGGTTTGCCGCCCACTCATCCAGTCCGCAAGCAATTTTCCAGCGCCTGCGGCCGTCGTCCAACCCAGGGTGACATGGCCCGTCGCCAGCCACAGGCTCTTGAGCCGAGTGGGGCCGAGCACCGGCGTGCCGTCTGGGCGACAACGAGGCCGCCCTGGCCGTGATGGCCGGGCTCAAAAACCGTGGGTTGTGAGTGCCGGCAATACGGCCGCCTACGGTGCCTCAAGGGTCAGCCAGGCTGCGCATCGCGTTGTCGCGGCACACAGCGAGGCCGACGTTGACACCTTGATCCAGGCACTGAGGTCTATCGCAAAGGATGGAACCTGACTGCGGGCGAACAAGCCGCCATGCCGGTCAAGGGCTTGCCTGGGTGGTAGTTCCGCCACTGGTGAAGAGATGGCTCAGTTCAAGGAATCATCAACCCGCCATCCACCGCCAAGGTCTGGCCGGTGATGAACCTGGCACCGTCGCTGACCAGGAACATCAGCACCGGTGCCATGTCGCGGTCCGGGTTGCCCAGCCGTCCGCCAAGGGGAATCTGCCCGGCCATCATGGTGTCGTGGGCCTTGAGTTGTGCTTCGTCCAGGCGGGCGCGAAAGTGCTCGTACATGGGCGTCCACATGCCTGGCGCCACGGCATTGACCGCGATGCCGTGCTTGCCCCATTCCTTCGCGGCGGTGCGGGTCCAGCCCAGCACCGCCGCTTTGGCCGCCGAGTAGTGCGCCAGCCCGGGCACGCCCATCACGCCGGCTGCCGAGGCAAAGTTGATGATGCGACCGCCCTGCCCCTTCAAGTGCTTGAAGGCGGCCTGGTTGGTGTTGAGCGTGCCACGCGCGTTCACGTCGAACATCAGGTCCCACTCGGCCTGGGCAATGTCTTCTGCGGGTGACTTGCGCTCCACGCCGGCAATGTTGATCAGGGCGTCCAGGCCGCCCAAGGTGCCCACCGCATCGCAGAAGGCCTGTTCAACCTCGTCGCGCTGGCTCACGTCGCAATGCAGGTAGCTGGCGCGGCCCGGGCCTGCCTGGGCTGCTGCTGCGGCCACCTCAGTGCCCTTGGCGTCGCTCACGTCCATGCCCACCACGTGCGCACCTGCGCGCACCAGGGCGGCGAGCGCGCTGGCGCCAATGCCGCTGGCGGTGCCGGTCACGATCACGCGTTTGCCTTCGATGTTCATGGCTTGTCTCCTGTGAATGTGGGGTTTCAAACGGTGGGCGAAATACGCTTCAGCGCCGCACCCAGCAGCCGCAAGGCAGATGCATGGTGCTTTTCTCCCAGCGCGGGGGCGGCCTTGCCGGCACAAGCGCGTGCGTGGCTGCCCTCCAGCAGGATGGCAAGCTTGTACTGAGCCAGCACGATGTACCAGTCGATCGCGCTCAGATCGCGAGTGCTGCCCGCCTGGTAGTGGCCGATGAGGTCGGCGGGATCTGCCAGACCATCGCTGAGTGAGACATGGATGGTGCCAGCGCCCTGGCCACTGGCGTCTGGCCAGGTGGCCACCAGCCAGCCCAGATCCAGGAGCGGATCGCCGATCGTGGCCAGTTCCCAGTCGATGATGGCGGCCACGTCTGGCGCCTCGTGGCGGAACATCACGTTGGCCAGGTGGAAGTCGCCGTGCATCACGCCGGGCTTGAAGTGCTGGGGTCGCCGCCCCTCGAGCCAGGCACCCACCTCGGTCACACCGGGCAAGGCGGCAACGCCGGGCCACGCGTCATAGGCTGCATAGCCCTCCAGTTGCGAGCGCCAGCGCGGCACCTGGCGCAGCAGGAAGTCTTGCGACTTGCCGAAGTCGGCCAAGCCCACGGCTTCGTGATCCACCTCGCCGAGCAAGATGAGTGCGTCCACCATGGCCAGGCCCATCTGGTGCCGCCAGTCCCGCTCAGTGGCATAACGACCGGGCAAGGGCGTGCCAGAGGCGTTGAAGCCGTCCACAGGGGCCATGAGATAGAACGGTGCGCCCAAGACCTCGGTGGCGTCACAGGCGCCGATGAGCCGCGCGTGGGGCACCGGTGTGCCCGCCAAAGCCGCCAGGACGCGTGATTCGCGCAGGATGGTTCGGTTGCCGTCCTGGCGCGCCAGCAGGGGCGGCCGGCGCAGCACGAATTCGCGCCCACCACGGCGAAAGCGCACAAGGATGTTCTGGGTGCCACCGGTGAGTGCACGGGCCTCGGTGATGGCCCCTGTTTCCAGGCCCTGGGCGTCCATCCAACGCGCCAGGCAGGCGAGATCGACCGCCTGTTCCCAGTCCTGCCCGCTCATTCCAGCGCCGAGAGTAACTTGGCTTGCGCGGCCGCCGCCGCTGTGGGCCGATGGTAGGCAGGGAACAGCGCTTCCGTGGCCCGGTAGCCCCGCAGCAGTTGTTTGGCCACTGTCACTTTGTGAACTTCGGTCGGGCCGTCGGCCAGCGCCATTTGGAACGAACGGTTGATGAGCCCGGCGAAGGGCATTTCCTGCGAGACGCCGATGGAGCCGTGCACTTGCAGGGCCCGGGCCGCGATGTCGTGCAAGACCTTGGGCATGGCCGCCTTGACGGCAGCGATGTCCTTGCGAACCTTGCGGTAGTCACCGTACTTGTCGATGCGCCATGCCGTGCGCATCACCAGCAGCCGGAATTGTTCGAGCTCGATCCACGAGTCGGCGATCTTCTCCTGCACCATCTGCTTGTCGGCCAGGCGAGAACCTTGCGTGCTGCGCGAAAGGGCCCGCTCGCACAGGGCATCCAGGGCCATCTGGGCCTGGCCGATCACCCGCATGGCGTGGTGCACGCGCCCACCACCCAGCCGGACCTGGGCCACTTCAAAGGCCTTGCCCTCGGGCCCGAGTAGCGCTTCGGCAGGAACACGAACCCGGTTGAAGTCGAGGTAGGCGTGTGTGGCTTCGGCGTCGTCGCCGTTGGCGATGTTGCGCACGATGCTGAGCCCGGGCGTGCCCGCAGACACCACGAACATCGACATGCCTTCGTAAGCCGAGACCTGGGTGTCGGTGACGGCCATCACGATGAAAAAGGCCGCGTAGCGCGCGTTCGACGCGAACCACTTCTGCCCGGTGATCAGCCAATCGTCGCCGTCGCGCTTCGCCTCGGTGGTGAACACTTGCGGATCGGCGCCGCCTTGCGGCTCGGTCATGGCGAAGCACGAGACGATGTCGTTGTTGAGCAGGGGCTCCAGCCAGCGCCGCTTCTGTGCCTCGGTGCCATAGTGGGCCAGGATCTCGGCGTTGCCCGAGTCGGGCGCCTGGCAGCCGAAGACGATGGGCCCGAAGTTGGAGCGGCCCAGCACCTCGTTCATCAGGGCCAGCTTCACCTGGCCATAACCGCGGCCGCCCAGTTCCGGGCCCAGGTGGCAGGCCCACAGCTGACGTTCCTTCACGATGCGCTGCAAGGGCCGCACCAGGGTGGCAAAGCGTGGGTCGTGGATGTTCCAGGGGCTACCCAGCACGTGGTCGAGCGGCTCCACCTCCTGGCGCACGAACTCGTTCATCCAGTCGATTTCCTTCTGAAAATCGGGGTCGGTCTCAAAGTCCCACGGCATGGGATCTCCTTCAAGTTCGGTCAGGCCAGCAGCATGCCGCCATCGACCAGCAGTGTTTGACCCAGCATGTAGGCCGACAGCGGCGAGGCCAGAAACAGCGCCACGTTGGCCATGTCTTGGGGCGTGCCCAGGCGGCGCAAGGGAATGCGCTTGAGCGCGCCCTCCAGGCGTTTGGGGTTCGCGGTGGTGACGCGCGTGAGCTTGCTGTCCACCAGGCCCGGGGCGATGCCGTTGACACGGATGCCGTCGGCCGCCCAGGCCTCGCCCAGCGTGCGCGTGAGGCCGAAAGCGCCCGTCTTGGATGCGTTGTAGGCTGGGTTGCCGCGGGTGGAATGAAAGGCCGCCGCCGAGCTGACAATGATCATGGCGCCACCGGCCTGGCAGAGCGCGGGATGGCACTTGTCGGCGCAGGCCATCAGGCTGGTCAGGTTGACGTCAAGCACATGGCGAAAGCCCGCCACCTTGAATTCCTGCCGCTCGTAAAGAACGGTGCCCTGCGCCTGCACCAGCACGTCGAGCCGGTCCACGCCCAGCACGGCTGCCTCCACCTGGGCCGGGTCGGCCACATCCACCTGGCGGTAGTGCAGGCCCTGCAGGTTCGAATCGGCGGAATCGGCATAGTCTGCGGCACTCCCTCTCGTGCCCCACGCCTGGACCCGGGCACCACGCTGCAGGAAGGCCTGCGCGATGCCGTTGCCGATGCCGCTGGAGCCGCCCACCACCAGGATCTCGCGACCAGAGAAATCAAGTTCGTTCATGCGGTCTCACCCTTGGTCATCAATTTCACGAGCCCCTTGTCCACCAGGGTGCGGAGCGCGTCGGCGTCCAGGCCCATCTCGGCCAGGATCTCGGCGCTGTGCTCACCCAGCGCCGGCGGGGCACGGTGCAGCGACAGCGGCAGGTCGCCGAAATCCCAGAAGGCGCCCACCTGCTGCATTGGCCCGTACTGGCCGTGTGGGTAGTGGGCATGCAGCCCCGCGTCGGCATGGTCGGGGTCGTCGAGAAAGGCCTGCAACTGGTCTTGCAGCGCTGGCGCGCAGGCGACTCCAGCGGAAATCAATTCGCTCAGCGCCACACCCACCGGCAGCACCAGAAAGTGCGCTTCAGGATTTGCACCCGTCAGCGCGGCGAACGCCTGTGCTTGCAGAGCCGTGGCGGCCGCCACTGCAATCCATCCGTCGCTGCACTGGTAAAGGCGTTGCGCGTCTGAAACCCCGTACTGGCCGGCGTCCAGCGCGGGCATCGGCGTGCTGCACCCGGAGGGCAGGCCCACGGCTTCGGCTTGGGTCAGCAGCATTGCCCCCAGCAGCGAGGCCGACACGTCCTGCCCTTGTCCGGTCTTGCCACGCTCGATCAGGGCAAGCAAGACCGCGAAGACCGACGACAGCGCCGCTAGGTGGTCACCAACGCCAAAGCGCAGCCACATCGGCGGATTGCCGGCGCCGCCGCATTCGATCTCCCAGCCGCACGAGGCCTGCATCAACTGGTCGAAGCCAGGCCAGTCGGCGCGGGGCCCCTTCGGCCCGTAGGTGCTGATGTGGCAGGTGACCAGGGCGGGCTTGCCGGCGCGCAGACGGGCGCCATCGATGCCCAGCTTGCGCGCCGCTGGCAGACGCACGTTGTGGTGCACCACGTCGGCCCAGTTCACCAGCGCGTCCAGCGTGGCCTGGGTGGCAGGGTCGCCCAGCTTCAACGCCAGACCACGCTTGCCGCGCTGCGCGCCGGCAAAGGTGCGCTCCAGCCGCCGCATCGCGTCGCCGGCGGGCGGCTCCACCTTGATGACGTCGGCCCCCAGATCGGCCAGCAGCATGCAGGCAAACGGGCCGGCCAGATAGGCCCCCAGGTCCAGCACCTTGAGGCCCTTCAGGGGCGGCATGGCCTGGCCGGTGCCGGCGGGCGGTGGGGCGGTAGCCGGCGCCACCGATGGCGCACTGGGCGGGCTGACCCAACCGGCCTCGGCCTTGGCACCAGGGGCCCTCACCCGAGACGGCGGTTGCACGCCATAGGGCACGCCGGGCTGCAGACAGGGGCCATGGCGTGCATCGGCCACCTCGACGACAAAGCCGTTCAGCCGGGCTTGCTCGTCGCGGTAGATGTCGCCGAAGGGCGCAGCGATCTGGGCCGCCACGTCGTGCGCCCAGAAGTGGCGCACCCAATCTTTGGCGGGCCGCGTGGCGATGATCTCGCGGTTGGCGCCAAAGTTGGGCGCCACATGGCTGGGTGGGTACTTGGCGTTGGCCCGTGCCACGCCCTCGGGCCCCAGCGAGGCCAGGCCCTCGGCCATCCACGGTGCCGCGTCGGGCGAGTAGTGCACATGGATCCAACGTCCGTCTGCGCATTGGTGCAGCGGAATGGGAATGTTCTTGTCCAAACCCTTGGCAAAGGCGGGCGTTGGCGACTCGGCACGAGCCCAGTGCATGGCCATGGGCACCAACGCTGCCTGGGCCAGGCTGGTGTGCGCGCGGCCGCCACGCCCGTCCCTCTCACGCGCCAGCAAGCGCGCCAGCACGCCCACAGCGCACAGCCAGGCCGCCACCCAGCTGGCGAACGGCATGCGCAGGTAGATGGGCCCGCGACGGTGCCCGGGCTGTTCGTCCAGCACGCCCAGCCGCGCCAGCACCAGCGTCTCGTCCACCGGCAGGTTGGCCAGGGTGTGACGCTGAGGCCAGCCGCCGATGGCGGAGACGATGAGCGACGGGTGGCTCGACAAGAGTTCGGCGTCAGACAGCCCGCACGCCCGGGCCTGCGCTGGCGTCAGGTCGTGTACCAGCACATCGGCACCGGCAAGCAGGCCGGCGAGTTGTGCGCGGCCCGACGCGGCCATCAGGTCCAATGCCAGGCGGGCCTTGCCCCGGTCCAACACCGACCAGGGCGGCATGGCTCGGTCCAAGCCGCTGTGCGAGACCAGGATCTTCAGCACTTCGGCGCCCGCCTCGGACAACTGCAAGGCCGCTGCGCTGCCCGCCAAGCCGGTGGCCAAATCGAGCACCCTCAGGCCATGGAGGATGCCGGTGTCGTGACTTGCGTGGACTGGCGTAGTGGGCATCGTGGAGTTTTCCGGCGGCCCGGAAAATATGTTGACACTTTTATGTTTAGTGTTCACATATTGAAGCCACGGCGCCAGGGCTTGTCAATCGACATGACCCCGCCCCTGGCATTGACGCCGCCACCAGCGGTCACGACCGATGCGGTCACCCGCCGGTCAGAGGAAGATCGCCAGGTTGGGCGTGCCGAGCACGGCCTGGTCGAGCAGGATCTCGCGCCGAGCCAGCTTGAAGCTGCTCCCGACACGGCGCAGCACGTCCACCCGCTCGGCGCTGATCAGGTCGAACTCGTCGAAGTCGAAGCGGCTGCGCGTCACCAGCAGGTAGCTGCGCACCAGGTACTCGTCGGGCTTGTCGCCCTGGGCCACATCGACATTGGTCACCAGGCGGCGGGTGCGCGAAGGCGGGTCTTCGGCCCAGGCGCTCTTGCCCGTCAGGCGCATCACACGGCCCATGATGGAGCGGTAGTCGTCGTGGAAGTGCTGCATGGTTCGCACGTACGACTCGTCCTGCAGGTGCGTGGGGCGGGTCTCGCGCAGCGGGGCTGCGTAGATCAGGTCTTCGGCCAGCAATGCCGACCATTCCTTCAGACGAATCTGGTCGAGAAGGCGGGCTTCGTCGTAGAGAAATTGCACCACGTCGTTGTGGACAGGCGAGCCCACGAGGTGGCGCACCGGTGCGGTGGTGGTGGCCGGGGCCACGGTGGTTGAGGTCATCGGGTCACTCCAAGGTAGATGCGCTGCGAGGGTTCATTACGGGGCGAGCATCAGCTCGCGCCAGTACTGCCACCAATGCCACTGCGTGTCGTCCTTGGTGAAACCTTCGTTGACGATGCCAGGGCCGGGCCAACCGGCCGGCGCGCCCTTTTCGTACACAGCCTGGTACTTCAGCGTGGCCTTCTTGCCCATCACGCCCTTGGCGGCCAGGGTCATGTGCGGCCAGGTGTCGGAGTCGTCCTGTTCCACCATGCCCGAGGTTCCAAACAACTGGATGGTCTGCCTGAGCATCTTCTCGCGCAGCTCAGGTGGTGCATCCTTTTCGGCAAAGATCCAGTTCACAAACTCCAGCTTGTCCGGGCCCTTTGGCACGTAGGCGTGCATGGTCATGGACCCCACCACCGTTCCGTCGGCCTGTGGGATGTAGACAAAGCCGAAGAGCACGTTGGGGAACATGCCCCCCACCTGCGGCGGCATCGAGGTCTGCACCTGCAACTGCGCCGGGCTGAGGTTGCGCTTGAGCTGCGGCACCATGTCCTTGGTCACGCCGGCGGGCGGCAAGGCATCGAGCTTCTGGTTCACGTCGAGCTGGTCCGGGTCCAAGCCCGTGAGCCGGCGGATCTTGCGGCCCAGGTCGATGCAGCGCAGGGCATGGCCATGGGGCGAGCTGACCTCCACGCCGTACATCTCGGGGCTCAGGTCGCCACCACCGCCCTCGCCTTCGCCCTTCTTGGAGTAGTTGCCCACCTCGCCCAGCCAGCGGTGCAACGTGAGCGTGTGATAGCCGTCGGCCGCCGATTGCTCGCCGGCGGTCTTCCAGTTGGCACGCACGGTGAAGCGCTGCGGCGGACCCAGCACTTCCATGCCCTTGTCGGTGCGCTGGAACAGGATGTCGTAATACCACTTGGCATCGCCGAGGAATTCCTCGAACGAGGGGCCCTCGATGTTCCAGGTGGCGAAGATCAGGCCGCCGTAGAGCGTGACGCGGGCTTTGGTCAGGCCCAGTTGCTCCTTGGACATGATCTTGCCGTGCATGCACTCCTTGTCCACCGGCGCGCCCAGGAATTCGCCGTTCGGGCGGAAAGCCCAGCCGTGGTAGATGCAGGTGTGGATCTGGGTATTGCCCCGGTCCAGCGTGGAAATGCGCATGCCACGGTGCGGGCACAGGTTGAGCGCCACATGCACCTCGCCGGATTTGTCGCGCGTGACCAGCACCGAGTCGGAGCCCATGTCGCGCACGATGAAGTCGCCGGACTTCGGGATTTCGGATTCGTGGCCCAAGAACACCCAGATGCGGCCAAAAATGCGCTCCATCTCCAACTCATAGAGTTCGGGGTCGGAAAGGGCCCGCATCTTGACCTCGCGCGTGGCGAGGTTCACCAGATCGGCCACGGGCGTGCCATCGGCCAGGATGGGCCCAGTCGGGTTCAGCATCGATATCTCCTGAGGGGGCTCACCGATTTGAGCCACATCAACGAATATAGACACTATTGCTTCTTTTGTACATGAAGCAAACCCTGCCCCTGACCGCAGCCCCGGATTTCAGGGGCCGCTGCCACGCCCAGAATCAGGTCGCCGCAGTCTGCTTGGCAGCCGCGCGGCTCTCGCGCCAGCCTCTGTACAAAAGGCCCGGCAGGCGCCACAGCAGGCCGCCGTTGAGCAGGCCCAGCGCGTCCCACACATCGCGAGGCCGCAGCACGATGGTAGCGGCCATCGAGCCCATCACCTTGGTCTTGAGCATCAGGCGGTCGCCGTCCAGTTCGACACTGCGAACGTCGACCATCTCCATGCCTTCCTTGCTGAACATCTTCATGGTCGTGGTGTCCTGTGCGGTCTCACCGTGACAAGCGGGCGGTGACCTTGGCATGCGGTCCCGCCACCTGGGTTGCCCAGGCCTCGACCGCCTGGTCGAAGCCGAACTCCAGGTGATCGACAACGATGTTGTCCTGCTTGGCCATGGTCAGCAGACGCCGCCAGATGGCTTGCCGGTCGGCCGGCGGGCGTTGGCCGGTGCCCACGCATGACAGGGTGCGGAAGAGAAGGTCGGCAATGTCGAGGTTCACCACCCGCCCAGCGCCGGTGCCCACGGTGACGATGCGCGCACCCCAACGGGTGGCCTTGAGCGCCGCGAGCATGGGGGAGCCGCAGACCAGATCCAGCACCACGTCGAAGCCGCCATCGGAGGCGTCCTTGAGCGCCTGCACGTCGTGCTCGCCGCCCAGCGTCACCACGGCATCGGCCAGGCCGCGCTGCTGCAAGTGCGCCAGCGCATCGGCATGGCGGGCCGCGCCCACCACGCGCGAAGCCCCCATGCCTCGCGCCAGTTGCAGCGCGATCTGGCCCAGGGTGCCGGTGGCGCCCAGGATCAGCACCCGGTCGCCCGGCTTGACCTCGGCCTTCTCCAGCGGCACCAGCGCACCCGTACCGGCAATGCCCATGGTGATGGCCGTCTTGTCGTCCACATCGTCGGGCACGTCCCACACCTCGTCGGCGGGCACGGTGGTGCGCTCGGCCCAGGCCCCGAAGGGCTGGACCGAGCGTTCACCGAAATAGACGCGCCGGCCGTCCTCGGCCCGACCCACGCCTTCGCCCCGGATCACGCAGGGAAACTCCACCCCCAGGCGGTAGGCGCCCAGCACATCCCACCCACCCAAGCCGGCGGTGTCCACCTGGATCATCACCGCGCCTTCGCGCGGCGTGGGCTCCGCAAACTCGGTCAGCACCGGGGCGGCGCCACGCTCTTGGATCACTGCTGCGCGCATGGCGTGCCTTTCGTGTGGGTGGGGTGTCGGGGTTCAAGCCCCGACGAGCTTGTCGAAGTCCATGCCGAACTCCTCGTCCAGCAGCAGGCGTGCCACATTGCGGCCGGAGGACGCCGTCACACCGCCACCCGGGTGGGTGCTGGCGCCGGCCATGTACAGGCCCTCCACCGGCGAGCGGTACTGGCCATAGCCTGGTGCAGGCCGGTTGCCGGCGATCTGCCAGTTGTACGAGCCAAAGTGCAGGATGTCGGCCTGGATCATGGCATTGTTGTGGCGCTCGATGTCCAACGGCGTCATCCAGCTGAAGCCGATGATGTTGTCATCGTCCATGTTGGTGGTGAGCTTGCGCAGGTCGTCCAGGAAGCCGTGCGCCACTTCCTTGCCGATCTCGTCCCACTTGGCCGCGCCACCCTTCACGTTGTAGGGCGCGAAGGCGTACATGTTGAGCACGCGCTTGCCTGCAGGGGCTCGTGTCTTGTCGTAGGTGTCCTGCGTGACGTAGGCAACGAAATCCCGCCGCGGGATACCGAACTCCAGGTCGCTGAAGGCACGGGCGAAATCCTCGGGATTGGAGTGCGAGCGCTCGACCCAGAAGAAGTCGTCCACCGCCGGGCCCACCTTGTAGCGTGGCGCCTCGTGCAGGGCCACGTGCATGTTGAAGGGCTGGAAGCTTGAGTGCTTGAGCGTCTGGATGCGACGCTCGAAACCTTCAGGCAGGCTCACGCCCGGCACCATGTGCGGAAACACCTGCTTGGCGTGCAGGGTGGATATCACGGCCTTCCTGGCCACGATCTCCTCGCCGCCTTCCAGCACCACGCCCGTGACCTTGCTGCCGGTCAGCTTGAACTGCTTGACCGGGCTGCTGGTGCGCACCACGCCGCCCAGGGACTCGAAGCAGGCCCGCAGCGCGTCGGCAAAGGCCCCGGAGCCGCCCACCGGGATGCCCACGCCATAGCGGTGCATGAACGGCAGGATGATGTAGAAGCCAAAGCCGGTGCCGTTGTTGAACGGGTTCATCATGGCTTCCGACGCGTAGCGCGCCAGGGCGATCTTGACCTTGTCGTTCTCGAACCACTCGTTGATCACGTCCCAGGCGCTCATGGCTTGGGTGCGCATCAGGTCCTGGCCCACCGCGCTCTGCTCCATCATCACCGCCTGCGCGGCGGCGCTGGGTGGCGCGTGGAACATGCCCATCACCATCATGTCCAGGTTCTGGAACACCTGGTGGTTGAAGCGCCGATAGGCCTCGGCGTCGTGGGCCGAGAACTTGGCGATCGCCTGGCAGGTGCGCTCCAGGTCGGTGTAGAACTCCAGCGTGGTGCCATCGTCGTAGAAGATGGCGGTCATCTTGTCGGGGTTGACGTACTTCAGCCCGAACTTCGACACCAGGCCCAGCTCGTCGTTGCGCAAAAGCGGGTTGGCTTGCAGCAGCGTGTGGGCCACCGAGCAGACGTCGTGCTTGAAGCCCGGCACCGTGAGCTCGCGGGTCATGACCCCGCCGCCCACCTTGTCGTTCTTCTCGACCACGCACACCTTTTGGCCCGCTTTGGCCAGGTAGCAGGCAGCGACAAGCCCGTTGTGGCCGCCACCGGCGACCACAACGTCGAAAGTTGTACTCATGGATGTCTCCTGGAGTGCGCTGCCGCCCTGGCCCGCGGCAGGGGCCAGGCGCGGCGCGCGGGAATCACAGTGCGGTTTCGGCGTCCGCAGCGGCAAACATCTTGTTGATGTCGCCCGAGGTCACCGGCTTGCCTTCCTGCCGCACCGGGCGGGCACCGCCCATGCCCTGCAGCGGGCGGACGTCAACGTTGGCGGCCTGCTTGCGCAAGGCGCCCACGGTGCAGTTCTCGCGGCCCAGGATGGAGAACGGGTCGTACGAGAACTCGCGCATCGCGTTCAGGTGGCCGATCTTGTTGATCTGCACGTCGGTGAGGTGCTTGGTCTGATCGTGGAAGATCTCAGGCGAGCCAGGCCAGGTGCAGTCAGAGTGCGGGTAGTCACACTCCCAGGTGACCATGTCCTCGCCGATGTCGGGCAGGTTGCGCAGGCCGAATTCGTCCTCGATGAAGCAGGTGATGATGTGCTTCCTGAACACGTCGCTGGGCTTGCCATCGCCGAAGTTGGTCTGGGTCCATTCGTGGTGGTGCCTGTAGGTGAAATCGGCACGCTCCAGCAGGTAGGGGATCCAGCCGATGCTGCCTTCCGACAGTGCCATGCGGAGGTTGGGGAACTTCTTCCACATCGGGGCCCAGATCCAGTCGGCCGCCGAGTTGGCGATGGAGATCGGCATGGCAGCGATCCAGGCGTCGATGGGCGAATCGTTCGATGCGTGTTCCGCCTTGATGCCGGTGCCGATGTGGCAGTTGATCACCACGTTGTTGTCGGCGCAGGCCTTCCACACCGGGTCCCAGTGGTCGGAGTGGATCGACGGGAAGCCATGCAGGGCCGGGTTGTCCGACAGCGAGATGGCATGCACGCCCTGCTTGGCCATGCGGCGGATTTCGCCTGCAGCCAGCTCGCCGTCCCACCAGGGGATGAGGCTGACCGGGATGAAGCGGCCAGGCGCGGCATTGCACCAGTCGTGCAGATGCCATTCGTTGTAGGCCTGGATGGCCGCGAACGCAGCCTCGCGGGCTTCCGGGTATTGCTGGAAGCGCTGGCCGGCAAAGCCCGGGAAGGTCGGGAAGCACAGCGAGCCCAGCACGCCGTTGGCGTTCATGTCTTCAACGCGGGCCTTGATGTCCCAGGTGCCGCGGCGCATGTGCTCGTAGCCCAGGGGCTCCATGCCGTACTCGTCCTTGGGACGACCGACCACGGAGTTGAGGCCCATGTAGCCAGTTGCACGTCCTTCGAACACCCAGACGTCGCGGCCCTTGTGCTGCTCGATGTGCGGCTCGCGGCCCTTGAACTTGGCGGGCATGTGGCGCGCGAAGGCGTTCGGCGGTTCGATGGCGTGGTCGTCGACGCTGACGAGGATGAGGTCTTCGAGTTTCATGGTGTGTGTCCCTGTGGTCAGAGAAAGATGCCGAGGTTGGGCGTGCCGATGACCGTCTGGTCGATGATGGCTTCGCGGCGCGCCAGCTTGTAGGTGCTGCCCTCCTTGCGCCAGATGTCGTGGCGTTCACAGGGGATCAGGTCGAAGTAGTCGAAATCGAAGCGGCCACGTGTGATGAGCTCGTAGCTGATCACCTTGAGTTCGTTGGCCTTGTCGGTCTTGTACACACGCACATTGCTCACCAGGCGCTTGGTACGCGAAGGCGGGTCTTCGCCCCAGGCGCTCTTGGTGTCGGTGATGCGGCGCACGCGCAGCAGCAACGAGCTGTAGTTGTCGTGCATGTGCTGCACGGTGCGAATAGTGGTGCCGTCCTGAAAACGTGCCGGCTTGGTCAGGCGCTGCGGCACGTTGTATTCGATGTCGGTGGTGATCAGCTCGCTCCACTCGGCCAGGCGCAGTGTGTCGAGCAGCTCGGCCTCGTCGATGAGGAACTCAAGCACTTCGTTGTAGAGCGGGCTGCCGGTGGCCACGCGGTTCTCGCGCTGGGTCGCGGGCAGCGGTGTCGGTTCAAGCAGTTGTTGCAGCATGGATGTCTCCTGGATCAGGTGCTGTAGGGATGCAAGGGCATGACGTTGGATGGCGCGTCAGTCCGCGGTCATCAGCTCATGCCAGTACGTCCAGAAGCTCCAGTTGGTGTCGTCCTTGGTGAAGCCGCTGCCTACATGGCCCGGCCCCGGCCAGCCTTCGGGCTTGCCCGTCTCGAACATGGCCTGGTACTTCAGCGTGATGTGCTTGCTCATCGCGCCCTTGGCCACGATGGTCTGGTGCGGCCAGGTGTCGGAGTCGTCCTGCTCCACCATGCCCGATGTGCCGAGGAGCTGGCACGAGATGCGCAGCATCTGGGCCTTGATCTCGGGGGGCGTGTCCTTCTCGGCCAGGATCCAGTTCATGAACATGAACTTGTCCGGGCCCATGGGCACGTAGGTATGCAGGGCCATGGCCCCCACCACCTTGCCGTCGGCCGTGGGCAGGTAGATGAACTCGAACAGGCCGTTGGGCCAGAAGTTGCCCACCTGCGGCGGGTTGGAGCTCATCATCTTGATCTGGTCGGGCGAGAGCCGGCTCACCACTTCAGGAATCATCTCGGGGGTCAGGCCCGGGGGCGGCAGCACCGTGAGCTTTTCCTGCGGGCTCAGCTCGGAGGGGTCCTTGCCCGTGATGCGGCGGATCTTGCGATCCAGTTCGATGCAGCGCATGGTGTGGCCATGGTCGGTCCAGACCTCCACACCGTACATCTCCGGCGTCAGGTCGGCACCGCCGCCTTCGGTACCGGGCTTCTTGGCATACGGCCCGATCTCGCCCAGCCAGCGGTGCAGCGTGAGCGTGTGGAAGCCATCCGAGGCCCCCTGCTCGGCTGCGGCCTTCCAGTTGGCGCGGATCATGAAGCGCTGCGGCGGGCCCAGCACCTCCATGCCCTTGGTGGTGCGGCACCACAGGGTGTCGTAATAGAACTTGGCATCGCCCAGGAATTCGTCGAACGAGGGGCCATTCATCTCCCAGGTGGCGAAGATCAGGCCGCCGTAAACGGCGACGCGCGCCTTCTTCAGGCCCAGTTCTTCCTTGCTGGCGATCTTGCCGTGCATGCACTCCTTCTCGACCGGCGCGCCGATGAAGTCGCCGTTCGGGCGGAAGGCCCAGCCGTGGTAGATGCACAGGTGCACCTGGGTGTTGCCGGAGTCCAATGTGGACACCTTCATGGCGCGGTGGGTGCAGACGTTCAGCACCACATGCACGTCGCCACTCTTGTCGCGCGTGACGAGCACCGAATCGGAGCCCATGTCGCGCTGAATGAAATCGCCTGAATTCGGAATCTCGGTCTCGTGCCCCAGGAACACCCAGGTCTTGCCAAAGATCTTTTCCATTTCGATCTCGTACAACTCCTTGTCGGAGAGGGCGCGCAGCTTGACTTCGCGCCGTTCGAGATTGATGAGGTCGGAAACCCTTGTTCCGTCTGCCAAAACCGGTCCACCACTTGTCTTCATGCTCGTCTCCACAGGCCTTCCAATCGAGGCCACGGCGAGAATGTAGAACAGTTTTCTATTTTATGTTCAACTTATAGGGACAACCCCGATGAGCTTCCTTCCCGGGTTTGATCTGGATCAGATGGCCGCCCGGGGCTCGGGCCGCAGCACGGCCACGATGGCCAGGACGATCAGGGCCACAGCCGCCGCATCCTGCCAATGCAGAACTTCGCGCAGCCAGAAAGCCCCTGAAGCCAGCCCCAGCACAGGGATCAGACAGATGCTGACGCTGGACGCAACCGGCGGCAGGCTGCGCGCCAGAGTGAACCAGGCAGCGTGGCAGAAACCGAAGATCAGCACAGCGTTGTAGGCGATGGCCCAGCCCACCGGCTCACTCGGGAGTTGCCATTGCGGGCGCTCGAACACCGCGCTGAGCAAACACACCACGCCGGTGGTGAAGGCCGTCATCCAGAAGGCAATGGTGAGCGTGGGCACGGCCATCCTGGTGCGTCGCAATTGCTGCGTGCCCACCGCCCAGATGGCTGAGGCCAGCACCAGCCAGAAGGCCGCCAGCGGGGCGCCGCCCAGGTGGCCCAGTTCATGCCACAGCAGCAGCAGCACCGCCACGCCAGCCGCCACCACGCCCATCAATTGGCGCCAGGCCAAGCGGTCGCCGTGGCGCCACCATCCCCACAGGGCCGAGAACACAGGCATGGTGTAGCCCAGGATTGCGGCACGCCCCGAGCTCAGCGACGGCAAGGCCAGCATCAGCAGCACATGCCAGGCCACCATGTTGGTGAGGGCCAGCCCGGCTATCTCGGCCCAGTGCTGGCGAGGCACCGCAAAGGGCACCTTGAACCAGCGCAGGCCCAGGGCGAGGCAAGGCAGCCCCAGCAGCATGGAGAGCGCCCGAAAGCTCAGCGGTGGATAACCACTCACCGCCATCTTCATCACGGGCCAGTTCAGCCCCCAGAACAGGGTCAGCGCCACCAGCGCTGCCCATTGCCGCCGGGACAACGTCGTCATTTGGTCTGTGGTGCGAGCTTGAGCAACTCGATGGCGTTGCCGCTGCGGATCTTTTCGCGGTCGACTTCGTTCAGCCCCATCCCTGCGGTGAGGTCACCGTTGCCGTAGGCACCCCCAAAGTTGGTTCCATAGACCAGTCGGTCCACACCCACCACCTCCAGCACGCCCCGCCGCAGGGCGGGGTGGTGCAGATCGAGGTCGAACCAGAAGTTGCCCAGGTAGTCCATGAAGGGCTTCTTGTTGCGCGCGTCCGGTGCCATGGACGCGTTCAGATCCGCCAGGCGGCCCAACTGGAACACCGCCATGCCGCCGGCGTGGCAGATGTAGGTCTTGAGCTTGGGGAAGGTGTCGAGCGCACCACCGCAGATCAGGTACCACATGAACAGGGTTTCATCGACGCAATCGCCCACGATGGAGCTGGTCTCGAAACGGTCCTCATGGTGTTTGTCGCCCAGCCAGATGGACTGGTTGTAGCCATGCACCATAATCGGTGCCTCCAGTTCGTTCAAGACCTCCCAGACCGGAAACAGCTCTTCGCTGTAGGCCTGCAGACCGTTGTAGTTGGCACCGCCAACGCACACGCCCTTGGCGCCCAACTGGGTCACTGCACGGCGGATCTCCAGGGCCGCCTGCACGGGATCGGCCAGGTTGGCATGGGCCCAGAAGGCGAAGTGATCCGGGTCCTGACGGCAATAGGCCGACATCTCGTCGTTGCAAATGCGGGCGTACTCGGTGCCGAACTCCCCCGCCCAGTACATGAACGCATGCGAGGGTGCCGACATCACTAGCTGATCCACGCCGCGCTCCACCATCAGCTTGCGGCGCGATTCATGGGTCATGGCGGCCAGCAGGTTGGCTTCGGCCTCCGCGTCGGTGTTGGCCTTCTTCTTCTGCTTGGTCCCCAGCGAAAAGTGGCCCACGGTGAAGCCCTGGGTCTTCATGAAAGGGCCCCAGAAGCTGTGCCGGTTCAGCATGCCGGCGGTGAGCAGGTGGGCGTGGATGTCGATGAGCATGGCGTCTCCGTCAGTGTGTCGTTCGGGTGATTGGGGGTTGCGATGACCGGTGGGACCGGGCGCGGGACTGTTTGTATTGAACACTTTTATTGATTGTGTTTCACTTGGCATCAACCCTTCACCGCGCCCTGGATTGCATGGCGCATCAAGCACCTCGCCAAGGACCCCAACATGAGCCACGCCATCGCCCCAGCCGCCCCGCGCAGCTACACCCTGCTGGGCCGATCAGGTCTGCGGGTATCTCGGTTGGCCTTGGGCACCATGACCTTCGGTACCGCTCAGGGCTGGGGCTGTGAGCGTGACGTGGCCCGCGCAATGTTTGACCGCTATGTCGAGCGCGGCGGCAACTTTATCGACACCGCCGACATCTACACGCAGGGCACGGCGGAGAAATGGGTGGGCGAGTTCATCGCCGAGTCCGGCCTGCGCGACCGCATGGTGGTGGCCACCAAGTACACCCACAACCACCAGAACGCAGACGCCAACCCGAACGCGGCCGGCAACGGGCGCAAGAACCTGCACCGCGCGCTGCACGGCTCGCTGCAGCGGTTGGGCACCGACTGCATCGACCTCTACTACCTGCACACCTGGGACGGCGTGACGCCGGTGGAAGAAGTGGTGCGCAGCATGGACGACCTGGTGCGGGCCGGCAAGATCCGCCATTGGGCGCTGTCGGACGTGCCCGCCTGGTATGCCGCGCGCGCCTACACCCTGACCGAATGCCACGGCCTGGAGCGGCCCTGCGCGATGCAGCTGGAGTACAGCTTGGTCTCGCGCGGCATCGAGTATGAATTCACCAGCCTGGCCCAGAGCCTGGGCATGGGCATCGCGGCCTGGAGCCCTTTGGGTGGCGGACTGCTGTCGGGCAAGTACCGCCCGCACGCCAACGCGGCCGAGCAGAACGACGGCCGCATCAAGACCACTGCCAAGATGGCCACGCCGGCGCTGAGCAAGCTCACCGACGCCAACTGGGCCATCGTGGCCGAGTTGGAGGCGGTAGCACAGGCGGTGGGCTTGCCCATGGCCCAGGTGGCCATCCAGTGGGCGGCCAACCGACCGGGCGTGAGTTCGGTGATCCTGGGCGCAACGCGCCTGGCGCAACTGGAACAAACTCTGGGCGCGCTGGACGCTGCCCTGCCAGCGGAGTTGGAAAAGCGGCTCGACGCGGTGGGCGGCTTGCCGCCGATGTTCCCCTACAACTTCCTCGGCGCCATGCAGCCGCGCATGCATGGCGGCGCCAACGTGGTCAGCCAGCCGAGCCGCTTCCATGAGGCGCTCTCCACCAGGAGCGGCCGGGCCTGAGCCCATCCGCCGCCACTGCCACTACTCGGGCGTGATGCCCGCTGCTCTGATGACCTGGCCCCAGTGCTCGCGCTCCTGGGCCTGGAAGCGCTGCATCTCAACGCCTTGAACCACAAACGCCTGCGTGCCCGAGGTCTTGTGGGCTGCGACAACGGTGTCTCGACCGGCAACGACCTTGAACCATCGCTGCAGGGCGCTCACCACCGCAGGCGGAGCGTTGGCGGGAAGGTAGGCCCCCAGCCAGAAGAGGATGTCCATGCCCGGGATGCCCAGCTCTTCAAAAGTGGGCAATGCGGGCGCGTAGGGGCTGCGCTCACGCCCGCTGACAGCGACCGCGCGCAACCGCCCGGCGTCCACATGCGGCCAACCGGAATAGTCTGTGAACATCATGTCCACCTGCCCACTGATCAGGTCCGGGAAAGCTGAGGCCCCACTGCGGTAGGGGATGCCCACCAGCTTCAGGCCTTGTGATTGTTGAAGCACTTCGGCCGGCAACCGACTGGTGATGCTGGTGTGCGCGAAGGTGTAGCGGCCAGGCTGGGCGCGCAGGCGCTGCAGCAACTCGGCCGACTTGCCCAAGGGCAAGGTGCGCGGGTTGGCGTACAGGATCATGGGCCCGCGCGAGAGCGTGCTGACCGGCGTGAAATCCGCAACCGGGTCGTAGGGCAGCTTCTTGAAGACATGCGGGTTGCCCGTCACCGCCACGTTGCCGGTCACGAGCACGGTGTAGCCATCGGGCGCGGCACGTGCCACCGCCTGTGCGGCCAGCACCGAGCCGGCCCCTGGCTTGTTGTCGACGACGACCGTGACTCCGGCCTCCCGCCCCACCTCGCGTGCCAATGCGCGCACAAACACATCGGGCGCCGCACCCGCCGTGAAGGGCACCACGAAGGTGATGAGGCGGTCAGGGTAAGCCGCCTGGGCCGCGCCCCACAGCAGCAGGGCCACCAGGGCCAACCAGGGCCGACAGCGGTGCATGGCACCTGTCACTGCAGCCTCAGGGCTTGACGACCCGACTGCGCAGGATGCCGATCTGCTCCACTTCCAATTCCACCACGTCACCCGGCTTCAGGTAACGCAACTGCTCCAGGCCGCAGCCATTGCCCACGGTGCCCGAACCCAGGAATTCGCCCGGGTAAAGCGTCTCGGAGCGGGAGATGTGGGCGATGACGTCCTCGAACTGCCAGCGCATGTCACGCGAGTTGCCGCGTCCCCATTCCTCGCCGTTGACGCGGGCGATCATGGTCAGGTTGTAGGGGTCGTCGAGTTCGTCTGCCGTCACCAGACAAGGCCCCATGACGTTGGCGGTGTCGAAGTCCTTGCCCTTGGCGGGCCCGAGCATGCCGCCCATCTCGATGGCTTGGGCGTCGCGGGCGCTGATGTCGTTGAAGATCGTGTAGCCGGCGATGTAAGCGCGCGCCTGATCACGGGCCACGTCCTTGGCCCGCTTGCCAATGTAGCAACCGAACTCCAGTTCGAAGTCCAGTGCCTGGCTGTAGCTGGGCCAGATCACGTCATCCTCGGGACCGATGGTCGCGAAGCGGTTGCACTTGTAATAGATGGGCTGCTTGTTGAAGGTCTCGATCACGCGGTCGTCGGCGCGCGTGTTCATGGCCTTCAGCGTCGCCTCGGGGTCGGGCGTGCGCATGGCGCGGGCCTTGCGTGCGGCGGCAAAGCTTTGCTTCAGGTGCAGTTCGAAACACGAGCAGTCGCGCATCTGCGCTGGCGGCTGGATCGGTGCCAGCAACTTCACGGTGTGCCGCGCCCGCACCATGTCGCGCGGGGCCATATGCACCAATGTGCGCGCTTCGGCCAGGGCGTCGTCGCCCGCGTCCAGCATGGCCTGCACACTGAGCAGCGCCAGGGCGTCACCGCCGCGCAGGAGTTGGCTGGCCGCGCGCAGGTCCAGCACGGCCTGGTCAGCGTCAATCAAGGCACCAGCGCGGGCCACGCCGTCGGCGGCCTGAAATGTCACGAGTCTCATGAGGGTGTTCCTGTTGTTGTGTTCGGTGCGCTGTCGTTCATGGGCGTGGCCACGCCCCGGCGCAGCACCACGGGTGCGCCGCCGTGGGCTCGCTTGCTTAACCAGTGCGACAAGGCCGCGTCCATGTAGTCGGCATGGCCGGGAAACCATTCGGCCAGGGCCTGGGCCAGTTCCCGCACCACGCCCAAGCGGCCACCCTGCTCCAGCAATTGCTTCACTTCCTTCACCGAGGCCAGCACCTTGTCATGCTCCTCGATATGGCAGTCGCTGGCCGGAAAGCCCGTGCTTCGCATCCATCGCGCCTCTTCGGCAAAGTGAGACTCGGCATGGCGCTCGAAGTCGGCCAGGCGATCCGCCAGTGCATCGTCAACAGCGGTTTGCAGGGCCGCCACGCAGGCCACGAATTCGCGGTGCGTGGCGTCCATGGCGTTGAAGCCCAGCAGGTAACTGTCCTGCCAGCGCATGACCTCGGTATCCTTGGTCTGCATCACATCCTCCCCGCCACAGGAATGCAAGCGCCGGTGATGGGCGCTGCGTCGTCAGACAACAGGAAGGCAATCACCTTGGCCAGGGCATGCGGCGTCACCCAGCGCGAGGTGTCGGCGTCAGGCATATCGGCACGATTGGCGGGCGTATCGATGATGCTCGGCAGCACGGCGTTCACGGTCACGCCCTTGTCTTTCAGCTCTTCTGCGAGGGCCTCCGTCAGCTTGGCCACACCGGCCTTGGACGCCGTGTAGGCCGCCATCCCCAGGCCTGCCTTCTGAGCGGCGAGCGCCCCGACATTGACGATGCGCGCCGATGGACTCTCCAGCAGCCACGGCAGTGCGTGCTGGCTGGCCACCAAGGCGCTGCGCAGATTTCCGTTGTACAAGGCATCCCAGGTGAACACGCTGCCCGATTGCACGGTCTCCCAACGGAAGCCACCGGCCACATTCACCAATGCGTCCAGGCCCCCCAGGGCCTCTGCGGCCGCTTGCATGGCTTTGGCCGTGGGCGTGGGGTCGCTGAGTTGAACACCGCCAATCACCATTTCGGCCCCCGCCAGGGTCTGTGCCGCCGCCAGGTCAACTACGGCCACACGGGCGCCACGGGCGCTCAGCGCCTCCACCACGGCACGGCCCAGTGCACCCAGGCCGCCGGTGACGACGATGCGGCGCTGTGCGAGAGTCTGAGGAACGGTCACGGGCTACTCCTGCGGGTACAACCCTCTCAGGGGAAGCACCGAATTAAGACAGATTGACAACTTGTGTTCATATATTAGACTGACTCGCACCCCGCTCGTCAATCACGGGCTTCCCCTGCCCTGTGGCCTGAACAGCATTCCAGATCACCGCCCATGCCTCGCAAGCTACCCGAACTCAATCCCGATTCCTCGGCCTTCTGGCAGGGTGGTCGGGAAGGTCGGCTGAACATCCACCACTGCGGTGGCTGCCAGCAGTTCTTTCACCCGCCAGCGCCGGTCTGCCCGCGCTGCAACTCGCTGGACGTTGGCCCCAGGGCGGTATCCGGCCGGGGCCGGGTGGCCAGCTTCACCATCAACCAGCAAGCCTGGGCACCTGATCTGACGGACCCATATGTCGTGGCCATCGTGGAACTGGTGGAGCAGCCGGGCCTGCGTTTCCTGAGCAACATCGTTGGCGATGACGCCTTGGAGACCCAGATCGACATGCCCGTGCAGGTGCGCTTCGAGAACATCGAAGACGTCTGGCTGCCCTTGTTCGAGAAGGACAGGACATGAGCCAGCGTCACTATGAGAAAGACGTGGCCATCACGGGGATCGGGCAGTCCGAGGTGGGGCGGCCGTCCAAGAAGTCGGCCATGGCATTGACTGTCGATGCCTGCACCCAGGCCATCGCTGACGCGGGTCTGAGCCGCGACGACATCGACGGCGTGGCCTGCTGGCCTGGCGACAACCAGAATGGCAACAGTTTCTCGCCCGTGGGGCCGAATGCCCTGATCAGCGTGCTGGGCCTCAAGGTGAACTGGTTTGGTGGCGGGTACGAGGGCCCTGGACCCCTGGCCGGGGTCATCAACGGGGCCATGGCCATCGCAGCGGGCCTGTGCGACCACGTGCTGGTGTTTCGCACCATCACCGAGGCCAGCAGCCGGTTGGTGAACAAGGGCGCCAGCGCCCTCACCAACAAGACGGTCGGGCGCGACAGCAGCTTCTTCTGGCAGTGGTACACGCCGTTCAATGTGCTCTCGGCGGTCAACCTGATGGCCATGTATGCGCAGAGGCACTTCCACGAGTTTGGCACCACGCCCGAACAACTGGCCCAGATTGCACTGACCTGTCGGGCCAACGCCCAGCTCAACCCCAAGGCCATGTTCCGCACGCCGATGAGCATGGACGACTACTTGGCATCGCGCATCATTTCGACGCCCTTGCGCATGTTCGACTGCGACGTGCACTGCGACGCCTCCACCGCCATCGTGCTGTCGCGGGTTGATGCGGCCAAGCACGGGCCCAATCGACCCATCCGCATCGAGGCCATCGGCTCGGCCCTGCACCAGCCTTGGTCCTGGGACCAAATCTCGTTGACCGAGATGGCCTGCTTCGACGTGGGCCGCATGATGTGGTCGCGCACCGACCTCAAGCCAACGGACGTGGGCAGTGCCCAGCTCTACGACGGTTTTTCCATTCTCACCATGATCTGGCTCGAAGGCCTGGGGCTTTGCCCCAAGGGCGAGAGTGGCCGATTCGTGGAGGGTGGGACACGCATCGCCCGCAACGGGCAACTGCCCATCAACACCAACGGCGGTCAGCTCTCCGGCGGGCGCACGCATGGCCTGGGCTATGTGCACGAAGCCTGTACCCAGCTCTGGGGCCGCGCAGGCGAGCGTCAGGTGGCAGACCACCAGGTGGCGGTGGCAGCGTCTGGCGGTGGGCCCCTGGGTGGCAGCCTGCTGCTGGTGCGCGACTGACCGCCTGAGGCACTGCACAAGGAGACTTCATGGCAGAACCTGCTGGCCGCTTTCAGCTGAGCATCGACACGGCCGAGTTCAAGCTCTCCTGGAAAGTGCTGGTGCTGGCCATGCTGGGCGTGGGCATCAACTCCAATTCCTCGATGCTCTATGCCTTTGGCACGCTGGTGCTGCCCCTGCAAAAGGCCTTTGGCTGGGCTCGCGGCGACCTGCAACAGGCGATGAGCTTTCTCTTCGCGGGCGCAGTGATCAGTGCCCAGACCGCCGGTTGGCTGAACCTGCGCTTCGGCATGAAGCGGGTCACCGTGGTTTCGCTGCTGGCCTTGTCGCTCGCCTTCCTGGCCATGACCCAGATGGGCCGCCACATTGGCTGGCTCTATGCCTGCATGTTGATGTTGCCCATTGCCAGCCTGGGCACTATGCAGGTCACCTGGACCCAGTTGGTGAACCTCTGGTTCCGCAAGAACCGGGGTCTGGCGCTGGCCCTGGTGCTGTCCGGTACTGGGTTGGCCGCCATGGCCCTGCCACCGGCTACCGCCTGGGCGGTGGATCGTTGGGGCTGGCAGGCGGCCTTCGTTCTACTGGCCATGCTGCCGGTGGTCCTCGTGCTTCCCTTGACGCTGCGCTGGCTGATTCTGCCTGGCGAATTGACTCCGCACCCCAGTACCGCCGATCAGGCTCGACTGAACCGCCAAGTGGCAGCGTCGGCCGAGCTGAATCTGCCGGGCTTGACCATCGGCCAGGCCGTGCGCAAGCCCAGGTTCTGGTGCTTGAACCTCGGTCTGGTGTTGGTGGTGGGCTCGGTGGTGGCGATGGTGACGGGCACCGTGCCACTGCTGCGTGACAAGGGCCTGTCGGCGGCCGAGGCCGCCGGCGTCTTTGGCAGCTTCGGTCTTTCACTCATCGTGGGCCGGTCGTTGATGGGCTATCTGGCCGATCGTCTGTGGGCCCCTGGTGTGGCCGCCGTGGTGCTGTGCCTGCCTGCCCTGGGATGCCAGTTGCTGCTCCACACCCCCGCCTCTGGCCTGGGCCTGCTCACCCTCGCCACGATGCTAATAGGTGTCGGCGCGGGGGCTGAATTCGACGTGGCGGCCTTCCTCGTGGCCCGCTACTACGGGCTGAGGGACTACGGCCGGGTCTTCGGCCTGCACCTGGCGCTGATCACCGCAGGCTCAGCCATCTCGCCAGCGCTGGCCGGCCGCTTGTTCAATGCCACAGGCAGCTACACGGCGGTGCTGTGGATCTGTACCGCCTGCTTCCTGATCGGGCCCTTGCTGCTGTTGGCAATGGGCCCCTACCCCAAGTTCGATCCTCAAGTTTCTGCAGAGCCTTAGCCATGAGCGACCACGCCAACGCCACCATTGTCATCCTCGGCGCCGGACAGGCCGGGTACCAGACCGCCGCCTCGCTGCGCCAGGCGGGGCACCTGGGCAGCATCACCCTGGTGGGTGATGAGCCCGGTGTGCCGTACCAGCGCCCGCCCCTGTCCAAAGCCTACTTGCTGGGCAAGATTGGCGAGGCAGCCTTGCGCTTCAGGCCAGAGACCTGGTTCGCCGACCAGCGCATCACCCGAGTGCAGGACACGGCCACGCGCATCGACAGGGCTGAGCGTGTAGTGCAACTTTCCTCGGGCCAGGTGCTGCCCTACGATCACCTGGTCATCGCCACCGGTGCACGCAACCGGGTGCCCGCACTTCCCGGCATCGACTTGGCGGGTGTATTTGGCATCCGCACCCTGGCCGACGCCGATGCGCTCTCGCCACGCGTCGACCAGGCCAAGCATGTGGTCGTGGTCGGCGCCGGCTTCATCGGCCTTGAGTTTGCCGCCGTGGCCGCCGCGCGCGGTGCCAAGGTGCATGTGCTGGAATTGGCCGATCGGCCGATGGCGCGGGCGCTTTCCAAGCCCATGTCCCAACTGTTCGACCGAGCCCATGCCGGTTGGGGCGTCACGCTGGACTATGGCAAGAGCCTGGCCGAAATCCTGGGCCGAGACGGTCAGGTCGTTGCCGTCAAGACGGCGGACGGGCACGAGCTGCCTGCCGACTTGGTGGTGTATGGCATCGGCGTGCTGCCCAATGCCGAACTTGCGGCGCAAGCCGGTCTGGCCGTGGCCAATGGGGTGGTGGTGGACGAGCAGTTGCTGACCCAGGACCCACGCATCTCGGCCATTGGCGACGTGGCCGCTTTCCCCAGCGCCCAGCTGGGCACGCTGGTGCGGCTGGAATCGGTTCAGAACGCCGTGGACCAGGCCAAATGCGTGGCCGGCCGGCTGATGGGGACAGCCACCCGCTACACCGCCCTGCCCTGGTTCTGGACCGACCAGGGCGACATGAAGCTGCAAATGGCCGGTTTGGCAGACGGCCACGACGAAACGGTGGCCATCGGTGATGCCGAGGCCAAGCAGCTCAGCGTGCTGTGCTACCGCGCTGGACAGTTGGTGGCGGTGGAGTCGGTAAACCGACCGGCCGACCACATGGCGGCGCGAAAGATCCTGGCCAGGCCGGGCGCGCCCAGCGCAGCGCAGGCACGCGAGCCAGGGTTTGAGTTGAAGGCCTGGGAACTGGCCACAAGGCCTGCCGCCTGAACACCCCAACCCCCGAGGCGGGCCCCTCCCGGGACCCAGTGCAGCTCAGCGCTTGCCGAGGTAGTCGGCCTTGCCGAGTTCCACACCTGCGTGGCGCAGGATGGCGTAGGTGGTGGTGACATGGAAGAACACGTTGGGCAGCGCCCACTGCTGCAGCAACGTGGCCCCCGAGAAGTGCAGCGGGTCACCATGGCGCTGCGGCAACACGATGGCGCGCTCTTCGCTGCCATCGAACAGCGCGGGGTCGACCGAACTCAGGAAGGCAGCCGCTTCCAGGGCGCGCCGAGCCAACCCCGCGATGGTGTTGGGCACGTCGGGCGCCGGCGTGGCAGGCACCTCGGTCAGCTTGGACACCAGGAGCTTGGCAATGTCGCTGGCGATGCCAACCTGGCTGCTGAAAGGCAGCATGTCGGGCGCCAGGCGCATGTTCAACAGGTTGGCGCTGTCGTAGCCCTTGGCCTTGGCGTGAGCCTCGGCCTTGTCCAGCCAGGCCGCGACGTTGGTCAGCATTGGCGCCAACACGGGAACGGTGGCGTCGTAGATGGCAAAGCTCATGCTTGATTCGCTTTCAGAGTTTGTTCGAGCCCATGCGGCCGAAGAACTCGCGCATCGGCACCATGGAGGGGGAATGGCTGGTGAAGCCGCCATCCGCCGCCAGCGTGTGGCCGGTGATGAAGGACGACTCGTCGCTGGCCAGGAAGGCCACCACATCGGCAATCTGCCGCGGGCTGCCGAGTTCAGGCGTCAGGTGCTGGTCGAGCAGGATCTGCTTGATCTCGGCAGGCACGCTCTTCTGTGCATGCTCGTTGAGCACGAAGCCGATCATGATGGCGTTGGAGCGCACGCCCTGTTTGCCGTACTGCGCGGCCACAGAGCGGCTCAGCGCCATCATGGCGGCCTTGGACGCCGCATAGGCCGTGAGCGTGATGTCACCCAACTGGCCGAAGCCGGACGTGGAATGGATGATGGAACCACGCCCGGCCTTGAGCATGTGCGGGATCACGTGCTTGCAGCACAGCATGGCGCCCCGCACGTTCACGTTCATGGCCCGGTCCCAGGCTGCGATGTCCACGTTGCAGACATCGCGGTCGCCCGCCCGCTGTTGGTCGCCCAGGGCCGCCGCGTTGTTGTGCAGAACATCAATCCGGCCAAAGCGCGCGACGACAGCGGCCACCATGTCCCGGATCTGGTCTTCTGACGTGACGTCGGTGTGGCAGGCCAATGCCTGGCCGCCGGCCGCTTCAATCTGCTGGGCAACCTCTTGGGCCGAAGCCGCGTTGATGTCCACCACCGCCACATGGGCGCCATGGCTGGCCAGCACCCGAGCGCATTCGGCACCCAGACCGGCACCGGCACCCGTGACCACGGCCACGCGGCCTTGCAGCTTTGCTTGTGTCATGACTTGTCCTTGTCCGCTAGAGGGAGCGGCATTCTTGCGCCAAGGTCAGGCGCCGATGAAACGGGGCGCACGCTTCTCGCTGAACGCTGCGGCGGCTTCCTTCACGTCCTGCATGGGCGCGAGCATCGCAAAAAGATCGAGCTCCAGGTCCAGGCCGGGCTTGAGATCCAGTTGCTGAGCGGCTCGCGCGGCCTGCTTGACGAACAGCGTGGCGGTGGGCGGCTTGGCGGCAATCCGCCCTGCCAGTGCCGCCACTTCGCTGTGCAGCGCTTCGTTGCTGCTGGCCACGCGCGTCACCAAGCCAATGGCCAGGGCTTCGGATGCGCTCAGGCGCTCGCCCGTGAGCAAGAGGTCCATGGCCCGGCCGGGCCCCACGACACGCGGCAAGCGCTGCGTGCCGCCGCCGCCGGGGATCAGACCCAGCCCGGTTTCGGGGAGCGACAGAACCGCATCGGGGGCCACAAACCGCAGGTCGCATGCCAGGGCCAGTTCAAGCCCGCCGCCCATGCAGAAGCCGTGGATGGCCGCGATGATGGGCTTCTCGATCTTGTCCAAAGCCTCGATCCAGCGCACGCGCTCCATGCGCCTGCGTACCTGCAACGAGGTCTCGGCCGCGCGCTTTTCCTTGATGTCCGCGCCAGCACAGAAGCCGCGGGGCCCTTCGCCACGTATCACGATCACCCGGACAGATGGATCGGCGTCCAGCGCCGCCAAAGCCGCCGGCACGCCGGTTCGGATCGAATCGTTGATAGCGTTGATCTGGCTTGGACGGTTCAGCACGATCCAGCCAATGCCATCGGCGCGCTCAACGCGCACAGCAGGTTCGGCGGAAGCGGCTTTGCTCATGGCATGGGTCTTGGTCAGGGTAGATGCGCTCATGGCCGCTCAGAACTCCTCGAATTCGAACAACTGCCCACGCAGTTCGGCAGGGTCGACGCGAATCAGCGACTTACCATCAACCGCTTCGCTCTCTTCAATCCACTGGAAGCGAACGCCACGCGCCGTGAGATCTTCGGCCTTGGCTTTCAGCCCATTGACTGCAATACGGATGTAGTAGGGCCCCGGCCCCCAGCTGTTGAGGTAGACACCTGCTTCGCCGCTCCAGCGCGTGGCCTCAATCACATCCAGCGTGGCACTGTTGGGCAGAGTGAACTCCATGGTGGCGCGGCGATAGCCCTCGCGCACCAGCGTTTCAACCGGGCCTTCAGGCTCCCAGTCGAGGTTGGCCGACACGCGACGCAGGGTCTCGTCCAGATCGCGCACGATGTAGCCACGCGAGGTCACGCGGATCATGTCGCCAGGCTTGGGGTCACGGGCCTGCGGGGCCGGCGTGGCAAAGGTGTCTGCAGGCATCTGCAGCGGCTCCATGGGCATCACCTCGATGCACAAGCCACCGTCTACCGACGGCTCATAGTGCGGGTCCTCAGGCGTGCAGCCCAGCCACAACCGGTCGAAGGGCATGTCAGCCGTGCGCTGGGCCATGCGGAAGCGCAGACGGCGGCGCATCAGCTTCTCCACCAGCAGATCAAACTTGGCGCCCTTGAGCGCCAGCACGATCGAATGCGTCACCATCGGACGGTGCCGGCCCTGGTAGTCACGCAGGCTTTCCAGGAAGTCGTGGAACATCGGATCGCCGTGGTTGGGCTGGTCCAGGTGCACCTGGGGCTCCACGCGCGTTGGCGCCACGGCCAGCGACTTGTGCACTCTCAGAAAGTGCGCGATATATGGGTGGCCGTCAAATGCCTGGCGCCAGTTCGGATGCTTGTGAATGCCAAGCTTGCTGGCCAGCAGGTCGGCCATGTTGTCCGGGTCCGACAGCATCATGTCGGCGCTCATCAGCAAATCAAACATCGGGATCTCCAGAAAACGAATGTGGCGGCAGCTCAGGCAGCCGGCACGGTTGACTCATCCACCGCAGGCTCATCCGGCACGCCCTTGTCGTCCACGCCGGGTGATGCAATGGGGTTTAGCAGGTAATGCGACAGTGCCGGGATCAGGAACAGCGCGCCCAGCATGTTCCAGACGAACATGAAGGTCAGCAGGATGCCCATGTCGGCCTGGAACTTGATCGGCGACCAGGCCCAGGTGATCACGCCAGCGGCCATCGTCAGGCCAATCAGGGCCACCACCTTGCCAGTGAAATCCAGCGAGCGGCGATAGGCCTCGGCCAGGGTGGCGCCGCGCCGCTGCATCGCAATCTGCACGCTCAGCAGGTAGAGCGCGTAATCCACGCCTACGCCCACGCCCACCGCGATCACCGGCAGCGTGGCCACTTTCAACCCGATCCCCAGCCAGACCATCAAGGCCTTGCAAAGGATGGTGGTGATGATCAACGGGATCATGGCCACGGCGCAGGCGCGCACGCTCCGGAACGTCACCAGGCAAAGCAAGGCCGTTGCGCCATACACCGCCAGGTACATCAGGAAGATGCCGCGCTCAACTTCAATGTTGGTGGCCGCCTCGATGCCGGCACTGCCAGCCGCCAGCAGGAAGCGCGTGGGATTGGGAGCGTCCTTGGGGCTGTTGACCTTGGCGGCGTAGGTTTCACTCACCTCCAGCACCCGGGCCAGCGTGTCGGCCTTGTGATCCGTGAGATAGGCCACCAGAGGCGACACCGAGCAGCTTTGGTTGGTGATGTCAGGAGAGGCGATCATGGCCGCCGACACGGCAGCATTCGTGACCGCCTGGTCGCGACTGATGGTGAGCCATTTGCCGCTACCTTCGGCCAGCGCACCGGTGATGAAGCGGGTGCTTTCAGCCAACGAGCTGACGGCTTGCACACCCGGGGTCTCGCGCAGCAGGCCACCCAGATCGTCCATCAGCTGCAGTGATTCATACAGGCGGCAGCCGTCCTCACCGGTGGTGGTGATGATCACGAACTGGTCACTGGACAGGCCATAGTTCGCGGTGATGTAGGCGTTGTCCCGGTTGTAGCGGGAATCGGCCCGAAGTTCGGGGGCGCCCGGGTCCAGATCGCCGATGCGCAGCTTGAGCATCACCACCGAGCTGATCATGGTGACGATCACCGAGAACACGATGACCAGTGAGGCCCACTTGCGCTCAGTGAGCATGTCCAGGCCTTGCCACAGACGCGCCAGCAGACCACGCCCCATGGCCACTTCGCGGTCCTCGATGACCGCCCGCTGAGCAGCGCTCTTGCTGACACCGATGTAGGACAGCGTCACCGGGATGGCCACCAGCTTGGTGAAGATCAGCACTGACACACCCACGCTGGTGGTGATGGCCAGGTCACGAATGACCGGGATGTCGATGATGATCAGCACGGCAAAGCCGACGATGTTGGTGAGCAGCGCCGTCAGGCCCGCCAGGAACAGCCGGCGGAAGGTGTAGCGCGCAGCCACGTACTTGTGCGTGCCTCTGCCCACGTCCTGCAGGATGCCGTTCATCTTCTGCGCGCCATGCGACAGGCCAATGGCAAAGATCAGGAACGGCACCAGGATGGAGTACGGGTCAAGCTCATAGCCCATCAGTTGCATCAGGCCCAGCAGCCAGACCACGCCCGACACCGCCACGAACACGAGCAGCGTGGTGCTGCGCAGGCAGCGGGTGTAGAGGTAGACAAACAAGGCGGCGATGGCGACCGACACGCCGAAGAACATCATCACCACCCGAAGGCCGGCGATCAAGTCGCCAACGATCTTGCCAAACCCAACAATGTGGATGCCCACCTTGTCGCTCTCGAACGAACGGATCTTGGTTTCCAGCGCGTCCGAGAATTCGCCATAGTTGAGCGGCTTGCCGGTTTCGGGCTGGATGTCCAGCAGCGGCGTGACGATCATGGTCGACCGCAGGTCTTTGGCGACCAGGCTGCCGCCGATGCCTGCCCGTGAAATGTTGTCCTTCAGGCTTTGAATGGACTCGGGGCTGCCGTTGTAGGTGGACGGCATCACCGGCCCCCCCACCACGCCCTCTTCGGTCACCTGGCGCCAGCGTACGATCGGCATCCACAGCGACTTCATCCACGAACGATCAACGCCCGGGATCAGGTACAGAGCATCGTTGACCTTGCGCAGCGTCTCAAGATAGGCCGGGTCATAGATGTCGCCTGTCTTGTTCTCAACGACGATGCGGATCGTGTTGCCCAGGCCCGGCAATTCCTTGCGGTAGTCGAAATAATTCCGGACATAGGGGCTGGATACCGGGATCATCCGCTCGAAGCTGGCGTTGACATGGATCTTCAGCGCGAAGAAGCCCAGGATCAACGTGGCCGCAGTACACAACAGCAGCACCACAATGCGGTTGTTGAAGACCAGGCGCTCGGCCAGGTTTCCAGACTGGAAATCGAATTCGCGCAGGTCGGTGACCACCGGCATTGCGCTCTGCTGTGTGCTGACTGCGGCCATGGGATGTTGCCTAGAAATGTCGCGTCAATGCGCTGCCGCCGACAACGACATCGTCGCGGGCCCATTCACGCGGGCAAGAATGAGTTGCGGGCCGCTGATCACAGCCCCCAGCACGTCCCCCCCGGGAGGCGCACGCAGACTGGTGGCCAACTTGGCGTCAGCCCCGATGGTCATCACTTCGCCCACTTGGGTAACGAGCCAGAGTTTCTGAGCACCGTCGGTCAGTGCGGCCACCACATTGGCCTCTGAGTGGGTTTCCAACTTGGACCATTGCTGGCCCGCGTCGGCACTGGCATAGGCATTGCCGCGCAGGCCGTACACCACCATTTGCTTGCCGGCGACCAGCACGCCGAAGTAGGTGCCGTTGTAGGGAGTCTCAAGCTTCACAAAGCGGCCCTGTTTGGCGTCCAGCCGCATGACCAACCCCTGCTCACCCACCACCAGGCAGGTGTCGGCGTCACCGGAAATACCATAAAGGTGGAAGCGGCGCTCGTTGTCGGTACGCTCCAGCCAGGGTGTCCAGCTCTTGCCACCATCCTCGGTGGCCAACAGCAGGCCGAATGCACCCACCACGAAACCCCGCTGTTCGTCGGCAAACCAGATGTCAAGGAAGGGTGAAGGCCAGATGCCCGGCGTGGCGGTCTGACGCGCCGAGCGCTCGACCTCGCGCACCATCTGCAACATCGCCGGGTCGTTGGACTTGGCCTTTTCGCTGTAGTACGTGTTCAGCAACTTCAGCACGCTGCGACCGTCCAGCACCCGAGACCAGGTAGCGCCCGCGTCGGCGGAGCGCAGGAGCACGGCATCGTGGCCAACGGCCCAAACGACCTGATCAGAAACGAACTTCACGTTGGTCAGATCACTGCTGACCGGAAGCGCGACCTTCTTCCAGGTCTTGGCCGCATCTGCGGAGCGAAGGACCGTCCCCTTCGGCCCCACGGCCACCGTCCATCCAGCGCGGCTGGCCACCGCTGTGAGGATGGGCGGGCGCGCCGGCATGGATGAATCGGCCTGAAGATCCAGGGGATCGATCCACCGGGACTCTTGAGCCCCGAGGGATCCCGAAAGGACGCCGGAAATGACGCACAACATCGTCAGACCCAGGCCCTTGCGGGCCACGCCACTCAGCTGCCGACTGAAGCCCGCCAAGCTCGCAATAAGAAGTTCTTGAAGGAGCACGGCGCGACTTCAGACAGAGGGTGGAAAGGTCAGCGTGCGCTTTCGCGTGCCACGATGGCTTCGGGGTTCAGCTCCCGCTCGGATTGCGCGGTGGGCGCAACCTTGAATCCACCCACCATGACGTCGTTCACGTAGGCGTACATGCCCTTGTTGAAGTCATAGACCACGTTTTTCGACGCGTAGGGAATGGACTTGTCGTACATCGGCGCAGCCGTCTGGTACAGCGTGCGGTACAGCTGACCGTTCTGGTCGTACGCGTCGTAGTTCGCTGCGCCGCTCAAGTCTTCGTCGAAGTAGTACACACGCTTCGAATAGGCGTGGCGCTGGCCCGGCTTGAGCGTGGCTTCCACCACCCAGACACGGTGCTTCTCCCAGCGCTCGCACTCTGGGTTCACGTGTTGTGCCTTCAAGGCCTTCTCGACCGTGGGGCAGTCGTAGGCGTTCTTGTAGCCGTTGTACTGGATGAACATCTCCTTCTTGCCCACGAGCTTGAAGTCGAAACGATCCATCTTGCCGGAGAACACGAACAACTCGTCGAACAGCGTGACTCCGCCCATGCTGGCCACCGGGGTGTCGTAGGCGAACTCGGGCGACAGCTTCACGCGGCGTTGACCAGGCGTGTAAGACCAGGCCTTGCGGGGCCTGTCGGTCGGGTCCAGATAGTCGGTCAGACCGGTCATCTCGCCGGCACGGCGGGCAGGCGCCTGGCTGATCGAGTAGACACGCCAAGCCATCGCAGGGTCACGGTCGGTCAGGCTGGTCTGGTAGTAGACAAAGTCAGACAAGGTCTGCTGCTGCGCCGTCATGGTCGGACGGCCGCTGGAGTCCACCACCCACGAGCGGGAAGACGAGGTGGTGATCGCAGTGTCGCCCTGGTAGCGCAACTGCTGGTTCCACATGACCTCGTAGCCGGTCTTGGGGATTGGGAAAGGCAGGCCGCCACGACAGGCCGTGTCCAGCGCCAATCCTTCCTTCAGCGCCTTGCAGCCCGTGGCATTGCGCACCGTGGCCTTGAGCACGTGCTCAGGGTAGGCCGCCGTGCGGTGCGACGGGTACACGTCGATGTAGTAGGTCGGGAACTTGGTCAGCAGGGCCTTCTGGCCATCGCTGAGCAGGTCGGCGTACTGGGACATGTTCTTGGCGTCGATGCGCAGCAGCGGCTTCTCGTCCTTGAAGGGGTCGAGCCAGAAACCGCTGTCGGTCTTGAAGCCAGCGGGGGCCTTGGTCAGACCGCCGGTGTAGGCCGGAATCGAGCCATCCTTGTTGGCTGCCTTGATGGCACCGAACTCGGTCAGCGTCGAGCCGATCTGCTTGGCTTCTTCAGCCGACACGGCGGCCAGGGATGCGGCCGAGGCGCCCATCAGCGCGACGGAAAGTGCAAGTTGGAGCTTCATGCGTTGGTCTCCTGACAAATGCTTGTTAGAACGAGGTCTTGTAGGTGAACACCAGCCAGCCGCGGTCGGTGGCACCAACCGAGCTGCCCAGGGCGCCACCACCGATCACCGACGTACCCGCGGCGTTGTACTTGGTCGGCACCGACAGGTCCGAATAGCGCAGCGAGAACTCGTGCTTCTGGTCGTAGGTTGCCTTCATGCCGACCGACCAGGACAGCAGGTGTTCGAAGCCCCCACCACCGGTCGGAGCCGTACCCTTGATGCCATAGTTGACGGACAGCGGAATGTCCAGATCCCACGACGGCAGGATACCCAGATACTGGGGCGTGAAATTGATCGCGCCCTGCAGGAACTGGCGCGAGGAGCAGGCGTCGGTGCGATCGCCAGGTGCAGCGGCGACGCCACCCGAACCGGTGCCTGATTTGATGCAGCCCGCGTAGCCCTCACCGCGGTACAGCGCTTCGTTGGCGGTGATCTTTTGCAGGCGGCTGTAGGCCAGTTCGGCGATCACGCTACCCGTATCCCACAATGCAGTCTTGGGGAGCAGGTACACGCCATTGACCACCGCGTGCAGGGTGTCGCCACGGGCACCCGTGTCCTGAAGAAAGTTGTACGTGGTCTTGGAGTTCAGGTGTGCGTTCTTGCGCAGCGAGATTTCGGAACCGAAGCTCACCGGACCGATGGCACGAGCCAGGCTCAAGCCGATCAATTCCACATTTTGGGCGTATACAAAACGGAACGGACCCGGCGCCTGCGCCGTCTTGCCCAACATCTGGATGCCAGTCTCAGGCGTGTAGTCGTTGAACTTGCGGTAGTAAACACCGACGGTCGAACCAATCGCGTCAACGTTCAGGCGTGCACTCAGGCCCCAGTTGCCCGATTGCTTCGGGGTCAGGGAATCGGTGCGCGCAAGCGCGAATTTAGGTGCCGCGCCGAGTTGGTCAACGTTGGGCGACGTGTCTGCACCCATCAGGTAGGTGCCGCCGTTGGGCACGCGCGTCGGCGCCCACTCCAAGAAGTATTGGCCCGCCAAGGTCAAGTCATTGGTCAACTGCGCTTTGAACGAGAACTGATTCAGCGGCAGAAACACTTCCTTGGTTTCGATGCCAGGGCTGCCGACAGCCTTGACACCATCCACAGGAGCCTGCGAGTAAGAGATGGCATGACCGCCAATCAGCAGGCCCTCGCCCCATACCACGGCGTGGCGACCCAGCTTGACGTTCACCGGGATTTCGCCCAGATTCATATTGCCCCAGACGAAGGCATCCAGCACCTCGCCAGAGGGACCATTCACAAAGCGCGACACCTTGTCGTTGTAGGTGCTGCCCACGTAACTGGTGGGAATGGCACCGCCCGCTGCTGGCGACGTGACGCTGTGATCGTCATAGGCCAGATCCATCCAACCGGCCAGGCTCAATCGTGCACCGACCTTGCCCTTGTAGTTCAGGTCGAACTCCGAGAAGCCGTCCAGGCGGTTGGTCACGACATTGCCCTTGCCGAACTTGGCATCCGACTCGTCATAGCTGGGGCTGGCCAGGATGCGCTTGTCTTGCGCTTCCATGCGGGTACCCAAGTTGTAGCGCAGGGTGTTGTCCCAGCGGAACTTCAGGTCCGGGTTCCCGGTATCAACTTCGCCAGCCGATGCCGTGATCACGCAACCCAGCATGGCTGCTGCACTCACCGCCCTCAGGGCGAAAGTCCGTGTGGTCGTCTTCTTTCCGCTCTTCATCTTTGTCTCCGTCAGTTGGTGGTTTCCACTGCCACCTCTTCGCCGGTCTTCCGGGCCAGAGGCGCTGGGCGCCTGCACATTGATCCGAGGCCTTTTGCGCCTGCCCAGTACGGCCTGCTCTCGTCCTCCACCCACTCGGTTTCGACCGAATGCGCCTCAGATGAACCAGCATCGCCGCCTATGAACACACTAGGCACTTATTCTTATCTCCGATTGCTATTCTGTCGTTAGAATTTTCTTCGGCGCACTGCTGTTTCTACCTAGACCACGAAAAACACTTTCCTCCAACAACGCTGACACCTCGGTTTCCGCAGGGAAAACACGGTTGCAGCCCTTCACAAGGAACCCTATGAAAGCACTCGTCCCAGTCAAAAGAGTCGTCGACTACAACGTCAAGGTGCGTGTGAAGTCGGACGGCACAGGGGTGGACATCGCCAACGTCAAGATGAGCATGAACCCCTTTGACGAGATTGCCGTCGAAGAGGCGGTACGCTTGAAAGAGAAGGGCGCCGTCACCGAGATCATCGCCGTCTCCTGCGGTGTCACCCAGTGTCAGGAGACCCTGCGCACCGCCATGGCCATCGGCGCCGACCGCGCCATCCTGGTCGAGACCGACGCCGAACTGCAGCCCCTGGCCGTGGCCAAGCTGCTGGCCGCCCTGGTGGTCAAGGAACAACCCGGCCTGGTAATCCTGGGCAAGCAGGCCATCGACGACGACTGCAACCAGACTGGCCAGATGCTGGCCGCGCTGGCTGACCTGCCGCAAGCCACCTTCGCCTCCAAGGTCGAGGTGGCCGACGGCGTGGCCACCGTCACGCGTGAAGTCGACGGCGGCATGGAAGTGCTCAAGCTCAGCCTGCCGGCGGTCATCACCACCGACCTGCGCCTGAACGAGCCGCGCTATGTCACGCTGCCCAACATCATGAAGGCCAAGAAGAAGCCGCTGGAAGTCGTCAAGCCCGCCGACTTGGGCGTGGACGTGGCCCCGCACATCAAGACCCTCAAGGTCAGCGAGCCGCCCGTGCGCGGTGCCGGCGTGAAGGTGCCCGACGTCGCCACCCTGGTGGCCAAGCTCAAGAACGAAGCCAAGGTGATCTGACATGCCCATTCTTGTCATTGCTGAACACGACAACGCCCACATCAAGGGCTCCACGCTCAACACCGTCACGGCAGCCACCCAATGTGGCGCCGACGTGCACGTGCTGGTGGCCGGCCACAATGCCGCCGCCGTTGCGGCTGCCGCTGCCCAGATCGCCGGCGTGAGCAAGGTGCTGCACGCCGACGACGCCGGCCTGGCGCAAGCCCTGGCCGAGAACGTGACCGCGCAGGTGCTGGCCATTGCGGCCAACTACAGCCACATCCTGTTCCCGGCCACCGCCGCCGGCAAGAACGTGGCCCCGCGCGTGGCCGCCAAGCTCGACGTGGCCCAGATCAGCGAAATCTCCAAGGTCGTCAGCCCCGACACCTTCGAGCGCCCGATCTACGCTGGCAACGCCGTCGCCACGGTGCAGAGCACCGATGCCATCAAGGTGATCACCATCCGCACCACCGGCTTTGACGCCGCGGGCACGGGCGGCGGCGCTGCAGTGGAAACCATCGCCGCCGCAGCAGCCAACGCCAAGGTCAGCTTCATCAGCCGCGAGATCGCCAAGAGCGACCGGCCCGAACTCACCGCCGCCAAGATCATCGTCTCGGGTGGCCGGGCCATGGGCAGCAGCGAGAAGTTCAATGAAGTGCTGACGCCACTGGCCGACAAGCTGGGCGCCGCGCTGGGTGCCAGCCGCGCCGCAGTGGACGCGGGCTATGCGCCCAACGACTGGCAAGTGGGCCAGACCGGCAAGATCGTGGCGCCCAGCCTTTACATCGCCTGCGGCATCTCGGGCGCCATCCAGCACCTGGCTGGCATGAAGGACTCCAAGGTGATCGTGGCGATCAACAAGGACCCCGAAGCGCCGATCTTCAGCGTGGCCGACTATGGCCTGGAAGCCGACCTGTTCGTGGCCGTGCCCGAACTGGTCAGCCAGTTCTGAACCAAGGCGAGACAACTGCCATGGATTTGATCCTCAAAGTCGACGGACTGTCCCGTCAACATCGGCACTGTCTCGCTGTACTCTGTGAGTTCAACGATGTGGCACATGCGGCACGCCGCCTTCATTGCTCGCAAGCTCAGGTTCTGTCGAGAATCCGCGAACTCCAACAACTTCTTGGCCCCGATGCCGTAGTGTTCGCGGACGGCAGGGTATTCGTCGATCCAATGGTCAAGGACAGGAGCATCAACGGCAAAGAACAGCGATAACACGGGCGGCGCACGTCAGCGACGGGCAACGACGTCATGCTTCATGACCCGTTTCAGTCGGCGCCAACATGTTATGCGTTAGGTGGTGTCCGTGATGGTAGCGTCGATGTCGCTCCAGACCGGACTCTGCACGCCACGGTCATCACGCTCAGCGGTCATGCATGCGCGCATTGCGCGCGGCTGCAGGACTTTGCGTGGCGGACTACTGCAGCGGATCGCGCTCCATCGAGGGGCTCAGCGTCATACTCAGAAACCGACACAGAGTTCCCGCGACGACTTCCGCCCGCCGACGGTACGCCGAGGCATACGAAACGGTCAGGTTGTCCTTGGCACGCGTCATCGCCACGTACAGAAGCCGCCGTTCTTCGTCCTCCTCATCTTGATCATATGGTCTGCCGGGAATCGTTGCATCGTCGCATCCGATGACAAAGACGTTGCGAAACTCAAGCCCCTTAGCGCCATGCATAGTCAGCAACCGAAGAGGAGGATGCCTGACCTCCACGCGGTTCATCATCACGGCGGCAATGCGTTGTCCCAGTGAACCCTGCATTCGCGCGAGCACCCGGAATGCGGCCTTGATGCGATTGAACGTCGCCTCAACAACCTCGGTCTTGAGGCCCAGATACTTCCCCGCAGATTCAAAACCATCGAGGATGACGCTCTCGACGTCGGCCAACACGCGACTCGCGTCTATGCCGCCGTGCGGCCGGCTGGGATAGCCGGCAACATCGCAGACCACGTTGAGCCAGAACATCGCGCGACTAGCCACCTCCGGAACAGGCAACTGGTCAGCCGACCAACATGGGACCAGTTTGGAGATGGCGTGCTCTGGCGCCGCTTTGCGAAACTCCTCGATGTCCTGAGCTGTGGCACCCCAAGCGCTAAGAAGATGATCAAAACCTGCGGACTCACGCTCGGGATCCGCGACGCATCGGAGGAATGAAACCACCGCGCCGACGTCGGAGCGATCCCAAAGCGAGTCGCCCTTCGGCCGATCAAAGGGCACGCTGTCGCCGACCACGTCCTCGAACTCGTCGAGGATCCAATTCTGGCGCGCGATGACCGCGACCGGTTCTTCGCTGGTCGCCTTTCCAGCCGCCACCAACTGCTGCACGCGTCGCGCCACGAAGTCCAGTTCCATGTCCATGTTGGAAAAGCTCACCAGGCGAACTCGGCCTCCCGGCCCCCTGGCTGCCTCGAGATGCTTCACGACACGGTGCTGGTTCTGAGCGATGACTGCGCCAGCCCAGTCCAGGATCTCCCGCTTGCAGCGGTAGTTGAGCGACATCAGGACCCCCTCCGCCTTAAACCGGTGGATGAATCGATCAAGCCCCTTCTTGCCGAGCCCCTGCCGGAAACCATAAATGGATTGATCGTCGTCGCCCACTAGGTCAACGCGCACGCTCCGCCTGGCAAATATTGACACCAGTTCAAGTTGGATCTCATCCATGTCCTGGGCCTCATCGACCAAGAGGTCATTGACGTCCTCGAACAGACTGCCGCCCGCATTCAGATAGCGCAGCGCCTCGACCAGCACACCGGACATGTCGATGAGTCTCGCCTTCACAAGGTAGCCTTCGTAGGCACGGAGGGCCTTATCGAGCGCCAGCGCGCGCTCAAGTTGCGCCCCGCCTGACCCATCTCCTTGCGCCCGGCGTTCAGCATCCTGGATCTCGAAGGGATCCTTGACTTTGGCACGGCCGGCCTCCAGGTCTCGCAGGTTCTTGCTCCATGGTTTGAGGTTGGCGTCTTGCAGCGCCATCACCATGTAGTTCCGCACCTCGGCCTCGTCGGCAATCCGCCGATGGGCGGTTGGCGAGTCCGGCTGGTCGCGCAATGCGCGCAGGAACAATGAATGGAACGTCCCGCTGCGGAATGACTCTGGAAACGCGTTGCCAAGTTCCTCCTGCACGCGCTCCGCCAACTCATTGGCTGCCGATTTGGTGAAGGTACAGGCGACGACCCTACGGCCCGCGCGGACCTGCCTGCAGGATTTGTGGACGATCACGGCCGTCTTGCCGCAGCCTGGGACTGCCAAGGTGCAGGTGTGTACGTCTATGAGACTGAGGCAGTAGAGCTGTGGATCGTTGAAGACGATGGCTTTTTTCATAGCAAAGATCGCGATAAATTGGGCCTCCACTCTATGGCGGGGTAGCCCTCGAATTTCTCTCGTAAAAGACCACTTGTGACTCACTTTCAGACCACAACTCGGCAAGTTGGTGGCCGTGGCTAACCGTCCGTCCCCAGAGCCTCCGGACATATCAACGAAGTGAGCTTGGCCGGCGGGTCATCCGGGCAGACTGTGCACCGCTACTTCAACGACAGTCCGGCGGTCAAGAAGGCCCCGACCGCGAGCAGCACACGCGCGAGGTCACGGTTCGCTGGCAGACCGCGGACGCCAGCGATCTCGACACCCAGTTCCTGCGCAGCTCCAATGCGTGCGGCGCGTTCCAAGCGTTTGGGACTAGGAATCACCACATGCCCCAGTGCGCGAAGCTGGTCCAGGGACGATTCGTCCCAACTAAAACTGTGCAGACGCAGCTTCTCGCGTGCATAGCCGACTTCAGTGAGCCACTGAACCACGTCCTCGAGTTCGTTCTCCGTGCGCACGACGATCAGGGGGCGCTTCTCATCGAACCGCTCGCACCAAAGGTCGATGACCTTTCGACAGCGATTCAAGAACGCTTCAGCCGATTCGGTGCCCTCGGCAGTTTCGGTGCTGTTAGCACGCTCGGAAATCGTCGCCAGCAACTGTCGGCGCCTGACGTGCGCTTCCATCAAACCGAGCCTGGAATTTCCTGGCTCAAAGTCGAACATCTGAGATTTCTCTGCGACGGCGATGTAGCCATCAAAGAATCGTGCCACCTCGGCACAGTCGACAAGCAAGTCGTCAGACGCACCGGCCGCCAGGGCCGGTAAACTATCCCCCCAATCCGTTCGCATCAGCAGCAGGCTGTCGGCCTGATCCAAGCCGAGGTGAGATCTTGTGTCAGGGCCTTCTGGCGTCCCTGCAATGGCACGGCCTTCCAGTAGGAGTGACGGAAGTGAGACGCCGACGAGACGGTCGAAGACCAGCAAGCCCATCAAGGCCGCCTGTTGTTGGTCCGGAGGGATGTCTACAGAAAGCCTCTTGCGCCGCTTGACCAGGACCGTACGATCAATCCCCAGGAGTGAGGCCATCACGCCATCGCTCCAAGCGGTTTCCTGAGCCACGCGGGCGGCGTACTCGCCCACCGCATTCCAGGCTACGTGGCTGTAGCTCATGCACAGCATGTCGACACCGCTGTGGCCCATCCACATGCCCAGACGGTCGATCTGGAAGGGGTAGATCTTCGAGGTCGGAAGGAGGTCGTCGAACTGCGCGGTCGGGACTTCCAGTGCTGCGGCCATTCGGCTCGCGATGGCGGAAGCACGTGCCTGCGGCATCACGAACTTCAGGTACACCGACGACGCAAAGGTGTGGCGCGCCAGGTAAGGGATGGCCAAGCCGTCCCCGGTAGCCGCTTTCAGCGACCAGCTCGCAATGCGTACGGTCTCCCGGTCGGAGATGAGTTTGGCGAAGTCGGTCGGGTCGACAAAGAGCCAGCTGTCCGAGTTCGAGCCATCGCGCGCGCGCGTCTGGCGATAACGTGAAGCGACGATGTGGCGCAGTGCCTGACTGGATGCATTGACCGGAATCACGCGACCTACGGTCTTGACGGAACGAGCGACGTTCTGCCGCACGCGCATGGGCCCATCGCCTTTGCCGATCAGGTCGGCATGTCGCGCGCCGAAGCCTTCCATGGTTCGCAAACCATGAGCTGCGTTCAGCGCGAGCAGTCCGGCCGCCGACCCGCCAAACTTCTTCAGCCCACCGCGCAATTCAAAAGCCAGTTCGGTCGCTCGGGCCAGGTAGGACCAGGGCACAAGCGTCGATCGGGCCACTTTGAGCTGTTTGCGACCTCCGCTCGGAAACCGAGAGCACGCGCCAACACCGTACCACGCGCGCAGGAACCTGTGAAACAGCCGCAGCACCGTCAGCGCACCCGCGCGCTTGCGCGCATCCAGGCGCGAGATCACGGAGGAATAGAAGCTGTCGATGCCGGCGCGGTTCTCCTCCAGGAGGTCCAGCGACCAACCTTGTCGGTAGGTTTCTTCGACCAGGCGTTGCTGGTAGTTGCGAATCGTATTGAAGCGAAGCTTCTTCTCGCGCGCGCCCCCCACTTCCAGCATGTACTCGACGAATGAAACCCACAGCGCCACCACAGGCACGCGCAACGAGAATTCGAGCAGTTGCGCCGGGATGGTGGAGCGCAGTTGCCGCCTCAGGCGCATGCGCTGCGACCGCGAGTTGGCGCTTCGTTCAGTGATGAGCCCGGCAGCGGCACCCAATAACTTCCCGGTGGCACGAGTCGCACTTGCGATCTCGTCGCTGCCTGACTCGGCCGCACCCGCTTGTGTGGGGGCAGCAAGCTCCAACGTCGGCACCGCACCGCCCAGTAGCAAGGCCATGCTCGATTCCGTCGGAGCACTCGGCTCGTGTACGCCGACACAAGCCGCGTACAAGCTGGCGGGCAAACGAAGGAACCAATATGCTCGCATCACGGTGCACAGACGTTCCAGGTTCAGGCCAGAGTCGCGCCCGGCGATACGCTCGACCAGTTGGTCCGCAGCACGCATCACTTCGTCCAGATCGCAAATCACCCCGTCGGCCCGCGACCGCACGAATCCCAGGACCGCAGCGGCGCACTTAGGTGTCAAGTCGACCGTCCGGTCATAGCGCATCTGTTCACCGTCCACGCTGGCGCGCAACTGAATCTGGCCCTCGAATTCGCCCAGGTCCATGGTCTGCACAGCGTCGAGCAGGGGCCCCAGCTCGCGCGAGTTCAACACCGCTTCTGTAACGACCAGAAGGATGCAGATCACGGCCAGACGGTCGACGGCGGAAATGTGGACACGATTCAAGAAGTCGCGCAATGTGCCTGGCGTCGCCTCCACCACGTGACGAGCAATGGCGAGATGGCGACCGAAGTCGACCGACATGGCGCCCGGCTGAAACCGCGACAAGTTCACCGAGCTCGCCGTGACCACATAGCGGCCCGATCGTCGCCAGGAATCGGCCAGCGCCGCCAGTTCCGACAGCGCCTTCTGCTGCGCCGGCTCGTCGCCGTGCGTGGCCTGGCGGATGCGCTCTCGCAGACGTCGCACAGTCTTGTCGTCCAAAACCAGCAACACCTCGCCGTCGAGTCGTTCGGGGGTCACGACATTGGCGATCTGGCGGCAGACCAGGGTGGTCGGCGTCTCGTCGGAGGCAACAACAGGGTCAGCCCCGTCACTTGCCCGCTGTCTGAGCACACCCGAAACGAACGCTGCATCAACGGCAAAGGCGTTGCCGGAATTCCATTGAGCCAGCAGTTCATCGAACTTCGTGCTCATCAGTTTGCTCAAATCCTCATCGCCGCGCGTTCGATCCGCGATGGCGCGGCGAATCCGCTTCACGCCGCGCTCGTCGAGTAGCACGGCGCCATCCTGGTCGAGCTCTTCGGCGTCGAGGGCGGCTTTGATCGCGCGCCGCACTCTCATGCGCGCGGCGTCGTGGGAGTGCGCGCGACCCTCGTAAGCTTCATCGCTTCGCGCGAACGACGGCATCAACGGCATCGACACTGGGCGTCCCGCCGGTACCCAACTGGCTTCCAGAAAGCGCCATCCATTCACGGCCAAGTAGCGATCGACATAGCTGCGTGCCTCGGCCAGGCGATCGAGGGGAACCCAGTTCGACGCATCCCCAAAGATGTGTTGGTCGCCGTTGTGGCCCAGCTGCATTTCGAGCAGCATGCCGCTGGCACCGAGATTGGCCATGAACGTGATCAGGTTCCGCCGCAGGGCCTGCGTGGTGATCGATGCTGCATCGGGTACGCCCGCCTCGGTGGCGGCCCGTCGCAGAGCACGATCCACCGAATCGCTGCTGATACGCACCAGTTTGCCGTTCCTCACGGTGAACAGGGCACCTACAGCCTCCCTGGCCCGTGGACCAGCGGGCCGGCGGAGCCCTATCGCCACCGCCATTTCTGCCGCCAAGCTCGGATTGGTTGGTCGCGTTCGGTCGATGAGCCACTTCACCTCGCGCCGGTACTCCTCGTACATCGCGAGCACCAGGTCGGGCAGCGCCACAAACCGCGCCTCGCTGCCGACCTCCAACTTGTCAGCAAGGAAGGCCGTCTTCTCCTTGGCATCGATGACGTGCGGAAAGTGGAGCAGGAATTCGGACGCCCGATGACCGGTGGCCGACTCGAAGAGGCAGGCAAAGTAGAGGGCAAAGTTCCTGTGGCGAGTGAGTTCCGAAGCGTTCGACTCGTTGTCGTCGGGCTGCTGAACCTGCCTGAGCCGATCGACGACGCGCGACATGTCACATGCCGCAATGTGCATGCAGGCCTGTTCGTCGGTGCATGTCTGCGGCTCGAAAACCTGGTGAGCGCCAATTCCGGACAGTTTCGACCAGGCGTAGGCGTAGGCATTGGTGACGCACAAGCTCTTGGGATGCAAGTAGCTGGTCAATGCGCCGCGGTTCACCCTCATCGACGGCACGTCGCCGTTTCCCTCCTGGCCTTCTCGCTCCCGAAGGTCGTCGCGATCCCGGACGCCCTCTGGCAAGCCGCAAACAAAGTCTATGACGCCGCGGTTCGCGTTGAACGCGAACATGTCTCTTGCAAGCGCATGCCTGAGGCACAGGTCGGCCTGGTGGATCGTTCGCTGCAACCGCAGAGCGATGTGGCCGCGAACGCGATCCACGAGCACTGCGGGCGGTAGCGCGAAAAGCTCGTGAATCTCAAAGTCCACGCAGTGCGCAGGCCAACGGGCGCGCTGTCCATCGACAACCAATTGGACCCCGGTCTCGACATGTCGTGGAGGTAACCAATACGTAGTGTGCTGATTCGCGCCTCGGCCGTCATCGAGAAGCAGAAAGGTCTCGGCCAGCGACCTCAGCAACTCCGCGGGCATGGTTGGGTCCCCACGAATGACGCGGCACGCCATGGCGAATGGCACGTTCTGGGAAGCTGCCACCGCCGCAAACACGGCGAAGCCTGCAGCGTTTGCCACCTCCCAGTCTCCACGTGCGCAACGGTTCGTCGACATGGGATCAGACGTCTGAAGCAGCGAGACGACGGCACGCCGCTGCTCGTCGGTCAGACCGTAGACGGAGTCTGGCAAGAGCTGACGATCGAGCAAGTCGTTGCTTCGCTTGCGGCCCCATCGGTCTATGCCGGGCCCGGCGGACGGTTCGTGCATGTCCCCCGTTGATGTTTCGGGCTCGCCCCGCGCTGCCTCGATGCGGCCGGAAACACCCCCAGGCTCGGCGACCAGGCCCGGCAAGTAGTCAACAAGTTTCGTTCGCCGCAACAGGTCGAGATAGTCGTTGAGATCTGAGGCACGGTGAATGCCTGGCCGGTCGTCGTCCTCCAGGGGCGAAGGGTCGGTATCGGCCCCTTTGAGGCAGGTCCGGAGGTGTGCCAGACAGGTTTCGAGGTTGCTGTCCGCGCCGGCCAGCGAATCCAGCCGGCTCCAGTCTGGGGTCGCGTGATCGCCCTGCAGGAAGGCCTCTGCCAGAGCAATAGCGTTGCGGCCTCTCGCATCCAAGTTCTCCGCAAACCCGTCCCAAACCCTGAGGATGGTGAGGGCGGATGCATACAGCAGACGGCCACTCCAGAACTTGGCGCAAGCTGGCTGATTGACCGCCAGCGGGAATTTCGAGATTGATCCCTGTAGGTCCGGCGGCCTGCCCAGGCGGCAATGCGTTGGGAACATGTCAGAGCCACCTGCACGGAGCCCGTCTTCGGATCGAGCCAAGCGCGAGTGCGCTTCACGCGCAAACAGCATTCGACCCCAGGCCGGTGCCAAATTCGGGTAGTCGATGGCGAGGTGTTCGAAAGCAAGTTCCAGCGAGGCCAGGTTCTCGACGTATGCCTGGAAACCAATCGTGAACCCTCTCAAACCCATCCATCGCAAGAGGCGATGGATCTGAGCAGGGGTCCTGCTTTCGTCGGCAAGGGCATGTGCCAGGCGCAACTGTTCTGTCATTGGCCTGCCGTATGAAGCTTCGCGTGTCGCGCACCCGCCGCCCCTGCGGAGGTCATCGTGAGAGGCTGCTCCATTGATTGCTTCCAAGTGCGACAAATCTCAAGATCTGCACTTAGATGGCGTCGCTGCGGCACGCAGCTCGACGCGATTTCCCAACGGGATCGCTCACGACAAACCATGCGTCCGAAATGCGGGAGTTGCGTCCATTGAGCGCCGAGTGTATCGTGGCACCGAGAGTTGTGCGAAAGTCGTTCATGTGCCAATAGATCACCAAGAGATCGGCCAAAACAGCAAGGATAGACTCCAAGGCTACCTGACAGCACATGCATTTATTGTTGATTTTCAATGACTTATGAATACTTATACTTGATTAGTGTTTGTATAACTTCTCTATCTTTTTTGTCTTCGCAATGCGAAGGTCAGGAGTTCGATCCTCCTCATCTCCACCATACGATTCCAGGGCCCGCCAGTGAGCGTGTGACTTGAAGCATTGGATTGCACCCTGTGCAATCCTTAAGTTCATTTCAGAGGTGCAATCCTTAAGTTCCGCAGCCCCGCCAGGGGCTGTTTTCTTTTGAGGACCGTCTGCGATTGCTGTTCTTTAGAAGAACAGCGCCTCCATGTCCCGAAGCGCTTGGGGCGTGGGTGCAGTCGCCTGACGCAAAGCCTCACGGCTTCGTGGATTCATGCCTCTCACCGCTGCATAGACGCGCGCGCGCCAGTAGTTGAAGGGCGTCAGCCTTCGTGCTTCCGCTTTGGCAAGCCCGACCTCACGGAGTTTCTGCAGAAACGCCGCATCGTTGGGCGCGTGAGCATCCTCGGCCAACTTTGCGGCCAACTCTTTGAACTCACCCTCCACGCGAGACTTGATCTCGTAGACGTCATCCCAGGTGGAAAGCTTCTCTTGTCGATCAGGATCAGTGAATCGCCCCGGGTTTTGAGGAGGCTCCAACTCTTGAGAAGATGGAGCCATGAACAAGTCGAACAAGTTCTCACCCGAGGTCCGCGAGCGCGCAGTGCGCATGGTCCAGGAGCACCGAGGGGAATA
>WBZX01000037.1_pt2 | contig 112562 bp, 95 predicted proteins | sample 5204211 | NCBI WGS metagenome assembly WBZX01 (sample SAMN12344362, study PRJNA552823) | activated sludge metagenome | biome: Activated sludge suspended growth; feature: Nitrification reactor; material: Wastewater; isolation source: activated sludge from nitrification reactor of wastewater... | reverse complement strand
AGCGGTTGGTTGCGTATGTGGTTGGAAATGAAGCAAGTCTCAGCAGTGATGAACTGAAGATCTATCTTAAGGCGCATTTGCCGGATTACATGGTACCTGCAGCGCTGGTATTTTTGGATTGTTTACCGCTGAGTACCAATGGAAAGCTGGATCGAAAAGCACTGCCAGAGCCGGATATCGCGACTGAACTGGTTTCTCAGTATGTGGCGCCCCGTAATTCAATTGAAGAGGCGCTGGCAAAACTGTGGGCGGAAGTATTGGGACTGGAACAGGTCGGGATTCATGACGATTTCTTCGAACTCGGCGGACATTCCTTGCTGGCAACACAAGTCATGGCAAGAATACGCTTGGCATTCGATATTGATCTTCCACTGAGTGTATTACTGCGTACACCCACTATCGCCGAAATGTCACCCGCAGTGGAAGAAGCTATTTTCGATAGCATTCAGGGACTATCTGAATCGGAAGCCGAGTGCTTGCTTCAGGTAGAGCGTGATTAGCAATCTAGGAAAGGCATACTTATGGATATTTTGAAAGAACGTTTGTTAGATCGTACACAATTGACCCCGGCGAAGCGCGCGCTTCTCGAAATGCGCTTAAGAGGCAATGCGCCGCGGATGGTGGCTCAGGTAATTGAAAGGCGCCCGGAAGGATCTGGTTTGCCGCTTTCTTTCCCCCAACAGCGGCTTTGGTTTCTGCATCAAATGGCACCAGAGAGTGCGGCCTATAACATGCCGGCAGCGTTCCGCCTGGAAGGGGTATTGAATCAATCGGCATTGGAAGAAGCTTTCAACGAGGTGATACACCGTCACGAAATTCTGCGGACGACTTATGATGAGATAGCAGGAGAGCCGGTACAAAGCATTCATCCTGCGTTACGAGAGGTATTATCAATTATTGACCTTCAATCATTAGGGAAAATTGAACAAGATATTCGCGTAAAAAGACTGGTGGATGAAGAGGCTAGGCAATGTTTTGATCTCCAGGCAGGTCCTCTGATCAGAGCCCGATTGCTAAGGTTGACCGATTTGGAGCATGTGTTGCTGGTAACTTTGCATCATATAGTATGCGATGGCTGGTCGATAGGCATCTTTGTGCGGGAAATGGCAGAGTTATATGATGCATGTTTATCGCATCGGTCCTCCTTGCTTCCCGCGTTGCCCATTCAATATGCCGATTTTGCTTATTGGCAGCGGCAGCAGTTACAGGGAAAGACGTTAGCACGGCAGCTTGACTATTGGCAGCAAAAGCTTGCACATCTGCCGGTGCTGGATCTTCCGACTGATTATCCTCGTCCAGAAACGCCAACCTATCAGGGAGCATTCCTGTCGTTCATTTTGACAGAAGAATTAACATCGCGGCTCAAGGTGCTGAGCGCAAGCGCCGGGGCGACGTTATTTACTACCTTGCTCGCTACATTCTCGATCCTGCTGCAACGATATACCGGACAATCGGATATCGTGACCGGTACGGTGATAGCAAACCGGAATCGAACTGAAATTGAGAACTTGATCGGATTTTTTGTCAATGCATTGCCGTTGCGGCTGGACCTGAGTGGCAATCCGACGTTTCAGGCATTGCTGGCACGGTCAAATGAAACCGTGCAGGAAGCCTATGATCATCAGGATCTGCCGTTCGACAAACTGGTGCAGGATCTCAAGTTTCCTCGTGAAAATTCCCGCAACCCTATTTTCCAGGTAAGCCTGGATTTGGATAATACGCCGCAAGCTTCGGCAGCACTAAACGGTCTTCGCATTTCTAATCTGGAAGTGGATATCGATACGACAAAATTCGATCTTACTGTGCACTTTAATGAGCAGGATGGAAAACTGATTGGCTTGGTGGCCTACAACACCGATCTTTTCTCGAATGAGCGAATGCAAGGCCTGTGCAAGCATTTTGAGAACTTGTTTGAAGCTATCGTCAGTAATCCGGACAAGCGCATATCTGAGTTTTCGTTACTGACCGCATCCGAATTGCGGCAGTTAACGCTGGATTGGAATCAAACCGAGGCAGAATACCCGGATGATCAGTGTGTGCACGAATTGTTTGAGGAGCAAGCAGAGCGCAATCCCAATGCGGTGGCGGTGATATTTGAGCATGAACAGCTGACTTATGCGCAGCTTAATGCGAAGGCTAACCAGCTTGCGCACTACTTGCGGAAAATGGGGGTAAAGCCGGAAACTGTTGTGGGAGTTTGTATTGAGCGTTCTTTAGAAATGATCATCGGGATTCTAGGTATTCTCAAGGCGGGAGGGGTTTATCTTCCCATCGATCCCAGCTATCCGGAGGAGAGAAAAGCATTTTTGTTGGCGGATGGCGCTCCGTTGGTATTATTAACGCAAACAGCATTACTCCGTGCGATGCCTATCGATGATATCGAGTGTATATGCCTGGATCGTGATTGGTCGCTGGTAGCCGAACAATCGTCGGGGAATTTACCCACTATAAACACGCCATCCAATCTCGTCTACGTGATTTATACCTCGGGTTCAACCGGGAGACCCAAGGGTGTTGCAATTTCGCACCGGAATGTTGTGCATTCTACGGTGGCTCGGCTTGCTTACTACAAGGTGCCGATCGAGTGTTTTTTACTATTGCCTTCGTTTGCTTTTGACAGTTCGGTCGCTGGAATTTTCTGGACGTTAAGTCAAGGTGGATGCTTATGCCTGCCTCATCAAAATACGCTCCTTGAACCTGCTGAATTGGTCAGGCAAATTGCTGAGAAACAGATGACACATCTTTTGTGTTTGCCCTCTTTTTATCAATTACTACTTGAACAGGGTAAGCATCATCAACTGGATTCACTGCGTACAGTTATCGTAGCGGGCGAAGCCTGCGCAGCAGGGTTAATAAGAAATCATTATGAGATTCTGCCTGATACTGCATTGTTTAATGAATATGGACCGACTGAAGGGACGGTATGGGCGAGTGTCGAGCATCTTCGATTGGAAGGTGTGCAAAATACAGTTTCAATTGGACGCCCGATCAATAATGTGGAAATTTATTTACTGGATGCATCGTTTAACCCAGTGCCCGTCGGTATCAAAGGTGAACTCTATATTGGCGGTGCGGGCTTGGCGCGAGGCTACTTGGATCGCCCGGATCAAACAGCTGATCGATTTATTCCTCACCCGTTTAAACATGAAGGAAATCGCCTTTATAAAACTGGAGATCTGGCGCGCTTCCAAACAGATGGCAGTCTTGAGTTTCTGGGGCGTGTGGATAGCCAAGTTAAAATACGCGGTTTTCGTATTGAGCTGGGTGAAATAGAAGCTTGTCTCATGCAGTTGCCGGGAATTAAGGAAACAGCGGTTCTTGTGCGGGAATATGCACCTGGCGATCATCGCTTGATAGCTTACTGCGTACCGGTAGCGATTAATGAGAGGGAAAGCGCTGAAGATCGTGTTTTCCCGGATGGTGAGAGCCTGAAAAATCAATTGAAAGTGGTTTTACCCGAATATATGGTGCCCGCGACATTTGTTTTTCTGGATAAATTACCGTTGACGCCGAATGGTAAGGTTGATCGTAATGCGTTACTTTTGCAGGATGTTGATTCATCACAGAAAGATCAGTATGCGGCGCCGCGCAATGCGACAGAGGAAGCGCTGATTCGAATTTGGTCTGAAATACTGGGCGTAGCGCAAGTAGGCATTCACAATAACTTTTTTGAGCTTGGCGGGCATTCATTGCTTACCATACAGGTGATCAGTCAAGTAAATGACCAATTCAATCTGGATTTGGATGTGGTGCAGATGTTTGAACGGCCGACGATCGCTCAACTCGCAACGCTCATCGATACTAGTGCCGCATCAGGCTCGGAACACAATTCACGACCAATAATAGATTTGATGGCGGAGGCCAAACTTGATCCGTCTATTCAACCCATTGATCATTGGGGCTGCTCATATCGATTAAACCCGGAAACAATATTCCTGACCGGAGCAACCGGATTCCTGGGTGTGTTTTTATTACATGAGTTGCTGCAACAAACATCCGCCAATGTATTTTGTCTCGTGCGTGCTAAATCAGAACAAGCAGCGTACGATAAATTGCGCAGCGGATTGGAACAATATGAGATATTTGATCCGGAATTAATGCACAGAGTGTTGCCAGTTTGCGGGGATTTGTCCAGCCCGCAATTGGGTCTGACAACGGCGCAATTCGATCAATTGGCTAATGAAGTTGATGCGATTTATCACAACGGTGCGCTGGTTAATTTTATTCAACCTTACGCAGCATTAAAAGCTGCGAATGTATTGGGTACAGAAGAGGTGCTGCGGCTTGCATGTACTCACAAAGTCAAACCGGTACATTATGTGTCTACTTTATCGGTATTTGGATCAGCAATGCCGATTGATTCGGGTAGTTTCTCGGAAGATGATTTTCCCAGTCCGAGTTTTGATGGAGAGGATGGTTATAGTCAAAGTAAATGGGTTGCGGAACAGTTAGTCAGGACTGCGGCAAGCCGTGGATTACCCGTTACGATTCATAGGCCTGCCACCGTGACAGGGCATAGTGATACCGGGGTGTGGAATATGGATAATTTTCTTTGCCGCCTGATCAGAGGGTGTATTGATATCGGCAAAGCGCCGGTTGAGCAGATGAATTTTGATATTGTACCGGTTGATTATGTCAGTAAAGCAATCGTGTATCTTTCCCAGCAACCACAAGTGATTGGCAAGACGTTTCATTTCAATAACAAATGGCCGGTTAAGAGCATAGATATCATTGCATGGATCAATGCTTTTGGTTGCCCGGTGCAGCAGGTACCCTTCGCTGAATGGCGGGAGAATGTTACGGCTGTTACCAAACAGTCGACTGATCATCCTTTATACCCGCTGCTTTCTATGTTTCAAGAAGACGTGGTAGGTGAAGATAAATCAGTTGAAATACGAAAAGAATATAGTGTAGTGAAGACCGAAGAAGCGCTATTGATGAGCGGAATTCAATGCCCTGCCGCAGATCGTGCGTTGTTTGATGCTTATTTATCGTATTTGCAACGTAATGGGAACATTGCGCAACCGACTGATCAGAATGATTTTATTCACTCTGCTGACAGTAGACATTAGAAATAGCCCGATTATTTAGAGTTTAGGATACTGGATCAATGATCAGAGCGACGCCATTATCGGTTTCCAGTCGTGGGATGGATATTACATACGATGTATAACGTAATGTCCTGTAAAAGAATATCTTATTGATCCCATGGATATAATCATTCATCTGCTTGCACGTTCACGAGCCTGGATCGTATTGGGTGTGGTAACGGGTATTGTGAGTGGATTGGGGAGTGCGGCACTCATCGGTTTAATTAATACGGAAGTGCACGCCACTGCTGCGACTTCCGGATATGTTCCCTGGCTATTTGCAGGCTTGGGTTTTTTAGTGCTATCCACGCATGTTATTTCAACGATCATCATAATGCGCGCCGGGCAGGCTGCTGCACAGGATTTACGCATGGAGCTGAGTCGTCGCATTGTGAGTGCACCGCTACGGCTATTGCAACAACTTGGGGCGCCAAGGTTGATGGCGAATCTTACGGAAGATATTGGGGTTCTCGTGGATGCTTTCCAGATTATTCCGCAGATGTGCATCCATATCTCCTGGGTGTTGGGGTGCCTGATTTATCTCGGTTGGCTGTCCTGGAGCTTGTTTATCCTTGTGGTAATCGTTATCACATTAGGAATATTCGGTCATCGTTTGATCAGTATGAGAGCGATTAAGCCATTGCGGTTGGCACGGGAACAGGACGATGCATTGTATGCGCATTTTCGTGGATTGATACAAGGCATCAAGGAAATTAAGCTGCATCGTCGCCGCAGTGACGCATTCCTTATGGATGTGCTATACCCCACAGTCGAGGCATGCCGCAAAGAAAATATTGCAGCAATGACCTTGTTCATTCTGGCGGCTGCCTTGGGAACCGCTTTTCTATATTTTCTCATTGGCGTGATTCTCTTCGAGGCAATTCAATGGCAAGGTATTACGCTGGAGATTATTACGGGTTATACCTTGACGGTGCTTTATATGATGTCGCCGTTGACGGGAATTGTGAGCGATCTTCCCACGTTGAGCCGTGCTGGCGTTGCACTCGATAAAATTGATGGTTTGAAAAGAGAGCTTGATGAGCAACCGGAGAATACAAGTGCGTGTATGCCGGCTAAAGCATCGACACATCCAGCGTTACTGGAATTCATCGAAGTTACCCATCGCTATAAACGAGAAGGGGATGAGCGTGATTTTGCGTTGGGGCCGCTGAATCTTGCATTGCAACCCGGCGAGCTGGTTTTTATTACCGGTGGTAACGGTAGTGGAAAATCGACATTCGGTCTCCTGCTAGTAGGATTGTATGATCCTGAAGCAGGACAAATCAAGCTGAATGGTGAAGTCATCGACGATGCAAATCGGGAAAACTACCGGCAACAATTCTCGGTGGTTTTTTCGGATTTCTATCTGTTCGATAGTCTGCTTGGCTTAATGGAAGAAAATCTGGATAGCAAAGCGCGAACCTATTTGACCCGGCTGCAACTTGATCACAAAGTGACTGTTGAGGGCGGTGTACTTTCAACATTGGAACTGTCGCAAGGACAGCGTAAGCGATTAGCCCTGGTCACCGCGTATTTGGAAGATCGGCCGTTTTATGTCTTTGACGAGTGGGCGGCTGATCAGGATCCTATTTTTAAAGAGATTTTTTATACAGCGATACTTGCCGATCTTAAAGCGCGTGGAAAAACCGTGGTGGTCATTACGCACGATGATCATTATTACCACTTGGCTGATCGCTGTATCAGGATAGAAAATGGGCAAATCGTGGAAAATCCGCCAACCCGATCAGAACGGGTATTTCATCATTGTGAGACCGATGAGACATTCACCCGGAAGAGTAGTCACTATTGAAGTCCAGTCAATCCAATGAGTTTGTTTCATGGATCGGATAATGTTATGAACGCTATCCGACGCGTCGATTTTTCAAAATGAATGTATACCATCGAATGATTCGAAGCTTGTTGGGTTTCCTCTTGATTCTGGTCGTAGTGATTGCAAGCACGTTGTATATCAGTCTGTATCTTTCGTTAGGTGATAAAAAAACAGAGGGCTCTGTTCATGGATTGACGGAAGAGGTTCAGATAGCGACAGATCAATTTGGTGTTCCCATAATTACGACGGCGTCGCATCTGGATGGATTTAGAGCGCTTGGTTATGTGACGGCTCGAGATCGTTTGTTTCAGATGGATTTGCTCAGAAGAAGAAGTGCCGGTCGACTCTCGGAAATCTTTGGGGACAGCATGGTCGCTGTAGATATGGAGCAGCGGATACTTGGTTTTGAGCGTGTGGCACGAGAAACAGCCCAGCGGCTTCCGGTCGCACAATGGGAAGTATTGGCAGCCTATGCTGATGGCGTAAACAGTGCGATGGAGGGTATGTCGGTAGCACCTTTTGAATTCCTCGTATTAGGCTATCGACCACAGCGCTGGCGTATCGAGGATAGTCTGCTCATCGTACTGAGCATGTTCCAGGATCAGAGTAATTCCGCAGGTGAAGAGCGCATGTTAAGTGTGATGGAACAGGCGTTGCCGCCGGAGGTCTATCAATTTCTAACACCGATGACGGATTCGTATTCCCAGGCGGTTTTGGGGGAGGAATTCTCTACGGATGATTATCAAGTGCCTGTCGAATCATTGGTTTCTTTACTTAAACAACAGGTCCGTTCACCTGAAGAGCAAACGGCTATCGTGCAACCACATCGCATGCGTGCAGCATCGAATGCCTGGGCTGTAGCGGGTACTAAGACAAAAGATGGACGGGCCATTCTGGCGAACGATATGCATACTTCAATTTCAGTACCTAATATTTGGTATCGCTGTCGGCTAAAGTTTGGGGAAAATGATATTGCAGGCGTGAGTCTTCCTGGCACACCTTTGATTGTGGCGGGTGCTTCCCGTTATCTCGCATGGGGAATGACGGCGTTAGTGGCGGATGTATTGGATCTGGTAAAAATTCAAGTCAATCCTGAAGACCCGAATGAGTATTGGACCCTTGATGGCTGGAAACCCTTCGACGTGAGAAAAGAGCTTATCCAAATTAAGGGAGGAGAAACGCATGAGATGGATGTTAAAACGACCATCTGGGGGCCGATTGCACGTCAGTTGCTTATAGATCACCCTGTGGCTATTCGCTGGACTGCTTTAGACGCTGACGCGGTGAATGTAGGGCTTCTTGATATTTATTCAGCCAAAACGCTGGAAGAGGGGGTGGCCATTATGAATAATACCGGTGGACCGCCGCTAAATGCCATTCTTGCGGATGATGCAGGTCGCATTGCTTGGACTACGATGGGACGTTTGCCATCGCGTCGCGGCTTTGATGGTATGACAAGCCGTTCCTGGTCGGATGGATCTGCCGAGTGGATGGGTTATCTTGTACCGGAACAACTTCCCCGCATTATTGATCCTGCGGAAGGTTTTGTTGTGAACGCCAATAATCGGAGTGTGGATCAGCATTATCCGTTCACGGTAGGTCACGCGTTTACCAATGGTTATCGCGCATATCGCATCACTGAGCGTCTTCAGGCCATGGATCCGATCAATGAAGATGAGATGTTCCGGTTACAGCTTGACACCAAGGCTGGGATTTATGGGTATTACCGCGATATTGCGCTGAGTGTGTTGAACGCAGATCTTTTAACAAAACGCCCGGAGCTTCAGCAGATACGCCATTATCTTGAGCAATGGAATGGGTATGCCAATGACGGCAGTCAAGGTTTGGCTCTGCTGATTCAGTTCCGTATGGCGCTAGCCCAAGCTTTATTGGAACCGCTGTTGCACGCTTGCCGGATATTGGATAAAGAATTTGAATATGGTTGGGTGCATCTCGATATTCCTTTGCAAGCCCTATTGCGCGAGAAGAATCTAGAGTTGTTGTCAAATCAGGAAGCTATGCGCTATTCGGATTGGGATGCATTTTTACTGACTGTACTTGAACAAACTGCACAAAAGCTGATGATTCAGCATTCTGTTAAATCACTCACTGCGTTGACATGGGGAAAAGTCAACATTGCTAATTATGTGCATCCATTGAGCCAAGGGATTCCCGGTATGACATCCTTGCTCGATCTTCCGCGGGATTCGTTGCCAGGCTGTGATTTTTGTATCCGAGTCAATGACGAGTCATTTGGTGCAACGAAACGACTTGTCATTTCCCCGCAGCATTGGGAAGATGGCATCCTGCATATTCCTGGCGGGCAATCGGGTCATCCATTGTCAAAGCATTACAAAGATCAGCACCGCTATTGGGTGAATGGGCAACCAATCCATTTTGCTTCCGAAGCGTATCAGTATTCTTTAAAGCTCCTGCCTGCTGTGAGGAGTCGTAACAATTAATTACATGTGCTACATTTTGATTCAAAAAATTACTTTTTAGGTTTTCCTTGCCTGATTGTGAATAACGTTCAACAATTATCTCTGCCGAAGACAGTTCCTGCCGGGGTTGAGGTTTGGCTGCTCCGATTAAATTTGCAGGCGCCTATGTCGAGTGCCGATTTTTTACTATTGAGCGAATCCGAGCGTGCCTGTGCACTGCGCTTTCATACACATGCGGACCAAGTGCGTTCAATCGCGACTCGTGCAGCTTTGCGGAGAATACTGGCAACCAAAGTAGCAGTGCCGCCGCATGCGCTGCACTTTGTTAACAATCATTACGGAAAGCCTTATTTGCACGGCGATACCGGTATCGATTTCAACGTTTCTCATGCGGGTCAATTTGCATTGATAGCGATTTCAACCCATGGACAAGTCGGAGTAGATATCGAGGATTGCAATCGTCGGTTAGATGTCAGTGCTTTGACTCAGTATGTTTTTACAGATTTAGAGCGGCAATCCGAGTTAGTGACAACTACAGATTTTATTAAACGCTGGGTCGCGAAAGAATCCATGCTAAAGGCGGTGGGCGTAGGAATTTCTGAGCATTTACAGACAGTCTCAATCCTTCCGGGTAAGCATGGAAGCTATCGAATTGTATGCGATTATCCAGAGTGGTCGGGATTAAAAGTGTGGTCGATTGAAGCGCCTGATTGCTACGCAGCAGCGTTGGCATTAAGCAGTGCTCCTTCGATTGAAGGAGCACTGAAAAACTAAATTTGTGGGTGCATACCCAGTAGAATAGGTTTGTCTACAGACCGGATGCAATGCGTACTATCCTTTCTGGTTTTTTCTAATGATCAATCATTATGTCGCTTGATCCACCAGTCGATGCCCTTTTGTTTAACGTTTTGCCCTTTTTTATCGACAAAAACCGGTCTCAAATATTTATCGATGTCTTCTCGGGAGGGATATATGCCTATGACTTCACCGCCTCCACAGCTACTCGGTAACGGTTTTGTTTTCAGATCACGTAACATGCTTACCGTTAGTGACCATTGAACCTGTGACTCGCCCAGATTTTCCTTGGCCCATTGATCGGTAGTTCCCAATAACCAGCCTGTCACGGTATTAGGCTGACGATGGGTGCTGCAGAACTGCGCTGAGGGGAAAAAGTATTGTGCTTCCTTGACGCAGGATTCAGCCGGAATCTCCGGAAACCACATCGTAGCCATGAGATCTGCATCGTTGTTGTTGGGGTGATCGCCAACCCAAACAAGTGCTCGAGGTGTTTCTGATCCTGATGAATCTACAATCGGATATACCCGGTTCAAAGAAGCCTGTGTATAGGGTTTTACGAACTTGATGGCCCAATCGTAGCCACTAGCATCTGGGGAAGCAGGTCCCAGTTCCTGGTAGGCAGGTTCGAAATTCGGGAACTCCCATGGACCAGGTAGTGTTGTACTGACTTTCTTGACAGTTGTACCGGTAGGTATGACGACTGTTACCTGCTTAGTTGACACTGGAGCTCCTTCTTCGTGACTACATGCGTGTTGAACATTGAAGCGGACAGGTCCGAAAGCGCCATCCTGGTAATAAGGCCATTCACTTTTTTTGCTTTCTTCATAAAGTCCGCCCCGGTCATAGGTGGGAAATTGGGTATACATGTGCGCCTGAGCGTCCGTCGTCAGTAGGATCGATGCGGCGCAAGCCGTAAGCTTTAGTATTATTGTCTTCTTCATTGATATCTCTGTGTAAAGTTTATGATGTACTCTTTTGTTAGTCTTGTAACAAAAGATAAGTTAGTTGATCAAAACACTTGCATTTATTTTGAACCGGTTTAAGAAGAATTAACTAATTCATTGGTTAAACCTGGATTCGACGAAGATATTGATGGATAAAATCACTTAAATCAATGCGACTAAATGTCACATGCGGCAATATGCTGCAGTTAAATTATGGTCATGAATTAATGAGGTATTGATCGGTTGATATCAAGTAGAGTGTCAGATCAGATCTGAATTACTACAATTGATCGCAATCCAATTATCTACTTGCGACATTTTGTCACATTCCCATTTCCTTATTTTGTCTGGATAATGCTGATGTGTCTGAACGTAACTGTATAGGTTACTTTTGATCGGCAATATTGCCCTCCTAACAATTTGCTGTGAAGCTGTAACTGATTTGATCTAATCCATGCGGTATTGTGATCATCGTATGAAATAACTATTACTTCCCTCCTCCCCATTCCATGCCTATACCTCCTTTAAATGAGCCTCCACTCATACGGGCACTGGAATGGGTTTTTTATATCTGATGATTATTATACGAAAACGAATATCCCATACCCTGCTGTTGCAACCTAAAACTGACTACATAAAGTCGTTTGCGCTAATGTTGTGATGTAGTGATAATCTGAATTAGAAGTCTTCTTCCCGTACATTAGATGCGACACTATGTCGCATTCCAAACGATCTTCATGTCAAGCATAATTCGCGTGCATCAATCCACAGGTTGAACATCAACGAGCGTCATGAATCCAAGTGCCATTCTTACCCATCTTTATCTGCGTCATTTCAGTGAACTACGTACTTTTTTGCGAAGACGTGTGGGTTGCCGCGAGATCGCGACGGAACTTACGCAGGAAACCTTTATTCGCATCATGCATTATCCTGATGAAACGATACAGAATGCGCGTGCCATGTTGTATCGCATCGCGGGTAATCTGGTTATCGACTATCATCGTGCCTACATGAAACATCCAGAAAATGTGTGCATTGACGATCTTCCGCTGCATGACTTGCCTGCAACCGATTTAACCGATCCTGCCAGAGTAGTGTGTGCACGCCAGATTTTAGAAAAACTTTGTGTTGCAGTCGAAGGGTTGCCACCGCAGTGTCATCGCGCATTTGTATTGCATAAATTTGATGGTTACTCACATGTGGAGATTGCCCAGAAATTGGGAATCACCCGCAATGCTGTTGAGAAGTTACTGATTCGTGCACTGGTCCAGTTACGTAAAGTCCTTGCGTAATGGAAAAATCCGGGCAGGCACAGCAACAACAATCATTTGAACAAGACCCATTGACAGAGCAGGCAGCCGCCTGGTTCTTGCGCATGCAGCAAAGTGATTGCAGCGATGCTGACCAAAGAGCCTTCGAGGACTGGTTGGCAAAAGACGAAGCGCATTGCAACGAATATCAACAATATGTTCGGCTCTGGCAAAGCCTTGATCAATTAGAGCGCAAACCATCGCGATCAGCGAATAGAAAATCTCGCCTGACGGTTGCCTGGATTATTTTGTTGATTATGGTATCGGGTTCTATGCATTGGCTTGCCCATTATGAAGAATTAATCACAACGGCAATTGGCGAGCGGCACCGGATCGTTCTGAATGATGGAACCACCATCGATATGAATACCGATACGGTGCTGCGGATGGAATTACTTGGGTTGACGCGGAGAATAACGATAGAGCAAGGAGAAGCTTTATTCAAAATGGGGGATGAACGTTTCCGTCCTTTTATTGTTCATTCAGGTAATGGTACCTTACGGGATATCGGCACCGAGTTTAATGTTGTGCGGCGAGAGAATAAAACTACGGTTGCTGTGCTGGAAGGCTTGGTTGAAGTCAAACTGGATAATCCGGCTAGTGCTATGAAAATGTTGCAGGGTGGACAGCAACTTTCCTACTCTCAAAATGAAATATCGAATATTTCTCAAATTGATACAGAATCGGTGATTGCCTGGCGTAAAAGCAGGTTGATCTTCCGTGATACCCCTCTGAATGAAGTTATTCATCAGATTAACCGCTATCACTTACGTCCGATCAGGCTGGGTGATTCACAATTAAGTGAACTAACTGTCAGCGGAGAATTCAATTCGGCTGATCGTAATGGCTTGATACGAGCATTAAAAGTGCTGTTTTCACTAAGTAGCAGCGAACTTGATGACACGACCGTGCTTTACACCGAGAAATAGTTTTTACACCCGGGATAAAGTTAACTCGAAGCATTTGCTTGATTTTGTTAAATCATTATCCACGTTGGCACAATCCATAAGCTAAGGCTCACACATTTTTATCAATATAGTCAATATGAGGTAAGAATATTGGAAAATGTAGTTAAATTGATTACATACTATTCCCGAGCGTGTTAGTTAATATTCATTGATAGATTGTTTTCACCTGATTCACTATCTACTTCCAGTTAGTGTTACCCAATCCTACTAATACTGCATCACTGGATAATCTTTGTTTATTTTTATCATTGCATGTCAGGTGTTTCACTTGTTTTTCGTCTTAATGTATATGCCGGTTTTGCCGGTTTGTATATAAATTAAAAATTGGTGAAAAATAATGAACACTTTATTAAGGGCACTTGCGTTATATTTTATGCTCGCTGGATTAGTCCAAGCGCAACTCAAAGAGCTTAATATTCCGGTGCAAAATTTGCCCGATGCGCTGCACAGTTTATCCAGTCAGACAGGGATACAAGTATTGTTTAACGCAGCGCAGATGCATGATATCCGTAGTCAAGCCGTTGCTGGCTCAATGAAACCGGAAGCAGCGTTAAGCCGCTTATTGGAAGGTACACCCTATAGCTACGAAATAAGCGGTGCGAACACTTATGTCATCAAAACGGATACGATCGATAAACTTGTCCTGCCGGAGGTGAAGATCACTGGTTTGATGGACTCGGATGCACCGGGTAATCCGAGCTATACCCGCTCCAATGCTTCTACCGCGACAAAATCCAGTATGCCGATTATGCAAACGCCGATTTCGACTCAAGTCATACCGCGAGCGGTCATTAAGGATCAGCAAGCGGTTCAAATTGAAGATGTGATCAAGAATGTTAGCGGCGTATTTCCCGGTTTTACTTTTGGGGGGCTTGCTGAAGAATTCATGCTTCGGGGTTTTAATACAGGTTTTGTAAGTTATCGGGATGGATTTCTATTCCCGGCTGCTCGGCTTTCTTTAGCGAATATCGAGCGGGTCGAAGTAGTCAAAGGCGCGGCTGCAAATTTATACGGCCGCATTGAACCAGGCGGCATGATCAACCTGATCACCAAAAGACCGCAGGCGCAATCGTACTATTCATTAAACCAGCAATTTGGATCATATGGGCAGTATCAGACTCTGGCTGATGCAACAGGATCATTAAATAAAGACGGCACGTTGCTCTACCGCATCAATTTTGAATATCTGAATAGAGATTCGTTTCGTGATTTTGGCTTTCATGAGCGCGCATTTGTAGCACCCTCGCTCACATGGAAAATTGCGCCGAGAACACAATTTGATTTGGATTTCATGTATTCCAATGAAAAATTCATGGAGGATTATGGTCATGTAGCAGTAGGAAATCGTCCCGCTGATGTCCCAAGATCTCGTTTCTTGGGAGAACCGACGGATCGATCCAATCTTAAGCTCTATAACAGCGTCGCGACATTAACGCATGCATTAAATGACAACTGGCAGGTACGCGCCCGATTTAATCATCTGCGACGGGATACCGTTGATCCACAAACTAGTGGGTTTGGTTTAAATGAAATAACCGGTGAAATGCAGCGAGGATATTACAAAGGAGCTGCAACTGGTGATACTTTTCTAGGTACAGTAGACGTCACGGGGCGTTTTCATACAATCGGCGTTGAACACAATGTCCTGGCTGGATGGGATTACTACAATAGTTCTTCCAGTGTCAAATCAGTCAGTTTGGATGCGAGTCCAATTAATATTTTCCGGCCACAATATAGCAACATTAATTTAGGGTCGTCGCCTAACAATTTTTTCATAGATCAGACCACTCAATGGAATGGCGTTTATTTTCAGGATCAGATCAAGCTGTTTGATAAGTTGTATATTATGGGTGGGGGGCGGTACGATTGGGCGTCGAATGAACTTGGAACGGCTTTTGGCGCAGATCAGTCACTTGCGGACGCAAGAGCTGCAAGCACTAAAGTGAATAATGCCCGCTTTAATCCCCGTGCAGGTATTGTTTATCAACCATTCGAGTGGCTGTCTTTCTTTGGCAATTATGTACAATCGTTAGGTAGCGCAAATACTGCCTTTGATGCTTCAGGCAGTGTATTGAGTCCCCAAACCGGTGAACAGTTTGAGGGTGGCTTTAAAACTTCCTTCTTTGATGGAAAGCTGAATTCGAACGTGGCTTACTATCACCTAACAAAACAAAACCTGGCAATCCGAGTACCCGGGCAACCATTTTCTGTACCTATCGGTGAAGCGCGAAGCCAAGGGGTTGAAGTCGATATTGCAGGAGAAATTGCTAAAGGGTTGAGTCTTATTTTGACTTATGCTTATACCGACGCAGAGATATTAAAAGGTGACGATAAAGGAAATGCGTTATTTAACGTACCAAAGCATGCTGGCAGTATTTGGGCGCGCTATGATGTTCCTTACGAGTCCTTACGCGGTCTTAGTTTTGGTGCCGGGATTTTTGCACAAGGTAAACGTCCCGGTGATACGGCGAATACTTATTTCCTGCCGTCTCAGGCACGAGTCGATGCAATGGTGCGTTATCAATTGCCGGTTGCAAGATCCCGTTTCAGCGTGCAGCTCAATGCTTACAATTTGGCGGATGAAACACTGTATGGCGGAACGCTGGGCGATCGCTTCTCAGTTAATGTCGGCATGCCTCGCACTTTCATTGGTTCGATCCATTATGCGATGTAGTGACATGAAACATCGATCAGGCAATCTGTGTTATACGGCTCAGGATAATCGATTCGGTGTTTTCTGTTCCGAGAACTTCTTATTTCCGGAATCGTAACATCGTGCGTCCATTTCTAATTTATATACATCGCTATGTCGGCTTATTGCTAGTGCCGTTTTTGGTGATTGTCGGATTAACGGGCAGTGCATTAGCGTTTTACCATGAGTTGGATCGCTGGTTTAATCCGTCACTATTGACAGTGCCGATTCCGGAAACATACGAGCAACGAGTAGCATTGTTCGATCCATTCGCACTGCGCGAAAATATCGAGCGTCAAGAACCGCGTGCTCAGATCGACTGGTTTGATCTGCATTTTGAACCAGGCCAATCCTACCGACTGTTTCTCCTGCCACGAATCAATCCGACAACAGGGAAAAATTTCGAAATTCCATATAACGAGATTTATTTTAATCCTTATAACAATGAGCAGATGGGGGCACGCACCTGGGGAGAAGTATCGCTTGCCAAAGAAAACATTATGTCGTTTCTGTATCGACTGCATTACACCTTGGCATTTCCTAAACATATGGTTATGTATGGAACTCTTATACTAGGCGTAGTAGCTTTACTGTGGTTTATCGATAGTTTTGTCGGATTTTATCTGACCGTTCCACCGACAAAAAGTCAGTCGTTACAGTTCTATTATTTGTGGCAACGTTGGAAACCTGCCTGGAAAATTAAACCCAGTCGCTTTAACTATGACCTGCATCGTGCCAATGGTTTGTGGATATGGCCAATACTGCTGGTATTGGCCTGGTCAGCCACAGCCTTCAATCTGAAAGATGTCTATCAGCCGATAATGAGTACAGTATTGAATATGCGTGATCTTGATGCATTGCCTAAATTGAACCAACCTATTGAAAAGCCCGAACTGGATTGGCGTGCCGCACATCGATACGGACAGCACTATATTCATCAAGCTGCGGCAAGGTACGGTTTCGAAGTAGAGCGCGAACAATCGCTTTTTCTGGATCGGCAACACGGTGCTTACCACTACCGCGTAAAAACTGACCGGGATCTCGGAAAGGACGGTGCAACCGTTGTAGTGTTGGATGCCAATACCGGTGCACTCATATTGCTTACTTTACCTGATACCGATTCAATTGGCGATGTCGTTCACCGTTGGATTACCTGGTTGCATACCGCTCGTGTTTTCGGCTTGCCAATGCAAATCGCTATCTGTATTACGGGATTGATTGTCGTGATCCTTTCGATTACAGGCATGACGATCTGGTTAAGAAAACGAAAAGCACAACAACTTCGATTGGCCAGAAAGTTCTGATCTGTCAAAAAATGTTTACTGATTCTGATATTCCGTGAGTGTACGGAGAATATCTCTGCGATTTTTATTCTGAAATGCCGAAAATCATATGCCATCCTTCACCGATTGACTAAAGCAGGCTATCTTTTATTCATCATGCTGCGGCAATTTGCCACATTCCCATCCTGGTTTTTTGTCTGGATAATTCGGCGTTCTGTTGAATAACCGTTGTTTTCCGGTTTCACCTTCTCTCTGTGTATTTATTTGATTCTTCCTTTCTGATCGAGCTGTATGAAAAACACCGGTCAAATCTTGTCGGCAGTATCGCGCGCTTGACGGGCTGCCGTGAAACGGCGGCTGATCTGGCGCAGGAAGCGTATATACGATTACTGCTTCGCGGTAATGAAGCAGGCATTTCTCATCCCGAAGCCTATCTGTTCCGGATCGGACGTAATCTGGCGATTGATTACCAGCGTAATCCGTTCAGCAAAACCGCATTTTTGCCGCTCGACGAAGAACTGCTTTGTCCCTTGCACCAGCCGGATGAATTAGCTTGTCTTCGCCAACAGTGCGAAATTCTGCTCGACGCCATTTTCTCTATGCCGGCGCCTTGTCGCGATGTTTTTCTGCTGCGCAAGCTCGATGAACTCAGCTATACCCAGATTGCCGCACATCTGGCAATCTCCGAGAAAACCGTGCAACGGCGTTTGGTGCAGTCGATGCTGCACATGAATCGTTATCTTAGCGTTCCGTTTCCGTAATTTCTTTCTGTTTTTCCATTCCCTAACCTTTCGATGTCTTTTGATCCTCAAAATGAACATTTACTCAAGCAAGCGCTGGAATGGTTTTTCTTGCTTCAGTCAGAAAGCTGTACCGATGAAAACCGGCGGCAATTCAATCGCTGGCTTCATAAAAACGAAGCCAATCAGGCGGCTTATGCGCACGCTCAGCGCTTGTGGTCTGACCTGAATCAACTGAAAGAAAAACCGGATATTCCAGGCCTGAGAGAGGCGCGCCGGACTCGCCCTAAACGCAGCGCGGCACGTGCACTGGGTCTGTCCGCTTTTATTCTGGTTGCGTCGGTTCTGGTTAGTATTGGATGGATGGAGTATAACGCCGAAACAGTAACTTACATGACCCAGACGGGAGAGCGGCGGACGGTTGCTCTGAGTGATGGAAGTTCCATCGATCTGAATACCGCGACGCGCCTCCAAGTCAGAATTTCTCCGCTGCAACGCAAAATCATGCTGCAAGCCGGGGAAGCGATTTTCGACGTTTATCATGAATGGCTGCGTTCTTTCAGCGTGCAAGCCGGTGACCTGATGGTTCATGATATCGGCACACGCTTCAATGTGCGATTGCATAACGATGCCGTTTCAGTAGCGGTGTTGCAGGGCGCTGTCGAGATTAATGGCGAGCGCATGAATGAAGGCTATCAGCGGAATTATCAACCGGGCGCCGGTCTTTCTCATATGCAGCCAATTGATATTGAGAAAATAGAATCCTGGAAACATGGCCGGTTGATATTCCGGCAGTCTCCCCTGAGAGAAGTCGTCACTGAACTCGAGCGCTATCATTCAGTCCGTTTCTTCTTTGCGGATCCTTCCATTGCCAATGAAACGCTGAGCGGAATGTTTGACACGGATGACCTGGATCTTTTCCTGGCCAGTGTTGAAAAAATCCTGCCGGTTAAAGTTCAGCATTTACCCGAGGAGCAAATGTTTTTGCTTGACTGGGCAAGAAAGTGATCATCAAACCGGCGCGATTAGCCGCGCTGCTGCATCGCCATAGAAAAACTTCAAAAAAATGACCAGTTAATCACTTCAATCTCGTCTTACAGAATTAAGGGCAAACAAAAAAATTAAAGCCCTCAATTCATTGTTAACTGGAGATTACTCTATGACGCTTCTGGCCCGGTCACTCGTATTGCTGTTACTTTTTTTATTACTGGCAAATACTGCCAGCGCTGATGATACCTATTCCTTTGATCTTCCCGCTCAACCGCTTGCTACTACTTTGAACAGCTTGGCAAGCACTTCCGGCACTAAGCTGATTTACGCGGATGAAGTGGTGCGCGATCTGCAGGCAGCACCACTTAAGGGCCGCTTTACCCTGGCACAAGCGCTTGATCGGGTGCTGAATAAAAACAGCTTAAGTTACGAACTGGTCGATAACAGCATGATCGTTATCAAGCAGAAAACAGCCAGTCCGCTGAGTATGCCGGAAATTACTGTTCCGGGAATGATGGACCAACATTCCCCTTACAACACGCGCTATATTCGTTCCAATACCTCGACCGCTACTAAAACGAATACCCCGGTTATGGAAACACCTTTTTCGGTACAGTCGCTACCACGGCAGATCTTGCAAGACCAGCAGGCAATCAGGCTCGACTCGGTTTTGCAGAATGTTAGTGGTGTGACCCAAATGCCGACTAATCAAGGAGGTTCCGATGGATTTCTAATTCGTGGATTCAGTAGCGATACTACGTATCGCAATGGTGTTTTCATGCCGAATTCTCTCGGCGGAGGCACAGTCAAGCGAGAAATGGCTAATATTGAGGAAATCCAGGTGCTCAAAGGACCCGGTTCTATTTTGTTCGGACGCGCGGATCCGGGAGGGATTATCAATACGGTCACCAAACAACCGCTGGCAACCCCCTATTATTCACTGCAGCAACAGGCGGGGTCGTTTGATTTCTATCGCACGACTGTGGATGCAACCGGGCCACTGACCAAGGATGACCGATTGCTTTATCGCTTGAATTTGTCTTACGAAAATTCGGGATCATTCCGCGACTTTGTCAATAATAGATCGGTGTTTATTGCACCCGTCGTGAGATTCAATATCAGTCCGCAAACCCAGATTACCGCAGAACTTGAGTATCAAAGTTTCAGAAACGTAGCGGATCCGGGAATTCCCAATATGGGAAATCGTCCTGCCGATGTGCCGCGCAGTCTTTTCTCGGGAGAGCCTATCAACAATCGAAATCCTGGGGATCGGTATTTCGTCGGTGTCAATTGGTCGCATATGTTTAATAATGATTGGACGATTACTCACCGTTTATCGGCGGAATTGCTTGATTATCGTGCCGATTCTTTATTTTGGTTCACACCAGCAGCTGCAAATGGGACATTAGAGCGATTTTTTAACAATGCACCTTCCAACCATTCAAATCGTTATCAGACTTCAGTCAATTTAACGGGCAATGTGACCACCGGCATACTTAAACATACGCTCTTGTTTGGTTACGATTACATTTTTATGGATGACAAAATTAAAGGTAATTGTTGCGCATCTGCACCAGTCTTCAATATTTTCAGTCCGGCCTATTTGGCTGGACGCCCTGTTCTTGATCCCAGCAACAATTTCAATATCGGTATTACGCAGTCGTGGCACGGCGCTTATTTCCAAGATCAAATTAAATTACCCTACAATTTTCATATGCTTGGAGGATTTCGTTACGACAACGCAGTTGGACGTGACAAGGTAGCGGGCATGACCACTTCGGCGGAAGACCGGTTTACGCCGCGTGGCGGTTTACTGTGGCAACCGGCGCCCTGGCTGTCGCTGTATGGCAGCTATACCGAAAACTTCGGAGCCTCGAATACATTATTCAATATCGATGGCCAAAGATTGCCCCCGCAAACCGCTCAGCAATGGGAGGCCGGTCTGAAGACAGAATTCTTCGATAACCGGCTGAGAACGACTTTCTCCTATTTTGAATTGACGAAACAAGGCATTGGCGCGCCCGACCCAACGAATCCATTGCGCTCCCGAGCCATCGGTGAAGCGGAAACACGCGGTTTTGAATTTGATGTGGCAGGCGAAGTTTTACCGGGCTGGAACTTAATCGCCACATACAGTCATTTACCGTTCGCTAAAATCACCAAGGATCGTGGAACCGAATTTGACGCCGACGGCAATGCGATTGGCACTAACCTGGGAAATCAGGGTAAGCGACTATTCCTGGCTGCAGAGCATACCGGAACTTTGTGGAGTACTTATGAATTCCGCAATGAAATGCTCCGCGGACTTAAATTGGGTGGAGGTATCCAGGGAGTTGGAAAACGTCAAGGTGATCCAGGTAATAACTATCAATTACCCGCGTTTGTGATTGGTAATTTAATGGCAAGCTACCAAGTTAAAGTGATGCAAAAAATGCGCTTGACCGCTCAACTGAATGTGTTAAATGTTTCTAATGAAGAATATTTCGTAGGCACCAATAGTGGAAATTTTATTACAATCGGTGCGCCACGTACCTTTCTGGGCTCGTTGCGAATCGACTATTAGCGATGCGATGTTCTCAGAAATAGATAACACGAACAATCAAATGATTGAAAAAATAAATAGCATATTCATTGCGTTAATCAACCAGCAACCCGAGAGCATGATGTGGTTTTGACCGGACATTTGCTAGGACTAAAAAACAAACATCTGCATTGACTGCGACAAAATGCCACATGGTTTCTACCGGCTACTGCCCCTAGAATAGCTATCGTTTTTCGCAACGACAATCTATCTTCGGCTCAAAATATATCTTTTCTTCTTACTAAATAAGATAAAAATGAATGCAAGTAACTAATACTGCTATTCTGGCGCTACTTTTTGTTGTGTTAGTGGGTACTGGCGGCTGCATGACGGCGCCGCAGCGGGATGTTAAGGAAGTAGGGGCGGTATTGCCGGATGAATGGGGAGAAGGTGAAGCGTTTAATCAACCGATCCCCACGCAATGGGTGGCGACCTTTGGCGATGTGCAGTTGAATGCGCTGGTCGATACTGCGCTGGCGAACAACTACGAGCTGAGAGCGGCAGCGGCGCGGGTGGGTGCAGCGGTTGCGCAGGCGCGTATTGACGGCTCTAGCCGCTGGCCGCAGGTTTTCTTCACCGCCGATCACCAGCAGGTGCAGATTCGTGAAGCGGGTTTTGGTGCATCCAGATTTGGTGTGTTTGAAGCGCTGTTTGGTTTGAGCTGGGAAGTAGACGTATGGGGACGGATACGCGATTTCCAGCAAGCTTCCGTGCTGGAAGCGGACGCGATGAATACCGATTATTACGGTGCACGGCTATCCCTGGCAGCACGGGTGGCGCAAAGCTATTTTGAACTGACGGAAGCGAAACTTCTGGTGGCGGTGGTCGAACAATCGATTAAAGACCGTACCGTCATCGCCAACCTGGTACGCGGGCGTTTTCAGCGCGGCCTGGTGCGGGGACTGGACTTGCGCCTGGCGCTCAACGACCTGGCCAATGCCGAAGCGGAACTCAAGAAAGCACGTAACCTGATCCAGAACATCGCGCGCCGGCTGGAGATTCTGCTGGGGCACTATCCGGCAGGCAAGGAAATCGCATCGGCGACCCTGCCGCAACTGCCCGCTGCCATTCCTGCCGGCCTACCGGCCGAACTGCTGGAACGGCGGCCGGATCTGGTTGCCACATTCCGGCGCCTGCAAGCCGACGACCTGCGAGCCGTCAGCGCAAAGAAATTGCGTCTGCCGCGCATTACCCTGACGGCTGCCGGCGGCACGCGCAGCGCCGATCTGACCGACCTGATCGACCCCAGATCCGCGGCCTGGAACGTATTTGCCGGACTCATGCAACCCCTGTTTACCGGCGGGCGCATCACCGGCGAGATATTTCGCACACAAGCGTTTGCAGAGGAAGCATTGAATATTTACAAAAACACCGCACTCAACGCCTTCCGCGAAGTTGAACAAGCACTGGCGGCGGAAGAATGGCTGCGGCAACAGGAAATATCGCTCAAGAAAGCGGTCGAACAAACGGAAGCCAGCCAGAAAATGGCGGTTTATTCTTACCGCAACGGCCTGATTGGCATCCTCACGTTACTGGACAGCTACCGCGGTACCCTCAACGCCCAAAGCGCCCACTTATCGGTCACCCGGCAATTGCTCAGCAACCGCATCAACCTGTACCTGGCGCTGGGCGGAAATGTGTGACGAGGTTGACGTAGTGGCCATACACCGGAATTCGACCATTACCCACTTATGAACATACGCCGGCAACTACTCATCGCATTCACGATTGCGATGGCAGGCGGCTTAGCCGCGTTTGCCATTATTAACTCGCCACCGCAAAGCGAGCAGCAAGAAGACATCGTCAAACCGCCCGCCGTCCAAATCGTCACGGTGAAACCGGAACGGTTGCGCATGGACGTGCGCTCACAAGGACGGGTCATGGCGCAAACCGAGATCGACCTGATTACCGGTGTTTCGGGCAATATCATCAAAGTCTCCCCTGCTTTTGTCAGCGGCGGATTCTTCAAACAAGGCGACCTGCTGGTTGCGATCGATCCGGCGGAATATGATCTGCGGGTGGCGCAGGCACAAGCCGGCGTGATGGAAGCGCAATACCAACTGATACGGGAAGAAGCGGAAGCCGAACAAGCGCGTGACGAATGGCAGCATTTGGGACAAGGCGAAGCCAACCCGCTCAGCCTGAGGATTCCGCAACTCAGAGAAAAGAAAGCGAGACTGGCCGCGGAACAGGAAGAATTGAAGAATGCCAAATTATTGCGCCAACGTGCCGACATCCGCGCACCTTTTAATGGTCGGGTGCGTAACAAAGCGGTGGGACTTGGGCAATATCTCAGCAGTGGAGACGTACTGGGAAGGATTTACAGCAGTGATGTGGCTGAGGTGCGCCTACCCTTAAGCACGCAAGAACTGGCGCTGATCGATTTCCCGGACTTACCGGACCGTACGCAATCCACACAAACAACAGCGGTGAAACTCACCGCAAATTACCAGGGACAACTGCAAACCTGGCAGGGCCATATTGTGCGCAGCGAAGGCGTGATCGATCAAGACACCGGCATGGTCATGGTGATTGCACACATTCCGGATCCGTTCGGCCTGAGTGCAAAAAAGACCGCATCATCGGGAAAGCCGCCATCGACGGCCATTCTGCCGGTGGGTTTGTTTGTCGAAGCCAGCATCGAAGGACGCTGGTTTGATGATTTGATTGTTGTGCCGGCGAATGCGCTATTTCCGGATAATCGCGTAGTGGTGATTGACGAGGAAAACCGAGTGCGTTTTCGTCGCGTGGATGTGTTAAGAAGGGAACGCGAACAAATCATCATCAAGGCCGGTTTGCAAGCGAGCGAGCGTGTACTGGCCGCCGGCCTGCTTCATCCGGTCGAGGGCATAGCGGTGACACCCATCGGGCTTGTTCCATGAAATTGATCATCTGGTTTGCTCGCAACCCAGTTGCCGCTAATTTCCTCATGTTGCTGATTATTGCGGGCGGATTGCTGGGTTTAACGATCTCCAAGCGTCACACCGTTCCGCCAGCACCACAAAACCAACTGCAAATTGAAATTAACTATCCCGGTGCAGGCCCTGCGGAGGTAGAGCAAGCGTTGTGCATTCCGATTGAAGAAGCGATTCATGATCTGGAAGGGATCCGGCATATCAACTCAACGGCTAATTGGGCGCAGTGCGAGATGATCGTTGAGTTTGATCCCGCCATAGGGTCGGCACGTTTTCAGGCTGCTGTGCAGGCCAAAATAGATACTGTCACGGTATTTCCCAAAGGCACTGAGAAATTAAAGATACAGGAACTTAAAACGGGTACTCCCGCAGTTATTGTGGCGGTGAGAGGCGATGTCGATTTGGTGACTTTGCAGCGTCAGCGTGACCAGTTACGCGCCATGCTGAGCAAGCACCCGGATATGGGCATGCTTACTTCCTGGCCGCAATTTTCCTATGAGATATCAATTGAAATCACAGCATCGGACTTGCGCCGCTATGGGTTGGGTTTTGATGAGATAGCAGAGGTTATTAGCGCTGCTTCTAAGAACATACCGGCGGGAGAATTGAAAAAGTCTGACGGCACGCTGCTATTAAGAAGTAATAATCAGGCAATGACGGTTGCTGATTTTGCAGCGATTAATTTGTGGCCTGATCAGCATGGTACGCGTTTATTGCTCGGCGATATTGCGCAGATTCGTGAGACGGTCAGTGAACAAGATTTATTGGTGAGGGTGGATGGCGAACCGACACTGCAAATTATTGTGATGCCCAAAGATCGGATCAAAACCACGGTGGAAGCGGTCAATGAAGTCATCGCAGAGTTTCGTTCCGAATTGCCCCATGGGGTTGATATTACCACCTGGGACGATTGGTCGAAATATTACGAACAATATATGTCCATGTTAATGGAGGATGCGATATTTGGTTTTATTCTGGTTTTTCTGATCTTGATGTTTACGTTGCGATTTCATCTGGCGTTATGGGTAAGCAGCGGGATTTTAATTTCATTATTTGGCGCGCTTTGGCTGATGCCGATGGTAGGCATTTCATTGAATACCTATTCAATTACTGCACTTATTTTAGTACTGGGCGTTTTGGCAGATGATGCCATTATCGTGGGTGAGAATATTTATACCCATCAACAACGTGGTCGGCCCGGTTTGCCGGGAGCGATCAGCGGCACCCTTGAAGTGACGCCATTGGTGGTTATGATGGTGTTATCCACGATGATTGCTTTTGCGCCTGGACTTTTTTTGCCGGGACTTAGCGGATACTTGATGCATAACATCTCCTTGGTGATTATTTTGACTTTAGTATTTTCCATGCTGGAAGCATTGTTGATTCTGCCTGCTCATCTGGCAGTCAGTTCCTCTCCAACGGCAAGTCATGATAATGCGTGGTACGCGGCGATTGATTATGTGCAAGAACGCATCGATGCCGGACTGCAATGGTTTATTAATCAGGTGTATTTGCCGGTGCTGCAGAAACTATTGCATTTGCGCTATATCACCCTGGCAGGTTTTATTGTGATATTGATAATCACATGCTCACTTGTTATGTCCGGGCGAATTCCAAGTGTTATGGAGGCACAGGTCAATGACTATTATTTGTTAGCGAAGCTGGAATACCCACCGGGCACACCATTTGCAGAAATTGAGCACCAAACAATGCGTTTGGAGCACATTGCCAATAAGATCCGTGCGGAATTGAACACAGAGTTAGGTCTGAATGCTGCAAATGGAGGATTAAGGGATAGCTTTCAGCATTTAATTTCTATTACTGATGAAAACGGAAGTATGGTAGATATTGAGATAGCCATTGATGAACGTATCCGTGGGCGCATGGATGAAATCAAGAAACGCTGGCAGGATGGTTTTGGAGAAGTGCCTGCAAATGCTACGTTGTCTTTCCAGACCTTCTGGCCTCGGAATATGGGTATTTCCTCAACGCATTCCGCAAAAGCGATCGAGTTGAAGTTAATTGCGGTCGATGCTGCGTTGCAAAGTGCTGCTGGGGAGATCCTCAAAGCCAGGCTTTCTTCCTATGCCGGGGTACACAGCGTAACTGGCTCCATGCAGACGGGCAAGCCCGAGTTGCGTCTTAAACTTAAGCCTGAAGCAGCACTCCATGGATTAACGATGCAAAGTCTGGGTGAGCAAGTGCGCCATGGTTTTTTTGGATTGGAGGTGCAGCGCTTTTATCAGAATCGCGATGAAATTCGGGTGATGCTGCGTTTTCCTTCCGAGCACCGCCGTTCCCTGGATGATTTATATCGCATGCCGATTAAACTGGACAATGGAAGCACTGCACCGTTTGCCGCAGTGGCCGAGGCTGGATATGCGCCAGGTTTTGCCAGTATTACCCGACAGAATCGGGAGCGAATTCAATTAATCAGTGCGGAAGTTTTTAAAGAGAAAGCTAACATTGAACATATCCTGGCTGATTTGCGTGCCAATGTAATTCCGGAATTGGAAGCGCAATATCCGGGGCTGAGGATTGAGCCGGGTCAATCCAGGCAGAAGCAGGAGGAAGCCATGTCTTCTTTATGGAGCTACGGCGCCTTGGCGATACTGGGAATTTACGCGCTTCTGGCTATTCCGTTACGTTCTTATACACAGCCTTTGCTGATTATGCTGGCTATTCCATTTGGTCTTATCGGTGCGGTATTAGGTCACTTATTATTGGGAATTTCGCTTACGCTGGATTCCTACGTTGCCTTGTTTGCCGTGGGCGGTATTGTGATCAACGATAGTCTGATATTGGTTGCTAAAATCAATGAAGCTGTGCAGAAAGAGACTGCGATCGCTGAAGCGGTACTGTTGGCAGGTAAAGCGCGTTTCCGGGCTATATTTTTGACCACAGCCACTACCTTTATTGGCTTATTGCCGCTGATATGCGAACAAAGTTCTCACGCCGAGAAGATTATGCCTATGGTGGTCTCGCTTGCTTTTGGCGTTTTGTTTGCGACTTTGATTACTTTGTTGCTGGTACCTATCAGTTGTGTGATTCTGAAGGAGGTATCCAGCCAGAAGTTGATTGATAGCGCTACAGAAAAAACGGTTTAATTAAATTGGCTCAATCTGCTAATCTGGCGCCTTTGTATAAGACTTTATGTCAGTGTATTGTGCTTTGTCTATTATAGGATTACTGAATTGATTGATGCATTACCTGCCATTGAAATTGAAACGGGTACATCTCCTACGCATACCATTATCTGGTTGCATGGATTGGGTGCGGATGGGAATGATTTTGTACCGCTCATCAATGAACTGGAGTTGTTTCCTGAGAAGCCTATTCGTTTCATCTTTCCGCATGCGCCAGAACGTCCGGTCAGTATCAATAATGGCTATACCATGCGTGCGTGGTATGATATTTTTCATCCTGATCTTAATCATCACCAGGATGAATCCGGTATTCGTGACTCACGAAAAACGCTGGATGCGTTGATTGTCCGAGAGATGCAGCGCGGCGTCGCTTCAAAACATATTGTGTTAGCGGGATTTTCGCAAGGTGGTGCGATGGCACTGCACGCTGGGTTGCGTCAGATCAATCCGTTAGCCGGAATTATGGCGCTGTCATGCTATTTGCCGCTAGCGGAAACACTTCCCTCGGAAACTTGTACTGCTAACGCTGCGATACCCATATTTATGGCACACGGCACTCAGGATTCTGTGATACCGCTATCACAAGCTATCGCTTCGAGAGAAAAATTACTGACTGCTCATTACACTCCGGAATGGCACGAATATCCTATGGCTCATACCGTATGTCAGCAGGAAGTTGCGGATATTAGCCATTGGTTGCGACGTATCATTGAATAAATGAATTGTTATCGCAGTGTGAATGTAAACAACGTGGTTTATCTTCTTAAATTAAAAGTCATGGAGCGGAATCATGACAAAATCAAATTCAAATCATAAGTAATTATCGTTATGAAATTAGCAACTTGGAATGTGAATTCACTAAAAGTGCGATTGCCACAAGTGATTGATTGGTTGGAAGCGAATCAGCCGGATATGTTGTGTTTACAGGAAACGAAATTATCCGACGAGAATTTTCCGCAGGATGAAATTGCAGCCATCGGTTATCAATCTGTTTTTACCGGACAAAAAACCTATAATGGTGTCGCGATATTAAGTAAACCGAAGGGTAGTGAGGTCGTAACCGCGATACCGGATTTTGTCGATGCGCAAAAAAGGGTGATCGCTGCAACCTATGAGGATTTGCGCGTTATTTCCATTTATGTGCCGAATGGGGATACGGTCGGATCTGAGAAGTACGACTACAAATTAACGTGGTTGCCTGCCTTAAGCAGATGGCTACAGCAGGAATTAAAGAATCATAAGAAATTGGCAGTACTGGGCGATTTTAACATTGCGCCGGAAGACCGTGATGTTTATGATCCACAACTTTGGGAAGGTAAGGTGTTGTGTAGCCAGCCAGAACGCGATGCGCTCAATGGATTATTTGACTTAGGGTTTGTGGATAGCTTTCGTTTATTTGAACAACCTGAGAAAACTTATACCTGGTGGGATTATCGTATGATGGCTTTTCGCCTGAATCGGGGATTACGCATTGATCACATTTTGTTAAGCCATGAACTTTCCAACACTTGTTTGACATGCAAGGTAGATAAAACGATGCGTAAACAGGAGCGTCCGTCCGATCATGCGCCAGTCATCGTGGAACTGTCTATGTGACGAGTATGGCGCTAGAGTTACCTACTTTTAGCAGGGAGTTTTTGCAGTTCGTTTCTTAGCAGATTGAGATTATTTTCGCGCCCATTGATTTCTTCCTTCAACCGATCCACGCGATTCAGGTATCTCTGGTAGTTACGTTCGCTGCCCAAACGGTCCGGAACACCATCTTTATACTCGTCTTTTACTTCGTTGAGACGTTTTTCTTCTTCCGCTATTTTACTTTGTAGTTGCTCGCGCTGTTCTTCGAGCCTGATGGATTCCCTGCGTTTTGCTATCCTGTCTTCAATCTCCCCGGAATTAACAGGAGGAACGACAACAATAGGCGGCAAATCAATTTTCTTAGCATTATTGGAAGGTACATTTGAATAGGTTACCTTACCCTGTTCGTCAATGTGTTTATACACACCGGCCTGAGTCAGGCATGAAATAAAAGCCAAAGCGATAAGAAAAAAGTAATTTCTCTTCATGAGTCAACGTCTTAATCGTTTGTGATTGTCAATAGATCTATAACTTGGCAAGTTCTTTCTTCAAAGCTGCTATGTTTCTTTGATGTGAAAACAGTTTGTTTTTGAGTTGCACGATTTTTTCTTGATTAAGGCTTGATTCTGTATGGTTACCGACTTGCAGGAGAGAGCTCTGTGTATCGGAGAAAAGTTTCTCTTCCGTCATCAGCTCTTTTTCCAGGATCTGTCGGCGCATGGTATCGCGCTCTTTTTGTGTCGTATCTTTTACACGAAGGGATTGCGACGATGACCCTGATTGCACGGTATTTCTGGAAAAAGAAGCGATAGAAACTTTTTGCGCATTATTGATACGACGATTGGTAAAGGTGATATTGCCATCTTTATCAACATGTTTGTATATATCCGTCCCCGCAATAGCATGCGATAAAGAACTCGATAGTATCAATACGATAAATAATGTTCTGATTTTCATATTTTTGATGGGAAAAATCTGATGATAACCACAACTATTTGATCAGTCTATCAATTATTTTGTTGATGTAAGGTAAAAAAAGAACCAATAAATCCTTTTTGTTGTAGTAATTGGAATATTCTCAATCGTTTTTCAACGATGCCTGTTAGCGGATGACCGGATTTTATCGGCTATAGGCTATAGTACAGATCGAATTCGATCGGATGCGTCGTCATGCGCAGTAATGTGACTTCATCCATCTTCAGGCGAATAAACGCATCAATCATGTCATTGGAAAATACGCCGCCACGAATTAAGAAATCACGATCTTTATCCAGACATTCCAAAGCCTCATCTAACGAAGCGCATGCATTCGGTACTTTGGCCGCTTCTTCCGGCGGTAAGTCATAAAGGTTTTTATCCATCGGATCACCCGGATGTATTTTGTTCTGAATACCATCCAGACCTGCCATCATCAGTGCGGTAAATGCCAGGTATGGATTGGCTGTTGGATCAGGGAAGCGAACTTCGATACGCCGTCCTTTGGGACTGCTGGTATGTGGAATACGAATCGCTGCCGAACGATTGCTGGCTGAATAAGCCAGATTGACCGGCGCCTCGAATCCAGCCACCAGTCGTTTGTAGGAATTGGTACTGGGATTGCAGATCGCGTTAAGCGCATGGGCATGTTTAAGGATACCTCCGATATAGTAAAGTGCGATTTCGGATAACCCTGCGTAGCCATTACCGGAAAATAGATTTTTGCCGTCCTTCCAGATGGATTGGTGCACATGCATGCCGGAACCGTTGTCGCCGACAATGGGTTTAGGCATGAAAGTCGCTGTTTTGCCATACGAATGTGCGACGTTATGTATGACATATTTGAGTATTTGGTTCCAGTCCGCACGCTTGACCAAGCTATTAAAACGCGTGCCAATTTCACATTGACCTGCCGTGGCTACTTCATGATGATGTACTTCGACACCGATTCCCATCTCTTCCAGTGTAATACACATGGCGGAGCGAATGTCCTGCAGTGAATCCACGGGTGGAACCGGAAAATAGCCGCCTTTAATGGCAGGGCGATGGCCGATATTGCCGCTGTCATATTTGATCGACGAGCTCCAAGCCGCTTCTTCCGATTCGATCTTAACCGAGCAACCCGACATATCGGTATGCCAACGAACTGAATCGAAAATGAAAAATTCCGGTTCAGGGCCAAAATAAGCAACATCGCCAATACCGGTTGATTTTAAGTAGATTTCCGCACGTTTGGCCAGTGAACGTGGATCCCGGCTATAACCTTTTCCATCGGCCGGTTCTACCACATCGCATGTCAGGAGTAATGTGGGCTCATCCATGAATGGATCCATGTTGGCAGTGTCAGGATCGGGTATCAATAACATATCGGAAGCCTGGATACCTTTCCAGCCGCCAATAGACGAACCGTCAAAGGGATGGCCATCTTCAAATTTGTCTGCATCAAAGGTATGCGCAGGTACGGTGACATGATGTTCTTTTCCATTGGTGTCGGTAAAACGTAAATCAACGAACTTGACTTCATTGTCTTGAATCAATTTCAGAACATCAGCTACCACCATTTTTTCTCTCCAGACTTGCGTTACAAATTTTATAAAACAAAATAAAGATACAGTTAGATAGAATTATACCAGCACAACACAATGAATAATTTGAAACGATGCGAATGCTTGATATAACAAGCACTGGCTGAATATTAGTATGAGGATACCAGAGCCGGTATTCTACTGTATTATCATAGGCAAGTTTTATTTTTGTGTAAAAGTGGGAATATGGATTTTGTTGATCATCACTTTTTATCTACGCCGGCAAGAACTGTCAGAATGTGGTTTTTGAGATTGAAGAAAATTAAGATATAAGCACGCGTTTTTGCCTGAATGTCCAAAGCACTTAATATACTGAAAGAAGTTTTTGGTTACCCCGTTTTTCGTGGGCAGCAAGCAGAAATCATTGAGCACCTCGCCAATGGTGGCGATTGTCTGGTGCTGATGCCGACAGGCGGTGGTAAGTCGCTGTGCTATCAAATTCCTGCGTTATTGCGCGATGGGGTTGCCATCGTTGTTTCCCCGTTGATCGCATTAATGCAGAATCAGGCGGCAGCATTGCATGAAATCGGAGTACGCGCAGCAGTGCTGAATTCATCGCTATCATCACAGGATGCTGCTGCAGTGGAACAAAATCTGCTAGCCGGTGCGTATGATCTGTTGTATGTTGCGCCGGAACGTTTACTGACTGCGCGGTTTTTGAACCTGATCACACGTATTCCGATTGCGTTGTTTGCCATTGATGAAGCGCATTGTGTTTCACAGTGGGGGCATGACTTCCGTCCGGAATACAGCCAACTATCCGTTCTACATGAGCGTTTTCCCAAGGTTCCCCGCATTGCTTTGACGGCAACGGCTGATATGGATACCCGTAAAGAAATTATTGAGCGTTTAGGGCTTGATATGGCCAGGCTATTTGTATCCAGTTTTGATCGTCCGAATATCCGTTATCAAATTATCGATAAAACCAATAGCCGGTCGCAGCTATTGGCCTTTATACAGGTAGAGCATCCGGGCGATGCCGGGATTATTTATTGCCTGTCGCGTAAAAAAGTGGAGGAAACGACTGCGTGGCTTATCAATCAAGGTATGCGTGCGGTGGCTTATCATGCCGGTATGAGCATGCAGGCACGCAGTTTGAACCAGGAGAAATTTCTGCGGGAAGAAGGGATCATCATGGTTGCCACCATTGCCTTTGGAATGGGAATTGATAAACCTGATGTGCGTTTTGTCGCGCACATGGATTTACCTAAGAGTATTGAAGGCTATTATCAGGAAACTGGCCGTGCCGGCCGTGACGGACAAGCGGCCAATGCTTGGATGGTGTATGGTCTTGGCGATGTCATCCAGCAGCGGCGCATGATCGAAGAGTCTGAAGCGCAATTTAAATTTAAGCAGGTTGCCACCAGGAAACTGGAAGCAATGCTGTCACTATGCGAAACAACCACTTGCCGCCGCTTACGCATGTTAAGTTATTTCGGTGAAACGGTAGTTACTGGCGCTTGCGGGAATTGTGATGTCTGCTTAAACCCGCCGCAAGTGTGGGACGCCACCGTAGAAGTGCAGAAGGCATTGTCCTGCGCTTATCGTACCGGGCAGAATTTTGGTGCAGGGCATTTGATCGATGTTTTGCGGGGGCATTTGACTGAACGTGTGAAGGAATGGCATCACGGTACAATCAGTACATTTGGCATCGGCAAGGATTTGCAGGAGAGAACTTGGCGTGCGATATTCCGCCAAATCGTCGCGCTTGGCTTATTGACGACGGACAGCGAGGGGCATGGCGCCTTGCATCTCACCGAAGCCAGCCGCCCCGTGCTGAAGGGGCAACAGACCGTGTATTTGCGATTACAAACAACATCGGAGCGATCATCCAATAAACGGCAAGCCGATGATCTGGCATTGCTGGATTCAGCCGAGCGTTATCTGTGGGAACAATTGCGCGCATGGCGTGCAAAAACGGCTAAGGAGCATGGTGTTCCGGCCTATGTGATTTTTCATGATGCTACTTTGCATGAGCTTGTGCGCTTATGCCCCCAAACAGAAGATGAACTACGCCAAGTAACAGGTGTCGGTGCGCGCAAGCTGGATAAATATGGTGATTATCTGATGGAAATTCTTCGTGGCGATTAGAAATTGCTGACACAAATTAGCGTGATGCAGATAGGCTATGCGCTTGAGTATTTGGTCAGTTTCGTTATATACTCAAAACTCATTAAGAAATGATGATCAATTTAAAAAAGGAATTCTAAGTGATGAAATTATCAATTTTTGCCGCAACTTTAGTAGTATTCTTAGCTGCTTGCTCAAATGCTAATATGGGCGATCCAAATGCTAGTGCAGATGACTGTAAGTTTGGAGTAGGTGGTAATGGTGAATGTCTCAAGGAAGGACAGGATCCACGTCCATTTGGCGGTACCAGTAAACCAGGGCATTAATAGTTACATAGAATAAATAGCAAAAATAATATTATTTCATTAGTCAATGAAACAAAAAAACCGCCTGAAGGCGGTTTTTTTGTTTCTGAATTTCGGTTCTGTGGCCTTCAGGCGCCGTGTTTACCGGCAAGCCAGTGAGCGCACTCAGGTCCCAATTCGTGCACAGTACGCGCTTCATATTCAGCTATATCGACTGCGGTCAATGTGTCCGCCCAGCGGCCATTGACCCCTTTGTTGATAAATGTTTCGGCGCCGCCATCCCAGAATGCACCGCCTAGCGGTACGCTTTTCGTGGCGTTTTGTTTCATCCAGTCAAACGTACAATATTCGACGATATCAGGCCATCTGGTTTCATCAATGGGGATATCGAGGAAGCGGGCGATCCGGCGCATTTCTCCCGGCATATCGCGTTTGAGGTCGTTGAAGTGAATGAGCAGGAGATTCGGCAATTCACGAATTTGCCACCAGGAGCGAATATTTTCCCAGAATGACCAGAAAGGATAGCCATCCTTGTCCATCCATTCTAACCAATATTGACGAATGTCGGCTGGCGGCGGCAACAGCGGCGGACCAACCCGGCCCGGTGTATCGTTCAATGCCTCATAATAGGCTTGGTTACCGTTGGCGTGATGGTTATACATACTCCACATCACATCCCGGCCATCGCGGCCGATGTAGATATACTTAGCCTTGGGCGAATACACCAGTGCATCGACCGGTAGATGTGTTTTTAGAATTCTGCGGTGTGTTTGTGCTTCCACCAATGGTAATTTCACATTTTTGGGTGGTACGCGCAGATCCAACCATGGCGACATTTCCGCTACAGCCAGATCGGGATTGCCGTTAAACATCATTTGCGCCACGATTTGCTGCATCCAAGTGGTACCTGATTTGGCATATGTCGCAATAATGATGTCGTCAGGCCGAAACTGGAAATCATTCCAGATCGTCGAATCGAAGTGATGGCTGTGCAGTTCTCTGGATTTTGCCGGCCAAGTGATAGCTGTAGACATGCGTATATCCTTTAAGTAATGACATCACAAGAATTCCTGATTATCAGTGAGTTCATCAAGGTGATAGAAGATTGTAAGAGAATACAGAAGAATGGTCTGGAACAGGACGCTAGTGCTGTTTTGTTTCTGCATCGTATATAAACGACCCAAGCAGGTCAAGTTCTCCGCTGTATATTATTTTCCGGATGGTATGTTCAATACTCGTGCAGAAAGCTACTTGAGAGGTAGATTATATGGATTTACAGGATTCAATAAGACAGAATGGATGAAATACATTCTGTCTTATCTCTTTCTATCCGATTGGATTTGGGATAGTTCAATATTCCATTCTATGCGGTACTGCGGAATAGAATTGAGTAGATAAATTTTCTATGTGATTTTTCTGCGGCGTACCGTAAAAGCCACCAATCCTAGTCCTACCAGCAACATAGCATGGGTTTCCGGTTCCGGGATGGGACTGATATGACTGATATTTGTGAATACGAACGATTCATCGTCATAGTCTAAATCTCCGCCACCATACAGATCTTCAAACCCTACGTATGTTCCACCGGGAATACTATGCGTAGCATCTCCAGAAAATGCGGTAGAGTAAGTATGATTGACCCCATCAACATTTAATGATTCGTCTGAATACCAAGTTTTCCCAGTATTGGAGACATTCAGTTGAAATGTCAGCACATCCCCCGCACTCGCATATCCCAGAATGACAAAATCGCCTAAATTCGAAGTGTGATTGTTTAATAACCCGATAGACGATTCCGGCGTTATTACGCCATTGACCAATAATGACAATGTATTGGTGTAAGCTGCTGTGCCGCCATAGAAATAAGCACCAATCGGGCCTGTTGCTGCTGCTGTGAAAGTATGCACATTGGTATCTACTGTGCCAGAATCCGGATATGGAATCGTACTTGCTTTTACAGTTGATATCGATAACAAACTAAACCACATAACGATAAAAACTGTTATCAATTGGAAAGAATTTCGCATCATTCAACTCCTTAAAATTTAACATACATTTATGGTGTATATAGTGCATTAAGATTTCTGAGCTCAATAGTGCAAGTTGTCACGAAATTGATGAGAAAATATACTGATGATAAGCTGATGTTTATAGGTGAGAGATACTAGGAGTAGGGGTAAATGTTTTGTGTTGTGAGCGTGTGTGTTGGTTTGATTAAGCTTATGATTTATTAGGATAGTATTGTTATTTCCATAGACTCTTTTTATCAATAATTCCTCCTGGTTATTCAATACCTAAGAGAGTAATAGGAAGTACGGAATGGCGGTTGAGAAATATGGAATGCAAGTCATTAACCGGATCAGTTGGGTACTAGTTGCCAATTGGCGGTGCGGCTAAGTTCATGAGAATTTTTCCCCATTGATTTTGCTTAATTCAGATAAGCTGTAAGCTAGAACACGCGAATTACCAGGCTAATTGACCGTATGGAATTATGCTTACTTTGCTTGCCTGATTCTCTCCAGCACGCCTAAAACCGTTTGGCGCGGCGCCCCGATATTCAGCCGCATGAACCCATTGCCTTCCGTACCAAACAGTGTGCCGGGGCTCATACCGACACCGGCCTCGCAGATGAAGAATTTTCTGAGTTGCACATCGGTCATGTTCATTGCCCGGCAATCCAGCCAGAGCAGGTAAGTGCCTTCGGCTTGGATGACTTTAATTTCCGGCAAATACTCGGTCAGAAATGTTTCAACGGCATCGCGCGTGTCGCGTAGATAAACCAGCAATGCTTCCAGCCAAGCCTCGCCTTCACGGTAGGCGGTTTCAAAGGCGGTGATGCTGAATGGATTGGATGCGCTAGTGTGGAAGTTGTTGAATACTTGGGTGATGGGGGTGCGAATGGATTTGTCGGGAATAATCAACGCGGATAGATTCAATCCGGGAATGTTGAATGTTTTACTCGGAGCGACGGCGGTAATGATTTTTGCGGAATTCCCGGAGAAAGCTGCCAATGTATGGTGTCGGTTACCAGGGTAGATTAAATCGGCATGGATTTCATCGGAAAAGATGGTCAAGTCATGTTGCTCAGCAATTTGCAGCAGACGCTCTAATTCAGCAGGTTGCCAGACTCTGCCGACCGGATTGTGCGGTGAGCAAAGTAGCAGTAGTTGCGCATTTTTGGCGCATTGCACCAGATGGTCAAAATCAATGGTGTAGCGGCCATTCTCCAGATGAAGCGGGTTTTGGATCAGTTTCCTGCCGGTTTGGGTGACAGCGGAGAAAAACGGGAAATATACAGGCGGTTGGATGATGACGGATTCGCCGGGTTGCGTGAACGCCATCACCGCAGCATTGATCGAGGGTACCACACCGGGGCACATGACGATCCAGTCACGTTGTATGCACCAGCCGTGGCGCCGTTGCATCCAATCGATCAGGGAATCGTATAGACTGTCCGGGAAAAGCGTGTAGCCGTAAATCGGATGGGCGGCGCGTTGTGCCAATGCCTGGGTGACTGCGGGTGGTGCAGCAAAATCCATATCCGCCACCCACACCGGGATGACGTCATTTTTGCCAAACATGGCTTGTCGTCCGTCGTATTTGACGCTGTTACTGTCTTCGCGGTTGATTTCGTGGTCAAAATCAAAACCACTACTCAAGAAGTTTTCTCCCAGATGGTGACTTCTGATAATGTGTGCTGGAATTTCCGCTTAGTTTCGCGAATGACGAAAGGCACCGCTTGTGGGCCTTGAATCAGACGGAAGTGTTTGCCCAGCATTTCTTTCAAACCATCCAGCGTAGTGAAATTCTCGCCATCGCGTTTGAATCCGCCGATCCAGGCTTCTTTTTTAGTGTGTTCGGTCAACCAGGTATAGGGCGATGTGATCATCAGCAAGCCGCCGCTATTGATGCGCGTGTGAATGTTGGTGAGCAGTTTCGCCGGATCATACAGGCGGTCGATCAGGTTGGCGGCAAGAATCAGGTCGTAACCGGTGAAAATAGTTTTCAGGTTACACGCATCACCCTGGTAAAACTCGACTTTGTGCTTGACATGATCCAGTCCGAGATTAACCAGCGTGCGTTCCTTGTACGATACCAAGTCACCTTCGTCCGCCAGTGTGTAGCGCAAAATACCTTGTTGTGCCAGTTGCACACCTTGGCCGATGAAACGTGCGGAAAAATCAATGCCGGTCACATGATCAAATTCGTGTGCCAGCTCGAAGGTGGAACGGCCGGATGCACATCCCAAATCCAGGGCGGTGCGTTTAGGCCGGTTACCCATCGCAGCGATGGCTATTTCCGCCAAGGCTTTGGGAAAATTGGGTACGTCAAAATAGATATCGCCATAATGAAATTCGGCGTATTCCGACAGCAGTTTGTCGGTTTCGTAGTTAGAACTCGGTTGCGTTGCCGGTGCGTCTGATACGACATAACGAAAACCGGCGTGCTGGAAGAAATGCCGACGGAATGCATAACGCGAGCTGCGCAGTGATTCATTGCCGCAGGCAATCCAGGAACCGCCTTTGATCAGATTGTGCTGATTATCGAAAGTAGGTGTGGTGAAGTCGTCATACAGCGGATGCACGTCAAAGCCTGAAAACGGGTAGGTCGGCGTTTCAGTCCATTGCCAGACATTGCCGGTAATATCGAAAAATTCGCCGTGTGCAAATTCAGTCACCGGGCAACTGGATGCGTAGTGATCCAAATGCAGATTGCCGGAAGCCGCTGCATGCAACGGTACTTCGGCTAACTGTGCGACATCATAAAGGCGATACCATTCGTCTTCCGTCGGCAATCGCACCGGTTGTCCGGTAGTAGCGGCTTTCCAGTTACAGAATGCTTTTGCTTCATGGTAATTGACTTCGACCGGCCAATCCCATGGCATCGGTATTTCTTCGGTCATGACCCGTAAATACCAGGCATTGCCTTTTCTTACCCAAAACGTGGGGTGGTCGGCTTGAGTGAATTTCTGCCAGGAACGACCTTCTTCCTGCCAATAACTTTCCATGCGGTAACCATCGGCTTCGACAAAAGGTAAAAATTCCTGATTGCTGACCAGATATTTGCTGGCTTGGAAAGCGGGGATATCGGTGCTGTGCGAGCCATACTCGTTATCCCAGCCATAGTGCATTTGATCGGTTTTACATTTGCCAATAGTGACGGTGCCTGCTGCAACAGGAATCAATTCATTGCGCGGTGCGGTTCCCGATTTGCGACAGGGTTGCCAATCCGGGTGCGATTGCACAAAGTCGAGCGCATGCTGACGAATCAGAACGGAGGAGGTTTCCAGATGAATGCGTTCATGCTCAATCCCCATCAGAATCGGCCACCAGGGATTTTCCCAGTTGATTGGCAAGGTCAGCGGCATGGTTGTGATCAGTTGGTCGACCAGATTGCGCATGGTTTTGCGATAGGCACGCACTTCTGCCACGGTAGGCCAGTCATAATGCGCGCTGTCCAGATCGTCCCAGCTCATTTCATCGACACCGACGGCAAAAACGGATTCCAGTCTGGGATTGATGCGTTCGCTAATGAGTCCGGCCAGAATCAGTTTGTTGACGAAAAATGTGGCTGTATGTCCCAGATAAAAAATCAGCGGATGTCGGAGCGTGATGGGTTTTTTATAGTAGGCTTCATCACTACGCAATGTTTCAAAAAGTTGCTCATAACAGTCCAGCGTCGCGTGAAAATAACGTCGTATCTCTTCACGTTTTAAATTGACATCGTCGCCGTCAAGTAATGGTGTTCTTTGAAATAAAAGTTGTGGCATATCTTAATAGTTAACGAATTGTTCACTTTTTGCCCGGTATTATAACGCCTCAGACTTTTCTGATCATACTTAATCCGAGTAAATGTCCTTATTATTTGATTGATAATAACTAAAATGAAAATGTAATGTTAAGGACAATCCACTTTGAGGCTGTGGATATCAAGGGATTCGGTTTGATAATAGACTTGGAAAAATACAAGGAAATGACAGCAGCGACATTGGTTCTTGTGTGTAAGCGGCCTATGCTCGGTAACGGAAAACAACGACTCACAGCAAGTCTGGACAGCGCGATGGCTGGTGGCGCACTTGGCATAATCGTAAACTGGCTTTAAATTTTATATGCGGTGCCGCACCCCAATAATTAGCTTCACGTTATCATTCTAAAATTGATTCCTGAGTGACATAATGATGATCGTCGTTCAGTGATAGGAAACACCATGCAAGAGATTGTACAAAAATATTATGGCGAAATGCTGATCAGTACTCAGAATTTGCAGACCAATGCATGCTGTACGGATGTTGGCTTGTTGCAAGGTTATATCGAACGGTTGCACGAACTCGAATTAGCGGATGCCAGCGTGGATGTGATCGCATCCAATTGCGTCATCAACTTGGCACCGGATAATTTCGATTTCTGCGGTAACTTTGATCAGCATCTCGGCATTTTCCCAGGCTGTGGCATGGGAACCTCGTTTAACGATGCTACTACTGGCGAACAGAAAAGCGGACATTGTTAAATATGGATGCTATCACTGTACCGGTACCCGGCAAGCAACGTACGCATTCCAAGCTGTGGTATGTTACCCCCGATGGAAAGCTTCGTGGCTTTATTCGTTCGCATGCCTTGGAGGAATTGTGGTTTCATACCGGTACTGCGTGCAATTTGGCTTGCCCTTTTTGCCTGGAAGGTTCCAAGCCAGGTGATGACCGTTTGCAGCTGATGTGCTTTGATGATGCCGTGCCATTTATTGAAGAGGCAATGACACTGGGCGTCAAACAATTTTCTTTTACCGGTGGCGAGCCTTTTATTAACAAAGATCTGTTGCATATCCTGAATTATACATTGCAACACCGTCCAGGCATGGTATTGACCAACGCTACCGAACCATTGATTAAATGCTTGCCACAGTTAGAACCATTGCGTAAGCAAACGCATGCTTTGCATTTTCGTGTCAGCCTGGATCATTTTTCCGCTGAGCAACATGATAAAGGCCGCGGTGAAGGCATGTTCTCAATGGCGCTGGATGGTTTATGCGCGTTGCATGAGATGGGATTTGGCGTATCGGTGGCCAATCAAGTGATTCCAGGCCTACCCGCCTATAAAGTAGCCAAATGTTTTGCGGAAGTTTTTCGCGGCGCAGGTTTGCCGGAAGATCTACCGCGCATTGAGTTTCCTGAGTTTTATCCACCTGGCATCACAGTGACTGCGCCGCAGATTACGCAGAGCTGTATGGTGGATTATCAAACCGAAGTGACGCGCCGGAAATTCATGTGCGCATTCAGTCGCATGGTGGTGAAAAGTGAAGGGCAATGTAAGGTTTATGCGTGTACGTTGGTGGATGATGATGATGATTATGTGTTGGGAAAAACACTTGCCGAGAGCTTGCAAGTGACGGTCAGTATGAAACACCATCGTTGTTACAGTTGTTTTCAATATGGCGCTTCGTGCAGTGAAATGAAGCGATAGCTATGAAACGCCGCTGGTGGGTACTGGTTCTGTCCAGCCTGCTGATTGGGTTATTTTTCTTTTTTTGATCTGAGGCGTTTAAGTAGTTTGTGAGTCACTATCATTTCTAGCATAGTGAGACTTTTATAGAAGTCTGCCAGACTTACAAATTATCATCGACTGTGTCTGGTTTTATTCATTTGGAGAAAATTTTTTCCGGTCATTTCTTACCTGCAACATCCAATTTATTCTGATGACTGGGTTTCGTATTCATTGGTAAAAAATTGGGTAGTTATTTTGTCAGAAATCAGACCCTGTAATGTCGGAAAATAAGTTTATTTCTGTTATTTATCAGTGTGTTTGACAACTAATTAGACATCCAGTACATTCAATCTCCCTGTAAAAGGAGGCATTTTTTCTATGTTTCTTTACACTTTGGGAATCTTTCGCAAGCAGGGTGGCAAAGCTGTTAAAAGGGTACGTCAGCAGAACAAAACCATGTGTCATGGATGTATGAGTGTCATGACAGAACTGCTGGTTTTATATTGCAAGGCACCCGTGCGGAATGGATCGGTTTGTTGAGTAAGGATCGATGCGATACGCCGTGCTACCGCAGCGACTGTTAAACAAGCGGAAAGTTGTTTGTTGCCCAGTCAGTATTGCCGCAAGCCAATGTACTGTAAGCAGCATCTATTTGAAAAATAATATCATTACGGCATAGCCATAAAGTAATTTCAAAGCGTCGAGCTGATATGGAACATCCATGGCATTGGATATATGGAATCTAAGGAATCTACGGAATTGGCAGTTTACACAGCGCTTCCTGCGACTATGTGTGCCGCTCGTTTTGGTACTGGTCGCCGTGTTGTGGCTACTTTATCGCACCCAAGTGGCTGCAACGCTGACAATTATGGAGGTCAACGAGCGGCAGTCGATACAGCTTGCCAGCCAGACAATCGATGCTGTGTTCGGCGTACTGCGAGGCGATGCATTGTATCTTGCGGAGCATTCAGCGTTACAGGAATGGCTCGATACGGATGATATCTGGACTCGATCGCATCTCATCGCCGATTTTCTTGCTTTTACCCGGCACCGTCACCTTTATGATCAAATTTGTTTCCTGAATGAAAACGGACAGGAAGTGGTGCGTATCAACTGGAATGACGGCCAACCGATTGTGGTGCCAGAGGAACAGTTACAAAACAAATGGGCACATCGTCATGTACAAAATACCCTTGCTCTGAATGAAAAGACTGTCCTGATGTCGGCATTTGATCTCAATATCGAGCACGACGTCATCGAACAACCTATCAAGCCGACGATTCGCCTGAGCGTGCCGGTATTTGACAGGGACGGACGGAAGCGCGGACTCGTTGTGCTTAACTACCGGGGGCAACGTTTGCTAAATCGTCTGCGCGCGATCGCCGAACAAAATTATGGCAAGCTTTGGTTGCTCAACGCAAAAGGTTACTGGTTGATGGGATCACGTCCGGAAATGGAATGGGGTTTCATGTATCCGGAACGCCAAATGTTGCGCTTCGACCGTGAATATGGGGAGGATGTATGGTCATCGATGCTACGCGGCCCTCAGCACGGTCAGTGGATGCACAAGAAAAGACTGCTTACCTATGCCAGAATCGAGCCGACGAAATCACAGGATAACGTCGGGGGTGAGCGCTGGATGCTGGTTGCTCAAGTGCCGCCTGCAACCGTTGCCGCCAGTACGGTGGCACATACTCGAAATTTCTTCATGGCATTTATGGTGTTGGCGCCGCTGCTGGTGCTGTTGAGCGGGGTAATTGCCTATCATGCTGGACGACGACGGCAAGCCGAAGCTGACGCACGGGCCAGCGAGGCTCGCTTTCGCGGGCTGTTCGATTTCGCTCCCGACGCTATTGTCATTGTGGATCGGAGCGGATGCATCACTCTGATCAACGCACAAGCTGAGAAGTGGTTCGGTTATGCGCGTAGTGAGTTGCTTGGGCAACGGGTAGAGAAACTGGTGCCTGAACGGTTTCGTGAACGGCACCCTATTAACCGGCAGCATTATCTCGCTAATCCGATCGCCCAACCCATGGGAACAGGACTTGAACTGCATGGGAGGCGCAATGACGGCAGTGAATTTCCAGTGGAAATCAGCTTAAGTCCGCTGGAAACGGATCAGGGCCTGTTGGTGATTAGTATCATTCGTGACATTAGCGTTCGCAAACAGGCCGAAGAGGCGCAACGACAGATCAGATCGCGCTACCAGAAGCTAGTCAATAATCTGCCGGTGGGTGTGTACCGTAACACACCTGATGAGAAAGGAGGGTTTCTCGAAGTGAATCCGGCGATGGTTGATATTTTTGAGGCGGAATCCATTGAACAACTGCTCGCTTATTCCTTCAGTGAATTATATTGTGACCCCGTAGATCGCAAAATTTTTATTGACAAAGTTAAAAGCCAGGGCAGTGTCAATGGTGGAGAGGTACGGTTGAAGACCTTACGAGGACGCGAATTCGATGCTGCCTTAACTGCTGTGATGAAGAGAGATGCCACTGGCGAGATCTATTTCGACGGCATCATAGAGGATATCAGTGTACGCAAAGAAAGTGAACGCAAGATCCAGCAATTAAATGACAATCTGCGCACCCGTTCCAAAGAACTGGAAGTCATCAATCAGGAACTTGAAGCATTCAGTTATTCGGTTTCTCATGATTTGCGGGCACCGTTGCGGGCTATCGATGGTTTCAGTCGTACGTTGCTCAATGATTATACGGATCGTCTGGATGATAAAGGCCGGGATCGGCTTCGCCGCGTACGCGGCGCCGCTCAACGTATGGCGGATCTCATTGATGACTTGCTTAAATTGTCGCGGGTTACTCGTACAGAAATCAAATGGGAGTCAGTCGATCTGACGCAGCTTGCCAATGGAGTAATAGAAGCACTGCGCCAGGATGAACCGGAACGTGTTGTGCAATGCGTGGTGCAACCGGGGCTGATCGCCCATGGCGATGCTCGATTACTGCGTGTGGTTATGGATAATTTGTTAGGCAATGCTTGGAAATTTACCAGCCAACGTTCCGAAGCTATCATTGAGGTGGGCTGTAACTTCGATGAGAAGGTGTCGACTTATTTTGTACGCGATAACGGTGCCGGATTCGACATGGTGTATGCGGATAAGTTGTTCGGCGCTTTCCAGCGACTGCATGATGCCGGCGAGTTTCCTGGTACCGGTATCGGATTGGCGACCGTACAGCGTGTCATCCATAAGCATGGTGGACGCATCTGGGCTAGCAGTGCTGTCGATCAAGGCGCTATCTTTTATTTTACATTGGATGAAAAAGGGAGCATATGAGCGACAGAGCGATACTGTTGGTGGAAGATAATCCCGATGATGAACTACTGACTTTGGAGGCACTGGAAGCGAATCGAGTCGGAAATAAGGTGATTGTGGCGCGTAACGGCGTAGAGGCACTCGATTACTTGTTTGGTGAAGGTGCTTATGCCGGCCGCGATGTTATGGATCTGCCCGCAGTCGTATTGCTGGATTTGAAACTGCCTAAGATAGACGGTCTGGAAGTGCTCCGTCGTATCCGTGCCGATGAACGTATTCGATTGCTGCCGGTGGTGATCCTGACCTCATCCAATGAGGAAGAAGACCGGATCAAGGGTTATTCCTTGGGCGCCAACAGCTATGTGCGTAAACCTGTTGATTTCGATGAATTTGTCAAAGCAGCGGGACAACTCGGACTCTATTGGTTGTTGTTGAATCAACCCCCGCGAGGGTGACAGCCGATAGAGGATGGAGTCATGTCGAAGACCCAAAACCATGCAGCGCCGTTACATATTCTGTTCATTGAAGATGTAGAAGATGATGTGCTATTACTGACGGATTATCTTCAATCCGCAGGACTGGTGTTTGATTGGCAACGGGTTGATACCGAACACGACATGGTCGCGAAGCTACAGGAATCGTGGGATGTCATTTTCTCCGATTTTTCCATGCCGCACTTGAGCGGCACCCGCGCATTGGAAATTGTTCGCCAGCACGACCCCGATATTCCTTTTATTTTTGTTTCGGGCACTATCGGCGAAGACATCGCCGTAGAAGCCATGAAATGCGGTGCTCAGGATTATGTGATGAAGGAAAACCTGAGCCGTTTGCTACCTACGGTGAAACGCGAGCTACGCGAAGTGCAACAGCGCCGAGAGCGTCGCCTAGCCGAGCAAGTGCTGAGCAAATTGTCACTGGTAGTAAAACAGGCAACCGACAGTGTTTTTATCACCGACCCCGCAGGACGTATTGAATATGTCAACCCGGCTTTTGAGAGACTGACCGGTTATACGATTGATGAGATCAAAAATAGTACACCCGCTATTCTCAGTTCCGGCAAGCACGATATCGCCTTTTATCAGCAGTTGTGGCAGACCGTCATTGGTGGTGAGGTTTTCAAGGGAACGCTCATCAATCGTCGTAAGAATGGAGAGCTGTTTTATGAAGAACAGGTCATCACACCGTTAAAGGATGCACAGGGATGTACCACTCATTTCGTTTCCACCGGCAGGGACATCACCGCTCGAGTGCATGCCGAGGAGGCGCATGCTCGTCTGGCATCGATTTTGGAGGCGACGCCCGATCTGGTCGCCATTTTTGAGCAGGACGGTTGTTTGCGCTATCTAAACGGGGCGGGACGCCAGTTGCTCGGTTTGGGTGCCGAAGAAGACGTGAGCGCACGTTATGTGCAGGATTTGTTTCTTGCGGGTGTAGCGCAGCAGCAGATATCTCAAGCCTTGATAGCGGTTCATCAGGATGGTGTCTGGAATGGAGAAACTGTCTTGCGGGTTGCTGAAGGGAAGGGACTACCGGTTTCCCAGGTGATACTGGCGCACCGGAATACCGAAGGTGGCATTGCGTATTTGTCGACTATCGTGAGAGACATCTCGGAACGGAAACATTTTGAGGCCGAGTTGCAACACCAGACGACCCACGACCACCTGACCGATTTGCCGAACCGCTTTTTTCTTGTCGATCGCTTCACATCGGCGCTGGAGTATGCACGACGGCACGGCTGCTATGTCGCGGTGCTATTCCTGGATCTGGATAATTTCAAACGGGTCAATGATAGTCTGGGTCATGCGGCTGGTGATGCTTTATTGCAGCAGGTAGCTCAGCGGCTGAAGGGTTGCTTGCGGGCAAACGATACGGTTGCGCGTCACGGTGGCGATGAATTCACCATCGTCGCCAGCGATCTTGACGATTCAGAAAATGTGCTCGTTGTATTGCACAAACTGCATACCGCTTTCGAGCGTCCGGTGATTGTCGGCGCGCAGGAAATCTATATCACTTTCAGTATCGGTATCGCTTTGTATCCGCATGACGGTGATCATATAGATGATTTGTTGCACCATGCCGACGTTGCCATGTATCAGGCGAAATCAAGCGGACCCAACCAATATCGTTTTTATGCATCCGATATGAACGCCCGTGGTCATGAACTGTTGGCGTTAGAGGCAGATCTGCGCCGTGCTTTAGAACATAAAGAATTCTTGCTGTACTACCAACCCCAAGTGGATCTGCGCAGTAACCGCATTACCGGTATTGAAGCATTGATCCGGTGGCAGCATCCGGTACGAGGATTGCTGCCACCGGCGGATTTTGTGCCTCTGCTGGAAAATTCAGGCATGATTATTCCTGTCGGTGAATGGGTGTTGCGTCAAGCTTGCAAGGAATATCGCATCAGACGGGAAGCGGGATTTGAGAGTGTTCGTGTCTCTATCAATGTCTCCGCCGCTCAATTCAATGATGCACATTTACTCGACAAGGTGCGCCGTGCGTTGCAGGATGAACAGATACCTCAACATGCACTGGAATTGGAGATTACGGAAAATATTCTGATGCAGGATCCGGTAAACGCCGTCACGGTGTTGCGAGCGATCCATGCCTTGGGTGTGCGTATTGCGATTGACGATTTCGGTACCGGCTATTCGTCGCTGGCCTACTTAAAACGTTTTCCGCTCGATGTGCTGAAAATCGACCAGACTTTTGTAAATGATCTTGTCAATGACCCCGGTGATGCCGCCATTGTGGAAGCCAGCATTTCACTGGCGCATAAACTGGGCCTGGAAGTGATTGCGGAAGGCGTGGAAACTGCGGAACAATTAGAATTCATGCGCACCCACGACTGTGATTTGGTTCAGGGTTACTATCTTAGTCGGCCTTTACCCAAGGCTGAGTCAATAAAATTACTACAGAAGAAAGTGTAAGCGGAAATAACGAGTTATCTGCCGTATTTGCGGGTAAATAGCAATGATGGATCGAAGGTACGTATTGATTCATTAAGCCTTATTAAGATTCGTGGTGCAGCGTAGTAGAGAAATTGCGGTGTAATTGATATCTGTAGTTAATCCGTCATGAGAGCTTTGGCTTCCGTTTTTGTGTATTCGCTGTTGCTACGCCAATTCCTGTCGTAACTTTTCAAAACACCACAAGGCGCAGACGTACTCCGCCGAATACATTCAGCGGCGGGCCGGGTTCGAAGTAACGCCCCAGTGCGGCGTTGATGCGGGTGCTGGCGTTATACTGCGCATCGAACAGATTATTGATGCCGACAAACACGGAGCCTTCGATCCATTTATGTTTCTTTTCCCAGCCGAACAATAATTGTCCCAAGTTATAGGCGTTATTGGTTGCGGTATTGGTGTCATTGACAAAAAACTCACCCACACGTTGCACGTGAATTTGCCCGAAAAAGCCGAGAGGATGCGCATAACGCACCAATCCTTCCCAACGGTGTGCGGGGATGCCGGGGAAAACATTGCCCTTGAGATTCACGTTGTTGACCGCGTATTTTTCAAATTCAAAGTCAGAAAAGGTATAACTGACTTCGCCGCGCAGACCTTTCCATTCCGGCGTGGCCAGGCGTGTTTCCACACCGATCCGGCGCGATTGCCCGGCATTGCGGAAAAATGCCCGCCCCGGTGATGACGGCAACTCGAACGGCGTAATCTCATCCCAGGTACGGATAAAAAACACTGCGGTGTCGTATTGAAATCCGGCTGAATTACCGCGGAACCCCAGTTCGTTGCTGAGCGATGTCTGCGCGTTCAGATTGGGATTAAATCCACCTTTTCCAGCCGGATTGTTGAGCAATTCGGTAGTGGTCGGCGCTTCAAATACTGAAGCGACATGTGCATAAATCTGCTGTTGTTCGGTGAGATGATACACCAGCCCGGCTGAGCCGCTGGCTTGTGATACCGTTCTGGCAGCGGATTGGTTGCCGTCGATTTTAAATTGATCCTTCACTTGATAATTCAGCCAATCCCAGCGGCCGCCGATGACCAGATCGAGTTTGTCCCGCATATTCCATTCATTGCGGAAAAACGGCCCGATGCTTTGCACGCGCTCGATTTGGTTGAGATTCAACACGTCTCTTACGCCGAAATTGTTATTAAAACGCTGCCGATTGTCATTTTGCATGCCGTAATCGACACCGATCAAGAAGCGATTGGGGCGGTGAAACAGCATATGGTCGTTGACAAATTGCACCATTAATCCACCTACCCAGCGATCAAACTGTACCTGTCCACCGTCAAAAAACGGCTGACGGCTATTGAAATCGCGATGCAGCATATGTGCGGTGACGGTGAATTCCTTGCCTGCGGATAATTTGTTGCGGAAACGCACGCCCATTTCTTCCTGCCGGATTTCCTCGCCGGCGTTGTACTGCACGTTACGTGCGGATGCCTGTCTGGGATTGGCCTGCACTTCCGCACGGGTTAATGCCCCTGCATCCTTGGAGAGCGGCGAATAGAACTCCCGGAACACCAGCATCAAGTCGGAATCGGCGCTCGTTTGAAAATTTAACTTAACCTGGGAAAACGTGTTCTGCATCGCGCTGTGATCACGCCAACCGTCCTGTTGCAGGTGCGAACCGAACACGCTGTAACCGAAATTGCCATTGCGCCCGCCCATAAACAACTCGGATTTCAGATAACCATATTGACCGAACACCTGGCGCGGCATGATGACGAATTTCTCCGGCGGCGCTTCGCGCGTGGTGATGTCGATCATTCCGCCCGATGCGTTGCCGTACAGCGCAGCCGAGGGCCCACGGATAATATCCATACGTTCGATCAACGATGGATCGATCGAATCCAATTGCGTTTGCCCATCGGGCAATGTTGCCGGAATCCCGTCTACGCGCATCTGTATGCCGCGCACCCCAAACGGCGAACGTGCACCGAATCCGCGAATGGCAATGCGCAAATCCTGTGCGAAGTTAAACTGATTCTGGAAAAAAACCCCCGGCGTGCCACGCGCGAACTCATCCAAGGTCGCACCGGGTTGATAGTTATGCTGCGGATTACGCGTGATTTGCGTAATACTATTGGGAATCTGTGATGGTGAGCGGTCACTGCGGGTGGCGGTGATGTTAATCGGATCCAGGATGGCCGGTTGGGTTGTTTTTGCTTCCTGTGCCCAGACAGGTAAAGCAATCGCCATGCAGCCGATCAAAGTCACTAAATAATGGATAGCGGATCGCATGCAGGAAAAACAGTCAGGACAGAAAATTGCAGCAGGAATAAAAAACATGTGAGTAAGTGTATCACTCGAATGATCGACATCAAATTGTTGGGTGTCTACTTTTCTACTGGGAATCCATTCTTGTCGATCGCTGACGATATAGAGAGGTATGTAGCAATCTGCTACGATTCATAATCTTTTGATTAATGGAGTCAAACTATGGCAAAAGCAGCTTCCCCGATTCGTTTGCAGGAAGACTTAATGCAAGCAGCGGCATTGGCAGGAGAGCGTTTTCATCGCAGCACGGCGGAACAAATCGAATATTGGGCGGAAATGGGACGCAACGTGGCACAAATGTTGGGCCCGGACGATTTGTTATCGATTTCCGCAGGATTGGCTAAAATCACCGTTGAACCTGTGCACAGTGAGCCGATTGACCCGGCGGCAGTGTTTCAATCACTGGAAACGGAGCGTGTCGATGGCGCTTTGCCACAAACGATAACCGGCAGCGCGATAAAATATCAAATCTCATTCATTCACCCTGGGTACCTGGAGCAAATCCAGCCGGATGGCCGAATCAAAACGGGAAAGTTTCAAGGTGGAGAATTCATCGAAATGACTAAACCAACACCTTGAATAAGAAGAAACAACTTTGGCTGCTGGCTGGAGGCGACGGCGCGGGTAAAAGCACCTTTTACCGAACACGGTTAGCACCCAAAGGTATGCCATTTATTAATGCGGATATCCTCGCCAAACTACTGTGCGCATAGCTATAACGCTGCTATGCTGGCGCAACAGATTCGCGTGCAACTGTTACGAGAAAAGCGGAGTTTTTGTTTTGAAACCGTATTCTAGCATCCGACAAAAATCGATTTTGTCGCGCAGGCTAAAATAGTCGACTATGAAAATAAAAAAGCGCTATGAAAAAGAAAAGACAAATCGCACAAAAGAAAAAACGGACTGCTGCTATTCACATCACTCCAAAAGATGTAACCAGTGTGGAGACCAAGGATGGAAGAAAATTACTCAAGATAAATTTGAAATCAGCTTATTATGAAATAGGATACCAAAATGAAAAGGGAAATTTGAAATTTGATTTTCGGGCTCCTAACCTTATTAGCAGCTGGCTGGATGAATTGCAGTTCGATGGACATTTTTGTTTTGTTGATACTAATCGTTATCCAGATCTTGAGCCCGGTGTTTTAGCTCATATTACAGGGTGGTATATATTTCGATTAACGAGTCTTGAAATTAATAAAAATCAACATTACACGGATGTAATTTGGAATACAGATTACATCAACTCAAATATTGGTTTGTCAGTGAGACCCTATGAGGGGGGGTGTTCGGAGAAAAGTGGATGGCAAATTGCGATAGGTCAAATGAATGCTATGAGTGTTAAAAAAGCGAAGATCTTTGTTGATAAGCATCAAATGGATCTATATGAATTGAGTAAAGAGCTTCCTGACGGATGGAAATACTATTATGTTTCGAGCGATCATGGGGAAACATGGTTCAATCATATTTTTCGACGTTTGAATAATGCAATTACTATTTTGGCTCGAAATAATCCGACCGAATATGAAAAAGTTGATGTAGAAAAATACCTTATGGGAAACGTAAAGTATCTTTTTAAAAAAGATGGAAGCCAGGGTTAAGAAAAAAGAAGGGTTTGAGGAAGTTAAAGCGGGTTTAGAGGTAATAATTTGAGAATTTCATGCTAGAGATTATCATGGTGATGATTAAACGAAATTCGGTTTCTTGCAGGTGAAGGTAAAAGTATGTGCAGGCACGCCATTGAATAATCGCCCTCCCCAAAACCGCATCATCCTGCTCGGCGCGAGCAACCTGACATTATCACTACGTCTCGTCGTCCACCTGATGCAACAGCGTTTGGGCGGGCCGAGTGAGATATTGATTGCTGCCGGGCATGGGCGTGCGTATGGCGTATTTACGCAAATGCTGTTGCGCGGATTGCCGGGGATTGCTAACTGTGGTTTGTGGACGCAGCTTGCCGCCACTGAGCTGCGACCGACGTATGCGCTGTTGACGGATATCGGCAACGATATTCTGTTTGAATTGCCGCCTGAGCGGATTTTACGAGCGGTGGAATGGTGTATTACGCAATTGCAGCGGCAGTCTGCGCAGGTTGTGGTGACCAATTTGCCGATTGTTTCGATTGAGAGTTTATCCGAGCGGCGTTATACGTTTTTTCGCACTATTTTTTATCCGTCCAGTCGATTATCTCGAAATGACACAGTGCGCTGTGCTCGGGTGGTGCATGCCGGGTTGGTGGAGATGGCCTCGCGCTTGCATTTCAAGCTGTATGAGCCGGAGCCGGTGTGGTTCGGCTGGGATGGCATTCATGTGGATTACTGGCAGCGCAAAGCGTTTTACCAGGATGTGCTGCAACAATTTCCGAATCCGAGTGATCGATCAGCATCTGTTGAAGGCGCACAGGAATTCCCGTTGATTTGGCGGCGGCGACCGGAATTTGCTTACAAGACAGTCCTGGGTCGTGAGATATACTGCCAGCAACCTAGCGGTGAATTGGCGGATGGGTCGAGTGTCTGCAAGTGTTGATCTCAGTGTGAATCACGATCACGATACATGACCACCGTAAAACGGACGCCACGTTCATCACGGTAGGCTTCCAGATCGGCAGGATATGCATTGTTTGAGTCGAGTTTGTTAGCCACGGCATCACCGTCAATATCATCGTACCAAGCCCAATTTCCGACATCGAGTTGTTCTGCAACCGCGGTAAAATACCGTACACCACCTTCAGAAAAACCACGCACGCGCACAGGTGTAGCGTCATGTTTGCGTAATTGCGCATCCAGCCCTTTGGCAGTTACACGGGTAAATATCCACGAAGGCCCAGGGCGCTCTTCCACAATCGCCGCATACTTGCGGACTCCATCTGCAAAGTAGGTTGTAAAATCAGCAATGCGGCGTTGATCGTTAACCAACCGGCTCAGTCCGATTTCATCAAGGTTGGTATGTACACTTGTTTTGGGTCCGGATCCTTTTTGCACAGTCAGTGAGAAACGTAACTGACCGTCCACATCAGCAGCGGTAATGGACACCGGGCGTGCTCCGGTTTCTGCTATTTTGCTATCCAAATCGGCTGCTGCAACATCCTGCAAATAGATACCTTCGATCCCCGGTTCCCGCAAGGCAATCGCCGCAAAACGTCGGCTTTTGCCACTGCCATAAACGGATAAGCGCGTTAGATACATGCCGGGCAATACTGCGTCGTCGATATGATTTGGATCAATATCGTGTGACCAGAACCAGCTTTCAGGTGGTTTGCTCGAGAATTTCATGGATTCCCCCTTTGTTGGAGATTCTACTTGGGTTGTCTGGCTGTTTTCTGTTGTGCCTGTGTCTGTGTTCAGATTAATTTCTGTGGTGCATCCAAGCGTAATAATCCCGATTAAAACAAGGATACTCCATTTCAAGAAAATCATTGGCGATGTGTGATGCATGGTGATTGCCCGATCAAATAAAAATGAATTGTATCAGCCAAGCCAGATGATTAAACCGTTCTTTGTCTTTTATGATGGTATTACTGCAAGTGGCGATCAAATGCTTGCAATGCTTTTGCTCTCCCTGCGGCGCCGACAGTGGGAATCAATAGGGATTCATCCGCTGCGAGAGCGCTATTTATGGGGTGGGATTTAGTAATGGTTGTGTTATCTCCTGGATGACCGTGTGGAACGATCAGTTCAGGATGATCAAACGGTGCTTTTTCAAAACGTACGCGATCATCCGTCAAGCTTTTTAGAAAATTGAGCAGGTCTGTGCGTTTTTGTGGTGCGAGTCGCAAGTCAACCTGCGCAAAAATCTTGGCAAATTCTTTAGGCGGTGTTGCAAAATTACCGCCTCGTGTATAAAACGCCAACACTTCATCCAGCGTCGCCATGCCGCCGTTATGCATGTAAGGTCCGGTTAATTCGATATTTCTTAACGTGGGAATTTTGAATGAACCATTGGCCGCGCTCAAGAATCTTTTACGATTGGGTTTTGCCAACTCTGCCAATGCGGCTGCGGTTGTTGGAATAAAGATGCCTGCGGGATTGAAACAATTCAAAGTATTTTGTTTTTGGCTTTGTATCCCGTCCACGCGCGTGAAAAGCAACGCATGCGGACTGTTACTATCAATTGCAATCGACGTATCCAGATCACAAGGTCTTACGTTTGCAACATAAGGGTCTACCACCCCGGATGCATTCCCTGCAAGCAGCTGTAAATATTGATCAGAGAACGATAATGGATTGCCGAAGGGATCGGTGCCGCCCAAACCGATATCATTTTCCACCGGGGTGACGCCGGTGCCGGAAAAACCGGTATCCTGAAACATCATGCCGCCGGTTAACGATAAACTGGTCACTACCGTGGTGGTGCTGACGCGGAATGTGGAATTGCCGAAAGCATGCGGGTTTGATTTTTGCAGAATGCCATTGGTTACCACAGCCGACGATGTGAAATTAGGGCCAATATGGCAAAGTGCACAGTGTGCATCACGGAAAATATCCATGCCACGTTGTGCCGATGCGCTCAAGTCAATGGGTATGCCGTGTGCATCCACAGCACTTCGATCAAACGGGGAATCATCGGAAATCAGGGTCGATTGATACACTTGAAGCGCGAGCGCAAAGAACATGGCAAAGTTAGCTTCTACCTGCCTGTACGGCGTATTGTGCGTTGCAGAGCTGCGCGGCGGAGCGCCGAATGGGCCGGTATGGTTATAATCCCAATATTTGGGATTGAATGCTTCCATGATCAGTTGGTGGTAGTTGGTGTCCAATCCTTTCTGCAGATTATTGGGTGTGCTGAGTGCCAATCCACCCAGTACGCTATCATCCCAGTGCACACGCTGATGTTCTAGTGGCTTACGATCCAGTAGCTTACGACCCAAATCAGCAAAGGTGCGTCCGTGGCAACTCATTTCGAAGTCATCCAAGGGCGGAGAGACGGCCAGGGAAGCTAGTGCGGAATTGATCAGTCTCAAACGTTCTTTGGCAACGGTGCCGTCGCTATTTCTAACCCAGACGCCTGCATCGGGATCACGATCCCCCCAAGGACTGCTGCCGTTAAAAATATTGTTGGCGCGGCCGTCCCAAAAATTGCGAAAATTGAAAACGGCATTGATGACGGTCGGTGTATTTCGTGGCTCAACTTTGCGTGTCCCTTTTGCACCGACATGAAAAACCGGATCGGCGCTTCGGCTACACTGATCATTCTTCGCTTCAATCGATTGGACGTCGCGATAGTCACCGCCAAAGGTTCCTGAGGAAGAGACTACATCATCGTTGTTATAAATAGGGATACCGATGGGGCTCAGCGGATTATCGGTTTGATAAAAAGGAAAATCACTTTTTTTCAGAATGCTGTTGGGTCCGCGCGGAGTTCCATCGTTTGCGAGCTCAAAATCCTTGGGCAGATGACTATTCCTGCCTATTGGCGCGATCTGATTTTTGGTGCGCCGATCCGCGCCTGCATGAAAATGGCAACTGGCGCACGCTATGCCGTCACTGCCGACATTAATATCCCAAAATAAGGCCTTGCCGAGTGCTATCGCTTTATTTTTATTAATGATGATTGGGTCAGTACCACCCAGCAAGCCGGGCACGCCGGGAACCGGCGCACCTTTCAGCGACATGGGGATCGGTCCGAAACCGTCAGCCTGTGAGAACGAGCCGGTAAAAAAAGTAAGACAGCACAGCGTGATGAGTGTGCTTATGATTTTTTTGATATTGTTCAGCATGATGATATTCCTTACTATCGGGCATGTACGTCAGGGAATTTCATGGCGTCTGTGCGTTTTGTCGCGTACGTGCAGATAATTCTATTGAATGTGATTCACGATAAATGCCGTGTGCATCCTAGTTACCGCCGGATAACATTTATTTGTTTCTAGCAAGAAACGGGGCGATTCTGTGAAACGCTCCGTTTCTATTGTTGCTTCACAACGATAATGATTATTTAAGCTGCAAGGCTAGGCAATGCGTTTTTCCGGTTTTTCAGACGCCAGCCAATAAGACCCAAACCTGCCAGCAGCATAGCGTAAGTTTCCGGTTCCGGTACTGCGCTAACAGTCAGATCAAATTCTCCGCCGGCAGTAGCATTGTTAGTGCCGCCGATATACAGGGCATACCAGCCTGGTGCCAAGTCATTGAATATCAGCGATACGGAATTTGCCCCCGCGCTGCCACTGATGCCGTTCTCAAAAGTGCTGGTCAGACTCACGTCATTTGCGCCGGTGATAATATTCTCACCCCAACCGGCTCCAGTGGCGTGTGAAGGGCCGGAAACTGCATAGCCCAGAGTTTCGAGCACATTGCCGCCATTGCCACTCGCCATCCATAGTGTACCCGCATCGCCCATTGCGCCGGTTGCGTTAAAAGTATGTGGGGTGCCAAATCCTGCCGAACTGAGTTCGCCGCCAAAACCGGTGGTTCCACCATCGAATTCAGTGTTTCCGGTTGCCCAAACCGTAAGGCCGGGAGCAAAACCAGCATCGCCGGAAACTGTGACGCTAACATCACCCAGGCTGCTGTTCTTAAAGGTATACCAATCGCCTGTATGCGCCCAGGCAGAATTGTTTAAGAGAGGATTATCGGAATAGGCGCTTTGCAGGCCGGTCTCAGTGGCGGAAATGCTGCCACCCAAATTGAGCTCATTAGTACCGCCATTCCAAGCTTTAAATCCTACGGCACCTGCAGCATGTAGCTGTGTACTCGCCAGTGCGGTAATGGAAATGATAGCTGCTGAAACAAGCATACTTGGTTTTTTTACATGTTTTTTTTGCATTCGGGAATCTCCAATAATAATTACATTGCGCCGTTGACCGCTGGTCCAATTAACGAATGATGGTTTCCGGCATTTGATTGAAGAATGATGATCTGAAGTCGATTGATTGCTTTCCGATTCAGTGACTCCCCATCATTCATGGGAGGCAACCCAGCCGTCTCATGTGTGGAGATCCGTAGGCTTTCCGAACTTGCCTTGCGGCAAGGGTGGCATTTGTGAATACAATTATCCTCAGAAACGCTGAGAAGGCAATGTGGCAAATTGTCGCTGTGACAATTTGTCGCACCCTAGTTTGATGCGGTATCGCCGGAGAAGTTATCTAAGAAATAGAATGATCTATTGCTCTATTTGCCAACAACGGCCTGTTACACGATGTATTTTTAACCGTATTATTGGTGGAGTGACTGACAGCAATGCCAAGTGTTGGTATAATCACCAACATGAAATCTACCGAGTTACTTCTCCGGCAGCGCATAATATATGCTGAGAACAAATTCGCTGAACTCGTGCTTTGGCGGATTGCACAACCGCTGGCAGAATCTGAGCATTTCTTTAAGTATCGCCTAGCTTACGTGGTTAATGAGAAATGTGTTCTCCGATATGATAATGAGGCCGGAAAAGATGATCATCGGTATTGGGGAGAGCAGGAAGTCGAGTACACATTTTCCACTCTGGAAAAACTGTTAGCGGATTTTCAATATGATATCGAAAGGTGGAACCATGAAAACAGTTATTCTTGACGTTCGAGATCCAAACCAAGTGATGGCTGATTTTACCCAGGCTTGGAATTTGAATAAGCAACAAGAATCGGATCGAATCAGTTTTGCGTCTCCTGAATTGCTGTGGAAAGTATTGACCGCAAAACGTTGGGAGCTCCTGAAAGCGCTTTGTGGTGCCGGTTCAGTTTCAATTCGAGAGGCTGCGCGGCGCGTAGAGCGCGATGTCAAGGGGGTTCACGGAGATGTCGTGGCGCTTCTCAAAGCTGGTTTGCTCGTTCGTAATGAAGACGGCGCGATCGAGTTTCCATATGAAGCCGTGAAGGTTGAATTTTTATTGCAAGCAGCTTAATTTTGTGCGGGAAGTAGCTAACTTTCCATGAGGACAAGTCCGTCCTGTCTTAAATGACAATACCCCGTAACCATCCCACAGTGATACTGACAGGCATTTTCCTGATGCTGACAATGCTATCCGGCTGTGTGCATCAGAAGTTCGTGAGTGAACCTTATCCGCGCTGGGGGGAAGAAAGCCGTATCGATCCATCCGATGGCGATGGATCGCTGATTCTCCGAACGCTTTTCCCACCAGAACTCATCAAGGCTCGCGCCTGTGTGCTGCTGGTTCATGGCATGAATGAACATATCGGGCGTTATGGCGAGGTGGCTCGCTATTTTGCCCGGCAATTTATCGTTACAGGTTTCGATTTATACGCGCATGGTCTCTCCAATCCGCTACTGCAACAGGCAGATCTGGCGTTGGCTAACGGTGCGGGAAGGCAGGATGTCAGCGATGCTTATTTGGCGCAGTCATCGTTGCATGATCTGGAACCGATGCGCCGGACTTTGGATCAAGCGCTCAGGAAGACGATTGCGTTGTGTGATGAACAGGGTGATTCAGAACGCCCTGTGTTTATTGTTTCGCACAGCCTGGGTGCGTTGGTTACCGCTTCCTATTTAATGCAAACCAGGAATGAAGACGATACGAGCAAACGCGTACAAGGTGTTATTTTTCTGGCGCCGGCTTTTGCTGTCAGCGAGCCGCCCGGTTGGCGCGGTTGGTTGGCGAATCCATTGATCAAGTTGTCTTTTCATGCCGAAACGCATTTCTTGCATCCCCAGAATGAGCCTTTGCCCGTGTTAATAGGCAATCAGTTGCTATCGTGGGTAACCGTGCCCCTATTGGATGGGATGTTCGAAGTGTTTTCCTGGCCGGGTTTGCGAAGTTTTATGACGCCTGGTGCGCAAGCCTGGGTGGTGGATTATCTGACTGATAGCGAAGAAGAAAAGGCACGCTTGCGCGCCGATGACTGGCTTATCCGTCGTGGCCTGTTGCGCTTTGTGAAGGGTATCGAAGCAGAGATTGTGCACTTTCGACGTCAAATGAGTGAGTTTACGATGCCCTATTATCTGATTTACTCGGAACATGACCCGATTACGGCATCCTGGGGTAATAAAGATTTCGCTCAAGCCACTTTGCAACATCATGCGGATAACGATGTTCTGGCACTGCCGGATCTGCGCTATCACCAGCATCTATTTTTGAAAGAACCCATGCGCACTGAACTTCTGAAAAATATCGAACAATGGATGGATCGTCGGCTACACTCGTTGGAATGACTGCCCCATCATGCCGGTGCTATTTCAATTAATCGCAACAATAGGTTTCTGTGCAACTTTAATTCTAGCGAAATACTGATTCCATTTGCTTTTGGCTATTTTTTCCTTCTTAACAGGGTTATCACTTAGATCACTTGTCCAGCCTTACAGTATTACTTCATTCTTTGTGAGAATACTCACGCTCATTCGTTTCACCTATTAGATACACTGTTCTTCTCCATTTAAAAATGCTGAATGAATACAAATAAGAAAGTGAGAGGGGAGCATGGACCAGGAAGTTTGTTCGAATGTGCTTGCAAACAGGGATCACCAGATAGCATTGGCTGCCATCAGTTGGTTAAATAACTGTCAGACCAGGGATGAATTTAACCAAGTGCTGAAAGCCGCCTTATTACCGCTGTTAACATGCAATGGTGTATTTTACGGACAACTGACCGGCGTGCAGAATACGCTGCAATTGCTTGACAGCATTAATCAGTCGACATGTTGCCAAGATGGCTGGAAACGTATCCTAAATGCCGTTTTGCAGAATTCGTCGACAGAAGGTTTTATCAGCGAAAACGTGAATATGCCGTCGCTGATCAATTCTTCCAACCTTGTTGAGTGCCTGGATAGCCTGAACGGTTGCCATCTTCCTTTCGGTCAGTCCTGGCAGCGATCACATCACAACTGCACGATCATTACAGTTTTTGATGAGGGGCATCAACCTGCATTCCGTTTTTATTTTTGCAGGTTTACCGATCATCAGCAAATTCTCAGTCAGCGTGATATCGAATTGCTGAAAATCCTCAGACCTGTTTTGCTACAAACGCTGAAATTCATACTTTTTCAGGAAGAAACACTGAATTTCCGTCAGATGCGAAAATTCTGGTCGGATCATACCGATCCGATCGCTGTCATTCGTGACGATGGCACAGTCATTTTTCAAAGCCAGGTTTTTGGGAAAATTATTGGTCACGATAAAAACACCTTTTTGTCGACGACATTGGCTCTTGCTAAAACCATTCAAAGCAATCAATTCGGGTGCTACAGTTTTTTGTCAAAACTGGGTAAACGTCTGTATGAAATCAAACTGACCTTGATTAACGAGGATATCGATCATCAGTGTATCTATTTACTGCAGTTATCCCGTGTCGCGTACAAAATTGGGAAAATTTTCAACCAGTTGAACAGGACAGGCCTGACGCCGCGGGAACTGGAAATTGCCACGCTGATTTACCAAGGAAATTCCTCCAAGGAAATTGCCGGTGAAATCAATCTCAGTTACCACACCGTGCGTAACCATATCAAAAATATCTACAGTAAATTGGGCGTTTCGACACGAAGTGAGATGCTGGTGAAATTTGTATGAGCCAATTCTTTTATGGCGGCTTTATTTGCTTATTCAAAATGACTCAATTGGGCTATTTTTGCCAAGCTTATCTTGATGTATAAATGCCAATTGATTCAATGACAAAAACATGTGTAAGTCAGATTAAGTTTAACTGGTGTGTATTCATGACTCAAAAACAGTACTTGCTTATTTATTTACTGATCATGCTGATTACCGGGTGTGCGATTAACGACGCAGGTCTCACCAAGCTACGGTATTTTGAAAATGGAACCAGTTATATGACGACACAGAAAACATGGGGTGGTTTTATTAGTACGCATCATAGCGATCGTGGTTTAACACTGGGGCGCGCGGAAAGAATCAAGGTTTATCCAAAATTGGTAAACAATGCGCAATTACCCATTGATCAATTTTTACAACAGGTTGACAGCAATGATTTTGTGGAAATCAGTAATAAAGAAACCAATCTGGAAAACCTGCAACCTTTTGCGTGGATTGAAAAGAATTACGGCCTTATGTTTCATGCCAATCCGGTCAAAATTGGTTTTTCAGCAGGAATCGAGTCGCGCAACGTGTTAAGGGTACCGCTGGATTTCAACGGTACCTTCATCATCAACCGCGATCAAAATGGTACCGTCAAGGCGGGTGTTCAAGGGGAGTTACAAAGACAATGAATTTCTTGATTAAAGCGAAGGAAACATCATGAAGATATTATTAATTAAGGTTGGTTTTATATGCTTGCTGCTTTCTGGGTGCATGAATGCGAAACATCTTGTGTACGTGCATGGAACAACGTTGGGATTGGATGTTGCCGCTACTACAGAAGGCACGGGGCGTTTGGTTTTTGGCTATGATCGGGATACGTTTGCCTTGATCCCTCGCAAAAAAGACAATGAGGATGCTATGAGCCTGGCTGCCGTGAGTTGTATTTATGCAAAAGGCTTGGATGATGTGCAGTTTAATCATCTAATATCAACCGGAGAGGCTGCTACTAGCATCATGAAATCCGATGATTGGCAGCTAAAAGATTTTATCAAACGAGTCAAGTCGGGTATTCAGGGAGGAGGTGATAGATGTGCGTCGCCAACTGTCACCGAAGAAAAAAATGCTGAAACACCAAATACATAATTAAGAATTATTACAAGGGGGATTTAATTATGCACATCAGAACAAAAATGTATGCGGTTCTCTGTCTTTCTTTCATGTTGAGTGGGTGCGCCAATTCACTGTATTTTTATGAAACCGAGAAAATTTCTTTAACGGCCGAGGCACGCCCTGATTCATCGCAACCGGTACAAGGTAGCCTAGGCCTCAAGCAGCGTGTTGCTTTGATTGTTCCGAAAAAGAGTAACGAACAATCGGCTGATGGAGAAGCGCTTTCTGCGATGAGCAGCTTCAATTTCAAGATCAAGGATGAGCCTGGATTCAATCCAATACTCATTCAAACTGCTTTTATAACTGGGGCTGCGGCTAATGAACTCAGTAGCAGCAGTAGCGGTAATAGTGAGAAAGCTAGGGTAGTAGCTGAAGCGATAGCATATCGCGCACAAGCACAGTCAGAGATTGAGATCGAACAACAACGTCTTGACAAAATACTTGCTTATGTGGCGAATGGTTCCAACGCTATTGATTCTAGTAGATTGGATGCTTTGATCACAAAAGCTAAAAAAACTGATCCTAAAACAATGACATCCACAGTAACAGGCAAGATAAAGAAAGCTACAACACGTTCTGAGTTAGAAAAATTATTGTTTGGTTCACTGGATGGAGCAATTTATTCACTTTATAAAGCTATTCACACAAATTAACTAAAGATGGAGAGATATATGAGTAATACGATAAGAATAATAGTGGTAAGTGATGAAAATGAAGCACAAGTCGAAGCACAAAAACTTCAAATAAGAGGATTTCAAACGACAGTATCAAAAACCGAGAATGTTGTATTGGATGGTAGAGATCTTGGAGGAAGCCTCGATTTCTTAAGCGATCCCGATGGAGCAGTTTTTGTCGTGATTGGTACGAAATAAGGTGGTCTGATTTGTTTTGTTTATCAAGTAAATACATCAGAAAGGAAGAACATAATGAAAATTCTAGAATTTCTACAAGAAGATAATGGTGGCTTCTCAGCAAGTAGACTTGCGTTTTTGCTATGGATTGTTGGGGTACTGATGGTGTGGCTTATGACGAGTGTAAAGAGCGGTTCACTTCAAGAGATTCCTGATTCTGTTGCGACAGTCATGGGGATCTTAATGACTGGAAAAGTTGTACAGAAGTTTGGTGAGAAGCTTCCTACAGAACAGACGGAAGACAAGCCGACTGAGAATGCGGGTAAACAGCCGTCCCAGAAAACAGGGAATAGATCTAGCAATAATGAAGAGGAACATGCAGGAGAATAACAATTGTTAATACACATAAGGAGAAAATAATGACTAATCCTCATGCTAGAGATAACGATCTAAGCCTACTACATCCTGTTGTTAGGAATGCTGTTATAAGAATCGAAAAAGCGCTCAATGATGAAGGGATACCATTCAAGGTTTTTGAAGCTTTTAGGTTTCCTGAGAGGCAAGCCGATCTTTATGCTAAAGGTCGTACAAAACCAGATACAAAAATAGTCACTTATGCAAAACCTTGGAGTTCCTATCATCAATACGGATTAGCAGTAGACTTTGTCCTTTTTGAGAATGGCAAGTGGAGTTGGGGTGACAGTACCCCTGAAAAGAAGAAGTGGTGGAAAAGAATGCATGAGCTGGGAAAGAAAAACGGCCTTTCCCCGTTAGATTTCGAGGCACCTCATTTGCAGATTTCTGGTACATCTTCAAATGCACTGAGCCAAGGACACTATCCTTCCGATGGGGATGATTTCTGGGCGGAACATTTGGCCGCAGTAATTGCGGGATGGAGTGGCTCGCCAACCGCACCCCCGGATCCGGGGGTATCAAGCCGTCCTCCGATTGTCGCATAATGAATCGGCATCTTAGCCGTACTTGCTTATTATGAACGTATTCAGAAAATCTGCTAGACCCACCGCCTCAGTATTTTCCGCCAAAGAAAAACGCTCGCTGCCGGGATAGATGATAAAGTTTCTTGATGCTGCAATATCCTGGCTGGCGAGGCGCTGTCCTTTGGTAAATTGAGGCGCGAATGTTCTTTTAATTTCGATGGCCCATGTTTCGTTTCCTGATCTTTCCAACACCAGATCGATCTCATTGCTGGACGAAGTTCTGTAAAAATAGGGCTTGATCTGATTCCGGTCGATGGTATTCAGGATGTTTTCAATGACGAATCCTTCCCAACTCATGCCGATGACAGGGTGCCCGAGGAGGGTTTCTTTACTATCGATGCCGAGCAGAGCGTGTAGAAGTCCGCTGTCCCGGATATAAACTTTGGGTGATTTGATCAACCGTTTTCCCAGATTTTTGTGCAGCGGCGTTAATCTTCTGACAAGTAGCAGATCGACCATAAGATCAAGGTAACTCATGACCGTTTTGCCGTCGACACCCAGTGAGGCTGCAATATGGGATGCGTTTAATAACGAGCCTTGCAGGTGCGCTAGCATCATCCAGAAACGCCGTAGGGTTTCGGCGGGTATGCGCGGTCCCAGTTGCGGGATGTCGCGTTCCAGATACGTGCGGATGAAGTTGTTGCGCCACAAAAGGCTTTTTTTGTCATTGCTTGCGAGAAGACTGTCGGGAAAGCCGCCTCTTAACCATAGTCGATCCATATCCTCCGGATATTCTGCAACTGTGATGGGTGATAGTTCGCAATAGGCAATACGGCCAGCCAGCGTTTCGCCGGATTGCTTCAGTAAATCAATCGAGGCGGAACCAAGCAATAAAAATTGTCCTGCCGCGTGTCCTGCTCTTCTGTTTTGGTCGATAATGCCGCGTAATTCCTGGAAAATTCCTGGAATCCGCTGTACTTCATCCAGAATAATGAGCTTGTCTTTGTGATTCTCAAAATAATAAGCCGGACTGGCCAACTTGGCGCGATCCTCTTCCGCTTCCAGGTCAAGATAAACAGAAGAAAAATCTTTGGCGATTTCCAGTGCCAGCGTAGTTTTGCCTACTTGCCGTGGCCCTAGTAGTGCAATTGCTGGAAAAATATCCATCAGTTCTTTCAGTTCGATGTGTTTTTTACGCCTGATCATCTTTGCATATTAGGAGAGTAATTCCTAAAATGCAAGGTTGGTGTCGGCCATCGAGTTCACTTATACTTGGTCGGTAATTAATAAGCGTTGTTTTAATGAACATGAGGTGATAGCAATGATGAAAGCAACATTATCTGATTTGATGAAACGAATACCCGGTAAAGCAAGTGCGGAATGGCCGATGGGTGAACCGTTTACGCTGGCATTTGCACATGGTTCCATGTCGGTGGAAGTCTATGCACCCAAAGACACCGATATCCAGACGCCGCATGATCAGGATGAGTTGTATTTCATCCATTCCGGTCATGGTGAAATTGTCATTGCCGGGGAACGCCACAAATTTGAACCAGGTATGGTATTTTTTGTTGCGGCACACGTCGAGCATCGTTTTGAGAATTTCTCGGCGGATTTTTCTACTTGGGTGGTTTTCTGGGGGCCGAAAGGCGGTGAATAGATGGGCATTTCTCAAACCCCAAATTTCGTTACAACGCTTCGTTGCTTGCAAAAAATGTTTCCTTATATATCTGGTATATGCTGCGTCATCATTTCTTGCTCGCGCCTTGCTTTGTTTAGAACTTTGAATTTTTGGAAACGCCCAAAGTGCAGATTTGTGTTTTTTGGAATGAAATATGCTTAAATTTTACGGTTATAAAAAATGCGATACCTGTCGCAAGGCGGAGAAATTCCTGCAAGAAGCCGGGATTGGTTATGAATTTGTCGATATCACCGAGAATCCGCCAGACGCGGAAGCGCTTGTTGCGATTACTGAGCGTGCCAATGTTTCACTGAGCAAGCTCTTCAATACCAGCGGTGTGCAATACCGCGAATTAAGAATTAAGGAACGGTTGCCTGCGTTATCTCACCGGGAGGTGCTGGCTTTGTTGGCGAGTAACGGTCGTCTGATCAAGCGGCCATTGATTACCGACGGAGCACGCGCGACAGTAGGCTTCAATGCGGAACAGTTTGCCATCGTTTGGCGTTAATGCCTGCTCATCGTATTTTTTGTTTTCAGGTCGCTGGCAGCGAGAGGATCTAAAAGGCCGTTGAAAAAACGTTTTCGAGGCAGTCGATACAAGGCAAAAACAGGCGAAAAAGCGCAGTTTATGCATGATAAATGAGCATTTTAAGCCTGTTTTTAACGCCGTAGCGGTAACGCAGATAGTTTTTCAACGGCCTGCTAAGCACTTTCATCATTCTGTCAACGAACAAGCTTGCGCTTTGTCGCTCATGCTTGTACTCTTTCCAGCCATAGTCGGTATGAATAGGGTTTATCAATAACCGCATCTAGCAGGAGGCGAAATTGGGTGATCAACGTTTTTTAGTACGCAAGGCGGCGGTACTGGGGGCTGGTGTGATGGGCGCGCAGATTGCTGCGCATCTGGTGAATGCCAATATTGAAACACTGCTGTTTGAGTTGCCGGGTGCTGCGGATAATCCCAACGCCAATGTCATCAAGGCAGTGGAGAAACTTAAAAAACAGGAACCTGCGCCGCTGTCGGTTAAAGCCAAAGCAACCTGCATTCAAGCGGCGAACTATGAGCAGCATCTTGAATTGCTCAAAGACTGCGATCTGGTGATTGAGGCGATTGCCGAACGTATGGATTGGAAGCGCGATTTATATGTAAAGGTCGCACCGCACCTAGGCGAGCACACGATTTTTGCCAGCAATACCTCCGGACTATCCATTAATCAATTGGCTGAGGCTTTTCCGGAAACATTACGCCATCGTTTTTGCGGCATTCATTTTTTCAATCCACCGCGCTATATGCATCTGGTCGAATTGATTCCGTGCCAGGTCAGCGATGCAGCTATGCTTGATCACCTGGAAGCATTTTTGGTGACGAATCTGGGCAAGGGTGTGATTCGCGCCAAAGATACGCCGAATTTTATTGCCAATCGCATCGGCGTGTTTTCTTTGTTGGCTACCATGCATCATGGCCGGGCGTTTGGTTTTGGCTTTGATCTGGTTGATGCGCTAACCGGTTCTCTGATCGGTCGCCCGAAAAGCGCTACGTTTCGTACCGCCGATGTGGTGGGACTGGATACCTTGGCACATGTCATCAATACCATGCGCGATACCTTGCCGGACGATGCCTGGCACCCTTATTTTACCGTGCCGGATTGGCTGCAAGGTCTGATTCAGGCCGGTGCGCTGGGTGAAAAAGTCAAATGCGGGGTATATCAGAAAGTAAAAAATGAAATTCATGTATTTGATCTGACAACACAAGCATACCGATTATCCGCTGGCGAAGTGGATGAAGATTTGAAGCGGCTGCTGAAATATAGCAATCCTGCTGAGAAATTTGCTGCGTTACGCAATAGCCAGCAGCCGCAGGCGCAATTTTTATGGTCGATTTTCCGCGATTTGTTTCATTATTGCGCCGTGCAACTGGAGACGATTGCCGATAATGCGCGTGACTTGGATCTGGCGGTGCGCTGGGGGTTCGGCTGGAATCAGGGGCCGTTTGAAATCTGGCAGGCAGCCGGTTGGAAACAAATTGCCAACTGGATTCAGGAGGATATTGCCGCCGGTAAGAGCATGAGCCGGGCGCCATTGCCGCAGTGGGTGATGACAATCGCCGAAAGTGATACGCAGAGTGTACACACCGCGCAAGGTTCTTTTGCCCCGACATCCGGAAAACTACAATTGCGCTCAAGATTGCCGGTGTATCAGCGTCAGCTTTTCCCGGACCGATTGATCGGCGAGGCAGCTACTTATGGGGAAACCATTTTTGAGACAGATGCTGTCAGGTTGTGGCATACCGGTGATCGCATTGCCATTCTCAGTTTCAAGAGCAAAATGCACACGATTGGTGTCGATGTGCTGGAAGGCGTGCAACAGGCGATCAAGGAAGCCGAACAAAACTGGCGTGCGCTGGTGATCTGGCAAACGGAACCGCCGTTCTCAGCCGGGGCTAATTTACAGAAAGCCACTGAAAAGCCTAAACCGGATGCACAACATAACAGCGTACAGCCTGCCCCACCCGCACCACCATCGGCATTTCAGTCATTCCTGAAGAAATTCAAGAAATCGGCGCAGGCAACTGTGCTGCACGTGGCGCGCGAGCTGGATCTTGCTGATGTATTAATGGCTAAGAAATTGGCGGAAGTCGATGGCATGATCAAATCGTTTCAGCAAACTTCGCAGGCGTTGCGCTATTCGATGATCCCGACGGTTGCCGCCGTGGATGGTCTGGCATTGGGTGGCGGGTGCGAATTTGTCATGCATTGTGATCGCGCTGTGGCGACACTGGAAAGCTATATCGGTTTGGTGGAAGTGGGCGTTGGATTGTTGCCGGCGGGCGGTGGGTGTAAGGAATTTGCCATGAGAGCCGCGCAAAATGCCAAAGATGGCGATCCATTTCCGCAATTAAAATATTATTTCCAGACGGTGGCGATGGCGGAGCTAGCGAAAAGCGCCGAGCAGGCAAAAGAACTGGGTTATTTGCGCTTTGCCGATACGGTGGTGATGCATCGCTTTGAATTGCTGCATGTCGCTAAGGCGCAGGCGTTGGCGTTAGCGGAAGCCGGGTATCGTCCGCCACTGCGTGCACGGGAAATTCCAGTCGCGGGTAATACCGGTATTGCCACGATCCAAAGCCAGCTGGTTAACATGCGCGAAGGCGGTTTTATTTCCGAGCATGATAATCTGATTGCCGGTAAGGTGGCGCATGTGATGTGCGGCGGCGATCTGACGCCGGGCAGTCTGGTCGATGAAGACTGGTTTCTGGAACTGGAACGCGCAGCTTTTATGGAACTGCTGGCAACCGAAAAGACCCAGGCGCGTATCGAACATACGCTGAAAACCGGTAAACCGCTGAGAAACTGATGTGTAGATAAAATAGCAAGTATTCCAAGATCGACGATCCACGGAGAAACCCATGACCAAGCAAACCCAAGAAGCTTATATCGTAGCAGCCGTCCGCACACCAGTTGGCAAAGCGCCGCGCGGCATGTTTAAAAATGTGCGCCCCGATGACATGTTGGTGCATGTGTTGCACGCTGTGATGAAACAATGCGAAGGACTGGATCCGGCAGCGATTGATGATGTCATCGTGGGTTGTGCCATGCCCGAAGCAGAACAGGGTATCAATGTCGCACGTGTGGCGTTGCTATTGGCCGGGTTGCCCAATAGTGTGGCCGGTATGACGGTTAACCGCTTTTGCGCATCCGGCTTGCAATCCGTTGCACTGGCAGCGGATCGTATTCGGTTGGGGGAGGCGGACGTGATGATTGCGGGCGGCACTGAGAGCATGAGCATGGTGCCGATGATGGGTAACAAGATTGCGATGAATCCGGCTATGTTTGAGCATGAGGAAAATGTGGCGATTGCTTATGGTATGGGCATGACCGCCGAAAAAGTAGCGGAACAATGGAAAGTATCGCGTGAAGATCAGGACGAGTTCGCTTTGACCAGCCATCAGCGCGCCTTAAAAGCGATCGAATCCGGTGAATTCACGCAGGAAATCGCACCCTACAAGGTTGATGAGAAACGCCCGGATCTGATCACGCACACCGTGCATGAAGAAATTGCCATCAAAGGCACCGATGAAGGGCCGCGCGCTGATACTAGTCTTGATGTGTTGGCCAAATTGAGACCGGTTTTTGCCGCCAAAGGCTCAGTGACTGCAGGCAATAGCTCGCAAATGTCCGACGGCGCGGGTGCGGTGGTATTGATGAGCGAGGCCGCGATGAAACGCTTTAATTTGTCTCCGCTCGGGCGTTTTGTCGGATTTGCCGTCGCGGGTGTGCCGCCCGAGATCATGGGGGTTGGCCCCATTCAAGCCATTCCCAAAGTGCTGAAGCAAACCGGTGTCAAACTGGATGATCTGGAATGGATCGAACTGAATGAAGCGTTTGCCGCGCAGAGCCTTGCCGTGATTCGTGACTTGGGACTGGATCGCAGTAAAGTGAATCCGCTGGGTGGCGCGATTGCACTGGGTCATCCGCTGGGCGCAACCGGTTCCATTCGAGTGGCGACCTTATTGCATGGATTGCGCCGCCATAAACAGAAATATGGCATGGTAACCATGTGCATTGGCAGCGGCATGGGCGCAGCGGGTGTGTTTGAAGCGCTTTAGCAGGCCGTTCAAAAACTATCTGTGGTGCAAAGCGGCAGAAGGCTAATTGGCGGGTACAGGAGCCAAGCCGGCAGGTGTGGAAAAAATGGAATTGACACGACTGAGGGCAGAACTTGCAAGAGTGAAGCAAGAGCGCGACATTCTAAAAAAGCGACGGCGTACTTTGCGTGGGAATCAGTGTGAAGTACGTTTGGATTGAGCGGCAAAAAAGCTGTTGGCCGGTTACCCGGCAAGCGCCTCAGGAATACCGCTCTGCTGGTTCACATCAAGGCCGTGTATGCAGCCAGCAGGCTGGCCGAGGATCTGGTGAGAACCTCGCGCTAATAGCGTGCGAGTTTGGAGGGAACGGGTTCGGCGGCTCATGAAGGTATATGACATCAAAGCGCGCGGAAAGCGTAAATTCGTCGTGACTACCGACAGCAAGCACGATCTGCCGATTGCACCGAATCTGTTGGATCGGAATTTCAACCTAATCGCGCCCAATCAGGTCTAAAAAATGTTCGTCTGTTGGAAGACAGAAAACAGGGGAGCCTCATCTGCAGTATTTTCTTGAATACTGCAAGTAACATCAGGAATTCTTACAGCTTAGTACCTAAGCTAATCCATTATGATCCCTTGATTATTTTTTACTGGAAGGTGAAAAAGAGATGCTTGCTTTTTTCACCGATTCCAGACATCTGAGACATTTCAGCATCGGGAACTGAGCCATTTTTTGTTATAACTTCTACAGTGACATGACGTAAACGTAGTTCAATCGGTAGATGGTTCGGTGAATCGGGCAATTTAGACTCGATCCTGGCGACATCTTCAGAGGAAAAACTATTAGGGCTTCGCACTACGGCACGAATAATCATTTTCCCATTTTCTAGAGCAAGTCGCGTTTCACTTACATATGCACCAGGATATGAATTCATTTCTCTTATTAATATATTACGAACTTTTGTTTCAAAGTTAACTTTGTCAACCAGTAGCTTAGTATTGGTACCAAGTGTTACAAACAATAGAATTAGTAGCATAATCGTGATGCCATTCAGCCAAATGACTTTATGGTTGATATAGAAGCGATCAACGACTTTGTGAAAACCGCACAACCATAGCACTATAGATGAGGAAAATTGAATGGCGATAATATTAGTACCTGTCAGCAAATAAGCTCCAAATGCATGTTCCCAGTCTCCGCGGGCGATGAAAATCGTTCCCGTACATAGTGGCGGAACCAAAGCGGTTGCTATTGCAACACCGACAACTGCATTTGGGATGCGCGGAGAGACTACTGCATATGCTCCGACAGCACCACCAGCGAGTGCGATCATTAAGTCTAAATAATTGGGATTGGTTCGTGCGAGCATTTCGTCGCTTATAGGCATGTCGTAATGAATTAGACCAATAATCAGAGCACATAACGCAACAATACCTACTCCTCCAGCCAGCGATAATGAGGATTTCTTAAACAGCGCGTAATCTCCATCAACCAATGATAGCGACAGGCCGGCGATGGGACCCAATAGCATAGCAACTAGCATGGCGCCAATCACGCCTGATACACTGCCTGCCAGTAATGCATAGCTGGCAATAATTCCTGCCAGAGCATTCATCATGATATAAGGCTGGTCAAATTGTGCATCGAGCACGATATCTCTGCGTATATCTAAAGTTGCATTTGCTGCGTTTTCATTTTCTGATGAGGCTGAATTGTTTGTTTGCATGGTCGAATTCTTATGACTAATAGGGTCTTGCAATGTAAACTAATTTATACAATAACTAAAGATTTTTATATCTGAACCATCCCGGATTTGGCCACCGCCGATGCCAGCCAAAATAAACATGATAATAGACTAAGAAGTGCCGACATACCGGTTACGAGGCATACAAAGCTCTGTCGTCGGTAGGTCTGTTACCAACGAAACGCCAGGCTTGTCATAAAAAAATCCACATTTTTTCCACCGGCCTGCGTCAATGCCTTTCCAGAGTTAAAATGGACTGCAGCGGCGCGGATCTCCCACTGCGGATGAGGGCGATAGCTGCCTTCCAGCTTGATCTGGTCACCAATATAGCGGCCGGTTCCAATGGTTTCAGGTATTGCTACCAAAGGCGCTGGTGGCGTGTAAACGGCATCGGTTTCGTGATGTTTCCATAGAAAATTCCAGCCCACAGTGACTTCGAATTCAGGAGCAGGTTTGATGGTCACGGTTGGCTGTAAATCCATGGTGTTTCCCGGTGCCAATAGTGCCGCCTCGCTAAAATAGGTGGGGTTGGGATAGAGTGCATTAAAGGTACCAAGCCGTCCGTCGATTGGATTTTTATCACCGCTGGCAATATCCGCTTTCAGGCCAAGTCGCGGAGACCATGGCAGCGTTGTAAAGGTGAAACCCGTATCAGAAGCAACCGTCCAGGCGCGGATGGTCTGATTGCCGACATGACCGACCTGGTATACTGCTTCCAGGTTCCAGTCCCAATTTTTTGCAGAGCCGAAAAGCCGCGCGCCGAAAGAATGCCTGCGCTCCTGTCCTCGCACTGTTGCAAACCTTGCATGATCTCTTTCGTAACCGAACCAATAGAGATCGACTTTGAGAGGAACGATGTTTTCCGGAGCGAGCGTAGTATATAAGCCGTACAGCAGCTGCGATTTATTATCTGTATCATCAAAAGCTCCCGGCTTATTGAGAACCGGCTGGAAGATAAAGCCATCAATGCGGTGAGATTTCTGCTTCCAACCGGTGCGTACGCCATCGAAAGCAAGGCGGATGTTAGGGCCGTCTCGCAACCCGATCAAGCGCGAGGTGCCGAAAGGAGATTCTTGCCTACCCGCACGGAGGAAAAAGTTATTGCCGTTCCACGCCAGAAAACCCTGCTGCAAGTCGGGATCGCTTTGATCGGTTCTCTCAGGACCTCCACGACGTCCGGCTTCATCATAGGCCCCGAATTGTACAAACATCTGAGTGTGCTTGCCGACACGTAAGTCGCCGTGTATTAAGCCTCGAAACAGCGTGTAGTTGTCACCTTTGTTGCCGTTCGTTTCGCTAATGCCGAAATCTAGCGGCCAATAACCCTGGGAACGCACACGTGCGTCGGCACCGAGTGTCAGCGTAGCCGTCTCTGAGATGCGCCAGCATTTAGGCGCTATTTTTTCACAATGTGCGCCCCAATCTTCTTCGAAGCGTAGCGGCCGATATTCTGATGCGGTCGCCGGTAACGACACGGCGAGCAAGACAACGGCAATCAGACTAGTTTTATATTTTTTTGCCGTCTGTTGGCGCATAAGGATTTACTGCATAAAGAGATTTATACGATCATACCGCCCAACATGAACAACCGAGCGCACCCCAGAAGCCGCGCTGGTCGCCAGTATCCACGGCATCCTGATACGCGCGCCCATGGGCGTGACCGTGTACGGAACAACTGACTCCGCAACCGCACGCGGTATGGGCCAATGCATTTAATGTCGTTGTGCTTGCCGCAGGTTTGAAATAGCCGCTGTAGTGATTCGCCGGAGACCAATCGGGCATGGCTGGCGGCAAGGGTGGGGAAAGCGCGCCAAATTCGTCGTCACCGTAAACAATGCGGCCGCCGACGATCGTTAGCACCGAAACAAGATTACGAATTTCGTTCTCTGACACACTGAGGTAATCGGCGGATAGTACGGCGAGGTCCGCGTATTGACCGACTTTAATTTGACCTTTGACGCCTTCTTCATTCGAAAACCAAGTATTCGCTTGCGTGTACAAACGTAGCGCAGTCTCCCGATCAACGAGATTGGCTGCTGGATACAGCGAGAGGCCGCCTAGAGTTTTACCGCTAGTGAGCCAATAAAGCGCATTCCAAGGATCATAGCTGGCCACACGGGTGGCGTCAGTACCCGCGCCGACATTGACACCCATTTGCAGCATACGCCGATAAGGCGGTGTGCGCTCCGCGGCTTTACGTCCGTAGCGTTGCACAAAATATTCGCCTTGATAGGCCATGCGATGTTGAATGGCAATGCCACCACCCAGTTTGGCAATGCGCTCGAGATTGGCGTCAGTCACGGTTTCGGCGTGATCAAAAAACCAATGAATGCCATCAAAAGGAATATCCCGGTTCACCTTTTCGAATACATCCAGCGCACGGGAAATGGTTTCGTTGTAGGTGGCGTGCAGACGGAATGGCCAATGATTACTGGCGAGGATGCGCACGACCGCTTCCAGATCATTTTCCATGTTCGGTGCCATATCCGGGCGTGGCATACGGAAATCCTCGAAATCCGCCGCAGAAAAAACCAGCATTTCTCCCGCGCCGTTATGCCGGTAGTAGCCATCGCCATCGCCAGGTTTCACCATCTTTGTCCATTTGGTAAAATCGGCAACCTCTTCCCCGGTTTTTTGCGTGAACAGATTATAGGCGATGCGCAAGGTCAGCTCGCCCGCTTGGTGCAGTTCTTCAATGACTTTGTAGTCATCGGGATAGTTCTGAAAACCGCCACCGGCGTCGATGGCACCGGTTATACCCAGGCGATTCATTTCTTGCATGAAATGGCGCGTCGAGTTGATCTGGTACTCATACGGTAACTTGGGACCTCTGGCAAGCGCTGCATACAGAATCATCGCATTGGGTTCCGCCAGCAGCAAGCCTGTCGGTTCGCCGTTAGCGTCTTTGACAATCAGACCACCCGGTGGATTAGGCGTGTCCCGATCGTAACCGCAGGCGCGCAGTGCTGCACGATTCAGCAGAGCGCGGTCGTAAAGATGCAGGATGAAAACCGGAGTATCCGGTGCAACGGCATTGATTTCGTCGAGTGTCGGCAAACGTTTCTCGGCAAACTGCATTTCGGTGAAACCACCGACGATGCGCACCCATTGCGGTGCAGGTGTGCGTGCTACCTGTTCTTTCAGACGGCGCATGGCATCAGTCAACGAAGGAATGCCGTCCCAGCGCAATTCCATGTTGTAATTAAGTCCGCCCCGGATAAAATGCAGGTGCGAATCGATAAGGCCCGGAATGACGCGACGGCGATTGAGATCGATCACCTGCGTATTGCTATCGGCTAGGCGCATGATGTCACTGTCATCCCCGACAGCGCTAAAACAGCCATTGGAGATAGCGACAGCTGTGGCTTGCGGGCGCTGGCGATCAAGTGTCGTGAATTGGCCGTTGCGGAGGATCAACTGAGTTGTTTTAGGGTTGTTCATTATTTTTCCTTTAAGCGACGTAATTAATTCGACTGTTTGTGGAAATGATTCACGCCAATACAGTCGGCAATACAAGAAAATGTCGATGGAACGCACCAGTTACCCGCCGCGTTCCATACTATCTTATTTTTTGGTGACAATGAAGTAACCGGTCATCAGATTCCGATAGTTAGGAATGTAACTGGAGAATAAGGTTCCCAGACCTTCGGCATCGTTGCGCCAGTCACGGTGCAGTTTGCAAGCCAACTTATCATCTGCATACTGGCGGATTGCATACGTAACCAAGCAGCACACGGGTCACTTCATTGAAAGTGCCGGAAGCATCGGTGACCACGAATACTTCATAACCTTCTTCAATAGCGGATAACGCTGGAAAGGCGACGCAGACTTCAGTGACTACACCGGCGATGATCAGTTGTTTGCGGCCGGTTTTTTTGATTGCCTTGACGAAATCTTCGTTGTCCCAAGCATTGATATTGCCCGGACGCGCCACATACGGTGTAGCAGGATGCATTTCCTTGATTTCCGGAACCAGCGGCCCATTCGGACCATCCTCAAAACTGGTGGTCAGGATGGTCGGCAACTTGAAATACTTGCCGCAGGCTGTCAACGCTAACACGTTATTCTTGAATTCATTCGGTGAAGAATCCTGCACCAGTGAGATCAGCTTCGCCTGATGGTTGACCAGTAGTAAAACAGCATCATCTTTAGAAAGGCGGTTGTATTTGAAAGTCTTGTTCATAGTAATGTCCTTTTTGTTGTTCTGGAAGTGCCTCAGAGGTTGTCATTGCACTATAATCCAACACTGTGTGAGTATTTTGCTGCTCAAGTGTCCGCAATAATAAAAGGGAATGATTCATGAATGCTATTTGGTTTAAAGAGTATGCGATTGATTATCTGGAAGGTTTGCGTAATGCCAATATGGGGGAACATATCGGTATTCAGTTTACTGAATTGGGAGCGGACTACCTAAAGGGACGTATGCCTGTCGACAAGCGCACAACGCAGCCATTCGGTATCCTGCATGGTGGTGCTAGCTGTGTTTTGTCGGAAACGCTAGGCAGTGTAGCGGGGTGGATGACAATTGATCCGGAAAAATATCGTGCAGTTGGATTGGAGTTGAATATAAACCACATTCGTGCAGTTACTAAAGGCTATGTCATTGGAGTTTGTACGCCGCTACATACCGGTCGTCGCACACAAGTCTGGCAAACGGATATTGTTGAAGAGGCTACTGGTAAGCGCGTGGCGATTTCGCGCTTGACGCTGGCGATCATCGAGCAAGGTACATTGAGCGCACAGAAGGAGCATGTAATCGTCAATAGAACGTCATAACACCATTGATTCAACAAAAAACCCTCATACTTTTGGCGTGAGGGTTTTTTGTTGAGTGAAAACTTTGGTAATGCTGTGCATTGGGCTTTAAGTTTCCTTGCTGTCTTTACTTTTGTTGATATCAATTTCTTTATTCACTGACTTCTCATCGGATGATGGCACTGCTTTGAGATCATCTGCTTCAGCGACGGTAGCTTCTACCGGCTCTGTGTCGCCATCGGATGGATTACTAGCAGCAGTGTCCTCGGGTTTACCTTTACTGTTCCACATGAAATAAGCAGCACCCAATGTAACTATCACCACCGGCAAAGTAATAAATACCAGTAAAGCATATTCAATCGTAACGCCTGTTCCCTGCGGTGGTGGGCTGCTGACGATTACATAGGCATGCGTAAAAGCAACGCCATAGACAGGTAGCAATGCTGCCATGTAACGATTGGTGATAAACGGGCTTATCGTTAACATATTCAGAATATTGGAACCGTAGTATCCAATGAAATAAATAAAAATATAAAAGAAAGTGGCGCCCATGGGTTTCCTTGTATTGATCTGGTTTATCGGTTATAAAAAATCAGATTTCACGAAAAGGCTGGAAAATCTAGGGAAACACCGATTATTGCCTATATGACTATGTAAACAAATGACTGTGTGATCGACATTTCGGAAACTTCCCTCTCTGTATGATAGGTTTTGTTTCTTGTGTTCCGTTTGTCTTATGTTTTTCTTACTTAGCAAATTAATTGGTGATTCCCTTGCGGCTTATGATACACAGATCGCCATAAAAAATGTACTGAGGTAAGCTGGAAAAAGAGGAATCCGACGTTTCTATAAGATACTGGAAATGGAGGAGTGAGATGAAATGGATACCAAGAGGGATTTACACGCAGGAATTTCGGGCGCAGGCAGTGAGTCTGCATGAAGTGGATGGTTTGACGATATCTGAAGCGGCAAGGCGATTGTCATTGCCGCCAGGAACGCTGAAGAGCTGGATACATGCAGCACGCCTGGGCAAATTGGATGATGTTGGCAAGAATCAGAAGCCGTTGACCGAGCTGGAAATCGAGATTCGAGCGGCACACCAGCGCACCCGAGAGACCTTTGTCCGGAGCGGAACTTGAAGGCTGGGTGTACTTGGCTGGACTTAAGGATTTGTTCAGCGGTGAACTGGTCGGTTATGCCATGAGTGAGAGAATGACGAAAAACTTGGTCATGCAGGCCTTATTCCGAGGTGTTTCTGCCAGGCATCCGGCCAAGGGACTGATTCTCCACTCGGATCGAGGCAGTCAATACTGCGCACAAGATTACCAGAAACTACTGAGACAGTTTGGCATGACAGCATCGATGAGCCGCAAAGGAGATTGTTGGGATAACGCTCCGATGGAAAGCTTCTGGGGAACACTCAAAAATGAACTGATTTACCATCGGCGCTACCGTACCCGAGCACAGGCAATACAGGAGATCACCGAGTACATCGAAATCTCCTACAACCGGCAACGAAAACAGGCTTGCCTCGGCTACCTGTCACCCGCTGCATTCATGCGGCAATATTATGAAAAGCTATTGCCGCTTAACCCGTTGGACTCCACTATTGCCAACTGACCTCATTTTCTAACCCCGGATCGCTTTTATGGACGAACAATCAAGCCTATTGGCTTTATTCATCAGCAGTTTCCTGGCAGCCACGTTGCTTCCGGGCGGATCTGAAGCGGTACTCGTCGGTGTTTTATTGGCCTACCCTGAACTCCACTGGCAGGCGCTTGCTCTGGCAACGGTAGGCAATACGCTGGGCGGCATGAGTTCGTATTTGATTGGTCGATTTCTTCCGGATGAAAAAACCGTGCTCAAGAAATTGGGGAGCAATACGCGCGGATTGGAATGGGTGCGTCAACATGGTACCCCTATCCTGCTGCTTTCTTGGGCACCATTAATCGGTGATGTATTGTGTGTTGCTGCCGGATGGCTACGTGCCAATTGGCTATGGGCGCTAGTATTTATCGCTGTCGGCAAGTTTGCGCGCTATTGGGTTATTGCAACAGCAGTCAATTAAACTGATTGTTACAGCATTTGCGATTCAGTTCATTCTCTAGCTCGAACAAACTGAATCGTGATTGGGTCATTTAATTGATATCAATTTTCAAACAACTTCTGCAACTCTCCAGTCTGATACATTTCGGTCACGATATCCGAGCCGCCAATAAATTCACCATTAACGTATAACTGGGGAATCGTGGGCCAATTTGAGTAATCCTTGATACCCTGTCTGATTTCCGGATCCGCCAGCACGTCGACAGAAAAAATATTATCAACACCACAAGCTTTAAGAATATTTACCGCATTCGCAGAAAAACCACATTGCGGCTGGTCTTGCGTACCTTTCATATAAAGGACTACCGGATGCCCGGTAATTTGTTGTTCGATTAAATCTTCAACATTCATAGTGTTAATTTCTCCAAAAGATCATTCCTCAAAAGTTTTATACAGAAACAGCGTCATGAATTTCTACACCAATCACACACCTGACCTACATTGACGTATTCAATTGACCACCACTCACCCGCATTATGCCAGCCAAATCCGGGTAAGAACAAATATTACTAAAATTCATATTGTCCAACAATTGCCTGCATGCAGCAGCCTGATCATAACCATGTTCCAGCAACAACCATCCACTCTTAATGAGATACCGAGGTGCTGCGTTGATGATATGCCGGATACACGCCAAACCGTTGTCTTCCGCTGCTAGAGCAATCCATGGTTCAAAACGCAGATCCCCTTGCGCAAGGTGAGGATCATTGTTTGCCACATAAGGCGGATTTGATAGAATCAGATCAAATTCCTCCCCTGAAAGTTCATCAAACCAGTTTCCTATTGTGAGATGAAGATTATCCACTTGCAGATTTTTGGCATTCCATCCGGAAACAGCGATAGCATCTGCTGACACATCAACCGCAATAACTCGTGACTGAGGACGATGCTTGGCAATGGTGATGGCAATCGCACCACTACCTGTTCCCAGATCCAGTATCTTACAGGGTTGATCAACAGGTATCCGTTCCAGTGCCAATTCGACCAGCAATTCAGTTTCCGGACGGGGAATCAGAACTGCTTCAGTGACTTTAAAAGTCAGATCGTAGAATTCACGTTCTCCAATCAGATAAGCAACCGGGACACCATCAATACGCCGCTTAATCAATCGCAGAAACGCTTTCGTTTGCTGCGAAGTCAGCGTTTGATCGGGGTAGGTCAACAAAAAAGCATGATCGACATCTAACACATGTTGCAACAACAGCCGTGCATCTATTCTGTCAATATTCCGGCACGCCTCTGCCAATACTTGTGTAATAGTACCTGACTGCATAATCGCTAGTATCCGGATAAACTACAGATATTACAGAGACCGCTAAACCAATCTCATATGCCTTGTATTTTATTAACATCAAGCTGCCATTTCTGCGGATCTTCAATGTTATCAATACCGTCCGTTTCTTTCGACAAATCTAAAATTTCAATCGGAATATGTGCATTGGCACGAGTAGAAAAGAAAATTTTGATGATCGGCGTGGTTAAACTCTTCTTTGATTGTTCAATTACCACACCGAGCCGCCCGGATTTAAGTTTTAACAAAGTACCATTGGGATAGATACCAATGGTTTTAACAAAAGCATGGAATACCACTTCGTCAAAATGACCGTCTTTCCATGACACCATTTTTCGAATTGATTCGGCAGGTCCCCAGGCTTTCTTATAACAGCGCTCTGAGCTAATTGCGTCATATACGTCACAAACTGCCCCCATACGCGCGAATAGAGTCAGTGCATCACCCGATAATTTCTCCGGATAGCCTCGCCCATCCACACGCTCATGATGATGCAAACAAACATCCAGAGCGACTTCATCCACTTGATAACATGACTTCTGTACTCCCAACCACGCTGCGGATGCTGTTTAACAATATTAAATTCCTCATCCGTCAGCTTGTCCGGTTTATTCAACATTTCATGGGGTATCGCCATTTTGCCGATATCATGCAGCAATCCGGCAACGCCAACCTGTTTCAATTGATCGCTATTCAAATTCAATTGTCTTCCCAGTGCGACCATGAGCATGCAAACTGCAACTGAATGCAGATAAGTATATTCATCAACATTTTTTAGTCGAATCAGACTGAGCAACGCATTGGTATTTCGCTCCAGCGATTGATTAATCTCATCAACCAGTGAAGTAACCTCTCCAATCTCAAGTGCTTTACCCATGCGAACATCGCTAAACATGGTGATAACCGCTTCTTTTGCCTTATTATGTATTTTTTTTGCGGAACTTAATTCCTCTTCCATAGAGACCGGCGCTGAAGTTTTTTTAACCGGTCGCGGCGTTTCAGTGATTGCCTTATCTGCAGCGGCATTTTGAGCACCTGAAGGCTCTGCTGCCTTTTCATTGACCGCAACATCCAGACCTTTGCTAATATCGATCCATATTTCATCCAGGTTGCAATTCAGCAGCTTGTCGAAATCTTTCTGACTATCCAGTTTGAACGATTTTCGCCAGAACGGATGTTCCAGCCAATTCCCACGGATCTCTTGGATATACATTCCTAGTCGAACATCATCAGCTTTTACTTTTTTTATCATGGGATCCAATATAGAAAATAACTTTATTAGTCGATTATCCGACGTTCCGGTTGATTCTGATGCATGCAATCACTGAGACCCTCCAGATTCATGCAGTGATTATCCCAGTTTACTCAGTTGTTCTTTCAGTTTATCCAGTTTCGCATTAAAGGCTGTTAACCGTTCCTCTTCCTGTGCCACGACATTTGTCGGTGCGCGCTCAACAAAGCTGGCGTTAGTCAGTTTTGATTTTGCTTTGGTTACTTCTATTTCAATCCGCGCAATTTCTTTCATCAAACGCTCGCGCTCGGCTTTGACATCAATTTCAACTTTCAGCATGAGTCGAAATTCGCCCACGATAGAGACTGGTGCGTCGACATTGGGTAATTCATCCTGCTTACAATCAATATTCGCTAATTTTGCCAATGCCAATAAGTAAGGTGAGAATTCCGTCAGAACCTGCTGATTGCCTGTTGCCAACAACGGTACCCTCACCGCCGGAGATAAGTTCATTTCACTACGCAACGTGCGGCAAGCATTGACCATGTCTTTCAGCAAAACAATGGACTGTATGGCGTTCTTATTTATTTTAGCCGCGTCGGTTTTTGGATAGGGTTGACACATAATGCTCTCACCTGTTTTCCCTGCCAGGGGAGCGACCTTCTGCCAAAGCTCCTCAGTAATGAACGGAATGACTGGATGCGCAAGCCGCAATATCGCTTCCAATACTCGCACCAGGGTGCGGCGTGTCGCCCGCTGCACCGAATCTTGGTCGCCATTTAATTGCACTTTAGCAAATTCAACATACCAATCGCAATACTCATCCCACACCAATTCGTAGATTTCACGCGCAACCAAATCAAAGCGGTAATTGCCAAATGCCTGCTCAACAGCATGTTCCGCTTGCTGCAGGCGGCTGATGATCCATTGATCGGGAGCGGAATAAAGCACTGGCAATGTATCATCCAGTCCGGTGTCTTTGCCTTCGCAATTCATCAACACATAGCGGGTTGCGTTCCAAAGTTTATTACAAAAATTCCGATAACCTTCGCACCGCTGCATATCAAATTTGATATCACGACCATGCGAAGCCAAGCTGGCGAAAGTAAAGCGCAGGGCATCGGTTCCGAAAGCCGGAATACCTTCGGAAAAATGCTTGCGGGTATTTTTCTCAATGGATTCGGCTTGCTTCGGATTCATCAACCCTGTCGTGCGCTTTGCCAGCAAATCGGATAAAGTGATGCCATCGATCAGATCCAGCGGATCGAGTACATTACCTTTGGATTTGCTCATTTTCTGGCCTTCGGCATCGCGAATCAGGCCGGTGATATACACTTCCTTAAAAGGAACTTTGCCGGTGAAATGCAGCGACATCATCACCATGCGTGCCACCCAGAAGAAAATAATGTCAAAACCGGTGATGAGCACCGACGTCGGCAGGAAGGTTTTCAATTCCGGCGTCTGATCCGGCCAACCCAATGTTGAGAATGGCCAGAGTGCGGATGAAAACCACGTATCCAACACATCGTCGTCTTGCGTCAGATTGTTTTTACCGGAAAGTTGCTGTGCTTCTTCCAGTGTATGCGCAACGGTGACATTGCCATCTTCGTCATACCATGCGGGAATACGGTGTCCCCACCACAGCTGGCGCGAAATACACCAGTCCTGAATATTTTCCAGCCATTGATTGTAAACATGCGTCCAGTTATCCGGCGTGAATTTAACCTCACCCTGTGCAACCACTTCCAGTCCACGTTTAGCCAAACCTTCCATAGCGACATACCATTGATCGGTCAGCATCGGTTCAATAATGGTATTAGTACGATCACCACGCGGCGCCATCAGTTTATGCGGCTTGATTTCAACCAGAAAGCCTTGCGCTTGCAGATCAATAACAATTTTTTTCCGGGCATCGAAGCGATCCATGCCTTGATATTCGGTTGGCGCCAGCTCATTGATTTTTCCATCTAGGGTAAAAATATTGATCGGCACCAATTGATGTTGCTGCCCGACCTGGTAATCATTAAAATCGTGCGCCGGCGTGATTTTCACACATCCCGTACCGAATTCCAGGTCGACATAGGTATCCGCAATAATCGGAATAGTGCGTTCGCTCAGCGGCAACCGCACATGACGCCCAATCAGATGTTGATAACGTGGATCGTCAGGATGCACGGCAACCGCCACATCTCCCAGCATGGTTTCGGGACGGGTAGTCGCAACAATTAAAGCCTCATCCTGGTCTGTCCAGGTGCCATCGATTTGTTCGACAGGATAACGGATATGCCACAAGGAGCCATTTTCTTCGGTCGATACCACTTCCAGATCAGACACTGCAGTTTGCAATACCGGATCCCAATTTACCAACCGTTTACCGCGATAAATGAGTCCTTCACGATACAGGTGCACAAACACTTCGGTCACCGCACGTGACAAGTCGGCATCCATGGTGAAACGCTCGCGTGTCCAATCACAGGAAGTGCCTAGGCGCCGCATTTGCCGGGTAATGGTGGAACCGGATTCTTCCTTCCATTGCCACACCCGTTGCAAAAACGCTTCCCGTCCCATTTCGCGGCGATCAAGATTTTGTTGGTCCAATTGGCGCTCGACCACGATTTGCGTAGCGATACCGGCGTGATCGGTACCCGGTTGCCATAATGTGCTATCCCCCAGCATGCGGTGATAACGCGTCAATGCATCCATTAAAGTATGCTGGAACGCATGACCCATGTGCAACGTACCGGTGACATTGGGTGGCGGCAGCATGATGCAGTAGGCCGATTGATCTGCTTGCGTTGTGGCTGCCGCCTTAAAATAACCTGCTGATTCCCAGATGGAATACCAGTTATCTTCAATACGTTTGGGGTCAAAGCTTTTTTCGAGTTCCATGGAATTTAAGGTTAGATTGAATAGTAAAGAAACGAGGCTGCCATTATAACGGATGGCATATCGGCACGTATGATAAGTGGCAGATTCTATTTTCAACCTACACCAATTTACCGTCGATATTTGTCAGAGGAAGTATATGAAGAAGGTAAGTTTTTTAATGCAATTATTTAACTTGATCAGCCAGACGAACCTCCAACGCATGCGCCAACGCTTTTCTATCCAACGCATCCATTTCTATATGAGCATCTTCCAGCGCGGCATCCAGTATCTGCCGGATCGGTGTGGAGCGTTTTGGCTGTGGCTGTATCACTGACGGATGGAGTATCACGATTTCAGTTAACGTGGGTATGCTATCTGCTTCTACTTCCTGCGATATTCCATTAGTCTGAGAAGTAGCCGTAGGAGTGGAAACTGGTGTAGACGTTGTAACCCCTATTATCTTGCCTTGATTCTGGTATTTGCCGAGTAAATTACGAAATTTTGCCAGTATTTCAGCATCATCGAAATCTGTTGAAGATTTATGTTCGTCCATGATAGAAAAAGTCAGTGCTTATCCTGATTCCGTCTAGTCATCAAGATGGTAATGCTGTATCTCATAACCGGCATCCTTATAAAAACGATAGCGTTCACGGGCAACCAGCTTATCCTCATGAGAGACACCCGCAATCTCGATTAATCGCTTAAACTGACCAAACGAAGGTGGATGTTGATCGTGCAGATTCAGCAGCACATCAAAACGATCATCGGGTAATATCCGGTCACTCAAAATGACCGGCGTTACCTGGATCAGTTGCTCATCAGCATGAATACTACAATGCGGCACAAAACTGGTGGGAGAAAAAGTCCATAGCAATGCATCCAGTTGTTCAATCAATGCCACATCAGGTGTGTAAACCATCACTCTCATTGTTTGCTGTACCGCCTTGGCACAAAGCCGACAAGCCGTTCTTAACTTATCATTTGATCCTGAATAAAAATAAATTTGAGTCATCGAATCATCAATGTGCTTAACTCGCTGCCACGTACTTGCGTCGCCAAACACTGCTATTTGCTGATTAATCCAAATACTCTACCCCTGCAGGCTTATGAATTAATCAGCACATCAAAGATAGACTAACTATTTGCTTTAGCTTGTGAAATCAAGAATTGTGTCAACAGCGGCACAGGCCTGCCGGTTGAGCCTTTCTCCTTACCGGATTTCCATGCGGTGCCTGCGATATCCAGATGCGCCCAGCGGTATTTCTTGGTAAAGCGCGATAAAAAGCAAGCAGCTGTGATGGTTCCAGCAGCCCGTCCGCCAATATTGGCGATATCCGCAAAATTGCTCTTCAACAAATCCTGATACTCGTCCCACAAAGGTAATTGCCAGGCACGATCACCCGTCTGCTCGCCAGCGGATAACAAGGCTTCAGCCAATTCTTTGTCATTGCTCATCAGCCCCGTCGTAAAATTCCCTAGCGCAATCACACACGCACCCGTCAAAGTGGCGATATCAATCACTACTTTCGGGTTATAACGCTCCGCATAAGTTAGCGCGTCACACAGAATCAGACGCCCTTCCGCGTCGGTATTCAGAATTTCGATCGTTTGACCGGACATACTGGTTACCACATCACCTGGTTTTGCCGCTTTGCCACTGGGCATGTTCTCGGTTGCCGGAATGATTCCTACCACATTGATCGGCAATTTCATTTCAGCAATTGCGTGCAATGTTCCCAACACGCTGGCAGCTCCACTCATATCAAATTTCATCTCATCCATATCAGCACCCGGTTTGAGCGAGATGCCACCGGTATCGAAAGTCACTCCTTTTCCTACCAGAACAACCGGATTGTCTTTTTTCCCTGAACCATGATACTCCAGCACAATCAACTTGGCCGGTTGCTCACTACCACTTGCTACAGCCAGCAGAGAACCCATCCTCAGCTTTTCCATATCTTTTTCTTCCAATACGGATGCTTTAAGCTTATGTGTTTTGGCAAGATCTTTAGCCTGTTTGGCCAGATATGTCGGTGTGCAGATATTCGGTGCAAGATTGCCCAGGTCTTTTGCCAGACTCATGCCATGCACAATCGCCAGCCCTTGTTGCATGGCTTCTTCACAGGCAGCCAATTCAGTACGATCATTGACGCAGAGTACTATCTTACGCAAACTACTTTGACCGTTATCCGGCTTGCTTTTAAGCTGATCAAATCGATAATGGCTGCTGGTTGCAGTAATGACAATCTGCGAGACTTTCCATTCATTGGCCCGTTCCTTGTCAGGGAAATCCGATAAAAATAGGGTTGCATCGGTAACCGCTGTTCTCTGCAAAGCATTCAAAACAGTATTGATCGCGGCCAGGAATGTTTTTTCCTTGAATTCCTGTTCCTTACCCAACCCGACCAATAAAATCCTTTTGAATTGCGTACCCGGTACATGATGCAATAATAACGAGGTATTGACCTTGCCATCCATATCACCCGACGCAAGGATATTTTTAATATACCCTTGCGTAACCTTATCCAGAATTTTGGCCGAATCCGTCAATTTTTTCGATTCAAAAATACCTGCTACTACGCAGGCTCCACGTTGTTTTTCCGGGGTTCCTACTTTTATTCCAAATTCCACATCAGACTCCTTTATTAAAAATTTTCCTTCTGACTATCTTATAACTACTTTGTTCCAAATAATCAAAACAATTTCAACCGAAGCCTAATCACGCAACATTAACTTGATTGAAAAACAAAGTGGACAACTCCCTACGAATTATTGTAAATAATTCGTAGGGAAATAAGTGAATATGTTATCTTTATATTATAATATAAGGATAATCATTAAATTATTCAATAATATATAAGTATTGCCTAATAATAAGGATAATAAAGTGCTTGATGATAAGCTGAAAACACGACTGAACTATTGCACGACACTACCCAGTCTGCCGGCAGTCGCTATCAAGATTATCGAACTGGCTAATGACCCCGATGCAGATATAGGAACCGTCTGTCAGTATATTTCATTGGATCCTGTGCTCTCGGTCAAATTACTTAAAACTGCCAATGCGCCGCTATATAAATCTCGCCGGGCTGCAACCAATATACGACAAGCTGTCAGTATTCTTGGTACACATTCCGTCATTGTCATCGCGCTATCTTTCTCATTAACTAATTCGTTAATGAAGAAATCTCCATCCGACGATGCATTTACTTTTGATAATAATACCTTCTGGCGTCGATCCATCGCTTCAGCACTGGCTTGTCGCGCACTTGGTGAAAAGCTTGTATTAAGCTTCCTGGATGACCTGTTTCTTGCCGGCCTGGTACAGGAAATTGGCATCCTCGCTTATTCAGCCATCATGCCGGAAGAATATAATAAAGTCTTTTCATCGACTTCTGATCACGACATTTTACTTAAAACAGAGCGTGAAGTGTTTGGAGCTGGACATGATGAATTAGGTTATGCACTTCTGCAAAAATGGCATATTCCGGATTATATCGCCCTGTCTTGTATCGCTAGCCATAGCCAACCAGAGCCTAAAGACTTTGGACCAACGCTACAATCCTGTGTCGCCGTCTCTCGCTATTTGGCTGATTATTTTCTGTATCCGCACGAAACCGGAAAAATGACAATCTTAACAGAAGTCGCTCAAAATTGGCTTGGGCTCGATGATGCTGCGCTTATCGACGTTATTAAAATCATGGAATCCGGATTAAAATCAGTTGAAGATCTATTCGAGATAAACATTCATCATGCATCTGAGGCAGCTGCAATCCTGGCTGAGGCTAAAGAATTATTGATGATACATAGCTTGGCCAGAGCAAAAGAGTTAGAAGAAAAATCGCAGCGCGATGGATTAACCGGTGCCTATAACCGAATATATTTCGATGAAACGCTACGGCGCGAGTTTCATCTATCCGCACAATATAATTTACCTCTAACCATCGCCATCATTGATCTTGATCATTTTAAACAGGTTAATGACACTCATGGACACTTAGCAGGGGACTCCCTACTTGTTGCTGTAGTCAACACAATTTTCGAACGGATTCGCCAAGATGATACGCTGAGTCGCTATGGTGGCGAAGAATTTGCTTTGATCCTACCAGGCACAACACTCGCTGCTTCAAGAAATTTAATTGCCCGATTAAAAGATGCAATAGCAGCGATTGCCTATAAACTGGATGGAGATAGCACAATTCATATCACTGCTTCTATTGGTGTTGCTTCAAATGATGAGAACACAACACATTTTCCTGATCCGCTGGATATGATTAAAGCAGCTGATTCCGCCCTTTATGCCGCTAAACACGCTGGCCGTAATCAAATTATCGAATGGAACTCTTTATAGATCTTCTATAATTTGACCATCACCTATTACACACTATCAACAACCTTATGAATCTAGTTATCCAGGGATTGGAAGTTAATAACAGCGACTTACGAGCAATCGCAAAACTCTCCCACGCGGATGGGATTGAACGAATTACCGGCCAAGCCTTTCGATTGACAAATGCCACTTATGCAGAAGATATTGCGGCGTATTGCGCTGAAGTAGCGCTGGACTTTGCTTTTGTAGATTCCCATCTCAAGCTCTCCGATTTTGGGTTGATTGCGATGGATATGGACTCAACACTACTGGCGATTGAATCCATTGACGAAATTGCTGATATGCACAATATAAAACCACAAGTTGCAGCAATCACACAGCAAACCATGAAGGGTGAAATCGGCTTTGAAGAAAGCCTCATCCGTCGCACTGCACTTTTGCGAGGCCTGCATCAAGATGCGCTGCAAAGCGTTTATGATGAACGTGTCAAACTCAGCCCGGGTGCTGAAAGAATGTTACAGCAAGCCAAAATATCCGGCCTAAAAACAATGGTTATTTCAGGAGGTTTCACATTTTTTACAGATCGTATCAAAGCAAAACTGGGACTCGATTATGCCGTTGCCAATGTATTAGAAATTGAAAATAATCTATTGACCGGAAAAGTGGTCGGAGAAATTATTGGTAGAGAAGGGAAAGCACAAGTATTAAAACAGGTGCGTGACGAACTGGGCCTGCGATCTGAACAGATTATTGCTATTGGCGATGGCGCCAATGATCTGAGCATGATGGCTGAAGCTGGGATCAGTATTGCTTATCACGCCAAATCTATCGTAAAAGATTATGCAACCTATTCAATTAGCCATGTGGGTTTGGATGGCATTATCAACTTATTTAAATAATCGACCCTGAAAAATATCACGACTCAAAAGTTACAGCAATCTACCACGACCTCTATTTTGTTTTTCTCATTTGTTCTTGCTTAACAATATAGCGTTGTATCATCGCTTCAGTTTTTGCTGGCAAATCTATAAATTCACATCCGATACGTTGATAGGTATCGCCACTTTGCAGTTTCATTACATATGTATTTTTTACTTTGATAGTTGTATTAACAACCCCGATCTCAGGAAGTGTAATTTGGCAATTGGCATAAATAGAGCCTGGCTCAAGGCTGATAACAGTATGTTGATCGACTGCACCGATACCACCACAACTGATATCAAGTAATGTAATTTCAGTTTTCGCAGATTTATCCTCTATGAAGATTGGAATAATGCATTTAAGTGGTTTAGTGATTGGCGTAGAAATGCGAAAATTATCCCTTCTTTGGATGCGTAGTAGGGACGTTGGAATGTTGACCGAGAAAGCGGTACTACCCCTGAACTCTATCTTTTTGATTTGTGTACAGATAAATTCTATTTTGACTTTATTCTGCGTAGTAACAAATATTAATTCTCTAGCCTGCAATGCTTGTTGGCTAATTTTCTCATTAGCGCCATAGTCGATTATCATTTCTTTTTTATCAGCATCTATGGTCAGTATAGATGTTAGGATAAAGTTATTACCATAACCCAGATATAGCGTGATTAATGAGTTTGCTTGCTTAATCGCGCGAAGTATAAAAAGAATATCAATTTCCGAATAAACACGAAAGCTCTCATCTTTTTCTTTATCAGAAAATTGAGTAGGCTCAAATACTTCAGATGCTTCCACTCTTTGATCAGATCCTTGCATTATCAATCACTCTCCAAAATTTTTGGCATAATCTCTGTGTCAATTTTGACTAAGGGTTTCGTTTTACCTTGTTCCAGACGATACAACCATGCTAATAGTTCAGCAACTGCAACATAAAGTTGCGATGGAATACGATCATCGAGATTCACTTGCATCAATAATGCAACCAACTCACTTGATTCATGAACATAGATCCCTGATGCTCTAGCACGCTTAATGATCTCTTGCGCGATAAGACCGCGACCTTTAGCAACAACTTTTGGCGCAATCTGACCTTCTCGATAAGCGAGTGCGACAGCTGTGAGATAAGATTCATTCTTTATCATCGTGTTGAATCTCTACTGATTGAATATTTAATCCGGCTGATTGCATGTCAACTGTGAGCGGCAACTTGTGATTTTTCAAGAGATGAGCGGTTTCTATCTGCGAAGCATTGAATTTGATATTAATACCCTGAGCATTGAGTGCAATCATGGCCGTAATACTTCCAAGCTGTGGCATGGATAGACGTATCTTAGTGCACCATTGTGCAGTGTAATCAGGCTCATTTTCCTTGCCATCAGGCTGCTCAAAAATATCCCAGTCCATAGATTGACCTTGCCAGACTTCTCCACGCCAGAATAAATGTCCAGTATCAAGCGCATTTAACTGTTGCTGTACTAGAGGGATACTCTGCGGATGTATAGGCATGTCAGAAGTAGCTGCTTTAGTAGTAGGCAAATCAGTTGTCCCTAGCATTAGTTTTCCTTGAGGTTCTTGCTGTAAGTTTTCAAGTGTATTTTCTCCATTAATCCATTGTGCCTGATGCGATTCATAGAATAATCCACTTTGAACAATTGCTTTTTGTAATAAACTGGGTAATTCAGTGCTATTTATCGATAATCCAGTCAGGATAGGAGTAGCGTTAGTAAGCGATTGTGTAGTTGTTGCACCTAATGATGCCTGCTTTAAAGTATCCTGCATTAAAGCGCCTAGAAAACGACCGGTGGCACTGATTGATGTATCATTTTCTCTGCCATCCGATCGTGTTTCGTTGAGGATAAGAAACTTTAGTTTTGGTTCCTGAGATATGAAGACTAGTTCAAGTTTGTTGCCCGGTTGAAAATTCTCTGGCAAGCGCATTTGCAGGAGCTTATCTGCAATTAGAATCCTGGAATTGCCATTAACTAAACGTGCTTCAATTAACGCCTGGTATCTTTGGCCTTGTTCAAATTCAGTAGAAGAGTTTTGTGAATCAAGAACTGCTGTTACTGGTGTAACAGACTTTATTTGAGTTAGCGGTGTAATTAAATCAGTTTTGACTATGGTTGGGATCACGACAGTTCATCTTTATTTTGCTTATACTTATCCAAAATAACATACCTTAATCTCTTATTTGATGCTTATAATCTATACATTCTCAATTGATTGATATGCGTGTTGAAGATTGCGCGTACGTCCATTGGTGCTAAGTATGTCTTGCAATCTTGCTACCCAAGGCTCAGTAAGCGCTCTGACTTGAGCATTCTCATCCAGTATCTGGTGAATAATTTTTACTTTCTTTTGTAGTAATTCTCTATCTAATATAGGTTCCGGATTCTTCTTTATAAGAATTTCGGTTAATTGTCTACATTCTTTCTCTAATGATACTAATTCATCCCATTCATTATTCTGGGCAGCAGCCAGCATTTTTCCTGTAGTTGCTAAAATGGCTTCATAGGCCATAATCGCTTGTGTATTATCCATACTCTTAAACACCTTTATCTCTCTCTATATATTTTATTAAAACCATCGTAACGATGGCTTAATTCTAAATGTATCGACTCGTACGCATTAAGCTTTGTGTAGTGGACAGCTTTAGTTGTCTATACCCACGCTTGCACTAACCTGTCTACTTTTCGTAAGTGGTAATTAGTTTTTCTTATCGTAAGATTTTGATTTAAATTGATGCTGCTTTTATTGTAGATTGAGTTTCAGCGAATTCTCCAATTTTCTTCCAAGCACCATATAGCTCAAACAAAAGTTTGTTAACTTCATTAACTATCTCAAGATTATTCTGAATATTAGCTACCAGTAATCGATGTGTCATATAATCGTAAAGCGCTTGGAGTTTAATTGCTAAATCACCACCTGCATTCATATCCAAGCTAGCTTTTAGGCCGTGATCAATAATCATGATAGCTTTTGAAATCATCTGTCCTTTTTCGGCAATCTCATTATTCTGAATATGTATTCTGGCTTTTGCTAAAGCTTCCTGTGCACCCTCAAACAACATCAAAATAAGCTTGTGTGGATCAGCGGACTCAACACCCGTTTCAACACCAATACGTTGGTAGGCGGATATTGCATTATTCATGGCAGCATACATTTTTGTACCCCTTTTATATTATGGAGAGCCTATTTCCAAGACTCATTTTTATTAACCTGCACCAGGTAACCTGGATAATTGCTGCTGCAAAAAGTTGCTCGTTTGGGTCATGCCAGCAAGCATTGTATCTAGCGCAGTAAATTGTGAACGAATACGTCTTTCTATATCTACAAGACGACGATTCAGAGTCTCCCGTTGAGCATCGATATCTTTGATAGACGAGTTAATGCCATCAATGCGACTATCAACCAAATGATCCTTCAACATCCCACCCACTAACTTATCCAACTTTGCCGCAAAACCATGTGCAAAATCTATGTCTCCTCTGGTACCTGTACCACCTCCAGTTATTTCGAGAACGAGTCCACTGCTATCAGCAGTACCGGTTAGGGTTTGACCGGAACCTGTTGCACTGATGCCATTAATCGTACCAGCTACATCTACTCCGCCAGTTTCAATAGGCGCGCCAAATAAATCCGACTTGCCATTCCCACCCGTAATCGATACAGTTGATGCGGAACCATATTGATTGGAGGTGATAGTTAATTTCCCAGCAGATTCACTTAGTGTTACTTTGATGCCGGCAGATGAAATTTCTGGTACGCCATTGATTCTTGATTGAATCTCTGCCGACAATGAGGCTACCGTATAAGTACCTGCCGCGATTTTTACGCTAGCACTTATACCATCAATGGTGAGATCTAGTGTGTCATTGATTCCCGCATTAATGGTCAATGCGGCCGCAGTGCTACCTGTTGCGGTACCTTGAGTTGCAATTTGACTGATATTCAGTGAATACTTGCCATTAGCTGTATCGGATTCAGCGCTGACAAATGACACGAGACTATCACTGGTTTTTCCAATGGAAGCAAACAGTGTTGAAATATCTTTCGTTGGATCACTCAGTACTTTGGTTAGCTTAGCCGAATCATATTTAAGTGTGCCATCTGCTTGAAAAGAAATACCCACTTCCGATAATAGACTTAAGCCACCACCTGCTGTAGTCAGTGGATCAGAAATTGCATTACGTATCTGTGTCTGGATTGATCGCACCGTTGAATCCCCCGTTAAAATAGATGCTTGCTTTGTAGCTGCATCATATTTTGAAAGGTCGACGATAGTTTTATTCAGATCATTGAAGGTTTTAACAAATGACGACACTGCACTTTGAATACTCGCTGTGTCTCGAGACAAATTTAGGGTTGTTGCTGTACCGATATTTGCTTTTAATAAATCTAATGTGACACCTTCAATAGCGTCTGTAATTCTATTGGATGCCTTACTAATTGAGATGCCATCAATCACTAATGTGGCATTACTAGCAGCTACGGTTTCAGTAAGATTGGTCGTGCCACCCGTTGATGCATCATAAATAAGCTGAGATAACCCTGCATTATCGGTATTGTTTGTATCAGCATCAGTTGTGGTTATTTTTAAGGCATTACTTAACCCAGTATCTTCTGAAGCAATCACCAAACGATTGCCAGTACCATCATTCACAATACTGGCAGTCACTCCCACATTGGCCAAATTAATCGTGTCACGGATACCAGCTAGTGATGAATTGCTGGGAGAGATGGTGATTGATTGTGCAGCTTTATCAGAATTGAGTGTAAATGTACCGCCACTATAAGTGCCAAATTGTATGGTCATAGTCCCACTACCAACTGTGGAACTGGTAGTGGGAAAGTTAGCAGATTTTAATTTCTGGGATTGAGCGAGCGTTTGAATTTCTACGGAATAACTTCCTGTTACTGCAGCCGATGTAGCACTGGTATTGGCCAATGTGGTATCGGCAAGACTGGCTGTAATAGCGTTATATTTTGCCGGATTAGTTAATGCGTGAAGATTACTCTGGAATGAAGATATTGCGCCTTTCAGACTACCGAAAGCAGTAAGTTTGGTTTGTTGTTTAGCTTCTTTGTTATCGAGAACTGCCAGTGGTTGACGTTCCACCGTCATTAGCTGACTGACAATACCGTTGATATCTAGACCTGATCCAATTCCTGGAGATGAAAGCATTTTTAAGCCCTTGTTCGCTATATTAGAATGTCAATTATGCTTTGTCGTTAAATAGCAACCCTTGTACCTTATCCAAGGTACGGGCTATTTCAATAGCTTCTTCTGTGGGGAACTGTCGGATTACCTCATCAGTACGAGCATCCATTACTTTAATAATTGTCTTACCGGTATCTTCATCAATTGAAAAACGTAAATTATGTGCCAAATTATCCACAACTCCCTGAATTTTCTGAACAGCTTGCCTGATCTGCTCTTCTGATTCAGGTTTGTCACTTACTGTAGATTGTGCGATTGAAATAGGTAGTGAAATATCAGGTGTAAATATCTTTTGATTGGCTGATATGGCTGTCGGAAGTAGTGGGGTTACACCTGTTCCATTTAATTGATTGATATTCATGATATGACTCCCTAAAGTTGAAATGAACGCGAGAATATTTTTATAATCCCGCGTATCATCAGCTTTATTTAATACTTTGTATCATTTGATACGGATTGATTAACGCAACAGTGAAAGAACATTATTGGGTAGCGAATTTGCTTGCGCAAGAATTGCTACGCCTGCTTGTTGCAGAATCTGCCCACGTGTCATATTAGCCGTTTCAGCTGCAAAGTCTGCATCTTGAATTCGGCTACGAGAAGCTGAAAGATTCTCAGAGGCACTTTGCAGATTCGCAATGGTTGAACTGAAACGATTCTGAATCGCACCCAGATCACCACGTGAACTGTTAATTTGACTTAAAGCAGCATCTAACACATCCATGGCTGACTGTGCACCGGCTGCTGAAGAAATATCCACAAGAGCAACTGACTGGAATGAGCTGGTATCGGTCGCTGCAGTAAAGACATCAGTCCCTGCATTAGTTGCGATAATCTGCCCCTCTGAACTGGTGAGTTTAACGGTACCAACCGCTACCGCATCTGTTGCAACTGTACCATCATCCAAAGTAGCTGTACCAAAATCTATCGTGTCAGTTGCTGCACCGCCACTATGAACAAAGGTATCAAGTTTAATATCACGACCATCCGTGGTACTGAGGGTAAGTTGTGATTTGTCTCCAGCAGTTGTAAATGAAGCCGTAACTCCTGTATTATTTTGTACACCATTGATTGCTGCGGCTAGTGCACTTAGATCGTTTGTATCTGTAATATCGACTGAAATTGCCTGAGCAGAACCCGTGCCTCCGGCTAAATTGAAACTGATGGTTCCAGCAGTACTTAAAGATCCCAGTGTTGTGCTATTGGTTGCAGTAGCCGTAATACCAATACCTGAAGCGGTATCATTGATAGCCGTTGCAATTGCATCAGCGCCTGCATCGGCAGCATATGCGATACTGCCAACGGTTCCTTTATTAGTAGTCAACGCGAGATCAGTTTCTGCACCAATACCATTTGCCGTGGCACCCGAGACAACTGTACCTACGACGGTACCTCCTGTAGTAAGCGTATTGCTACCTAAAGCAGTTGAACGCGCATCTCCAATGGATGTAATATCAATGGTCTGATTGGCATTAGCGCCGACTTGGAAACTCTGATTCTGAAAAGAACCATCCAGTAAATTTAAACCATTGAATTGAGTTTGACCGGCAACTCGAGTTATTTCGGCGGATAATTGCGAAACTTCTTTTTGTAGTGAAGCACGATCACTGGCGCTATTAGATGCATTTGCAGATTGTACAGCCAGCTCACGAATACGCTGCAAGTTGTTACTGATTTCTCCCAGCGCACCTTCGGCGGTTTGTGACAACGAGATACCGTCATTTGCGTTACGCACAGCTTGGTTTAAGCCACGAATTTGTGAAGTCATCCTTTCCGAAATCGCCAGACCCGCAGCATCGTCTTTAGCGCTGTTAATACGTAAACCAGATGATAAACGTGTCAGAGAAGTATTTAATGATGTTTGAGATGTGTTTAAATTACGTTGTGCATTTAATGAAGCTACATTAGAGTTAATAATTTGTGGCATTTGGGTTCTCCTTTTTAATAACTATGTGTTTGGCATGATTGCCAGTTCCGTTGGTTTTCCCTGCAATCCAAGAAGGTTTTTAACCGCCGTTGATTGCAGTTATCGGATACCGTTTTGGAAAGTTTAGAATTTTATATTTTATGATTTTTATCTAATTGATTAATTTGCATCATCTATTCGCGATATAAATTATTTCTTTCTCATAAAATTATCTTGTAAAATGAGACAAATATTCAGTTAGTTAATAAAATAATAAGGTAGTTCTGGTAGTTTATCGGCGTCAACCTGCAAAGGGCTGAGATGGGCAATGAAGAAAAATTAGAAATATTAATGGTTGAATATTCTCAAGAAGATACGGACCGAGTATTACATATACTTTCTCAAGGTGGATTTCAGTCAGATTGCTTGCGTGTTACAACCATCGTTGATTTGCATGACGCACTTTTGACCCGAAATTGGGATGTGGTTTTGTCTGATTATGATTTACCACAACTTAATGTACAGGATGTTTTGCAGGCTATAAAAGACCAAGGTCTGGATATACCTTTGATTATTGTATCCAGTCATGTGGGTGAAGAAGCAGCGGAGCATATCATGGCACTAGGTGCTTATGATTTTGTGTTGAAAAAAAATCTCGCCAGGCTAGTACCTGCGATACGGCGTAGCTTACATGAAGTGGAAAATTACCAGCGTTTTATTACCACACAAAGCGCACTGCAAAAAAGTGAAACACTTTTCCAAGCAATAACATCCAATCTCCCCGGTGTCGTTTTCCAATTTTTGTTGACAGCTAACCATCAGGCCACTTTCTCTTATGTTAGCGATGCCAGTGAAACATTGTTGGGACTTCTTCCCCAGAAGCTAATGGATAACCCTAAATTATTTCCAGAGCTGATCTTACCGGATGATAGAGAATCTTATCATCAACTACTGATTACATCAGCAGAGCAACTTTCAACTTGGAACTGGGAAGGTTGTATTCAAGTAAAAGGTGATAGTGATATCAAATGGATCAGTCTACGTGCAACACCTAGGAAGATATCAGATAGTACAACCGCATGGGATGGTATTATGATCAATATTACTCGAAATAAATTGGCTGAACGTGAGATTACACGCTCACGTGAGCAATTGGCGGAATTATCTTCTTATTTACAAAAAATCAAAGAACAAGAGCGTGCTCGAATTGCGCGAGAAATTCATGATGATATCGGAGGAACATTAACTGCAATCAAATGTGAACTGTTTCTCTGTATGGATACAACCCTAAGAAAATCTGAGTTTTATCAACAAAAAGCAAAATCTATTGAATGTTTAGTGGATCGTGTAATTGATAGTACGCGTCGAATTTCCTTGGATTTGCGACCAGGTATTCTTGATTGCGGCATTGTCGCAGCTGTTCAGTGGCAAGCAAAAGAGTTCAGTGATCGAACCAGTATTGCTTGTAGAGTATCCTGTGGAAATGATGAAATATCTTTGGATGCAGATTTAGCGATAGCGATTTTCCGTGTTTTCCAGGAAACGCTCACGAATATTTCAAAGCATGCACATGCTTCTCGTGTTCAAGTTAAACTTGTGGAGCTGGATAAGCTAATTCTTCTGGAAGTGATCGATAATGGACGTGGTATTACCAATATTGATATGGAAAAACAAGACTCTTTTGGAATTCGAGGCATGCGTGAACGTTGCCAACAATTAAAAGGAAATTTTCATATTTCTGGCAATCCGGAAAAAGGTACTAAAGTAACCATCCTGATTCCTACCGGTAACTGGGAACAGCAAACTGGTCATATAATTGGTTTGGAAAATAAACTAAAAAAAACCACTTGAGTATATGATAGGAAAAGATGGTCCTATGGTTTTAAATAGCTGGAGATGCGCATGATAAGTGTAATGATTGCTGATGATCATGCAATTGTTCGCCAAGGTCTGAAGCAAATACTCAGCGATACCGATGATATTAAAGTTACGGGTGAAGCAGAGACAGGATTCCAAGCAATCAAAATTGCGCGACAGCAACACTTCGATGTTATGTTGCTGGATATTTCTCTACCGGATAGGAATGGTATTGAGATTCTGAAGCAAATAAAGAAGGATAAACCAATCCTTGCAGTTCTGATGCTTAGTATGCACAATGAGCACGAGTTTGCAATTCGTGCATTAAAAGCAGGAGCAGCTGGCTATCTGAATAAACAAAGTGCACCGGCACAACTGGTTGTAGCTATTCGTCAGGTAGCAGCAGGTGATAAATATGTTAGTCCGGCTGTTGCTCAAGAACTGGCCAATACTATTAATACGGATGCAGATAAACCGCTTTATACCACTTTATCTGATCGAGAATATCAAACACTGTGTCTTATTGCTGCAGGTAAAACCTTGTCAGAAATATCGGCTGAAATGTTCTTAAGTCCTAAAACAGTCAGTGTTTATCGTGCACGTTTGCTGGAAAAACTGAAGCTAACAAACAATTCAGAGTTGATTCGCTATGCTATTAAAAATAAGTTAGTTGATTAAGTTTTGTGTCGGGTTTGTTTTAATTAAACAAGCTTCTCTTTTTATGAGAAATAATTATGTATCTCAATTATATCTATGAGCCAAGATAGGAATCTTACTCCGCTGATGATTGCTCGCGAAACACTGCAGCAGCTTTCGTCACTAAAAATCCCCCCCAATCCTGACAACTATCACAGGGTTTACAATCAGATTGCAGGTAAATCAGAAAGTACTATTTCTGAGAGCACTGCAAAAATTTTGAAAGAATTGATATCGGAATTTCCACGACATACACCAGATTTACTGAAATATGCTAATGCCTTAGAACAAGCCTTAGAAACTAAGAATTGGTACAAATATAAAGCCACGTTCACTAAGTTTATTGAAACTGAATTTGCTTTAAAAAATAAGCCTACTGCACTTGGCAACGGAACTTCTGGTTCTAAGGTTATTATTTCTTGGGGAAATACGATAGAAGTCTTACTAAAACAATTGGATAGTAATCATGGTACTTTAACCATTGCTAAAAAAAGAGTAGCTCTCAATCGTGTGCTGACAAAATTCTATCAAGATCCGGAACAGCTATATATCAAACTGGAAGCTTTGATTGATTCATGGATAAAATCCCTACCCTCTCAAAAACAAACTGATGGCCTAGAAGAAATCTCGTCACCAACTCAACAAAATAATCTATCTTTTCAAAACAGGCATTCGAATCATATTGATTCCGAGAAACAGCACGAGACTACTCATTGTATCGATCAATTACTGGAATTACAGGTACAAATGCTAGAGAGTATTGCCGATTCTCAGATCGATGATATTGTTCTGACTGAAGAAGCGAGAGCGTTGGCACTGCAACTACAGACAATTCAAGATGAGCAGGAGATGGATCAATGTGTTTCTAGGTTTAAACAATTCTGTCTCAGATTTGAATTATTGGGTGAAAATGGTATCAAGTTACAACAAGGCTTATTAAAGCTACTGAATTTGTTAATAAATAGCACTGGGTACTTATTATCAGAAGATCCGTGGGTTATGAGTAAGATTATTATGCTGCAGGAAGCAATATCTAAGCCATTGGATCTGCGAAATATAGCGCAAGCTGAGCATTATCTGGAAGAAATCATCCAGAATCAGGAAATAATAAAGCAAAGCTTGAATCAAGCTAAGTCGCTCATGAAGCAGATGGTAAGTTCCTTAATTAGTAATATTGAGGAGCTATCTGATTCAACAGGCGAGTACCACGACAAACTCGGATACTATTCCGAGAAAATTAACCAAACTGATGATATCAAGACACTCAATGAATTTCTTGTAGAAATTATGCGAGAAACCAAGCAGATGCAAGAAAGCGCATCAAATTACCGCAATGATTTTTTAACTGCTCGTGCAGAAGTCAGCCTGGCGCAGAATAAAATCAATCAACTTGAAACTGAATTATCGAAAATGTGTGAGAAAGTACACGAAGACCATCTAACGGGTATACTGAATCGACGTGGTTTGGATAGTGCTTTTGAACGCGAAACCTCTCGTGCAGCACGTCAGCAGGCTCCTTTATGTTATGCGCTACTGGATATTGATAATTTCAAACAATTGAATGACACGCATGGTCATAAAGTAGGCGATGATGTATTGGTATATTTAGTCGAAGCAGTCAAGGATACGACACGTCCTGAAGATGTTGTGTCACGTTATGGCGGTGAAGAATTTGTGATTTTACTGCCCAACACAAAGCTTGAAGAAGCTGTTGATATTTTATCCAGAATACGGCGCAATTTAACTAAGAAGTTTTTTTTGCATGAAAATAAACGCTTGTTAATTACCTTTAGTGCCGGCATTGCACAACACAAACCAGGAGAACTACAAGAAAACACCTTTAAGCGCGCCGATGAAGCGTTATATCGTGCAAAGAAAGGCGGAAAAAATCAAATCCTCATCTCTGAGTAATTAATATAACCTCATATTAATTATGAGATATAACATATTTACTGATAAATAACACCGATTTCCCTTCTTATTCATTCAATCTATTCCTGATCTGCTCTGCTAACTTTGTCCACGTGGCAGTCTATACCGGAATGGGTTCTCCTTCGCAATCCAACGAATTATCCCCGAACCGGCATAGCCTGACATCCTATGATGTCAAATGAGGAGGATAGCAATGCAAAAAGCTATTAAACAAAAACAGAGAGGAATGTTGAGACTGGTTAAATCATCACCAGATGCTATTAAAAATGAGCAGAAACCTATGGTTGATTCTGAAGATTATTATAAGCAAGTAAAGTGTTATGCCGAACAGATCCGCAAAACAAATAGTGCGGATGAGATCATTAGAATTCTTGATATTGTATTGTCTGATACCAAAGACTTGAGATTTAGTGACGAAGTATTTGCTGCAAAGGAACAGATAAAACTTGCAGAGCAAAAAATTGAATCATTAAAAAGCGAACTTGAACAACTGAGAGGGCTCATACAAACTGACCAAATGACCGGTGCGTTCAATCGTCGTGGATTAGATGACATTTTTAAACGTGAGGCAGCTCGTGCTGATCGAAATGCTCAGTCATTAGGGGTAGTTTTGATTGATCTGGATAATTTCAAGCAGATAAATGATAACTTAGGTCATCCGTATGGAGATAGTGTATTGATGAGTTTAGTCACTGTTGCCAAGGAAACCTTGCGTCCCTCGGATATTGTGGCACGTTTTGGTGGAGAAGAATTTGTGATTTTATTGCCTGATGTTGAAATGGAAGATGCATTAACTATTATCCAACGATTACAGAATAATTTGGCAAAAAGTAGCTCACTTCAAATAGACAATCTGTCAATGTCGTTAACATTTAGTGCAGGTATTGCATTACGCTCATTTGGTGAACATCAGAACTCAGTCATAAGCCGTGCTGATAAAGCCCTTTATCAGGCAAAACGTACCGGAAAGAATCGAGCAATCCCGGCATTAATTTAATTAGACATTTATGATTTTATGCACATATTCTGCATAAATTATCAATATGGGCAATACGTAGGCATTCTAAGTCGATTGAACTAGAGCAGATTAAGTTTTGGTTTATTTAGAGAATAGAGCCTTTGATCAAGGTCTTCATTGACTGCAATGATACTTAAGAAATATCCACTGAAGCCGATGAGCTAAAACATTTTGTGTGAAATGATGGATTAATGCGGAGGAATTAAATGGGCGGTTTTTTTCTTGGTCGACAACCAATTCTAGATCGTAATCATAATCTAGTAGCATTTGAATTACTCTTTAGACAAGAAAAAACTGAGGAAACAGCAAATATTACAAACGACTTATCTGCATCAGCAAATGTTATCGTTAATGCCTATGGTCAGTTTGGTATCCAGAATGTGCTGGGACAGCAACGCGGTTTTATCAATGCGGATCCTGACTTGATTATGAGCGACATTATTAGTTTATTACCTTGTAAGCATGTCGTTCTGGAATTAAGAGAATCCGCATCAATTACACCAGAATTCATGCAGCGATGTAATGAATTAAAACAAAAAGGATATCAATTCGCTCTTGATAATATCATCGCGATGAACAGTAGGGTTGAACAACTATTACCTATTGTCAGCGTAGTAAAGGTAGATATCCTCGCACTTGAAAAAGCTCAGCTTGCAGGACTTGTAACTGAGCTAAATCGTTGGCCAGTATTACTTTTGGCACTGAAAGTGGAAAATCGTGAGCAAGAGACACATTGTATGCAATTGGGCTTTCAGATGTTTCAAGGCTATTATTTTGCAAAACCTGAAGTTATGTCCGTGAAACGTGCTGACCCTGGAAAATTATCACTATTAAAGCTATTAACATTAGTCATGGGAGATAGTGATATTGATGAAATTGAAAGGGAATTTAAATATCAACCTGGATTAAGCTATAACTTGATGCGTATGGTGAACTCGGTCGCCAATGGCTTATCCCAGAAAATTAACTCCATCAAGCACGCAATTATGATATTAGGGCGTAAGCAACTGCAAAGATGGATACAGCTTTTGCTTTATACCGCAAATCGGTCAGGCGATAGTATGTCAAATGCTTTAATGCAAACAGCGGCAGCACGTGGCAAATTGATGGAATTAATTGCAACAACCGAACGACCACATGACAAAAATTACCATGAAAGAGCATTCATGGTTGGCATTTTATCATTGCTTGATGTGTTATTAGGTATTGAAATGCAACAAATAGTAAACAAACTGGGGATCTCCGATGATATGAGTCAAGCATTGATGACTCGGGATGGACGTTTGGGTCAAGAACTAAAATTAATTGAAGCCAATGAGAAAGGCGAAATCACGACAATTCAGTCTATATTGAACGAGCTGGGTTTTCTAAGTTTAAGTGAATTGGCGGATATAGAAATACAGGCACTCGGATGGGCCAACCGAATCGGAGAAGTTACAAATTGATTATATCTCGCATGAAGCAGAATAGATAACTTAGCAGTTCTACTGACGAACCATCATAAAGTCAATCTACATTGTTTCAACAGAAAACCAATGATCAGTGTACTGCAAATTATAGAAGTCTAGCCGTAGCATTAATGACTTATTCAGTTGAGTAATGAGGAGAAAAATATGGCTGAGATGCAATCAGGTAGAGAGAAAATTGATAATCAGTACACCGATGAGTTAGTACCAATAGATTTAAATGCCCCTTTATGTAGTGCCGAGGCTAATGAGTATTTCATGAATATCAAGGAAGAACTCAATCAAATTGATCGATTGGTTAGTGATGCAGTCAATAATCTGGTTATTAACTTCAAATATATCAGTACATTAACTAAGTCTCATCATGATATGGTATTGGTTATTGAGAAAATGGCCGCTCCTGAAGGAGGTAAGCCTATTCTCGAATTGTTGGAAAAACAAATGGTCATCGCTGACAAAATTGAACAAGAGTTAGAAATGGCAATTACCTCATTACAGTTTGGAGACTTGGTCACACAGTTACTTGCACATACAGCGCGACAAGTTGAAGTACTCAATATGGAACTGCAGCGTATTGATCGGTTAAGCAACTGGAAGGACCGGAATACAACCCTGCAGGGGATACATGAGGATATTTCAAAAGCAGTTAATATGGCAGATTCTAAAAGTAAAAGGAAACCTGTTGTACAGCAAGGGATGCAGATGGGGGATATTGAACTTTTTTAATAAAAGTTAGTTTGGAATATGCATATTTTATCAAACAAATTAACAATACTAAGTAAGAGGAGTGAGGTAAATGGCTAAGACAATACTTGCAGTGGATGATTCTGCGTCAATTCGACAAATGGTTGCCTTTACGCTTAAGGGTGCAGGCTATGAGGTCATTGAAGCAGTTGATGGCCAAGATGCATTAGATAAGGCGAATGCTCACAAGGTTAATCTGGTATTGACAGATATTAATATGCCACGGATGGATGGATTGAAGCTACTTGAGTTGCTACGCAAATTGTCTCACTACAAAGCGATACCTATTTTGATGCTGACTACTGAATCAGGCGATGAAATAAAAGCAAAAGGTAGAGCAGCTGGTGCAACAGGTTGGCTGGTTAAACCATTTGATCCAAAGCGTTTGTTGGAAGTGATCAGTAAAGTGATTGGTTAATATTGCCTAGACTAATTCTAGAGATTAAGTAATTTTTACACTTCTATTTCTTAATTTGCTCATTTCTTAAAGTGCTAGGCTAACAATTCAATTTGAAATAAGGCTACTTATGAGTACCGATCTCGAACAATTTTATGAAATATTTTTTGAGGAGTCTTCTGAATTACTCGCGGATATGGAGACATGTTTGCTGAGGCTTGATGTAAATTCACCGGATTTGGAAGACTTAAACGCTATATTCCGTGCTGCGCATTCTATCAAGGGTGGAGCAGGCACATTTGGTTTTACAGATATGACGGAGACAACGCATATGTTGGAAACACTGCTGGATAAATTGCGCAAAGGGGAACTCGAAGTACGTAGCGAGATGGTTGATGCTTTTTTGAAAGCTGGTGATGTCATTAAAGAACAACTGGCAGGGCATCGTGGCGAGGGTAAAGCAGATCCTGCTGCTGCCGCTGCTATTTGTGAAGAGCTGAAGAAATTGAGTGATGAAACGCAAATGCTAGGCAAAGAGACCTCATCCAATGCTCCTATTGAAATTGAAACAATGCCAGCAGAGATTGATGTTGCTGTAGAGCAAGCTCAGTCAACAAATGATCCATTAAAACTTACATATCGTATTGAGTTCTCCAATACTGGTATGAGTAATACAGTAATAGAAAATTTATTCGCTAATTTGAAACTACTCGGTATTTTAGAAAACCACATACCAACAAATGGAAAAGAATTACATCAACTGAAACTCACCACGAGTAACAGCGAAGAAGATATTTGGGAAACATTGGCATTTGTAGTAGATCCAGCAAAGCTAAAAATTGAAGTAGATTTATCCGATAATGCTGAAACGAATACAAAAGAGATTAAAGAAAACGAATCTGTAATAAGTAAGGCACCGCTTGCACCAGGTTATGGTTTTTTCCCTGGAGCACCAGCCGCCCCCAAAGATACCGATGACTCAGAACCCAATTTGAATGTATCGCAGCAACACGTTGCGGATAATAGTAAAAATGAAATACAAGCTACAATAGCATCTAGTAAGTCCTCCAGTAAAACCAACACAACAACTCCTGCTAGTGAAGCTTCATCAATACGCGTCAGTATTGAAAAAGTAGATCAAATGATTAATTTAGTCGGTGAGTTAGTAATTACACAAGCGATGCTTACCCAAACAGCCTCTCAATTTGATCCGGTAGTTTTTGAGAAACTTCACAGCAGCATGAATCAGTTGGAAAGAAATACCCGGGATTTACAAGAATCTGTTATGTCGATTCGTATGATGCCGATTAGTTTTGTATTTAGCCGATATCCACGCGTTGTACGTGATTTGGCATCAAAACTGAATAAACGTGTCGAACTAAAAACCGTTGGCGAAAACACGGAATTAGACAAGGGATTGATTGAAAAGATTGCTGATCCACTGACCCATTTGGTCAGAAATAGCTTGGATCACGGCATAGAAATACCCGAGAAACGTATTGCAGCAGGTAAATCAGCCCAAGGTACGATCACATTACGCGCATTTCATCAGGGGGGCAGTATTGTCATCGAAGTCAGTGATGATGGTGCGGGTTTAAACCGGGGAAGAATTCTTGCCAAAGCTAGAGAACGTGGTTTACCAGTGCATGATGGAATGACTGACCAGGAAGTCTGGTTACTGATATTCGAAGCAGGTTTTTCTACAGCGGAAACGGTTACTGATGTATCAGGACGCGGCGTTGGCATGGATGTAGTTAAACGTAATATCCAAGGTATGGGCGGACGTATTGATATCGAATCAGTATTTGGGGTAGGAACACGCATATCTATTCGTTTGCCATTAACACTGGCCATTCTTGATGGGTTATCAGTAGCTGTTGGCGATCAAATGTTTATCGTACCTCTCAACTATATTACCGAATCGTTACAACCGAATGTCGCCGATATTAAAACTGTCAGTAGCCATGGTCGGGTTGTACAGGTGCGTGGTGAGTATTTGTCTGTCATTGCATTACACGAGATCTTTAACCTACGTCCAAATGTAACTGCAGTACATGAAGGAATCCTTGTAATTCTCGAAGCTGAAGGTCATAAAGCTGCGTTATTCGTAGATGACTTAGTTGGACAACATCAAGTAGTTATTAAGAGTCTTGAAAGCAATTATCGAAGAGTACAGGGCGTTTCAGGCGCGACAATTATGGGTGATGGCAAGGTAGCACTTATTCTTGATACTGCAGCACTAGTAATGGCATCGCAACAAGAAGCTGTGTAACTAATAAGTTTCTTTTTCCATGTCATATCTCTTTCAGAGAGTGGAAAACACATATCACGGCACCGTATCAGACAGTATAAATGGCAGTTTGATTCTAATGCACAAAAACCGATTCTCTAAAAATTTCCTTTATATCAATATTAGTCTTTATTGAAGTTCACTGATTTTAAGCCGTTGTTCTATTTATGTATGTTTCATGGATTTGATAATAAAGTGAAGAACACTACGTAAATACATGCGGAAAATGATCATGGATAAAAATACAGAATTACTATCAATTTGAATGGATATATTATGGAAATGATTCCAGGTATCGAAGAAACTTCTGATAACAGAGCACGTGAATATGCTTTTACTCAGGCTGATTTTGAACGTATTAAAAAACTGATATACAAACATGCAGGTATTTCGCTTTCTTCAAGTAAGCAAAATATGGTGTACAGCCGACTTGCTCGACGTGTACGCGCTACTGGTTTAAATAGCTTTCATGAGTATTTAAATTTCTTGGAAAACGGGAATTCTGCCGAATGGGAAGCGTTCACCAATGCCTTGACGACCAATCTTACCGCTTTTTTTCGAGAACAACACCATTTTCCCATTCTTGAGAAACATATAGAGCAACGCAAGAATCAAAAGAAGATCCAACTCTGGTGCAGCGCATCTTCTACCGGAGAAGAACCCTATTCAATGGCCATGGCGATGGTACAAGCGTTTAAAACGCTTACGCCACCCGTGCATATCTTAGCAACTGACTTGGATACTAATGTTCTAGCAAAAGCACAATTGGGTATTTATTCATTGGATAAATTGGAGAAAGTACCCAAGGAAAAACTTCGGCAATTCTTCCTAAAGGGCAGAGGACATCATGCCGGATCGGCAAGAGTGCGCCCAGAATTGCGCAATATGATTACATTCCGACAACTGAATTTATTGGATGAAAATTGGCCAGTCCGTGGTCCATTTGATGCAATATTCTGCCGTAATGTAATGATATATTTTGATAAACCAACTCAATACAAAATTCTAAAGAAATTTTCACCACTATTGGCTCCAGACGGATTACTGTTTGCAGGTCACTCTGAGAGTTTTCAGCACGCAGTCGATTTATTCAAATTGCGTGAGAAAACTGTCTACGAGCTAGCTAATAAGTAGAGGTAACAGCATGACCGAAATCATTGATGAGCAAGTTGCAACTAATTCTTATTTTGATAAGAGTTTTAATAGCCAAGCTATTAAATTGTTACCGGGTGAATATTATGTCACCGATAAAGATATGTTATTAGTGACAGTACTTGGATCATGTGTTGCCGCTTGTATCCGTGATTGCTACAGTGGAATTGGTGGTATGAATCATTTCATGCTGCCGGATGGCGGTGGAGACATAGGCAGTCCACTGAATGCATCAGCTCGTTATGGCACTTATGCAATGGAAATACTGATTAATCAACTACTAAAGCTAGGAGCTCGTCGATGTAACCTCGAAGCTAAAGTATTTGGTGGTGGCAATGTTTTGGATGGATTGACAGTTGCAAATGTCGGTCAGCGAAATGCTGATTTCGTTCTGAAATTTTTACAAACAGAAAAAATACGTGTCGTTGCACAAGACCTCGTTGATATCTTCCCACGGAAAGTTTATTTTTTTCCAAAAAACAACAAAGTAATGGTGAAAAAATTACGCAATTTGCATAACACTACAATCTCCCAGCGGGAGAAAGATTATAAACAGCGTTTACATAAAGTTGATACTGGTGGAGAAGTAGAGTTATTTTCTTAAAATGAATTTATCTTCTTGGATTAAATTGGGTCTTTATCATGAAAAAAATTACAGTCTTGGTTGTTGATGATTCAGCTTTAATTCGTAAATTGTTAACTGAGATTATTAATAGTCAACCTGATATGGAAGTCATTGGCACTGCAGCTGATCCTCTGGTAGCAAGAGAGATGATCCGAGAGATGAATCCTGATGTACTGACATTAGATGTTGAAATGCCCAAAATGGATGGGCTCGATTTTCTGGAAAAATTAATGCGTTTGAGGCCAATGCCAGTAGTCATGGTCTCCACTTTAACTGAGAAAGGTTCTGATGTAACGTTCCGTGCTCTTGAATTGGGTGCGGTTGATTTTGTGGCTAAACCAAAAATTGATATTGCATCAGGATTGAAAGAATATGGTAGTGAAATTGCCAATAAAATTCGTACTGCAAAATCGGCAAGACTCAAACGACATGCACCTTCAGTTACCAAGAGCGCTACGGCAGATGCAATCTTACCAGCGCTCGCTAATCGTGTTGCTTCAACAGAGAAATTGATTATTGTTGGCGCCTCTACAGGTGGCACGGAAGCCATTAAAGAATTTCTAATACGTATGCCACCTGATTCACCAGGCATTCTTGTTACTCAGCATATGCCTGAAGGATTTACTAAGTCTTTTGCTAATCGTTTGAATGGTCTTTGTAGAATATCTGTGGTTGAAGCAAAAGGTGGCGAAAGAGTATTACCAGGTCATGCATTTATTGCACCAGGGCATTCACATTTATTACTCAAACGAAGTGGCGCAAACTACATGACTGAATTAAATCAAGGAGAATTGGTCAGTCGACATCGACCTTCGGTTGATGTACTATTTCGTTCAGCTGCAAACTGTGCAGGCAAAAATGCTATTGGCGTAATTCTAACAGGCATGGGGAAAGACGGTGCTACAGGTATGTTGGAAATGCATAAAGCAGGTGCCTATAATTTTGCTCAAGATGAAGCAAGCTGTGTTGTTTTTGGAATGCCTAAAGAAGCAATTGCAGCGGGTGGTGTAAATGAAGTTGTATCGTTGAAAGATATGGCCAGATGCGTCCTGTCAAAACTATCGAGTATAGGGGCGCACGGTAACCGTGTTTAACTTATATTAATTTTCACTTCTTCATTTCTTGATTTGAGTAAAGTAAAAATACATTATCAATGAAAAGAGATATTTCTCGACTAATTATATTAATTAGCATCAGTTTTTTGGTGAGCTGTGGTTCTCTTCAAGAAAGAAATTCAGCCAAGTTCAAACCCAATCCTGATGCGCATAATCTGACAGACTCCAACCACATTAAAAAAGTACTCTATTCCCAATTTAATGACTGGCAAGGGGTGCGTTATCAACGCGGTGGGCTCAGTCAATATGGAATTGATTGTTCAGGGTTTGTACATTTAACATTTAAATCAAAGCTTGGATTGCACCTGCCTAGAACGACCTGGATGCAAGCAAGAGTAGGAAAAGAAGTTACAAAAGGTGATCTAAGAGCTGGTGATCTAGTGTTCTTCAAAACTGGCGCAACTTCAAATCATGTAGGAATCTACGTGGAAAAAAATAAGTTTTTACACGCTTCTCAGAAAAAAGGCGTCACAATATCCCGATTAGATAATGTTTATTGGAAATCCAGTTATTGGAAATCAATTCGAATATAAGAGTAATAAACTGTGGTAATTAGTTATCATAAAATTACTGGATCGGATCGTACAGTTACCGAATTGACTGGATGACCTTGCCCCAGTATTGTACATCTTAACGTGCTTATTATACGATCTTTTTAAACTGTGCCACAAGCCAGTTATGCTCGAACCTCATTGGACTGATGTAACCCAATGTTGAATGCAATCTTCTATGATTGTAGTAGTGTAACATCAGTCAAGAAATGCGTTTTTACAGGGCAAGGCCAGAACATCCCGTACATGAACCACCATCAATCACGTTCTGAATAGACAGTTGGTGTCAAATAGGAGCGCGTAATTCTGAGTAATCGCTTGTACTAGCGATTTCCAATCAATCAGCTGATCAAATCGATTAAGAAAATTTCATTTACCCGTTTGGCGGTTGATATCAAAATCTGAGAAGTTCACAATAAAATATCAATGCATTGATATTAAACATAAATTATATCATACATCAGCTTCCCCATGCGCTATGTCATATAAGGATTCCTATTAGTATAGAAACATTCCTAGCATTAAACAGGATTATTCCGACAAAATATATTTACCAATATTCCGTAAGGATTTGTTTCATTCCAACAAAATCACGCATAGATTGAAATCAAGAGCAAACAAATACATTAGTAATCTAAAGGGATATTAATAGAACTGAATATAGGCATTGAAATCATTTCGACGATCAGTCTCAAAAGTGCAGTAACACGATCATTTAATGCTCTTATCAGTTTCCACTAAAAAGATGATAGCTCATAGGTTATCAGTTGTTTTGGTTTTTATATAACAAGCAAGAGGAGCATCAATCATGTTGCAGGAGCAAACAACGAATATAGCGACTGAGTCAACTGTCCGAATGGCCAATGAGTTTCTGACCTTTCGATTAGGAAGAGAAGAATATGGTATTGAGATACTCAAAGTACAAGAGATTCGTGGTTATGACTCCATCACTCAAATTGCCAATGCCCCGGAATTCATCAAAGGAGTTGTGAATCTGCGTGGGATTATCGTACCGATTATTGATATGAGGATCAAATTCAGGCTGGGAGATGCGACTTATGATCAGTTTACCGTAGTGATTATTTTAAATGTATCCGGGCGGGTCATGGGAGTCGTGGTGGATGGTGTATCAGATGTGATCAGTTTGGAAGCAGAGCAGATGCGGCCCACGCCGGGATTTGGCTCGGTGATCGATACCGAATATATCATGGGATTGGGAACGGTGGATGAGCGGATGCTGATACTGATCGATATCGAGAAATTGATGGGCAGTAGTGATATGGGTTTGATCGATCAGCATATTAATTAATGAGAGCGATTGATTTTGAATAAGAAAATTTAAAGGAGATTCTAATGTTTAATAATTTATCAATAAAATCGCGACTGGCATTTGTAATTAGCATGCTATCGCTATTACTGATTGGTGTGGGCAGTTTAGGTTTATATGGTATTAATAAATCTAACGAATCACTTAGAGGAGTATATCAAGATCGCGCTGTGCCATTAGGAGATTTAGCGCTAATCGTCGATAGAATGCAGCGGATACGCCTTAATACGGCAATGGCCTCTTATGGCAGAGATATTGAGTTTGCAAAACAGCGTAAAGAATTGACCAACCAACGAGATGCGGAAATTACTGCAACTTGGCAGAAATATCTCGCGACCAATTTGACTCCCGAAGAAAAAACACTAATAGAAAGTTTTAATCAGCAATGGAAAGAATTTGTAGAATCACGCGAACGTGCGATGAATAGCGTTTTTGCTCGAGATTACGATGCTGCGATTGCAGATTACAATGGAGATGTATCAAGAAAATATGATGCAGCTCATACAACCATGTTCCAGTTACTTGAATTGCAACGCAATGAAGGTGCAAAAGAATATGTGGCAGCTCAAAACAGTTATGAAAGTATTTTTATGACTAGTGTAACTGTGATAGCGCTAGGTGTACTGATGGCAGGTATTATCGGATTTTTGTTAATTCGAGCGATTATTACACCACTCAATGAGGCTGTCATGGTGGCTAATGCGGTGGCATCCGGTGATCTGACCAGTCGCATCGAAGTAAACTCAACCAATGAAACCGGACGTTTGTTGCAGGCATTGAAAACGATGAATGACAATCTGGTGGATTTAGTGGGTAAAGTACGTATGGGCACAGACCAAATTGCAACGGCATCCAGTGAAATTGCCTCGGGTAATTTAGATCTGAGTCAGCGCACGGAAGAACAAGCTTCCAGCCTGGAAGAAACCGCATCATCCATGGAAGAACTCACTTCTACCGTCAAGCAAAATGCGGACAATGCCCGTCAAGCCAATCAACTGGCAGCCGGTGCATCCGAAGTTGCGGTAAAAGGTGGTGCAGTGGTTGGACAAGTCGTGCAGACCATGAGCTCCATCAACGAAAGTTCCAAGAAAATTGTCGATATCATCAGCGTCATCGACGGCATCGCATTTCAGACCAATATTCT
>WBZX01000040.1_pt1 | contig 112683 bp, 115 predicted proteins | sample 5204211 | NCBI WGS metagenome assembly WBZX01 (sample SAMN12344362, study PRJNA552823) | activated sludge metagenome | biome: Activated sludge suspended growth; feature: Nitrification reactor; material: Wastewater; isolation source: activated sludge from nitrification reactor of wastewater... | reverse complement strand
ACGAGAAAACACACCTTTAACCCGCGATTTCACTCTGTTTAAACCTCGATTTCTTCACTCACAAGACTTTCGGCCAACGACATCGGCTACCTCATCGAGTTTTTCAACAGAATAGGCGGATAGCAGCAGGTGGGCAGCGAAGGCAATGATGGTGAGCCATGCGGCCAGCAGGATGAGCAGGGTAGGGCGTAGCGGGTGCCGAACCATTTGTTGAATTCCTTATTTTCGCTAAATGTCTCACCTGCTTTGGGGGCTTGTAAATATGTAGAAAGTCATACCGCCGCTTGCGCTTGGCATGGGCCCGGCGTCGGTGCGCTCAGGCCGGCGGGGGCATGATTGTTGCCAATCGCGGTTATCATGTGGCCTGCGGTCTGCGTACCGCATTGATCGGGTGGCGCTTCGGCGCCTTGTAAGCTGCCGTGATATCCGCACGGTGGTGGTTGCTGAACAAATCGGAGTAACACCATGAGCCTTTCATTCCTGCGCCGCCTGGCGCTCAAGGGCGCGGTCGCCTGCGCCACCGTCGCTTCGTTTTCTGCTGTATCGCTGGCCGTTGCCGACGAAGCCATCCTCCGTGTGTCGGCCATCCCCGACGAAGCACCGACCGAACTGCAGCGCAAATTTGCGCCACTGGGCAAATACCTTGAAGCGCAGACCGGCATGAAGGTCGTGTTCACGCCGGTTTCCGATTACGCCGCCGTCGTTGAGTCACTGGCCACCAAAAAGATCGACCTCGCCTGGCTGGGCGGTTTTACCTTCGTCCAGGCCAGCATCCGCACCAACGGGACGGCCATCCCGATCGTCCAGCGTGCCGAAGATGCGCGATTTACCTCCAAATTCATTACCGCCGATCCCACCATCAAATCGGTGGCGGACCTCAAGGGCAAGACCTTCGCCTTCGGCGCACCGTCGTCGACGTCGGGCAGCCTGATGCCACGTTTCTTCCTGCAGCAGGCCGGCCTCAATCCGGAAAAGGATTTCAAGAACGTCGCCTACTCGGGGGCGCATGACGCCACGGTCGCGTTTGTTGCGGCCGGCAAGGCTGAAGCCGGTGTGCTGAATGCGTCGGTCTGGGAAAAAATGGTCGAAGCCAAGAAGGTCGACACCGACAAGGTCCGTGTCTTTTCCACCACGCCGCCGTACTTCGACTACAACTGGACCGTGCGCGGCGATCTTGATCCGGTCATCGTCAAGAAGCTGACCGAGGCGTTCCTCAAGCTCGATCCGAGCAATCCGGAACAGAAGGAAATCCTCAACCTGCAACGCGCCAGCAAGTTCGTGCCGACCAAAAAAGAGAACTACGACGGTATCGAAAAGGCAGCCCATTCGGCCGGCTTGTTGAAGTGAGCTTTGTACTGAATGGCGTGGGGCTCATCCACGCCAACGGATTTGCCGCCCTCAAAGGGATTTCGCTGGCGGCGGCCCAAGGTGAGCGCATCGCACTGATCGGCCCTTCTGGTGCCGGCAAGACATCGCTGTTGTCGGTGCTCGGCACCGCATTGCGGCCCACTGCTGGCGCCGCCGAGATTTTGGATTTTGGCCAAAATTTCCCGTCGACCGCAGCAATGGCCGCCTTGCGCGCCCGCATCGGGTGCGTGCATCAATCGCCGCCGTTACCCGGCCGTCAGCGGGTGGTGACGGCCGTGCTGGCCGGGCGGCTTGGCCGGTGGCCACGCTGGAAGTCGCTGCTGTCGCTGATCTACCCGCTCGACATAAGCGGCGCGCGTGCGGCGCTCTACCGGGTCGATCTGGCCGACAAGTTGTTTGCCCGCTGCGACCAGCTTTCCGGCGGTCAGTTGCAGCGCGTCGGCATAGCCCGCGTGCTCTACCAGCAGCCGGACATGATCCTGGCGGACGAGCCGGTATCTGCCCTCGACCCCACGCTGGCGCTGGCCACCATCCGCCTGCTCATCGCCGAAGCCGAAGCGTCGGGCGCCACGTTGGTGGCCAGCCTGCATGCCGTCGACCTTGCCATCGGCAATTTCTCGCGCATCGTTGGCGTCAAGGCCGGGCGAATCGCCTTCGACCTCCCAGCCAGCGACGTTACCGTGCCCTTGCTGCACGATCTGTATGCCAGCGAAGGCGAAGAATTGCCGGTGCAGGCGCACGAGCCGCACTTCCTGCCAGCAGGCGCCGCCTACGATGCGGCCACTCGCGCTGCATGCTGTTAGAAAGTGGATGGCATACTTGAAAGATTAGGTGCAGCGGGGAAGTCGCTTTGACACAAAAAACGTGCTGGATATGTGGTGCTCCCGCCTCAAGCAAAGAGCATCGGCTAAAAAAAGCAGATATTCAGAGGGCTTATGGACGTGGCCCTTATCGCGGAGATGAGAGTCCCGTACATTTTTTCTCCGGAAAGCAGACTGTTATTCAGGGGCCTGATTCAAAGACGCTGAAATACGATGCATTTTTGTGCCACCAATGTAATACGGCAACAACTCAGCCCTTCGACAAAGCATATGACCAGCTGATTTGTTGGATTTTCGCGCACGAGGATAAAGTTCTCCAATGCCGGCTTATTGATTTTGAAGAGGTTTATGGCGCCAACTTCGCTAGCCAGCAGACTGATCTCTATAAGTACTTTGCAAAAAGCTTTGGGTGTCGATTGATTGACGCGGGATGTGAGGTACCGAAAGACGTTGTAGAACTGTTTCCAGTTTCAAACTTTAGGACTGCACTCCGCATTACTTTTTCTGTAAATGAAGATGTTCTCCGCTTGATGCCGAAAAACTGGCGTGACGGATTTATTGGAAAAGGTCAGTTGTTGTATTACGCATCTCCGGATGCACCCGAAGTGCATACCGGTTACGCATGGGATGAGCATGTTTCATGGTTTACCATCCATTGTTGGTATGACGTACACCCATGGCCAAAATTGGGTGCTACATGGGTGGCTGATAGTCAATGTGTGTACCTTGGGAGCAATTTTCCACTTACGGATGATCAAAGATCTGAATATTCCAAATTAATGCCGGGTTCGCAAATGAACAGTCCAGAGAATGAATAGTTCTCGCCGCGACCCCGCCGCTCGTTCCCGCCTGATCGGTGCGCTGACCACGCTGGTCATCCTCTGGCCCCTGTTTCAGGCCGCTGAATTCAAGCCGGGCGTACTCTTCGATCCGGCCAACCTGAAGGTCATCGGCAATTTCCTGGCCGGCTTTCTGCCGCCGGAAACCGGTAGCGAGTTTCTCGGCTATCTGGGCAAGGCCACGCTGGAAACGCTGGCCATTGCTACCGCCGGCATGGCGCTGGCCTTTCTGATCGCCGTGCCGATGGGCTACCTGGCGAGTGGTGCAGGCCGCGAGACGCCAAGCCTGAACCCGGTGACGCGCAGCCTGCTGACCATCCTGCGCGGCATTCCCGAGCTGGTCTGGGCGCTGCTGTTCGTCCGCGTCTTCGGCCTTGGCCCGGCTGCCGGTGTGCTGGCGCTGGGCCTGACTTATGGCGGCATGCTGGCCAAGGTCTATGCCGAAATCCTCGAATCGGTCGATCCGGCGCCGGCCCGGGCGCTTCGCCATAGTGGTGCGAGCCGGCCGCTGGCCATTCTCTACGGGCTGCTACCGCAAGCCTCGAAAGAGCTGGCCTCATACACCGTCTACCGTTGGGAATGCGCGATTCGCGCTTCGGTCGTCATGGGCTTCGTCGGCGCCGGCGGTCTCGGCCAGCTCATGGATCAGGCCATGAAAATGCTCAACGGCGGCGAAGCGGCGACCATCCTGCTCACCTTCATGCTCCTCGTCTTTTCGGCCGACGGCCTGTCCGGCTGGCTGCGCCGCGCGCTGGATACCCCGCCGGCGAATCGCGCCTCGCCCTTTGGCTGGCGTAGCAGCGTGTTCGGCATGGCAACGGTCGTTGGCGTGATCGCCAGCTTCAGTTATTTGGAAATCGGCCTTAAATCCCTGTTGACCGTGGAAGCCGCTCGCAGCATCGGCGAATTCATCGCCGGCTTCTTCCCGCCTGATCTGTCGGCCGATTGGCTCGCCAAAGTGGGTACGGGCATCTGGGAAACGCTGGCCATCTCGATCGTTGGCACCCTGATCGCCGCCGGCGCCGGGCTGCTGCTCGCCCTGCCCAAATGGCGCGCCCCGTTCAGCTTTATCCTCAATACCCTGCGTTCAGTGCCGGAACTGGTTTGGGCGACGATCACCGCGCTGGCCGTCGGCCTCGGCCCCTTTGCCGGGGCGCTGGCCCTGGCCCTGCACACCGCCGGCGTGCTCGGCCGTCTCTACGCCGAAGCCCTCGACAACGCCCCGCCGGCCCCCGGCTGCGCCCTGAAACTGGCCGGCGCCCCCGGCAGCCTCGCTTTCCTTTACGGCACCTTGCCCGGCGCCGCGCCGCAACTCATCGCCTACACGCTCTACCGTTGGGAAATGAACATCCGCATGGCTGCCATCCTTGGCTTTGTCGGCGCTGGTGGGCTGGGCCAACTGCTCTATGTCGAACTCTCGCTGTTCCACCACGCCCAGGCGTCGACGGTGATCATCGCCATGCTGCTGCTGTCGATTGCGGTCGATCAGGCGAGCGCGTGGTTGCGGCGCCAGATGCGCTGAACCTCTCCATAAATTTCATTTTTGGCCGATTTTTCCGGTTGACCGTAGCAAACGGCCGGCCAGCGATTCATATGGCATCCTGACCGGCCGTGCCTTCCGCTATCATCGCCAGATTGCCCAAAGCGCCCAGCCGCCCATGACCGACAACCAGAACCCCGAGCAACAAGCCCGCGACCGCATCGATGCCCAGTTGCGTGCTGCCGGCTGGGCGGTGCAGAAGAAAATCGACTTCTCCGCCGGCGCCGGGCAGGCCGTACGTGAATGGCAAACCGACGCCGGCCCGGCCGACTACGTGCTGTTTGTCGACAAAAAGGCCATCGGCGTCATCGAAGCCAAGCGCGAATCCGAAGGTCAGCACCTCACCGTGCACGAAACGCAGACCGAAGGCTACGCCGCCGCCAAACTCAAGTGGGTCAATAACAAAGCGCCGCTGCCCTTCCTCTACGAAGCCACCGGCCTGATCACCCGCTTTACCGACGCCCGCGACCCCAAGCCACGTTCGCGCGAAATCTTCAGCTTCCACCGCCCGGAAACCCTGCGCGACTGGCAGGCCGAGGGCGACAGCCTGCGCGCCCGTCTCGCCGAATTGCCGCCGCTCAACCCGGAGCACCAGCCGGCGAAAGAACTCCGCCTGCGCGACTGCCAGGAAACGGCGATCACCCATCTCGAACAATCCTTCCGCGAAGCCCGCCCGCGCGCCCTGATCCAGATGGCCACCGGCGCCGGCAAGACCTACACCGCCATCACCAGCATCTACCGGCTGCTCAAGCACGCCGACGCCAAGCGCGTGCTCTTCCTCGTCGACACCAAAAACCTCGGCGAGCAGGCCGAGCAGGAAATGATGGCCTACGTGCCGATCGACGATAATCGCAAATTCACCGAGCTCTACACAGTGCAGCGCCTGAAAAGCAGCTTCGTCGACAAGGGCGCCGACGTCTGCATCTCGACCATCCAGCGCCTCTACTCGCTGCTGCAAGACAAGGAACTCGACGAAGCCGCCGAAGAAATCAACCCGGCCGAACTGGTCCAGCCGAAAGCCCCGCCGCCCGTCGCCTACAACGCCAAGATCCCGCCCGAATTCTTCGATTTCATCTTCATCGACGAATGCCACCGCAGCATCTACAACCTCTGGCAGCAGGTGCTCGACTACTTCGACGCCAGCCTGATCGGCCTGACCGCCACGCCCGACAACCGCACCTACGGCTTCTTCAAAAAGAATGTCGTCAGCGACTACAGCCATGAAAAAGCCGTCGCCGATGGCGTCAACGTCGGCAACGAGATTTACCTGATCGACACCCGCATCACCCAGCAAGGCGCCGTCATCGCCGCCGAGCAGCAGGTTGAAAAGCGCGAACGCCTGACCCGCAAGAAGCGCTGGGAACAGCAGGACGAAGACGCCGCCTACAGCGCCACCCAACTCGACCGCGACATCGTCAACCCGGACCAGATCCGCACCGTCATCCGCGCCTTCCGCGACAACCTGCCGGCCATCTTCCCCGGCCGCGAAGAAGTCCCCAAGACGCTGATCTTCGCCAAGACCGACAGCCACGCCGACGACATCATCCAGACCGTGCGCGAAGAATTCGGCGAGGGCAACGCTTTCTGCAAAAAAGTTACCTACCGCGCCGCGCAGGACAAAAAGCTCGCCGACGGCAGCGTGCAGCCAGGCGAAGACCCCAAATCCATCCTCGCCCAGTTCCGCAACGAATACCACCCGCGCATCGCCGTCACCGTCGACATGATCGCCACCGGCACCGACGTCAAGCCGCTCGAATGCCTGCTTTTCATGCGCGACGTCAAGAGCCGCAACTACTTCGAGCAGATGAAAGGCCGCGGCACCCGCACGCTGGACATGGACGACCTCAAAAAGGTCACGCCCAGCGCCAGAAGCGCCAAGACCCACTACGTCATCGTCGACGCCATCGGCGTCACCAGATCGCTGAAAACCGCCAGCCAGCCGCTCATCACCAAGCCCGGCGTGCCGCTCAAAGACCTGGCGATGAACATCATGATGGGGACCCAAACCGATACCGACAGCGTCTCCTCGCTGGCCGGCCGGCTGGCCCGCCTCAACAAGCAACTCGACGCCGACGACCAGCGCCGCCTGCGCGAAGCGACCGGCGGCGTCGAACTCAGCCATCTGGTCAGCAAACTGTTCAACGCCATCGACGGCGACCTCATCGAAGCCCGCGCCCTCGAACTGGCTGGCTTGCCCATCGGCAACGACCCCGGCGACACGCTGCGCGATAAAGCCCAGCAACAACTGGTCGGCGAAGCGGCGGCGCTGCTGAACGGCGAATTCATCGAACTGATCGACAGCATCCGCCGCGAAAAAGAACAGACCATCGACCACGACAATCTGGATGGCGTCACCTACGCCGGCTGGAGCAAGGACAGCGCCGCCCAGGCCGAAGCACTGACCCACGAATTCGCCGACTGGCTGGCAGCGAATCGGGATGAAATCGAAGCCCTCACCATCTTCTTCGCCCAACCCTGGCGGCGGCGCGAAGTCACGCTGAAACTGGTGCGGCAAGTGCTCGACAAGCTCAAAGCCGATAAACCCAAACTCGCCCCGCTGCGCATCTGGCAAGCCTACGGCCAACTGGACAGCTACAATGGCGCCCCGCCGGAACAGGAACTGACCGCGCTGGTCGCCCTGATCCGCCGCGTCTGCGGCCTGGATGCCCGGATCACCCCGTTCGCCGACACCGTGCGCAAGAACTTCCAGACCTGGATCATGCAACACCACGCCGGCGGCGCCGACAAATTCAACGAAGAACAAATGAACTGGCTACGCATGCTCCGCGACCATATTGCCCACTCCTGCCACGTCGACCGCAACGACCTCGACTACAGCCCCTTCGACGCTCAGGGCGGGCTGGGGAAAATGTGGCAACTGTTCGGCGAGGGGATGGACCCGTTGCTGGATGAGCTGAATGAGGCGTTGGTGGCGTGATGGAGCTTGGGGAATTGCCGGCGGGTTGGGAAACTGCTGAGCTATCTGAAATTTGTCTGGTCAATCCAACCATCGACAAATCGGCTATCGCTGACGATCTGGCGGTCTCGTTCGTGCCGATGCCCGCTGTGGAGGCCGAGAGCGGCAGGATCGACGTTTCCGCGACGCGCAAATTTGGCGAGGTTAAAAAAGGCTACACGCCGTTTTATGAGGGCGATGTCTTGTTTGCCAAGATCACGCCCTGCATGGAAAACGGCAAGATGGCCGTCGTTCCTGCGCTCCACAATGGCCTTGGCTTCGGCTCGACAGAGTTTCACGTCCTGCGCGCGCATCCGGGCATTAGCCCGCAGTTCGTTTATTACTTCGTTTCCGGCCGGGCCTTCCGCCACGTAGCCGAGCACAACATGTCCGGCGCGGTCGGCCAGCGCCGGGTAACGACGCCGTATCTCAGCGCCTGCAAAATTCCCGTTCCGCCAACCACCGAACAACACCGCATCGTCGCCAAGATCGAGGAACTGTTTTCCGAACTCGATCAGGGCGTGGCCAGCCTGAAAGCCGCTCGCGAACAGCTCAAGGTCTATCGCCAGTCGCTGCTCAAAAATGCCTTCGAAGGCAAACTGACCGCCGCCTGGCGCACCGCCCACCGCGACCAGCTCGAAACCGCCACCGCCCTGCAACAACGCATCGCCCGCGAACGCCAGGCCCGCTACCAGCAACAACTCGCCGACTGGCAAACCGCCGGCCAAGCAGGCCCCAAACCCAAGCCCCCCAAGCCCCTGCCACCGCTCTCCGCCGAAGAACTCGCCGAGTTGCCCGAACTGCCGGCGGGGTGGGCTTATTCGTATCTGGCCGATATGGGCGATTTGGGGCGTGGTAAGTCAAAGCACCGGCCACGTAATGATCCGAGGCTTTTTGGCGGAAGTTTTCCGTTCATCCAAACTGGTGAGGTCAAGGCGGCAAACCGCGTGATCAGGAGCCATTCGCAGACCTACAGTGATTTCGGCTTGGCTCAGAGCAAGCTTTGGCCGAAAGGCACGCTCTGCATCACGATTGCCGCGAATATCGCAGAAACTGCGTTCCTTGGTTTTGAAGGCTGCTTCCCCGATAGTGTTGTTGGCTTCACCGCATTTGAACCAGTTGTGCGCGCTGAGTACATCGACTACTTCATTCAGGCTGCGCGTACTCGCATCGAGGCATACGCACCAGCAACGGCCCAAAAAAATATCAACCTCGAAACCTTGGAGAACTTGGTTGTTCCGTATTGCTCAAACGCGGAGCAGGAAGCGGTGTTATGTGAACTCGAATCCAAACTCTCCGAAGCCGACCAACTCGACCAAACCCTCGCCACAGCCCTGCAACAGGCCGACGCGCTGCGCCAGTCCATCCTGAAAAAGGCTTTCCGCGGTCAACTGGAAAAACAGGACAAAAACGAAGAACCCGCCACCGCCCTGCTCGAACGCATCCGTGCTGCGAAGTCGAATGGCATGAAAAAGCCAGGCAAACAGGGGAACGCCGGTTAATATACTGTTGTTGCATACAGTCATTAACTGAGGCCAATCATGCAAACCCGGACCAGCCCCCAAACCCCGATTGCGATCTACCAGTCTGCCGATGGCTCGATTGCCACCGATGTTCGTCTTGAAGGTGAAACTGTCTGGCTGACGCAGGCGCAGATGGTCGAGCTTTTCGGGAAAACCAAGCAGAACATCAGCTTGCATATTCGCAATGTTTTTTCGGAAGGGGAATTGGACGAACAGGCAGTGGTCAAGGATTCCTTGACTACTGCGGCGGATGGCAAGAAGTACAAAACGCGCTTTTACAGCCTCGACGTCATCATCTCGGTCGGCTATCGCGTCAAGTCGCCCGAAGGCACCCGCTTTCGCATCTGGGCCAATCGCATCCTCAAGGATTATCTGGTGCAGGGTTACGCGCTGAACCAGCAGCGGCTGACGCAGCAGCAGGAAAATATTCGCCAGTTGGAACGTACGTTGAGCCTGTTTCAGCAGAACCTGATCGAACAGGCCAGTTTGCCGGAGGCGCGCGGCTTGGTGAGCGTGATCGCCGGTTACGCCCGCACTTTCGTGCTGCTCAACCAGTTCGACAGCGAACGCCTGCCGCTCGGCGATTTTGCGACGACGATACATTACGAAATCCGCGAAGACGAAGCGCTGTCCGGGATTGCCACGTTGAAGGCTGACATGCTGGCGCGTGGCGAGGCATCTGAACTCTTCGGCAACCAGAAGGACGACAGCTTTGCCGGCATTCTCGGCAATATCCTGCAATCCTTCGGCGGTGAATATCTATACCCGAGCATCGAGGAACAGGCGGCGCATCTGCTCTATTTCGTGATCAAGAACCATCCGTTCTCGGATGGCAACAAGCGCATCGGCGCTTTCCTGTTCATCTGGTTCCTGCAGCGCAACCGGCATCATCTGAAGTCGGATGGCGAGCTGAAGATCAACGACAACGCGCTGGCGGCGATTGCGCTGCTGGTGGCGCAGAGCGATCCGGCGCAAAAACAACTGATGATTCACCTGATCATGAATTTGATTCGAGGATGAGAGTCCATCAATTCTGCACACGCTGTGTGCACAATCAACGTAATACCCAAGGCAAGCCATGAACGCAACCGCATCCATCGTCTCCCGTGTCTGGAGCTTCTGTACCACGCTGCGCGACGACGGGGTCAGCTATGGCGACTATCTCGAACAGCTGACTTATCTGATCTTCCTGAAAATGGCCGACGAGTACGGTCGACCGCCGTACAGCCGCAAAATCGGTATTCCCGAAGACCTCGGCTGGTCCAGCTTGAAGGGTGCGCGCGGGGCGGCGCTGGAGGTGCATTACGTGACGGTGCTGCGCGAGCTGGGTAACAAGCCGGGGCTGCTCGGGCAGATTTTCACCAAGGCGCAGAACAAGATTCAGGACCCGGCCAAGCTGGCGCGCCTGATCGACATGGTCGATGAAACCAGTTGGGTGACGCTGGGGGCGGACGTCAAGGGCGATATCTACGAGGGCTTGCTGGAGCGACATGCCGAGGATACGAAGTCAGGGGCGGGGCAGTATTTCACGCCACGGCCGTTGATTCGGGCGATGGTTGAGTGCATGCGGCCGCTGCCGAACAAGACGATTGCCGATCCGGCCTGCGGGACAGGCGGTTTCTTCCTTGCGGCCTACGATTTTCTGGTGGAAACCTATCCCGGCATGGATAGCGAGCAACGCGCTTTCCTCAAGCACGACACCTTCTTCGGCAACGAAATCGTCGCCGGCACGCGCCGGCTGGCGCTGATGAACATGTTTCTGCACAACATCGGCGAGATCGACGGCGACAGCCCGATTTCGCCGAACGATGCCTTGATTGCGCCGCCGAAGGAAACCTTCGATTACGTGCTGGCCAATCCGCCTTTCGGCAAGAAGAGCAGCATGAGTTTTACCAATGAGGAAGGCGACCAGGAAACCGATGCGCTGACTTACAACCGTCAGGATTTCTGGGCGACGACCTCGAACAAGCAGCTGAATTTCGTGCAGCACATCAAGAGCCTGTTGAAGAGCACCGGCCGCGCCGCCGTGGTGGTGCCGGACAACGTGCTGTTCGAGGGCGGGGCGGGCGAGACGGTGCGCCGCAAGCTGTTGGAAACGACCGAGCTGCACACCATCCTGCGCCTGCCGACGGGGATTTTCTACGCCAACGGCGTCAAGGCGAACGTGCTGTTCTTCGACAACCAGCCAGCGCGCAAGGAAGCCTGGACGCGCGAGGTCTGGGTCTACGACTACCGTACCAACATTCACCACACGCTGAAAAAGAAGCCGCTGCGCTACGAGGATCTGGCGGATTTCGTCGCCTGCTATCAGCCGCACAATCGCCACGGTCGACAGGAAATTTGGCACGAAATCGAAAACCCGGAAGGCCGCTGGCGCAAGTTCAGTTACGAGCAGATCGTCGCCCGCGACAAGACCAGTCTGGATATTTTCTGGCTCAAGGACAAGACCCTGGCCGACCTCGACAACCTGCCCGAGCCGGATGAGCTGGCCGGTGAGATCATCGAAAACCTGGAGGCGGGGCTGAACAGCTTCCGCCTGATCGCCACTGCACTGCAATAAGAGTCAGTGAATGTCGCGCCGGACAGCTGGCGCTGATCGGCTGAAATCGAATCAGCTGCGCTGCAGCAGACGCCTTGACGTTTTTTTGACGCCGCCGTGGCCGGTATCGAAATGGACCATGAAGTAGCTTTCTTCCGAGGGCATCTGTGGCACGCCTTCGATGCGCCATTCCCAGATTTCTTCGTGCAGGTTGTCGAATCGCTGCTGGGTGGCCGGGGCGCCGAGCAGGCGGCGGACATCGTCCTTGCTCATGCCTTCGCGCACCTTGGCGTAGTTGGCCTCATTGAGTACCTGTTCCAGCTTGCTGACGATTTGATCGCTATTGAAGGTGATCATGTAGCACTTCATGCCGTTCGGTTGCCGGGCATATTCCCAGGTGGCCGTGCCGTCATCGTTCCAATGCACGAAACCGGGTTCGCCCATGCGGTTGCGGACCTCGGCCTGCGTGGTGACGCCTGGCTTGATCTCCTTGGTATTGACGTAATCGCAGGCGGGCAGCGCAGCGGCGACGATGGCCGAGACGGTGGCGTTGATCCAGGTCGGGAATTTCATGCAAGCTCCATGCGGTCGGGGAGATCGAGTTTACGTCGATAGCAGCTTGCTTTCATAATATCCGAGTCTTCTGATTTTCGAATGCTCCGATGCGCTTACTTGATCCCCGTGCTGCCTGGACGCTGCTTCAGCAAAATCCCGAGGCCGTGCTCGTCGACTGCCGGACCGAAATCGAGTTCATGTATGTTGGCCATCCGGTGGGTGCCGAGCATGTGGCCTGGCAGGAGGGGCCGGATTGGGAGATCGATCCGGAATTTGTCGACAAGGTGAAGCGACTGGTGCGCAATGACCTGACACGACCGGTGTTGTTGATCTGTCGTAGCGGGCATCGATCTGCCTGTGCCGGCGATGCCCTTGAACGGGCCGGATTTTCGAGCGTGATCAACGTCGTGGAAGGCTTCGAGGGGCCGCTGGATGAAAACTATCATCGCGGCAAACTCGGTGGCTGGCGCTGTCGCGGATTACCGTGGCAGCAATCGTGACCGGTGGTGGAGCGTGGCGGCAATTCCGCCCGCAAGGAGCAGCCCGGCCATGCCGAAAGACATGGTCAGCGTGGAACCCCAGAGCGCCGGTGCAATCAGGGCGGCGGTGATGCTGTTGAAGCCGGACTGAAAGAAAGTCTGGCATGAAGCGGCCAGCCCGCGTTGTGCCGGGAAGGGATCAAGGGCAAAAATGGTCAGGCAGGGCATGGCCATCGACATGCCCATCGTGTAGATGAACAGCGGCATGACGCTCCACGGCAGGCTGGGTGGAAAGGCCAGGTTCAGTGCCAGATTGAACGTGGCGGCAGTGGCCATGATGGCGTAGCCGATCGCGATGGTGCGGCTCAGCGAGATTTTGCCGGCCAGGCGGCCAGACAGCCCGGCGCCGATCATCATGCCGCCCATGGCAGGTCCGAATAGCCAGAGAAAACCGGTTTCCGGCACGCCCAGATGTTTCATCAGAAAAACAGGGGCTGACAGCACGTAGAGGAAGAAGCCGGCAAAGTTCAGCGATACGGCGGCGCTGGCGAGCAGAAAGGCCGGCGAGGTCATGACTTTCCAGTAGGTCTTGCCGAGGTAGGCAGGCCGCAGCGACTGCCGTTTTTCCGGACGCAGGGTTTCTGGCAGCAGTTTCCAGCAAGCGAGCCACAATGCTGCGGTCGACACGACTAAAAAGGCAAAAACGGAACGCCAGCCAAAGAAGGTTTGCAGCCAGCCACCGATCACCGGGGCAATGGCCGGCGCCAGCGCAAACATCATGGTGATTTGCGACATCAGGCGCTGGGCGGCCGCGCCGTCATAGAGATCGCGCACGATGGCGCGGCTGACGACCATGCCGGCACCGGCTGTGATTCCCTGCATGGCCCGCCAGAACCACAGATGCTCGATGCGTGTGGCCAGTGTGCAGCCGGCCGAGGCAAGCGCGAACAGGCCGAGGGCCACCAGGATGACCTTGCGCCGGCCGAAGCGGTCGGAAATGGCGCCATGCCACAAGGTCATGATCGCAAATGACATCAGATAGGCGGACAGCGTTTGCTGGACTTCCAGCGGTGTTGCGTTCAGTTTTTCGGCGATTTCATGAAAAGACGGCAGGTAGGTATCGATGGAAAACGGACCCAGTGCGGAGAGCGAGGCCAGCAGAATGGCAATGCCCCGCGTTTCGCGACGTGCTTTCTTGTGTTCACCCACGGGCAAAGCGCCGGTACTGAATGGCTTCGGCGACGTGGGCGGCCCGGATGTCGTCGCTGGCGGCCAGATCGGCAATGGTCCGCGCGACCTTGAGGATGCGATGCCAGGCGCGGGCCGACAGATCGAGTTGTGTCGTCGCTTGTTGCAGCAGCTTGCTGCCGGCGGCATCGGGCTGACAGCAGGCATCGACTTCCTGGGTGTCCAGGCGGGCATTGGGTTTCTGCTGGCGGGCATGCTGGCGGTTCTGCGCCTGTTCGACGCGTGCCCGAACGGTGGCGGAAGATTCTCCGTCGGCCTTGCCGGCAAGATTCTCGGCCAGCAGGGCTGGCACTTCGATGATCAGGTCGATGCGGTCGATGAAAGGGCCGGACAGTTTGCCGCGATAACGCGCAATCTGGTCCGTCGTGCATCGGCATTTGCCACTTGCGGCACCGGCGGCACCGTTGTAGCCGCAGGGACAGGGGTTCATCGCCGCGATCAACTGGAACTCGGCTGGAAATTCGGCATGCCGGGCCGCCCGGGCGATATGGACGCGCCCCGATTCGAGCGGTTCGCGCAGGGTTTCCAGCACCTTTCTGTCGAATTCAGGCAGTTCGTCCAGAAACAGAATGCCCTGATGGGCGAGGCTGATTTCACCCGGGCGGGGCGGATTGCCTCCGCCCACGAGGGCCACGGCGGATGCTGTGTGGTGGGGCTGACGGTAAGGGCGAACGCCAAAGGCTTCGGGGCGAAACTGGCCGACCAGCGACAGGACGGCAGCCGAGGATTTGGCGGCTTCGCCTCGCAACGCCGGCATCAGCCCGGGCAGGCGGGCGGCCAGCATGGATTTGCCGGAGCCGGGTGGGCCGAGCATCAATAGCGAATGATGGCCAGCCGCCGCAATTTCAAGCGCGCGCTTGGCCTGAGCCTGACCGCGAACTTCGGACAAATCGGGGAAAACTGGCTGTTTTTCCGTGTCGATCGCAGCGACCGCCTGCGGCAGCGTTTCGCGCTCGGCAAGGTGAGCGCAGACTTCCAGCAGGGACCGGGCGGAAAGAATGTCGTGGCTGCCAATTAGTGCTGCTTCACGGGCGCTGATTTCCGGCAGGATGAAATGCTTGCCGTGGCCTGCGGTCTGCAAGGCCATGGCAAGGGCGCCACGGATTGGACGAAGTTCGCCGGATAGTGAAAGTTCCCCGGCAAATTCATAGTCGGCCAGATGCTTGCCGGGGATCTGGCCGCTGGCGGCCAGGATGCCCAGCGCGATCGGCAGATCGAAGCGCCCCGACTCCTTGGGCAGGTCGGCCGGCGCCAGATTGACCGTAATGCGTTTGCTGGGAAACTCGAACCCCGAATTGACGATGGCTGCGCGAACACGATCGCGTGCCTCCTTGACCTCGGTATCAGGCAACCCAACCAATGTAAAACTGGGCAGGCCGCTGGCCAGATGGGCCTCGACCGTTACCGGTGGCGCGTTGAGACCATCCAGTCCGCGACTGTGAGCAATGGCCAGCGCCATTAGTGGCTGGTTTCGTTAATGGCGAAGCCACGCACGCAATTACTGGCCCGCGCGGGCGCTTTCCAGCGCGTCGACGCGGGCTTCGAGATCCTTGAGTTTTTCGCGGGTACGGGCGAGAACTTGCGCCTGAACGTCGAATTCCTCGCGGGTCACCAGATCCATTTTTGAAAAGAAGCCGCTCATGACCATCTTGGCGTTCTTTTCAATGTCTTTGGCCGGTGAATTGGCCAGCAGGGCGCTGATTTTGGCGCCAAATTCTTCAAGTGTTTTGGGGTCGAGCATGATTTCCTCCGTTGCGTTTGAGTTTATCACAGCGGGATTTCCTCAGCGCCAAGATGGCCGCGCAAGGATGGTGCGTAACAATCTGTGACCGCACCAAAGTAGTGCGCCACCGTGGTGCATGCCTTTCGATATAGGAGTCAATTCTATGATTCAAATCAAAAATAATCGTTGGCATGGCTTGTGCTTTTGTTCGATTACAGAATTTTCCTTTTCAATTTTCAAACAATCCGTAGGAGAGCACCATGAAGAAATCCCTGATTGCCCTGGCCCTCGTTGGCGCCTTTGCAGCACCTGCTTTTGCTGAAGAAGCTGCCCCGACGCCAGTGCACACCTTCACTGGCAACGTGACACTGGCCAGCGACTATGTTTTCCGCGGTATCAGCCAGTCGCAGCGCCAGCCTGCTATCCAGGGTGGTTTCGACTACAGCCATGCGTCCGGCCTTTACGCCGGTACGTGGGCTTCCAATGTGGCCTGGGTTAACACCAAGGACAACAACAGCATGGAGTGGGACTTCTATGCCGGTTACAAGGGTACCTTCGCCGATGATTTCTCTTATGACGTCGGCGCCTTGAAGTATTACTACCCGGGCAGCAGCACTGGCAATGCTGGTGCAACGCCGGATACGACAGAAATTTACGCGTCCATCGGCTGGAAGTTCATCACCCTCAAGTACAACTACTCTGTTTCCAAATACCTGTTCGCCTGGGGCGACCAAAGCGGTACCGGTAAAGACAACCGCGGCAGCGGCTATATCGACCTGTCTGCCAACTACGATCTTGGCAATGGCTGGGGCGTTCAGGCTCACGTTGGTCATCAGGACGTCCGGAACTACAGCGATGCTTCTTACACCGACTGGAAACTGGGCGTGACCAAGGATGTTGGTTTCGGCGTTGTCGGCCTGGCCTACACCGATACCGATGCCAACGGTTGCGGTTCTGCCAGTGGTGCCTATTGCTTCGTGGGTACGGGTTCGTCTGGAAAGAACGTTGGCAAAGCAACGGGCGTCCTGTCTTTCAGCAAGACCTTCTAAGCAAACTTAAAAACTCCCTCGCCACTGCACCGGCCGGCGCTGGCGGGGGAACAAAGATTCAACCTAATTGGAGAACCATTCATCATGAAATTCGTTACCGCCATCATCAAGCCGTTCAAGCTTGACGAAGTGCGTGAAGCGTTGTCCGCCATTGGCGTGCAAGGCATCACCGTTACCGAAGTGAAGGGTTTCGGCCGGCAGAAAGGGCACACCGAGCTGTATCGGGGCGCCGAGTATGTCGTCGATTTCCTGCCCAAGGTCAAGATCGAAGCCGCTGTCAAGTCGGACCAGCTGGATCAGGTCATTGAGGCTATCGAGAAATCGGCCAGCACCGGCAAGATCGGTGACGGCAAGATCTTCGTCTTCGACGTCGAACAAGTCGTTCGTATCCGTACCGGTGAAACCGGTACAGACGCCCTGTAAGGAGCAAACCATGAAACGTATCTTTGCATTGCTTGCTCTGGCCGGCGCTGTCGCATTCAGCGCGCCGACCTGGGCTGAGGAAAAGGCGTCAGCGCCTGAAGCGGCTGCGGTCACGGCGACTGCTGCGCCTGCTGCGGCACCGGCCGCCGCCGAAGCAGCGGCACCCGCTGCCGCGCCTGCTGCTGCACCGGTTCTCAAAGTCGACAAAGGTGACAATGCCTGGCTGATGGTTAGTGCCGCGCTGGTCATCCTGATGTCAATTCCCGGCTTGGCGCTGTTCTATGGTGGCTTGGTCCGCACCAAGAATATGCTGTCGGTACTGATGCAGGTATTCGTGACTTTCTCGTTGATTTCTGTCTTGTGGGTCATTTATGGCTACTCGGCGGCCTTCACGGAAGGTAATGCCTTCTTCGGCGTCCTCGACAAGCTGTTCCTGAAAGGCGTGACGCCAGATTCCATCGGTGCCACCTTCACCAAGGGTGTGGGCGTTTCCGAACTGGCCTTCGTGATCTTCCAGGGTGCCTTTGCCGCGATTACCTGTGGCCTGATCGTCGGTGCCTTCGCTGAACGAGCCAAGTTCGCTGCCATCCTGGTATTCATGGTGATCTGGTTCACGCTGTCCTACATCCCGATGGCGCACATGGTCTGGTACTGGGCCGGTCCTGATGCTTATATCGACGCTGCTGCTGGCGAAGCTGCTGGCAAGACGGCTGGCTTCCTGTTCCAGAAGGGCGCGCTCGACTTCGCAGGCGGTACCGTGGTGCATATCAACGCCGCTATCGCCGGTCTGGTGGGTGCCTACATGGTTGGCAAGCGCAGCGGTCTGGGTAATGTGTCCATGGCCCCGCACTCCCTGACCTTCACGATGATCGGTGCATCCCTGCTGTGGTTCGGCTGGTTCGGCTTCAACGCCGGTTCCGCCCTCGAAGCCTCCGGCGGTGCTGCGCTGGCCATGGTCAACACCTGGGTTGCTACGGCTTGCGCCGCACTGTCCTGGATGTTCGCTGAATGGATCCTGAAGGGTAAGCCGTCCATGCTGGGTGCTGCTTCCGGTGCGGTTGCCGGTCTGGTGGCGATCACCCCGGCTGCCGGCTTCGTCGGTGTCATGGGTGGCATCATCATCGGTCTGCTCGCCGGCATCGTCTGCCTGTGGGGCGTCAATGGCCTCAAGAAGATCCTTGGTGCAGACGACTCCCTCGACGTCTTCGGCGTCCATGGTGTCGGCGGTATCCTCGGTGCCATGCTGACGGGTGTCTTCGCTGACCCGGCGTTGGGTGGCACGGGCGTCTATGACTACGTGGCCAATGCCGTCGGTCCTTACGACATGGTGGCTCAGGTGACTTCGCAGGCTTGGGGTGTGGGTACCGTCATCGTGTGGTCGGCTGTTGTCTCGATCGTCGCCTACAAGCTGGTTGATATCGTGATCGGTTTGCGTGTGCCGGAAGATGAAGAGCGTGAAGGTCTTGACCTCACCTCGCACGGCGAGTCCGCTTACCACCACTAATAGTATCTCTGTAGTCTCTCTCCCTTCGGGCACCTTCGGGTGCCCGCTTTTTTTTGGGGATTTGGATTCCGGCGATTTTTTCCGGTTGACCGCAGGCTCCCGGTTTCCGGGACGCAGTAGCGCGCCAAGGGCGCGGAATGGCCTTGTAAATACGCGTATCGAGATGGCTGAATTACTTGATCAGCGGCAACAGGGCACGGAAGTTATCGGTGCCTGCCTGTTGCAGCCACTCGAAAAGCACCATTTCGGTCGTGACCACGTGGATGCCGCCAGCCTGCATCCGCGCGATGGCGGCGTTGCGGTTTTCCGGGGTGCGTGAGCCGGTGGCATCGGCCACGAGAAAGACCTGAAAGCCCATGGCCTGTAGCCCGAAAGCCGTCTGCAAGACGCAGACATGCGCTTCGGTGCCGGTCAGGATGACTTGTGGTCGCTTGGCGGCGCGCAGCAAATCGACCACACCGGGTTCGGCCGCGCAGGAAAAATGCGTTTTCTCGAAAAATCTGGCGTCGACCGCAGCAACGCGGATCGCGTCAACACTTGCGCCAAGGCCGCGCACATACTGTTCTGACACGAAGGCAGGGACCCCCAGCTGGCCGGCACCCTCCAGCAGGCGGACGCTGTTGCGGATGATCCGCTCACCTTCAAAAATCGCCGGCGCCAGCTTGGCCTGGAGATCAACCACCAGCAGCAGCGAATCGTCGCGCCGGATCAGCATCGCTTAGCGGAACACCACGGTCTTGTTGCCATGCACCAGCACCCGGTCTTCCAGGTGGTAGCGCAGGCCGCGGGCGAGCACGGTTTTCTCGATGTCCTTGCCGTAGCGCACCATGTCTTCCGGTGAGTCGGAATGGTCGATGCGGATGACGTCCTGCTCGATGATCGGGCCGGCGTCGAGTTCGCTGGTGACGTAATGGCACGTCGCGCCAATCAGCTTGACGCCGCGCGTGTAGGCCTGATGGTAAGGCTTGGCGCCGGCAAAGCTGGGCAGAAAGCTGTGGTGGATGTTGATGATCCTGCCCGACAGCGCATCGCACAGTTCCGGTGACAGAATTTGCATGTAGCGCGCCAGCACCATGGTGTCGCCGCGCACGTCATCAAAGATGCGTTGCATCTCCGCATAGGCCCCGGCCTTGTTGTCGGCCGTCACCGGCACATGGTGGAAAGGAATGCCGTGCCACTCGACAAAACCACGGAAAGTATCGTGGTTGGAAATAACGCAGGGAATCTCGATGTCGAGTTCCTTGGCCTGCCAGCGCGCCAGCAGGTCGTAGAGGCAGTGTTCCTGCTTGGAAACCAGCACGACAACCCGGCGCTTGACGGCGCTGTCGTTGATCCGCCAGGTCATTTGCAGCGGTTCCGCAACTTCCGTGCGGAAGCGTTCGCGGAACTCGGCGAGCAGGCAGGGCAGCGAGTCGGCCTTGATCTCGATGCGCATGAAATAGCGAGCCGTCAGCACGTCCGAATGGAAACTCGATTCGAGAATCCAGCCACCGTTGCCGGCGATGAAACCGGAAACCTTGGCGATGATGCCCACCTGATCGGGGCAGGAGGCGGAGAGCGTGTAGTAACGGTCGCTAGGCATGAGGATCAGGCCGCCTTGGCAAAAGCCTTGTCGATCTCGGTGCGCAGATCGTCATAGTTATACACGACCGGATACTGCGGGAATTCGCGGATGACGTTCTCCGGCGGGTGGAACAGGATACCGCCGTGGGCTTCGCCGAGCATGGCCGTGTCGTTGTAGGAATCACCGGCGGCGACAATCTTGAAATTCAATTCCTTGAAGCGTTGAACCGCCTCGCGCTTCTGGTCCGGCATGCGCAGATGGTAATCAACCAGCATGCCCTCGGCGTCGTCTTCCAGTGAATGGCAGAACAGCGTCGGCCAGCCCAGCTGGCGCATCAGCGGGTGGGCGAATTCGTAGAAGGTGTCGGACAGGATGATGACCTGGTAATCCTCACGCAGCTTGTCGAGGAAGGCGCGGGCACCCGGCATCGGGCCCATTTCGGCGATCACCTTCTGGATGTCCGGCAGGCCGAGCTTGTGCTCGCGCAGGATGTTCAGGCGGTACGTCATCAACGTGTCGTAATTTGGCTCGTCGCGCGTCGTCCGCATCAGCTCGGGAATGCCCGTGCGCTTGGAGAATTCGATCCAGATTTCGGGAACAAGGACCCCTTCGAGGTCAAGGCAGACGATTTGCACGGGTTGGCTCCAGCGGAGAGTTCGGGAAAACCGCGATTTTACCTGATGCGGGTTGGGATTTTGGGTGGTTTTTCCGGTTGACCGTGGGCGCGACAGATTTGGCTCTATTCAGATGGGCAGAGCGACATTTGACCAAAATGTCATGCGCCAGGCGTGGCTCGTAACCAATGCAGCAGCGTTGAAAAAAACCGGTCCGGTTCGAACGGTTTGGTTAAAAAGTCATTCATCCCGGCGGACAGACAATTCTCCCTGTCGTCGGAAAAGGCGTTGGCAGTCATGGCAATGACCGGAATAGCTTCCCAGCCGTCGAGTTTCCGTATGGCGCGTGTTGCGTCGAGACCGTTCATCTCAGGCATCTGCATGTCCATGAGCACCAGTTTGAAGCGACGTTCACGGGCGATGGCCAATGCTTCAGCCCCGTCGTTGGCAGTGGTGACCGAGAGGCCAGCTTCTTGCAGGAAAAATGCAGTCACTTCCTGATTGACGGGTTCATCTTCAACCAGGAGCACGTCGCAGCCGGCGAATTCCTCGCGCAAAATTGCTTCGCTGTCTTGACCATCCCCGTTGGCCGCATTGGCCTTGATGCCGGTTAGTTCCTTTCTCAGCCATACCGAGAACCAGAAGACGCTCCCTTTGCCCGGTTCGCTATGGAGTCCGGCAGTGCCACCCATCAATTCTGCGAGGCGTTTGGTAATCACCAGGCCGAGCCCCGTGCCGCCATATTTACGGGTGGTAGTCACATCGGCCTGCTCGAACGCGGCAAAAAGTCGCTTTTGTGCATCGACCGGGACGCCTATGCCGCTATCTTCAATTTCAAAGCAAATCTGTTCGCGGTCAGCTTGTTGGTCGATGCGGCTAACGCGAATGCTGACCGTGCCCTGCTCAGTAAATTTGATGGCGTTGGCGGCCAAATTGAGCAGGGCCTGGGTAATCCGCGTCGGGTCGCCGCGGTAGGGGTGGTTAAATTGAGCGATCTCCAGATGCAGACGCAAGGCTTTTTTGGACGCCTTTTCCTGCAACATCTCCAGCACCTTCTCACAGACCACCGGTAGCTCGAAAGGGATGTCCTCAAGGGTAAATTTCTCAGCCTCGATTTTTGACAGGTCCAGCACATCGTTGATGATGCCAAGCAGGTGTTGCGCGGCATGGTCAACCTTGCCCAGATAATCGAGCAAGTCCTGGTCGAGCTGACCTCGCTTCATGATGTTGTTCAGGCCAATAATGGCATTGAGCGGGGTTCGGATCTCATGGCTCATGTTTGCCAGGAAGGCGGTCTTGGCCCTGTTCGCGGCTTCGGCAGCTTCGCGGGAGTGGACGAGCGCGGTTTCCGCACGCTTGCGATCAGTGTTGTCAATAATGCTGGACAGGGAGTGCGAAAATTTGCCATCTTGATCGTACACAGCCCGAGCGTGAAGAAGAACCGGGAAAACAGAACCATCCTTGCGTGTAAATTCAATTTCCAGACCGGATAAGGCACCATTTTTAACAAGTTTTGGGAAATTGGCGCGGAATGTTGCGTGAAGGCTGGGTGGCATGATGTCCAGCGCTGTCATTTTTCCAATCATCTCGGATCGTGTGTAGCCGAGCCAGGCGAGTTCGGTATCGTTGACCCCGGTAAAGACGCCGTTGATATCCAGCGAGTGATAGCCGCAAGGTGCCTGGTTATACAAGGCGGCAAGCTCTGACGTACGGGCTTCGACCAGACGCTCCAACTGATTACGATGTGCTTCCAGCGCAGTTTCGGCGCGTTTTCTGGCTGTAATGTCGAGAACGATTCCGATGTATCTTGCCGGCTTCCCTGACGCGTCAAGAATTGGACGGCCGCGAGCCAGCAACCAGCGCGGATTGTCCGGGGGGCAGTGGTTGACGCGCCAGGTCAACTCGAACTCGGCGCGATTTTCGATCCCCAAGGTAATGGCCTTCAGGGTTGCTTCGAGATGTTCCGGAGCAATACAGGATTTCCATAGCTCGTAACTGGGCTCGGCGGGATTTTTGTCCAGGCCGTAGAGCTTCCACAACTCATCAGACCATATGTTCTTGTTGGTGGCCAGATCCCATTCCCAGGTGCCGGCAGATGCCGCATCCATCGCCAGACGGAGCCGGGCCTCGCTCTCGCGCAGCGCCAGTTCTCCAGCCTTGCGAACCGAAATGTCGGATACTGAGCCAACGACAAAGTCCTGATCGTCGAGTTTCATCCCACTCAGGCTGACTTCTACCGGGAACAGCGTTCCGTCCTTTTTTTGCCCATTCAGATCGCGCAGCAACGCCATTTTGCGTGTGCTGGGGTTGTTTTGAAAGGCCTGGCGGTCGCTGGCGTGCGTTTGTCGTGACGCTTCCGGCACCAGATTTTCGACGCCGAGGCCGACGAGTTCATTAGTGGAATAACCAAACATGGATTCAAGCGAGGGATTGGCCAACACGATTCGGCCATTCCGATCGACGACCAGAAGCCCCTCAAGGCTCGATTCCCAAATCTGGCGAAAGCGAATTTCGCTATTCGCCTGGGCGTTCTCGGCGCGGTGCAGTTCTGAAATGTCGGTGAAGGTCAGTACGGCGCCGACCCGCTCATTCAACTGATTCTGATAGGGGTCGATTTGCATCAGGAAATGGAATGAACCCTGATGGACGCGCTCTACGATCGACCCCCCTTGTTCGATGACCGCGATAACTTGCTCGCGGAGTTTGGGCAGTTGCAAATGGCACGGTACGCCAAACAGGAAATGGCCAATATCCTGGGTCACAATGCCAAATATCCGTGAGGCTAACGGGTTGCAGCGCGTAATCCGGCCTTCCTTGTCCACCACCACCAAGCTGGAGCCAATGGAATTCTGGATGTTGCTCAGGGTAGTCATCAGCTCTGTTGCTTCGAACGACTTCAGGCGCAATTCATCATTCAGCGTCGTCAGTTCTTCGTTTGAAGCCTGTAACTCCTCATTGGCGGCCTGAAGTTCCTCGCTTGAGGACTGAACTTCTTCGTTAAGCGACTGCAGTTCCTCGTTGGAGGACTCCAGCTCCTCAATGACAGCCTGAAGGTGTTCCCTCGTGTCGGCCAGTTCCTGGCGAAGACGGGCTATTTCAAGCGGGTCTTCCGGGATGTTCAGTGCCGACGGTGTATCCAGGCCACTGACCAAACGGGTTTCTTCAAAACAGACCAGCAGCGCACGGACGTTGTTCTCTCCGGGTTGTTCCACGCGGTGAATGCTGGGACGCACGCGGAGAAGTACTCCATCCACGCTGATTTGTTGCGGTAGGCCATCCAGCGTGCTCAGGTTTTCCTGAATCAGTCGGTAGCACAGTGCTTTCAACTCGCTGCGCAATTCCGGGAGGCACAATGAAAAGACGGTGAAGTCGATGTTTTCGTCGGGCAACTGGAAATAGCGCTGGGAATTCCCAAAGAATTGCAGAGGTTCAAAGCTGGGATTGATCAGTACGGCTGGCGGTCCGAATTTTCTGGCGAGCAGGGCCAGTGACGTTTCGACCAGCGAACGACGTTTCGGTGTTGCCTCGCTGATTGGCAAGCGGGGTTTGCTACCGAAGAACGGGTTGCTGAGGCGTGCAAAGCGTGGTGAATATCCTGTGGCGCCGCTGATGCGCCGGTAAAGTCGATGATTGATGTCGATGGATTCGAACAGGCCGTTGTGGAAGCCGGTGGATTCGGAATTGCCAAGCAATAAAATGCCACCAGGGAGCAGGCTGTAGTGAAAGGTATTGATGAGGTCCCGCTGTTGGTCCGGTTTGAAGTAAATCAGCAAGTTGCGACAACTGATCAAGTCCATTCGAATAAAGGGCGGATGGGCAATGACGTTATGTTCCGAGAACACGCACAGTTCGCGAATGGCCTTGGTGATTCGCCAGCCGGAACCTTCATTGATAAACCACCGCTGCTGTCGCTCTTCTCCGATCTGACTCAATTCAGTAGCGGTGTAAAAGCCGCTGCGGGCCAATTCGAGTGCGCTTTGGTCAACGTCCGTGGCAAATATCCGTACTTCGAAGTTGTACAGTCGATCACCCAGAATCTCGGCGATCAGAATCGCGATGGAATAGGCTTCTTCGCCGGTAGCGCAGCCGGGAATCCAGACACGTATCGAATCCCCCTTGTTTTTTCCGGCAATCAGGGTTTCCAGCGAGGTATTCAGGGCAGCAAAGACATTTTTATCGCGAAAAAAAGACGAGACCGAAATCAGGAAAGTTTGCTGTAGTTCCCGGATTTCATGGGGATCGCTTTTTAGCCGAAGCAGATACGCATCCAGTGTGCTGAGCCCCAGGCTGCGGTAACGGCGAATGGTTTGCCGCCGCAGCGTGGTTTCCTTGTAACGGGTAATATCCATGCCGGCAGTTTCGGAAACCAGCTGGAAAATCTTGTTGAACAACGCCGTCTCGTTCTCGTTGCTGGGTATCGGCTTGCCTTCCGGCACCACGCTGGCGTCGTTCAACCAATTGGCGATCTGCTCCGCTGTGCCCACAAAGTCGGCATAGCCGGCATCAATGACCGATTGCGGCATGCCGGATTGAGAGGCTTCGTCGGGTCGCTGCGCAATGATGAATCCGCCCGCCTCCTTGATCGCTTTCGCACCTTCGGTGCCGTCGCTGCCGGACCCGGAAACAATGATGGCCGTGGCTTGGCTGCCGAAGTGGGCGGCAAGAGACGTCAAAAGCCGGTTGACCGAGGGCGAGATGACGTTTGCCAAGTCCTTGCGGGATACCACCAGTTGGCATCCAAAAATCGCGATTTCCCGATTGGGTGGGCAGACATAGACATGGTCTGCAAGCAGTTTGTCACCGTCTCGAGCCATCGATATGGTCAGTCGGGAGTGATTCCCCAGCAGTTCCGGAAGATTGCTGACCTGGTCGGGCGCTAGGTGGTGGGCAACAATGTACGCGGTCTGGCTGTTCGGAATTAACTTGCTGAATAGGATGCGGAGCGCCTGCATGCCTCCGGCAGAGGCGCCGATGGCAACCGCTTTCGTCTGCACTGGTGTTAACGTGCTCATCCTATTAACCGGCTTCACTGGAAGTTGATACTTTAAGTGAAGTTGGCATATATGGGAAATCAATATGCTCGGTGTAACCGAGGTACTTGGTCAGGAAGCCGGGAAGGGCGTGATCGGCTTTGAATTGCTCCGGCTGGTCGCGCTGGCCGATCAATCAATACTTGGCAAAGCTTCCAAGGCCTCATGCACTTCCAGCCACCGCATTTCGGCGTCGTCGATCTGCTCGCCAAGCAAACCCGCCTGCTTGTGCATTTCTTCGCTTTTTGCCCGGTCGACCGTGGCATAGAAGGACGGATTGGCGAACTGAGCATCCAAAGCCGCCTTTTCCTCTTGCCACTTGGCCAGCTTGCGCTCAAGCAGCTCGATTTCCTTGACCAGCGGCCGGCGCTGGGCCAGCAAGGCCTGCCGATTGGCCTTGGATTCGGCGCGTTGCGCCAGGCGTTCCGTTTTCTCGGCTGCAATATCGGGTTCGGCCGCCTTTTCGGCGTTGCGCCGGGCGGCCAGCCAGGCGGCGTAGTCATCGAGGTCGCCCTCGAATTCAGTGACCTTGCCATCAGCCACCAGCAGCAGTTCGTCGGCGCAGGTGCGCAGCAAATGGCGGTCATGCGAGACGAAGACGACGCCGCCTTCGAAATCCTGCATGGCGAAGGTCAGGGCTTCGCGCATTTCAAGGTCGAGGTGGTTGGTGGGCTCGTCGAGCAGCAGCAGGTTGGGCTTGGTGCGGATCATCAAGGCCAGCGCCAGGCGCGATTTTTCGCCGCCGGAGAAGGGCTCGATGGCGCGCGTCGCCATGTCGCCACGGAAATCGAAGCCGCCGATGTAGTCGCGCAGTTCCTGTTCGGTGGCCGTCGGGTCGAGGCGAACCAGATGTTGCAGCGGCGATTCGTCCGGGCGCAGTTGTTCGAGTTGGTGCTGGGCGAAGTAGCCGATGTTGAGGGCCTTGGCTTCCTTGCGTTCGCCGCCTTGCTGGGGGATGGCATTGGCCAGCAGCTTGATCAGCGTCGATTTGCCGGCGCCGTTGCGGCCGAGCAGGCCGATGCGGCAGCCGGGACGGAGGGTGAGGGTGACGCGGTCGATGATCTTGTGATCGACGTAGCCGGCTGCGGCCTTTTCGATGGTCAGCAGCGGGTCGGGCAGGGCGGTTGGCTGGCGGAAGGCGAAATGGAAGGGCGAATCGACATGGGCGGCGGCGACCATTTCCATGCGTTCGAGCGTCTTGATCCGGCTTTGCGCCTGACGGGCCTTGGTGGCTTTGGCCTTGAAGCGTTCGATGAAGCTGGAGAGGTGGGCGATTTCGCGCTGCTGGGCTTCGTAGGACGACTGTTGCGTGGCGAGGCGGGCGGCGCGGGCGCGTTCATAGTCCGAATAGCCGCCGCTGGTCAGCGTCAGGCGCTGGAGGTCGATGGCGATGATCTGGCCGACGACGGCGTCGAGAAAGTCGCGGTCGTGCGAAATGAGGAGCAGCGTCGCCGGCGTGTTTTTCAGCCAGTTTTCGAGCCAGAACACGGCGTCGAGATCGAGGTGGTTGGTGGGCTCGTCGAGCAGCAACAGGTCGGCGCGGCAGGACAGGGCGCGGGCGAGGTTGAGACGAACGCGCCAGCCACCCGAGAACTCGGCGACCGAACGCGAAAAATCGGCATCGGTGAAGCCGAGGCCGTGCAGCACCTCGGCGACGCGGGCCTTGGCCGAATAGCCGCCGATGTCGGCGTAGCGGGCGTGCAGGTGGCCGATGGCGACGCCATCGCCCTTGGCTTCCGCTTCGACGAGTTCGCGTTCGATGCGGCGCAGTTCGACGTCGCCGTCGAGGACGAAATCAAGGGCGCTGTCGGGCAGGGCTGGCGTTTCCTGGGCAACGCGGGCGATGTGCCAGCTGGCGGGGATTTCAACGTTGCCGGATTCGGCGTGAAGTTCGTTGGCGAGCAGCGCGAAGAGGCTGGATTTGCCGCAGCCGTTGGCGCCGACGACGCCGACTTTCCAGCCGGGGTGCAGTTGGACGGAGGCGTCGACGACGAGCGGGCGGCCGGCGCGGGCGAAGGTGACTTGGCGGAGTGCGATCATGAGGGGAACGATTATAGCGAGCAGGGTGGCGAGGCGGCGCTGAAGGCGGCTTTTTTGCCGATTATTCGATGTCCACGGTCAACCGGGAAAAATGAGCAAAATTCGAATTTTTACAAAGGCTTGCCCCGCATTTCAGGCATGTTACCTACCATTTGCGGCAGCCTGCTAGAATCCGGCGCATGATCAAGCAGATTCGCGCCGACCAGCTCAAACCGGGCATGTACATCCACGACCTCAACTGTGGCTGGCTGGATCATCCGTTTGTTTCCAACGCCTTTCAGGTACGCGACCAGACGACGGTCGACAAGATCGTCAATCTCGGCATCCGCGAGCTCTACATCGACACGCTGAAGGGGGCTGATGTCTGGGAAGCGCGGCCGCAAACCGAGGTCAATGCCGATCTGGAGCGGCGCCTCGCCGAGATCGCCCAGAAACGCGCTGAAAAGCCGGTCGTCGTCGAGCTCAAGGATGAAGCGGCCCGCGCCCGCCGACTGCATGCCGAAGCTCAGAAAATTGCCCGGCTGGTGCTCGATGACGTTCGTTTTGGGCAAAAAATTCAGGTTGACCGCATCGAACCGTTGGCCGAGAGCATGGTGGAGTCGATCTTCCGCAATCAGGACGCTTTGCTGCCGCTGGCCCGCCTGAAAAGTCTCGATGATTACACCTTCGAGCATTCGGTGGGCGTTTCGGCCCTGCTGATCGCCTTCGGTCGTTCGATGAAGCTGCCGAAAGACGTCATCAAGGAAGTCGCGCTGGGGGGCCTGTTGCTTGATATCGGCAAGGCCAACATTCCCGACGCCATCCTCAAGAAGCCCGGCAAGCTGACGGATGACGAGTTCTTCCGCATGCAGTCGCACGTTGTGGGAGGCCTGAATTTGCTGAAACAGGTCCCGGGTATCAGCGAAATTGCCTTGCAGATGGTCGGCGAACATCACGAACGTTTCGATGGCACCGGCTACCCGAACAAGCTGGCCGGCAAGCAAATCTCGCTTCATGGCCAGATGGCCGCCATCGTCGACGTGTACGACGCCATCACATCGGACAAGGTCTATGGCCGCGGCATGCCGCCGACGCAGGCCCTGAAGAAACTGCTCGAGTGGAGCAAGCACCATTTCGACCCGCAACTGGTGCAGGGTTTCATCCGCGCCATCGGCATCTACCCGACCGGCACGCTGGTTCGGCTCGAGAGCAACCGCATGGGGGTCGTCATCGAGCAGAATGAGGGCAACCTGCTCGAACCCGTCGTCCGCGTGTTTTACCATGCAGCGCAGCAGTACTATATTCCGCCTGAGATCGTCGATCTCTCCAAGGTGCAGGACAAAATCGCCAGTTTCGAGAATTACGACAAATGGAAAATCGATCCCTATCAGTGGTTGCCGGCCTGATCACCCTGCTGGCGCTGCCGGTTGTTGCACTGGCTGCCGACAGCGGGGTTGACGCCGCCCAGCAGGCGGCCTGGCAGATGCGTCTGGACAAGGCAGCGGCCATGCAGGCGGAGAGCAAAGCCCGGCATGACGAAGCCGAGAAATTGCTCGAGCAGCAGAACCTTCTTTGCGACAAGAAATTCCTGGTGAACGACTGCCAGAATGCCGCGCACCGCGACTATCTCAAGACCATGCAGGAAACCCGTCGTCAGGCCATTGAAGGCAAGGCACTGGAGCGCGAGGTCAAGCAGGAACAGTTCAGGGAACGGGAAAAGCAGCGTTTGGAAGAGGCCCCGCGTCACGCGGCGCAATTGCGGGTGCGCCAGGCAGAAACGGCCATGACCCGCCAGGCGACACGAGAAAGGATCGCCGCCAGCCAGGCTGCCAAGGCAAAAAAAGCCGCCGAAGGCGAGCAGCGCAAAGCGGCAAATGCCGCCAAACTTCAGAAAAGGCAAGCTGATCACGACGCCCGGGTGGCCAAGAAAATGCGCGAAGCCGAGCAGCGGACAGCCGAGGCGGCGGCCAAGGCGCAAGCCAAAGAGCAAGCCAAGGCCGACGCCAGGGTGCAGAAGTAAAGCCGTAGCGCCGACATGATCCGCAAGATATCCATCGACCAGTTGCTGCCCGGCATGTATGTCGTGGACCTGCACAAGCGCTGGCTCGACCATTCCATCTGGCAGTCGCGTTTCAAGGTGCGAGACGAGGCACATATCTGGAAGCTGCGCGAAGAGGGCATCAACCAGCTCAGCATCGACACCACCAAGGGTATCGACTTGCCGCCAACGCCGATGGCCAACATCAATCGCCTGGAGCGACGCCTGCAGTCGATGGCCGAGATCAAGGCCGGGATTCCCCGTACCGTGTCACTGGGCGAGGAGCGGCGGCGGGCGACGCGTTTGCTCAGTGAAGCAAGCGGTACGGTGAATTTGCTGATGCTATCCGCCAAGGCTGGCCAGCATGTCGATGCAGCCCAGCTGGAACCGGTGGTCAGCAAGATGATCGAGTCGGTGATCCGCAACCCGGATGCCCTGGTACCGCTGGCTCGCCTCAAAAGGCTGGACGCCTACGCCACCGAGCACGCGGTGGCCACGGCAGCGCTGATCATCGCCTTCGGCCGCCATCAGGGCATGCCCGCAGCGGAAATCGAAAAGCTCGCCCTCGGCACCATGGTCAAGGACATCGGCCACGCCGCACTGGATGCCCGTCTGGTTGCCAAACGCGGTGTGCTGTCCCAGGCGGAATATTCCATCGTCCAGAGCCATGTTGAAGAAGGCCTGGCCGTGCTGGAAGCGACCTCAAAATTATCCGAAACCTCGGTTGCCGTCGTGCTGGAGCACCATGAACGCTATAACGGCTGTGGCTACCCTTACCGGATGGCGGGCGACGAGATTTCATTGGCCGGGCGCATGGCGGCCATTGTCGATACGTACGATGCCATGACGTCGGACCGCCCGTATCGGGCCGCCGTATCTCCCTCGCACACCTTGCGTCAGCTTTACGATGAGGGCGGCACGCAATACGACCCGGCGCTGGTCGCGGCCTTCGTCAAGACAGTCGGCATCTATCCGATCGGTACCCTCGTCCTGCTCGAAAGCGGCCACCTTGCGGTGGTCGAGCAAATGCACCCGGATAACATGCTGACACCGATCGTTCGTGTCATCTACCACACCGGGCGCCGCCAGTATCTGACCGTCCCGGCCGAGGTCGATCTTGCCCGCAAGATTGGCAATCACTATGGCCATATAGTGCGGGCCGAAAATTTCGAGGACTGGGGCATCAGTCCCCTGCGCTGGCAACCTGCCTGATCAGTTTCTTGATCGGTGCCGGTACGCCCGCATCCGCCGCCCACTGGATTGCTATCCATTCAAGTACGGACACCGTCTGAACACCGGGATCGATCCGGCATAACACCGGCATCAGTGTCAGGCGAAAATGCGTGAAGGCATGTTTGAGTGGCGGCAGGGCGATCACATCGTCCAGCGGCAATCCGAAGCGTGCCGCCACCTCGGCCGGCTCACCCTCTGGCGGTACCAGCAGGCCACCCCACAGGCCGACTGGCGGGCGTCGTTCAAGCAACAGTCGCTGCCCATCGGTGAGCAGCACAAAGGTCGATGTACGTTCCGGCACAGCGGCACGGGGTTTGGCTTCGGGAAGTTCACCCTGTCGCCCATCGCGGCGGGCCACGCACGTCGCTGCCACCGGGCAAAGGCCACAACGAGGCTTGCTGCGCATGCATAGCGTCGCGCCAAGATCCATCAACGCTTGCGTGTAAATTTCGATGTCGCTATCCGGCAGCAGGCTTTCGGCCAGCGCCCAGAGCTTGCGATGGACTGTGGTCTCGCCAGGAAAGCCCTCGATGCCAAATTGCCGGCACAACACGCGTTTGACATTGCCGTCGAGAATCGCCGCCTTGTGCCCGAACGAAAAGGCGGCAATGGCCGCCGCCGTCGAGCGGCCGATACCCGGCAGCGTCTCCAGTTTTTCTGCCGAATTCGGGAAAATTCCGCCGTAGACCGTAGCAATCTGCTGCGCGCAGCGATGCAGATTGCGCGCCCGGGCGTAATAGCCCAGCCCTGCCCAATGCGCGATCACCGCCTCAATCGGCGCCGCCGCCAAGGCCAGAACGTCAGGAAAACTGGCCAGAAAACGGGCGTAGTAGGGAATGACCGTACTCACCTGCGTTTGTTGCAACATGATCTCGGAAAGCCAGACCCGGTATGGGTCACGCGTTTTCTGCCAGGGCAGGTCATGACGGCCGGCAGTTTTCTGCCAGGCGATCAGCTGTTGGGTAAAACAATTTTGGGGGGCCAAATTCTGCCTCGACGCGGGCTGCGGGAGCACGGATAATACGGCCTCTTTTCCCCTCGGCCTATCAGCCCGACCAGATGACCCAACCGCAAAACGACAGCCGCGCGCTACGCAACGCCCTGGGGCGCTTCGCCACCGGTGTCACCATTGTCACGGCAATCGATATGGATGGCCATCCCATCGGCCTGACCGTCAATTCCTTCTCCGCGGTGTCACTCGATCCGGCGCTGGTGCTCTGGTGTCTGGACAACAGTTCGCACAACCTGGCCGCCTTCCGCAAGGCCAGCCATTTTGCCGTCAATATCCTGGCGGCCGACCAGCAGGAAATTTCCAACCGCTTTGCCACCTGGCCTGCCGACCGCTTCGCTGGCCTGGTCTGGCAGCCCGGCGCCGGCGGCGCGCCACTGTTTCCTGGTTGCTGCGCCACGTTCGAAGTTGCCAACGAAACCGATCATGCTGCTGGCGATCACACCATTTTCATTGGTCGCGTCGAACGCTTCACCGAAACGCCGGATCTCGCCCCGCTGCTGTTCCATGCCGGGCGCTATGCATCGTTGGCTGAAGAACAGGAAGATTGAACCAGCCGCCGTCTACGCTTAGAATGCGGCCTTCAGCCCAGAGCGGGCGTCGTATAATGGTAATACCCTTGCTTCCCAAGCAAGAGCCGAGGGTTCGATTCCCTTCGCCCGCTCCATATGGAATTCAGGCAGGTCGTTGATCGCCAGACAGAAAAGCCAACCTTCATCGGTTGGCTTTTTGTTGTCGGTCATGATTGCTGACGGCGCGGATACGATTCAACCTGGCGACAGGAACTGTAAAATCACGTTTAACTGTCCCTTGGAGCGCTGGATGTCATTGCTTGCCCGCCTTGCGTTGGTAGTCTGCTTGGTCGTTGCATCGCACCCCGGTGCATTTGCCCGCGATCCCGGGGGCGTAGCAAATCCACAAACGCTAGTCCCTTTTGCCTCGAACGAAGGCCTGAATCGCTTGGCTCGAGCAACGGCGAAGCGTGATTTTGCGCCGTTGGCCAATCAGTTTGAGGCGCAAGCGACGATTGCGTTCTGTGGGCCTACTACAGCGGCAATTGTTCTCAATACGTTGCATCCGGCAATCGAGGCGCCCCGGGATCGTAGCCGATTGCTTCCGGAAGATGGCCGGTATCTCCCGAAGGATCTGGAATTGACGGTCCCCAGATATACGCAGGAAAGCGTGATTGCGATGGGCAAAAAGACCAGGGCGCAGGTGTTTGGGGAGCCGCTTGCGGTCAATGGCAAAATGATTCGTGATGGCGGCTACCAGTTACGGCAGCTCGACGAGGTGCTGAAGGCACACGCCCTCCACACGCGTTTGGTCATTGTCGATGCACAGACCGCTGAGGCCGACATTCGTCGCGATTTGGTCGATAACCTCAATCGAGCGGGCGATGTCGTTATTGTGAATTACCAGCGCGCAGCCGTCGGTCAAACTGGCGGAGGGCATATCTCGCCACTGGGGGCCTATGATGCCATCAGCGATTCAGTGCTCGTTCTGGATGTAAATCCCAGTCATTATCCGTGGGTCTGGATGTCAATGGCGACCCTGATTCAGGGGATGCGTACCCGGGATGTGTTAGAAAATCGGGGTTACATTCTGGTTCAAGCCCAATGAGCGCAGGTGCAGACGTGTGTTCATAGGGTTTCCGGGTTGATGCGCATCTCGTCGTAAATCATTGAAGCGGGTGCGTCCCGATCATGTCGCCTGAGCGCCAACCTTCACCCGGTGATGGCGCCCAGCTTGCAGCGAACATGGGTTTTCGTTCGTTACACATTGCTACAAAAGCCGTGTCATCGAAATGTCCATCTGATCGTTATGCAGACATAGCCAATCGAATCCAATGGAAAAATCATGATCCGCAATCCGAACACCGAGTCTACCCAATTCATTCAATCGCTTAAAGTCGCTGGCGTCGCGATCAGCAATGAGGGTGAAGTGATTGAGCGCCTTGAACAGGCGCGTGAGTGGCATTACGCATTCACGACGCTGGTCAAGCAAGGGCAACGCATCGGTATCAGCTTCCTGGCCAATCCGGGCATGCAGTCGGTTGAGTTGCAACGTTTGTTCGCGCAATACAAGTTTGCAGAGCAAGCTGAAGCGACTTTCGAAGCCAATCTTCTGCACTAAACTAATTTGGTGGGCGCGTTGGAATAGCGCTTGCAGGGAGCCCGCCATTGGTTTTGATGTGAAACCTACCGCACGTTTTGATTAAAACGGGGTGGTTTGGCAAAAAAAATTCGAAATGATGACAACCAAAATCGTTTTGATGCGTTGAGTATTTATATAAGCAAGGTTACAGGTATTTCGGTGCGTAAATTTTTATTGGTCCTTTTAACTTCACTCGCCGCCATCGGTGCGCAGGGGGGAGAGCTGACGACCGCGGATACCCAGCGTGATGAGTCGCTGGCACCACCGTCTTATGCTGAAGCCATGGTGACTATCGCGCCGGTGCCCATGCCGGCTGTGGTGGTCGAACTGGCGCGTTATTCGCCTCATAGCACCAGCGTTCGCCAGGCCAAGAAGGTCAAGGCCGCCAAGGTGGCACGTGCGAAATCGATGCTCTCGCGGTCAGCCCGCGAGCAGATCGCCTTGGCCAATACGGCTGCGAAACCTGATGAAAAGGTGCAACTCAACGCCTCGGACGACGAGGACGATGATATCGGCCTTGACGATCTGGATCTCCACCGCTCCTTCAGCCAGCCTAAAGTCGCCAAGTCTTCTGATCAGGCTGACGATGATGAAAACGCGCTCATTGATCTTCCTGAGCACGTAAAGCTAAGGTTGTTGTTGGCGCGGGCAAAGGCGGTCGATTCCTACGTCCTCAGCCAGGCGGGCAAGGCAACGACGCCTGCAGACGAGGATATCCCGGATTCCGTAAAGCTTCGTTTGTTCATCGCCAGGGCACGTGCGGTCCAGGCGCATAGCGAAAAGTACGGAAAAGTTTAAAAAAGGCGGCGGAAGCCGCCTTTGACTTTGTGGCCTTGAGCACACGCTCAGTCAACAGCAGGCCGATTCCCAGCCTGAGCACCAATTTCTGCTTTTAGCCATTCCTTGAAAGCGCTGACAACCGGCCTTTCAGCAATGGATTGCGGGATCACGAGATAGTAGGCGTAGGTTGAGGGCATCGCAGTGGCGAACGGGATTGCCAAGCGTCCGGCCGCAACCTCGGCTTCGATCTGCGGCCGAAGGGCGAGGGTAACGCCCTGGCCATCGGCAGCCGCCTCCTGAGCCAGGATCGAATTGGAAAAGCGCGGCCCGCGCTCGGTATCTATACCGCTGATGCCCGCAAGCTTGAGCCATTCATGCCAGCTTGGGCGTCGTTCGGGGACGGGTATCGACTCGTCGTGAATCAAAATGTGATTGACCAGATCCTCGGGTGATCGCAACGGTGTTTCACCATCAATCAGACGCGGACTACAGACCAGCACATATTCCGGCCTCAGCATTTTTTCCACCTTGTAGCCCGGGTAGATACCAGTGCCGAAGCGGATGGCCACTTCACTGACGTCATGGCGTGGGTCGCTTGCCTCCTGAGTCATTTCCAGTGCTGTCTGTGGGCCGTCAATATTTTCCGGATTGCTTGAGATGCGGATGGCCACCTCGGCATGGGCCTGGGAAAAGCGGGCCAGGCGCGGGACCAGCCAGCGTGTGGCAAATGAAGGTGGGGCGGTGACATTCAGGGCGAGACTGGTGTTGCGCCGAGTGCTCTCGACGGCGGCGGCCAGACAATCCATGCCGTCACGGACCTTGGGATACATGGCCAGGCCTTCTTCGGTCAATTGCAGTGCCTTCGGCAGGCGTTGAAAGAGCAGGACTCCGAGATAAGTCTCAAGGCTCTTGATCTGTTGGCTGACGGCGGCCGGCGTGACGTGCAGCTCCTCTGCCGCCTTCTTGAAGCTGAGATGGCGGGCAGCAGCTTCAAAGGTACGAAATGTGGAGAGCGGAGGAAGTCGGTAGGCCACGGCAGCTTGCCAGTTAGTGAAGTCAATTAAGTTTAACTAATGTACACGATAATAAAGCATAGTTTGTTGCAGTGCACCATAACCTTTATAGTTAGTTTGTGACAATAGATCAGGTAGTAAAGGAGTAAATCATGTCCCCCACTAAAATTCTGGCTCGTATTTTTGATTTTCCAAATCAGAGCGCTGCTGAATCGGTAGGCTACGACGAAGTATTCAAAGGCACGGCAACTGTGCCTTGCGAGACCGTGATGGCCGCAAATTGGCTGCCCGGGCTGCGACCGGTCGAGTGCGAATCCGATTCGTATTTCAAGGATGTTTTTGCCGGGAAAGTCTTTTGATGCCGATAGCCAACCGCTTTTCAGCTGGATTAAGCAGGAGGGTTGCCATGAACGCACCTAAACTTTTGCCGTGGATGGCGCGCCGGGCCGGTATTGATGATGAGCAGGCCTTGCGCCTGTGGCAGCGTGCTGTCGTCGAGTCCGAGAAGTCGCAGGGGTGCCGGGAAGGCGCCCAGTATCATGCAGAGGCACTGCGTCGCTTCATCGACGCGCTGTCGACCAGCGCCTGAGCATCGCTCCAACCCGGATCGATGATCGGGTTGTGTATTCAAATGTCCGGTTATGCCCTGATACTGCGGTCGATTTCGGTTTTTTAGCTTTTTTTCCGGTCGACCGCAGGATTCACTTACGCGCTGGCAATACTGCGACCGATGACCAGTCGTTGTATGTCGTTGGCGCCTTCGTAGATCTGGCAGATGCGCACGTCGCGATAAATCCGCTCAACCGGGAAGTCGCTGGTATAGCCGACCCCGCCATGGATCTGGATGGCATCCGAGGCAATCTTTTCAGCCGCTTCGGAGGCGAACATCTTGGCCATTGACGCTTCCTTCAGGCAGGGCTTGCCGGCATCCTTCAACATCGCCGCGCGCCACACCATCAGGCGGGCGGCGTCGAGCAGGGTGTTCATGTCGGCGAGACGGAAATTGACCGCCTGATGCTCGATGATCGGTACGCCAAACGTGACGCGCTCCTTGGCGTAGCGTACGGCGGCCTCAAACGCAGCGCGGGCCATGCCGATGCTCTGGGCGGCGATGCCGATGCGCCCGGCTTCCAGGTTCGAGAGCGCAATCTTGTAGCCTTCGCCTTCCTTGCCGAGTAGCGCTGACGCCGGCACGCGGCAGTCTTCGAAGAGAATCTGCACCGTATCGGAGGCATGCTGGCCCATCTTGTCTTCGGTTCGACCCACGACAAAGCCCGGCGTGCTGGTCGGCACCAGAAAGCAGGAAATGCCTTTCTTGCCGGCGTCCTTGTCGGTGACGGCAAAGACGATGGCCATGTGGGCATACTTGCCGGTGGTGATGAACTGCTTGACGCCATTGATCACGAAGTCGTCGCCATCACGCACGGCGCGCGTGGTGATGGCCGACGCATCCGAACCGGTGTGCGGTTCGGTCAGGCAGAAGCAGCCGAGCTTGTCCCCACGGGCCAGCGGTTTCAGCCATGTTTCCTTCTGCGCATCGGTGCCGTACTTCATCGTGATGCCGCAGGCCAGCGAGTTCTGGACGGAAACAATGGTTGAGGTCGCACCGTCGCCGGCCGCGATTTCCTCCAGCGTCAGGACCAGCGACATGTAATCCATGCCGGCACCGTCCCATTCTTCGGGGACGACCATGCCGAGGGCGCCAAGCGCTCCCAGCTCCTTCAGGGCGTCGGCCGGGAAAGTATGGTACTTGTCCCATTCTGCCGCGAAGGGCGCCAGACGCTCCTGTGCAAAGGCACGCATGGCGTCCCGGATCATTTCCTGTTCTTGGGTAAGAATCATTTGCCCGTCTCCGCTCAGAGCATTTCGACGGCGAGGGCCGTGGCTTCGCCGCCGCCGATGCACAGGCTGGCGACGCCGCGCTGCTTGCCATATTTCTTCAGGGCACCCAGCAGCGTGACGACGATACGTGCGCCGGAGGCACCAATCGGGTGGCCGAGGGCACAGGCGCCACCGTGGATGTTGACCTTGGCCGCATCGAGCTTGAGATCGTGCAGCGACGCCATGGTGACTACCGCAAAGGCTTCGTTGATTTCGTAGAGGTCGACCGATTCTGCCGTCCACCCGGTTTTGGCGAAGAGCTTCTGCATGGCGCCGACCGGCGCTGACGGAAAGAGGGCCGGGACACCGGCATTGGTTGTATGGCCGACAATGCGGGCGATCGGCTGCAGGCCGAGCGCTGCAGCCTGGGAGGCTCGCATCAGGACCATTGCCGCAGCACCGTCGGAAATCGACGAGGAATTGGCCGGGGTGACGGTGCCATCCTTCTTGAAAGCCGGTTTCAAGGTCGGGATTTTTTCGATGTTGACCGCAAACGGCCCTTCGTCCTTGTCGACCACCACATCGCCCTTGCGCCCGGCGACAGTCACCGGCGCGATTTCCCAGGCGAAGCTGCCATCGTCGCTGGCTCGTTTGGCGCGCGTCGTCGAGCGAATGGCGAACTCATCCTGAGCTTCGCGGGTGAAGCCATAGGTCGTCGCACAGTCTTCAGCGAAGGTGCCCATCAGGCGACCGCGCGTGTCCTTCCCGTACGAATCTTCCAGGCCATCGAGGAACATATGGTCCATGATCTGGCCATGGCCAAGGCGATAGCCGCCGCGGGCCTTGGGCAGCAAGTAGGGCGCGTTGGTCATCGACTCCATGCCGCCGACGACGGCGACGCCATAGGAGCCGGCGAGAATGCCGTCGTGGCCGAGCATGGTGGCCTTCATCGCCGAGCCACAGACCTTGTGAATGGTGGCACAGCCGGCCGTGATCGGCAGGCCGGCCTGCAACGCGGCCTGGCGAGCCGGCGCCTGGCCCTGGCCGGCTTGCAGCACACAACCCATCAATACTTCATCGATCAGGTTGGCATCAATGCCGGCGCGTTCGACTGCAGCCCTGATGGCGGCGGCACCGAGATTGGCAGCAGTCAGGCCGGCAAAGCCGCCCTGAAAGGAACCCATGGCTGTACGGGCTGCGGAAACGATAACGATAGGATCTTGGGACATGTCGGGTTCTCCTTGATTACTTGGCGGCCATGCGAATGGCGCCATCCATGCGGATGACTTCACCATTCAGGTATTGGTTGGCAAAAATGTGTTGGACCAGCGCCGCGTATTCGGACGGCTTGCCCATGCGCGACGGGAAGGGGACCATCTTGCCGAGCGCCTCCTGGACTTCCGGCGGCATGCCCATCAGCATCGGCGTCTCCATGATGCCAGGGGCGATGGTCATGACGCGGATGCCGGCACGCGCCAGTTCGCGGGCGATCGGCAGGGTCATGGCGACGACACCGCCCTTGGAGGCCGCGTACGCCGCCTGGCCGAGTTGACCATCGAAGGCGGCGACCGACGCGGTGCTGACGATGACGCCGCGTTCACCAGTGTCATCGGGGGTACTGGCGCCCATGATTTCGGCGGCCAGGCGGATCATGTTGAAGCTCCCGACCAGGTTGATGTTGATGGTGCGGGCGAAACTGTCCAGCTTGTGCGCACCCTCCTTGCCGACGACTTTTTCGGCAGGCGCGACGCCGGCGCAGTTGACCAGGCCGCGGAGCTGACCCATCGACTGGGCCACGGCGAATGCGTTGCGGGCACTTTCATCACTGGTCACATCGGTTTGAACGAAACGGGCATGGCTGCCCAGTTCAGTTTCCATGGCCGTGCCGGCCTGCTGATTGACATCGACCAGCACCACCTTGCCGCCGCCGTCGACAATCATACGGGCGGTGGCGGCACCGAGGCCGGACGCGCCACCGGTTACGACGAATACGTTATCCTTGATCTGCATGTGTCTCACTCCTGTTGATGACGAATATCGGGTCTGGCACCGGTTATTCGGCTGGCCCGCAAGTCAATCACTCTAGATCGTTTGGCCCGCTTGTTCGATGCCGAATTCGCTCAACATGGGTGCTAGAATTTGCCACCACTCAGGGCGACGACATGGACACCAAGACTGTCGAAAAAGGGACCATATCCATCAGCTTCGTTGACGAGGCCCTGGTCTGCATACGTCAGCGTGGTCTTGATCAGAATTCATTGTTGCTGCGCGCCGGCATTTCACCGGAGTTGCTTGCTTCGCCGCAGGCACGGGTCTCATCGCGGCATTACGGCCTGCTCTGGCACTGCATCGCGCAAACGCTGGATGACGAATTTTTCGGCATGGACAGCCATCGCATGAAGGCCGGCAGCTTCACGCTGCTGTGCCATGCCGTGATCCACAGCGATACCCTGGAACGTGCCTTGCGGCGCAGCCTGCGCTTCTTGCGGGTCATTCTGGATGATATGGCCGGCGAACTGCATTGCATCGATGGCATGGCGCACATCGTGTTGCGTGACCGTGCCGATGTGGCCATGCCATCGCCGAAGCGCGCCTTCGCCTACGGTACTTACCTGATCATGCTGCACGGTCTGGCCTGCTGGCTGGTTGGACGCCGTATACCGCTGTCGCAAGCTGATTTCCGCTGCGAGGAACCCTCCTTCAGCCATGAATGGAGAATTCTGTTTTCGCAGCATCTCAATTTCAATCAGCCGCATTCAGGCATCAGCTTTCCTGCCGCCTATCTGGAGATGTCCAACATCCAGAATGAGCGGACGATGAAGGCCTTCCTGCGCAGCGCGCCGGCCAATTTCCTGGTCAAATACAAGAACAGCACCAGTCTTTCGGCCAAGATTCGCCGCCGCTTGCGCGAGATGCCCCCGGCTGCCTGGCCGGATTTCGCCACCCTGGCGCATCAACTGCATGCGTCGGCCGCGACCTTGCGGCGCAGACTGGACGAAGAGGGCGAGAGCTATCGTTCGATCATGGACGACCTGCGTCGTGACCTGGCGATTTCGCTGCTCGGCGAAACGCAGCTCAGCATTGTCGACATTGCCGCTGAACTGGGTTTTGCCGAGAGCAGCGCTTTCCATCGTGCCTTCAAAAAATGGACGGGCGCACGTCCTGGCGAATACCGCTGTGATCGCAATGAAAAGTAAGGAGCTTCTCCAACGGCGAGGCAGCTATTCGCCCAGCAATTTGCGCTGATCGAGGTATTTTTCCAGAATTTCCAGCCGAGCCAGCGGGTCGTCGAGTTCGAGCAGTTTTTGCTTGGCAAGGTTCTGGATTGGCAGCATTTCAGTCATCCGGTAGCCGACCCATTCGGCTTCGTCGAAGCGGTGTGGCTCGGGCAGACGTTCCTTGCCAAGATCCGCGACCACCCGGCGGAGCAGCGGCAGCAGGCGTTCGCGTTCCGGGGGCAGGGGTGTCGGGCCAATTTCGGCCAGCAGTTCGACACTGGCTTCCAACAGATTGCCTTCGCCAACGGTGCTTTCGATGATCCGGAAGCGTCGGCCGCCGTGGGCGGTGATCATCAGGATGCCGAGTTGTTCCATTTCCCAGTTGCCGATGGTGGCGAGGGTGCCAACCGCATGGGGCTGGGCCGCAGCGCCGACTTCGCTGCCTTTGTCGATCAGGCAAATGCCGAAGGGCGAGCGCTGCTTCATGCAGGCAGCAGTCATGTCGAGATAACGCTGCTCGAAGATTTTCAGTGGTAAAAGGCTGCCGGGGAAGAGCACGGTGTTGAGTGGGAAAAGGGGAATCTGCAGGGTTTCGACGGCGTTCCCGGTCGGTGAGCGGACAAAGTCGAACCAGCCCATGTCAGCGATCCTCGCCCCAGCGCTGCATCAAGGTGTGCGGCACGCCGATCTGATCCATGATGCGGGCGACGACAAAATCAACGATGTCCTGCACGCATTGCGGGTGATGGTAAAAGCCGGGGCTGGGCGGCAGGATGACGGCACCGGCACGGCTCAGGCGCAGCATGTTTTCGAGGTGGATGGCCGAGAACGGCGTTTCACGCGGGACCAGCACGAGCTTGAGTCCTTCTTTCATGACGACATCGGCGGCGCGTTCGATCAGGTTGTCGGCCAGACCCTGGGCGATGGCGGCCAGGGTGCCCATCGAGCAGGGGCAGACAACCATGGCGTCGGGCGGGTTGGAGCCGGAGGCGACCGGGGCGAACCATTCTTCGCGGCCAAAAACTGCCAGTTTTTCCGGGTTGACCGTCGGAAAGCGGGCGAGCAGGGCGGCCTTGGCTTCGCTCGGCCGCGATGGCAGTTCGATGTCCATTTCCTGCTTCGCCACGACCTGCGAGGCTTGCGAGTAGAGCAGTTGCACCGTGCAGCCGGCGTCGAGCAGGCATTCGAGCAGGCGCAGGCCGTAGGGCATGCCGGAGGCACCGGTCAGTGCTAGGCAGATGGTCTTGGACATTTAGGCAGATTCCGAAGGCGCAGGTTCAGCCAGCAGTTTAGCCGCGATCAGGCCGTTGATGGTGCCGAAAACCAGTGCTGCGGTAGCGAAGACCGGGGTGAGCAGAAAGACCCCGTCGTGCGGGATCAGCCAGACGCGGGCGAGCAGCAACTGGCCACCGATGTGGGCGAAGGCGGCGAGGATGGACAGGCTGACCGGACCGAACCAGCGCGCCGGTAAATGCCGGGCGAGGCCGAGGGTGAGCAGGCTGAGTGTGGTGCCGGTCAGCGACAGGAAGAAGCCGGGGGCGAGAAAGTAGCCAAGCAGCAGGCTGCCGGCCAGCACGCGCAGACCGCTGACCCAGACGGCAGTGCCCCATCCGTAACGGGCCAGCACGACGAGGGTGACGATGTTGGCCAGACCGGGCTTGACGCCGGGCAGCGGCGAGGGGATGGCCGCATCGACCAGCGACAGGCCGACCGCTGCGGTGGCCAGCCAAGCGACGCGGCGGTCTTCGGCGGTGACGGTGAGTTCAATAACTGATGGAGTCATAAACCTTGGTCCGTCCGGCGATCTGCACGCTGACGCGATTGGGGGCGCAGATGGCGATTTCGCCGGGACGCATGAGCCAGCCTTGCTTGACGCAATACTGGCGCGGGCCGGGGTCGGAAACGACGCGGGCGCGACCCGGTTCGACGGCAATCAGCGTGGTGCCGAGCGGGCCGGCGACTTCAAATTGCTTGCGGGCCTTGAGGTCAACTTCCGCGAAGACCTTGCCTTCCTGGCGAATGATGGCGCGGTCGGCCAGACCGCCTTGCCAAAATATCGGGATGCTGCTGCCGACCGCCGCCGCACTGAGCAAGATGACCAGCCAGTCGCCGGGCCGGATCAGTGCCAGCCAGGACATTGTCGCTGTGGCCGCTGCAGCGAGGCAGTTAGAAAACTTTCGATTTTGCTCATTTTTTCCGGTTGACCGCAGCAGTCGCCTGGCGCCTCGAGGTCAGTGCTCTTGCTGGCAAATCCGGGCAATAGATGCCGGTTTTGGCCGTGTTTCATCGTCAGCTGCCGGCCAGCGTGCGATGGCGGACCAATACCCGGGCGCGATTGGCAAACTCTCGTGCCAGCCATTCTGCCATGTACACGGACCGGTGCTGACCGCCAGTACAGCCGATGGCGACGGTCAGGTAGTTGCGGTTATCGCGGATGTAACTGGGTAGCCAGGTGGCGACGAAGCGGCAGATGTCGTCACGCATGCGGCGGACTTCTTCCTCGGCTTCAAGAAAACCGATGACCGGCTTGTCCTTGCCGGTCAAGCTGCGAAGTTCGGGGTCGTAATGCGGATTGGGCAGGCAGCGGACATCGAAAACGAGGTCGGCATCGAGCGGAATGCCATGCTTGAAACCAAAGGATTCAAACATCAGCGTCAGGCCCTGGCCGGGCTCAGCTTCGATGAACTGTCGAACCCATTCGCGCAGGCCGCTGGCTTTCATGCCGCTGGTGTCGATGCGGTGACCGAGGGTGGAAATGGGTTCAAGCAGCAGATTTTCCGCACGAATCGCCTCAAGCAGTGTCTGACCCGCGGTGGCCAGCGGATGCCGACGGCGGGATTCGGAATAGCGCTTGAGCAAGGTTTCTTCGTGTGAAAACAAAAACAGGAAAATGGGTTCAATCCCCGCCTTTTTCAGTGTTTCGAGCTTTTGCGGCACCAGATCAATGCCGTGCCCCGAGCGGGCATCGATGGCCACGGCCACTTTCTGGACGCCTTCCTCGTCCATCATGCGGGCCAGCACGGTCAGCATGGCGACCGGTAGATTGTCGACGCAGTAATAGCCTGCATCTTCAAGAAGATTCAGCGCAACCGACTTGCCGGAACCGGAGAGACCGCTAATGAGAATGAGTTTCATGGTGACACAGCATAATCAAGGCGGCGCGCCGTATCAACCCGCGGCATAATAGAAAAAACAGGAGACCATCATGCCCCCGGCAATTCCTTTGCTCAACCTGCCGTTTTTGGCGGAACTGACTGCGTTGCGGCGCGACATTCACGCCCACCCCGAACTCGCCTTTGCCGAAAATCGCACGGCCGATATGGTGGCCCGCGAACTGGAGCGCTATGGCCTTGAGATTCATCGCGGCCTCGCCAAAACGGGCGTGGTCGGCGTCCTGCGTGCCGGCAACTCACAGAAAATGATCGGCCTCCGTGCCGACATGGATGCCTTGCCGCTGGCTGAGATGAACGAGTTTCCGCATCATTCCCGACACCCGGGAAAAATGCACGCCTGCGGTCACGATGGCCATACCGCCATGTTGCTCGGCGCGGCGCGTTATCTGGCTGAAAAGCCCGATTTCGACGGTATCGCTGTTTTCATCTTCCAGCCGGCCGAGGAGGCGGAAGGCGGTGCGGCCGTGATGATCGAGGACGGGCTGTTCGAGCGTTTCCCGGTTGAGGCTGTGTTCGGCCTGCATAACTGGCCGGGGATTCCGGTTGGCGAAATGGCAGCGATGCCCGGGCCGGTGATGGCCGGTACCTGCGGCTTCGAGATTTTCGTGCGCGGCCATGGTTGCCATGCGGCGATGCCGCATCAGGGCGTCGATTCCATCGTGGCCGGCGCGCAACTCGTGCAGGCTCTGCAAACGGTGGTCAGTCGTACGTTGCACCCCTGCGAATCGGCTGTCGTCAGCGTGACCCAGTTTCATGCCGGCGAGGCGTGGAACATCATCCCGGAAGAAGTGGTCTTGCGCGGCACCATCCGCAGTTTCAAGCCGGAGGTCCAGGAAACCATCGAGCGGGCCGTCGAGCGCCTGTGCAGCGGCATCGCCGCCGCCAACGGCGCGCAGATCAGTATCCGCTTCGAGCATCGTTATCCGCCCACGGTCAACAGCGTGGCCGAGGCAAAATTCTGTCAGGCAGTCGCTGCTGAGGTATTTGGCAGTGAGCGAGTACTCACTGATATTTTGCCGTCGATGGGTGCTGAGGACTTTGCCTACATGCTCAAGGAAAAGCCCGGCTGCTACGTCTGGCTTGGCAACGGGCCGGGTACGGGCGGTTGTACGCTGCACAATCCGCACTACGATTTCAACGACGAACTGCTGACGCTGGGTGCCAGCTACTGGGTGCGACTGGTCCAGCGCTACCTGCCGGCGTAAGGCCGGAACTGGCGGGAGGCGCCGTACACGAGACTGCGCCCGGCTAAAGTTTGAAGCGGGACACTTCCTGGTTCAGGGCTCCCGACATGCGTTTCAGTTGTTCGGCTGAAGCGACTACCTCCTGCATGGCCTGTGAACTGTCATCGATCAGCTTGCGAACGGCTTCAATGTGCTGTTGCATGGCGCCCTCGTTCTGGTATTCCACATCTATGGCTTCGATGATGCGGGCAACCACCTGCCGGACTTCCAGCGAGCTGGCATTCATGCGATCAAAGGCATCGCGGGCCTGATTGGATAGCTGAACACTGTCGTCCACCTGATGCATCCCGGATTCCATGGCTTCAACGGCGCGCGACGTGCCTGACTGAATGCTGTCGACCATGGCCGAGATTTCGGCGGTGGATTGTGCCGTCCGCTCGGCCAGCTTGCGGACTTCGTCGGCAACCACGGCAAAGCCGCGGCCTTGTTCTCCGGCCCGCGCCGCTTCAATGGCAGCATTGAGGGCGAGCAGATTGGTCTGACTGGCGATATCCGAGATGACGCTCAGGATAGAGTTGATCTGTGCCGATAGCGCCCCCAGTTCACGGATGTGGGTTGCCGTGCTCTGTACCGAGCCAGCCATCGATTGGGTTTCTTCGGCCGCCCGGCTGGCCAAGGCGGCCCCGCTCCCGGAGATTTCGCTGGACCCCTGAACGATCTGCTCCGCTTCATTGACCGCGCCCATGACCTGATGCAGGCTGGCCGAGAGATTATGGCCGTTGCTGACCATGGCGCGGGCCACTTCCTGTTGCTGCTCGCTGCCACTGGCCACCTTGCCGGTGATCATGGCCATCTGGTTGGCGGTCTGGGCGACATCGCTGGCATGCCTGGCCAGTGAACTGACGAGCTGGCGAAGATGCGCCTGCATGCCGGAAAGTCCGGCCAGCAGACTGCTCGTGTCGCCATCGGCCAGCGTGATGGGTTGGGTCAGGTCTCCCGTGGCCACCGCATTGGCCACCTTGCGGGCGTAGCCAGGATCGCCGCCGAGTTCACGACGAACATAGCGCAACGTTGTAAACACACTGGCGATGCCGACGACGATGGCCAGGATCGACAGGGCCAACATGGTGTTTTCAATTTTTTGGGCTTTGCTGGCGACATCCTGGCGCTGGCTGTCGGTGGCCTTGGTAATCGCTTCCAGATCATCCAGCAGCGCCTTTTTGAGCGCGCGCCAGGCGGGTGTTTCCGTGCTGTTGATCAAGCGCTTGGCTTCTTCAGTCTGGCCCGACTTGACTACCGCCAATACCTCCGCCTGAGCTTGTGCCTGGGTTTGCACCAGGGGAGTCAGACGTGCCAAAGCGGCGTCGAACCCGTCGATGGATTTGGCAGCCAGTCCGGCATGGTCACGGGCTTCGGAAAAGTCCTTCCGCGCCTTGTCGAGGTTTTCAAATGCTTTCGGGTTGTTCGGGTCCAGTACGATGTTGCGCAAAGCCTGGCCCATTTGCAGACCCTGACTGTACATTTCCTGATAGCTCTGTTGCAGTGAGCCGATGCCGTCGAGAAAGCTGCCGAAACGTGCCGATGTGCTGCGCAGGCCGCTATTGGCGACCACGACTGCGGCGATGAAGGCCGCCATGATGAGGGCCATGCCCAGTAAAAGTCGATTGCGGAAAGTCATGATCGCATCTCACACTAAATAAGTGTTTCATTGTACGGTGCGGCCAAACGCGATGTCACCTTGATCAAGCGGCCATAATCATGCCGTCTTTGCGTTGCAGGGCATTGACCAGCAATAGCTGGCGTTCTATGCCCGCGACGAGCGCTTCGTTCGACAGATTCAGGAAGCGCGCATTGACGTCGACGGCAAACGGCAGGCTGAGCACGAAAGCTGGAAAATCGTCCTTCGGCACCTGGCGTTTTTCCATCATGGCAAACGACACGATGACCTTGATGGCATGCCAGGCCAGTTGTTCGATATTGCTGCGGAAATTGCCCAGGCGCCGAAAGGCCCGGTCGAACGCGGCGTCCACTGTGTTGAAGGGGGTGCCGTGGCCAGGGATGACAATATCGATCGGCAGGCGGGAAAGCATTTCCAGCGTTTCCTGGGTACTGGCCAGGCCGTCGGCTTCACCCAGCAATTCGGGGAAAATGACCCCGAAGCCGTTTTCCCAGAGCGCGTCGCCTGAGATCAGAATGCGCTTTTCGGGGTTGTAGTAGGCCAGTGCTTCCATGTCGTGACCGGGAACCGCCAGCGCTTGCCAGTTGAGGCCCCCCATTTCGAGCTGATCGTCGGCCCCGACCAGCCGGTCATGCTGGAAACGGGCGCTCTGCTGGCCGAGCGGCGAAAGAAGCAAGGCGTCCTTGTCCCAATCGGCGATGGCGGCATGCAGGCCGGCCGGTACGATGATTTCGCAGTCGAAAGCGGTTTTCAGCGCGGCGTTGCCGCCAATGTGGTCGGAGTGCGAGTGCGTGTTGATGACCCGGTTCAGGCGCCGGCCATCCAGCGCGTGATAGACGAGATCGACCGTCTGTTCGGCATGCGTGACGTAACCGCTGTCGATCAGCGTGGCGTCATGGCCATCAAAAAACAGGATATTGTTGGCCGATAGCCAGCCACGTTCGAGCACAAGCAGGCTGTCAGGGAGCTTGATGCTCATTCCGGCGTATCCGGATCGCTGCTGTTCGCGCTAGGGGCAGTAGTGGGTACGACAACTTCGGCAACGATGCCCGGCGAATCCAGTGGCGGGCGGCCACAGCCCAGGCAGTAACCGGAATCAGGGTCGGCCATGCAGACGCCGACGCATTGGTAAAGCTCTTCCTGATTATCCATTTTGGGGTGTATTGATGGTTGGTTCGGCGTCCGACGGATCATAGTCGAGCCGCCGTTCGTCGATATTGTGCAGGACGGTGGTGCGCTCGGTATCGCTGAGTTGCGACCACAGTGTGATTTCTTCGATGGTGCGCAAGCAGCCCCGGCAAAGTTTGGCGACCGGGTCCATCTGGCAGAGCGCGCGGCAGGGTGAGGGAATCATTTAAATCAACAGGAAGCGGTGTTGTTGGTCGCGGACCATTTCAACGGCTTCGAGTGCTTCGTCGCGGCTGATTCTGGCCAACATGGCCAGATGAAGACGCCGGTCGCGGGCGGTAAGTTCCGGGAAATTGAGGGTATGAACCTCCGGGCTGGCATCATCCCTGACAATGCCGAGCCGATCCACGGCGATACTGACCGGGGTCAGATGCAGGGCTGGCTCGGGGGAATTGAGATATTCGCCGAGGGCATCAATGAGATGTTCCGGCATCAGTGAGGCCGCCGTCTGGCGCAGACGGGCGTCGAGTTCGGCCAGGTGGCGGGTGCCGACTTCACGCTCGTTGCTTCCGGAACTGCTGCGCAACACCGCGAGGTGGGCCCGTTCGGTGGCGACATCGCTGCGCAGTCCATCGCGTTCATGGCGCAGCGCCTCGACATGCGCATGAAAGGTGTAGAGCAGGCTTTCCAGGGCCTTGCAGCGCAAGCCGCGCAGCGTGACATCGAGCTGGCAGCTGGGCTCGATCAGGGTCTGGCCCGAAAAATAAAGCACCAGCTGCGGTACGTCGGTACGAATGACTTCACCTTGCCGGGCAATGCCCAGCTGCTTCTTGTGCTGCCGGCGAGCCGCGAACATCGCATAGAAAAACTTGCTGTCCCAACTGCAAGGCTCTTCCAGAAAATCGCGCACGGCCTGGCTCCGCCCCAGCATCTGGTCAATGTCGTCGGCGGTGGCGAACAGGGCGTGGACCAGCGGATCGCTGGCAAAAGCCTTGCGGTTGATATCGATCGGACCAGGCAGCGCAGCGACCAGCCCGTCGCAGTAACCGAGCGCATGCTGGACCGGGCCGCTCAGGTGCTTCTCGAAGCCCGGGGTGGTGGCGAGCATGGGGTCCACCAGTTCGGCCACGCGGCCGAGCGCCTTGCGCACGGAAGGATCCAGCGGCGGGGCGGGCTTCAGAAAATCAGTAACAGCGGAAAATAGACTCACGCAGCGGTGTTGGCGCAGAGGGCCCGGCCGGCCTTGGCTCCGTTCGGGCGGTTGAGGGCAGAGGAAATCCAGTTGCCAATAGACGCCAGTTTAGCCAGATCGATGCCGGTTTCAATGCCTAATCCATCCAATAGATAAACAACGTCTTCGGTTGCCACGTTGCCGGAGGCTCCCTTGGCGTAGGGACAGCCGCCCAGCCCGGCAATCGAGCTGTCGAAAACCGCCATGCCCATCTGCAGCGAGGCGTAGATGTTGGCGATCGCCATGCCGTAGGTGTCGTGATAGTGGCCCGCCAACTTTTCAACCGGAATTTGGCCGGTGCAGGCCTCGATCATGCGCTGGATGCTGGCCGGCGTGCCGACGCCGATGGTGTCGCCCAGCGACACCTCGTAGCAGCCCATGTCAAACAAGGTCCTGGCCACATGGGCGGTTTGTTTGGGATCAATGGCGCCTTCGTACGGACAGCCTACCACGCAGGAAACATAGCCGCGAACCGGGATTTCCAGTGCCGAGGCGGCCGAAACAACGGGTTCGAAGCGTTTCAGACTTTCTGCAATCGAACAATTGATGTTCTTGCGTGAAAACGCTTCCGAAGCCGCCCCAAAGATCGCCACTTCAGTCGCACCCGCCTCAACGGCCGCATCGAAACCTTGCAAATTCGGCGTTAAAACCGGGTAGACCGTGGAAGTCTGCCGTTTGATGCCGCGCAACACTGCCGCGTTGTCGCCCATCTGCGGCACCCACTTCGGCGATACAAAAGAAGTCGCTTCGATGACGTGCAGGCCGGCATCGGACAACCGTTCGATCAGTTCAATCTTGATCGCCGTCGGCACAACCTGCGCTTCATTCTGCAACCCGTCACGGGGGCCGACTTCGACGATTTTGACTTGAGCGGGGAGGGGCATGGTTAATGGCTGAATGAACATGTGAAGGGAGATCGGCAGACGGCGACAGATCGAATCGGGCGCACTAACGCGTCACCCAGCCGCCGCAAACGGGAAAGACCTGCCCGACAAAGCAGTTCGCCGAATCGCTGCACAGATAGGCCGCAAACTCGGCGTCTTCGTTTGCACCCACCAGACGCCCGAGCGGCACCTCGCGTTTCAGGCGATCCTGAAAACGTGGATCGGCCTGAACCTCGGGCGGAAAGTAAGTCGGGTTCTCGACGAAATTCTGTGCGATCGCATTGACCTGAATATTGTGCGGTGCAACTTCGACACCAACAGATTGAACGTAAGCCAACTGGGCGCCCCGCGCTGCGCTGTAGGTGGATCTGAGCTTCATGCCGCGCAGGGCAGAGGCGCTGCCCATGAGCAGAATCTTGCCGGCACGACGTTCGATCATGGCCGGCAACACGGCGCGGAAGAGTCGGGGCAAGGGATCGACCAGGACTGCGAAAATGTCACGCCATTCTTCCTCGGTCACCATGGTCGCCGCCGTCGCCGGCGCCGGTATGGCCAGATTGGCCACCAGCACATCAACCCGCCCGGCCTGGGCGACCACCGCCGCGGGCGCGTCAGGGCTGAGCAGTGACTCGGTACTCGCGATCACTGTGGCCCCGTGCCGGGCCAATACCTCGCACAACACCGGCCCCATGAACTGATCGGCCTGGGTGACGAGGACGCGCTTGCCAAGAAGGCTTTGCTGGGTCATTGACGTTCCTTAAGATCGGGGTTCAAGGTGATGACCGGGACTGCCGCTGTCGGCCATACCCGTTGTTATTTTCGATCGACGGCATGGGCAATCGGTTCCTCGGATTGTGACAATTGATGGGCTTCTTTCAGCTTCTCGTCGCTCATCGTCCGCACCAGGGCATCGCGCTCCTGCAACGCAGTCAGATGCTTGGCAGCCGCCGCCCGGCTGAACCAGGTGTAGGCGCGGACGGGGTCTTGCGGCAAGCCCAAGCCATCACGATAAAAGCGAGCCAGTTCGACCATTCCCTCGGCATTGCCCGTGGCTGCCGCCAAATGAATCCATTTGGCGGCCTCATCAACATCCTTCGGGAGTTTTTCCCCGGTTGCCAAGGCTCGCCCGAGCTGGAGCATGGCCCCGACATCACCATCCGTGGCCGCATTTTTGAGCTTTTTGCCAAGGTCGGCCGGTTCCTCCACGGCTTCAGCCGCATTTACGCCCATCCGGGCCTCGGCCTTGGTGACGGTCGTGCTGGCTTCTGAATGAGCCACCGCAGCGGACTCGGCCGGCCTGATTTTCGGATCATCATGACTTTCAAACCACAGATCGGCGGCGGTGAACGCACCCAGGCAGAGCAAAACGCCAGCGGCGCCGTTGATCAGAACCCGTTCCCGGGCCGCGCCGTTGGTGGCAAGAAAGCGATGGGTGCACTGATCGCAACGATAGGGCCGAAAGCCTTGTGCCCCCAGTTTTTCATGCTTGGAATGCCATCGTGACGGCTGGCAGCGTGTGCCATTGCAGGTCGGGCACTTAATGCCGGCCCCGATCAATCGCGCGATATCGACGTATTTCAGGATGGAGGGCGGCATGGTGTCGAATTCACAGATAGAGGCAACGACATAGGGGGCTTCACTTTGTATTTCAGGTAGATATTAATGCGAAGTGCCCCCTTTTTGCTGGCGACGGTGGCCATTGTCGAACCAGAAATTACGCTTGCCTGACGATATCGACAGAAATCTCCACGGCCGGCGTCGATCCCCTATTTTCGAGCCAGTGTGTGGTGTTCCTGTCCTCAGGCCATCCCACGCCCGGTCCATACTCCGTAGAAACACCGTTTCGGTAGTCCGTGATCGTTCCTTGCAAAATATAAACGGTGCCTGGTCGGTCTATATGGTTGTGAAGCGGACCGAATACGCCACCAGGCTCGATCGTCACCATGCGCATGCGAAGTTGGCGCCCAGCCATCCCTTCAATCTCCGGGCCAAGGTCAACCGTTGCAAGCAATTGCACCGTTACCCCTTTTGTCTCAGGTGCCACCTCTTCATTGTTCATCGTGGTCTCCTTGCCGGTCTGCCTGCGCCTAAGCAGCAGGGCGGTGTCGAGTGGCGTTCCGCACCTGTTGTCATGGCGCTGGCAACAAACCGGACGTCGTTAAATTTCAGCTTTTCAACACAGCATAGATCAACATTTGCCCCATTTGTGTACGCCGATTTGGCTCGCTTGCTGACCTGGTTGCGGCCGGCCGATCATCACGCTTGCTCTGCAAACTCCACCAGCGCCGCACCATCGCTCACCTGTTCGCCAGCCGCATAGCAGAAGGCCTTGATAGTGCCGGCGGTGGGGGCGGTGATGGTGTGTTCCATTTTCATGGCTTCGAGGATCAGCAACGGCGTGCCCTTGTCGACTGTCTGGCCAGGCTGGGCGAGCAGGGCGACGACTTTGCCAGGCATCGGGGCGGTCAGGCCGCCACCGTGGCTGTCGCCGGCATCGACGCGGTGGAGCGGGTCGTCGCGCAGCAGGGTGTGGGTAGCACCTTGCAAAAAGACGCTTCTTTTGTCGTCGACCGCAACCACCGAGGCGATCAGGCGGCGGTCGTCGAGTTCGACGGCAAAGCGGTCGCCGTCCAGCTTCTTGCCGCGGGCCAGCGTGGTTTGGCCGTTCAGCGTGATTTGCCAATGGTCGCGCTGGTAGCGGACCTGGGCGTCGACCAAGGTGTCGCCGTCGCGGAAACTGATGGTACGGGCTGAAGAGAGATTCATGCGCCAGCCATCGCGGGCGTGCCATGGCGAGTAAGGGTCGCCGCAGGCTTTGGCTGCTTGTCTGGCGGCGTGCTGTTCCCACAGCAGTTCGCCGACCGTCGCAACGAGCACAGTGTCGCGTGGCACGGCCTGGGTGGCGGGAAAGAGGAAATCTTTTTGCCGTTCGATCAGGCCGGTGTCGAGATCGGCGCTGGCAAATGCCGGGCAGGCGACGAGGCGTGACAGGAAATCAATGTTGGTGGTGACGCCGGCCACCTGATAGTCAGTCAGCGCCTTGCGCATGCGGGCCAGCGCGGCATCGCGATGCTCGTCCCAGACGATGAGCTTGGCGATCATCGGGTCGTAGAACGGCGTGATTTCATCGCCTTCCTCGACGCCGGTGTCGACGCGGACATTGAGGCTTTCGGCTGGCGGCGAGAGGCGGACGAGCTTGCCGGTCGAGGGCAGGAAACCCTTGTTGGCATCCTCGGCGTAAATGCGCGCTTCGAGGGCATGGCCGCGGATCTGCAACTGTTCCTGGGCGAGCGGCAACGGCTGGCCGGCGGCGACGCGCAGTTGCCATTCGACGAGGTCCTGGCCGGTGATCATTTCGGTGACCGGGTGTTCGACCTGCAGGCGGGTGTTCATTTCCATGAAATAGAACGAGCCGTCCTGATTGGCGATGAACTCGACGGTGCCGGCACCGACATAGCCGACGGCCTTGGCGGCAGCGACGGCGGCCTTGCCCATCTCGTGGCGACGGGCGTCGGTCATGCCGGGGGCGGGGGCTTCCTCAAGCACCTTCTGGTGGCGGCGCTGCACCGAGCAGTCGCGCTCGAAGAGGTAAACGCAATCGCCCTGGCTGTCGGCGAAGACCTGGATTTCGATGTGGCGCGGCTGGGTGATGTATTTCTCGATCAGCACGTGCTCGTTGCCGAAACTGGAGGCGGCTTCGCGTTTGCACGAGGCCAGGGCGTCGGGGAAATCTTCCGATTTCTCAACCAGTCGCATGCCCTTGCCGCCACCGCCGGCGGCGGCCTTGATCAGCACCGGGTAGCCGATGGCGTTGGCTTCCTTGTGCAGCAGAGCCGGTGTCTGGTCGTCGCCGTGGTAGCCCGGGGTGAGCGGGACGGCGGCCTTGCCCATCAGCTTCTTGGCTTCGGATTTCGAGCCCATGGCGCGAATGGCCGAGGCCGGCGGGCCGATGAAGGTGATGCCGTTGGCGGCCAGTGCATCGGCGAAATCAGCATTTTCGGAGAGGAAGCCGTAGCCGGGATGGACGGCTTGGGCACCGGTGCGCTTGCAGGCATCGACGATCTTGTCAGCAACCAGGTAGGACTCGCGGGCAGCGGCCGGGCCGAGCAGCACGGCCTCGTCGGCGAGGCGGACATGGCGGGCATTGGCATCGGCTTCGGAATAGACGGCGACCGTGCGGATGCCCATGCGGCGGGCAGTCTTGATGACCCGACACGCTATTTCCCCGCGGTTGGCAATGAGTATCTTGTTAAACATGCTGGGTCTCCCGCGGAGAAATAGCCTGAGCGTGCTGCGCGCGCAGGCAGTTTGACTTCGTCGCTGCGCCGCTGCGCGGCTGGTCGCCTCGGTGGGCGAACAGGATCTTGTTGAACATGGCTTATTCCCCAATCCAGTTGGGCTGACGTTTGTCGAGGAAGGCGGCGATGCCTTCGCGGGCTTCGGGGGTGGCGCGCAGGTGGGCAATGCGGTGGGCAGTGTCGTCGACCAGCGCGTCGTTGATCGGTCGGCCACTGACCGCGCGGATCAGCTCCTTGGCAGCGGCTTGCGAGAGGGGGCCGCCCTGCAGCAGTGAGTCGACAATTTCGCTGACCTTGGCATCGAGTTGTTCCGGTTCGACGGTTTCATGGACGAGGCCGATGTCGCGGGCCCGGGCGGCGTCGATGCGCTCGGCCGACTGGAAGTAGCGGTAAGCCTGGCGGGCGCCGATGGCGCGCAGGACGTACGGCGAAATGGCCGCGGGAATGATGCCGAACTTGACCTCGGAGGTGGCGAAGATGGCCTTGGTCGAGGCGACGGCGATGTCGCAGGCGGCAGCCAGACCCATGCCGCCACCGAGCGCGGCACCCTGGACGCGGGCGATGGTTGGTTTCTTCATCTCGGCCAGTACGCGCAGCATCTTGGCCAGGGCGCGGGCGTCGTTGAGGTTGTCGTCGAGGCCGTTGTTGGCGGCGCGCTTCATCCAGTTGAGATCGGCCCCGGCCGAGAAGCTCTTGCCGCGGCCGGCGAGGATGACGACGCGAACGTCGATATCCTCATTGAGTGCGACACAGGCGGCGGTGATTTCGGCGATGAGGGTTTCGTCGAAGGCATTGTGGCGGTCGGGGCGGTTCATCCAGAGCGTGGCGACCGGTCCGCTGAGTTCTATTTGGAGGGCTTGGAAGGGCATGTTGGTTGTCTCCTTAATCGCTATTTTTGTTTGATCGGCGTTGGGGTTCCGCCACGCAAGGCGGAACCCCAACGCCAATTAGAAGGAAAGCGCCAATTCACCGAATCACATCCGAAAGATGCCAAACCGCGTCTCTTCCGCCGGCGCATTCATCGACGCCGACAAGCCGAGGCCGAGCACGCGGCGGGTATCGGCCGGGTCGATGATGCCGTCATCCCACAGCCGCGCCGAGGCGTAGTAGGGATGGCCTTGCGTTTCGTACTGCTCGCGGATTGGCGCCTTGAATTCGGCTTCTTCCTGAGCGCTCCAATTGCCGCCCTTGGCTTCGATGCCGTCGCGCTTGACGGTGGCCAGCACGCCAGCCGCCTGTTCGCCGCCCATGACCGAAATGCGGGCGTTTGGCCACATCCACAGGAAGCGCGGCGAGTAGGCGCGGCCGCACATGCCATAGTTGCCGGCGCCGAAGCTGCCGCCGATGACGACGGTGAATTTCGGCACCTTGGCCGTGGCGACAGCGGTGACCATCTTGGCGCCATCGCGGGCGATGCCGCCGTTTTCGTACTTGCGGCCGACCATGAAGCCGGTGATGTTCTGCAGGAAGACGAGCGGAATGCCGCGCTGGGCGCAGAGTTCGATGAAATGGGCGCCCTTGAGGGCCGATTCGCTGAACAAAATCCCGTTGTTGGCGACGATGCCGACCGGATAGCCGTAAATTCGCGCGAAGCCGCAGACCAGCGTCGTGCCGTAGCGTGCCTTGAATTCGTCGAAGTCGGAGCCGTCGACGATGCGGGCGATGATTTCGCGGACGTCGAAGGGTTTTTTCGAGTCGGTGGGAATGACGCCGTAGAGTTCTTCGGCGGCATAGAGCGGCTCGGATGGTGCGGTCAACGTGACCGGTGGCGCTTTTTTCCAGTTCAAGTCTTTGATGATGCGCCGGGCGATGGCCAGCGCATGCGCGTCGTTTTCAGCCAGATGATCGACGACGCCGGAAATGCGCGTATGCACGTCGGCGCCGCCGAGGTCTTCAGCGGAAACGACTTCACCGGTCGCCGCCTTGACCAGCGGTGGGCCGCCGAGAAAAATCGTACCCTGGTTCTTGACGATGATCGACTCGTCGCACATCGCCGGCACGTAGGCGCCGCCGGCCGTGCAGGAGCCCATGACGGCGGCGATCTGCGGAATGCCCTGCGCCGACAGGTTGGCCTGATTGAAGAAGATGCGGCCGAAGTGTTCCTTGTCCGGGAAGACTTCGTCCTGCATGGGCAAAAAGGCGCCGCCGGAGTCGACCAGATAGACGCAGGGCAGGCGATTTTCCAGGGCGATTTCCTGGGCGCGCAGGTGCTTCTTGACGGTCAGCGGGTAGTAGGTGCCGCCTTTCACCGTCGCGTCGTTGGCGACGACCATGCATTCGACGCCGTGAATGCGGCCGATGCCGGCGATCACCGACGCCGCCGGCACATCGCCGCCATACATGTCGTAAGCGGCGAACTGGCCGATCTCAAGAAAAGGCGTGCCGGGATCAAGCAGGCCGCTGACGCGTTCGCGCGGCAACAGCTTGCCGCGCGCGAGGTGCTTTTGGCGCGCCGCTTCGGGGCCGCCGAGGGCGATTTTGTCGACTTTTTCATGCAGATCGGCGACAACCGTTCGCATGGCATCCACGTTGGCCTGAAAATCGGCCGAGCGCGGGTTAAGTTGGGTTTTCAGGATAGTCATGTCGCCTCGCTTTTCTTGTTCGCCACTGATGTTCAGACTGGCGTTACAGCTGCTTTTCTTCCGTGAGCCATTTGCTGACCGGCTCCGCTTGATAACTACTCATCGTCCCGAGCAGCCGTTCGATATCGGTGTCGGCCAGTGCCATTGCCCGGTTCTGGGCGCGCAAAAATCCCTCGCTCACGGCGTGGTCGAAGAGGGCGAGCAGCGGGTCGTAGAAGCCATTGACGTTGAGCAGGCCCATTGGCTTGGTGTGAAAACCAAGCTGGCCCCAAGTCAGGACTTCGCAGAATTCCTCGAAGGTGCCGAAGCCGCCGGGCAGGGCGATGAAGCCATCGGCTAGCTCGGCCATGCGCGCCTTGCGGGTATGCATGGAATCGACGACTTCGATCCGGGTCAGCGCCCGGTGATCGACGGGGCGGCCCGCCACTTCCTTGCCCATCAAGGCTTCCGGGATGACGCCGATGACCGTGCCACCGGCCTCCAGGCACGCATCGGCGACGGCGCCCATCAGCCCGATATTGCCGGCGCCGTAAACCAGTTCGATGCCACGGGCCGCGAGCAGACGGCCGAGCTGTTCGGCTTCGGCACGGTAGCGCGGGTTATTGCCGGCGTTGGCGCCGCAGAAGACACAGATTCGTTTCATGCTGTTCTCAGAAGCCGCCGGTTTCCAGCCACTTTTCGATCTGCGGCAGGCGGTCGGCGCCGAAGAAGGGCTGGCTGTCGATCAGCACGTACGGCGCGCCAAAGACGCCGATTTGAATGGCGTGATCGACTTCGTCCTTGAGCTGTGCCTTGATGGCGGGATCGTTCAGGGCGGCTTCCAGCGCGACACGGTCGACGCCAAGTTGGGCGGCGATATCGAATACGCTGTCGGGGGTCGAAATGTCACGGTTGTCGGCAAACAGGGCGCGAAATACGGCGTGGGCGAAGTGTCGGGCCAGCCCGCAGTCCTGACCGTGCAGCCAGTAATAGGCGCGGGCGGCAATTTGCGTGGCCAGCGGGAACTGGCTCGGATGGTGGTAGGGGATGCCCATGAAGCGCGCCGAGCGTTCGAAGTCGATCAACCAGTACTTGGCCTTGACCGGTGTCTGCAGCGTGAGCGGTGCGCTGCCGGTGCTCTTGAAGACGACACCGAGCAGGATGGGATGCCAGCGTACCTTGCGGCCAAAGCGTGCTGCCAGTTCGTCGATGCGCTCGCTCAGCAGGTAGCTGTAGGGGCTGGAAAAATCGAACCAGAAATCGATCGGGTTGGCAGATTCGGTCATGCGTTGTCTCCTGCGGTGGTTGCGGTCGATGTCGATTTTTGGTTTTTTTCCCGGTTGACCGCAGCCGTGCGGTCTAGGGATGGTTGCGGGGCATCGCCAGGGTGCCGGATGTCCTTATGGGCGTGACTTTTCCGACAAGGCCGTCATCATCGTTGGCCACGCAGGCACAGGTTGGCAAAGGTCGTGAATCGTGCGGGGGTGATGATGACGGTGGACATGCGGATAACTCCTTCATGAGTGCTACGCCTCCAGCGCCTTGAGCGCCGCGTCGTAGCGGGTCGTCAGGTCGGCGGGGCAGTCGATGGTGATGCCGAGGTCGTGTACCAGGCCATCCTTGAGGCCGTAAACCCAACCGTGGATGGTCAGTTTCTGGTCGCGCAGCCAGGCGTCCTTGACGACCGGGGTGTGGCACAGATTGACGACTTGTTCGAGCACGTTCAATTCGCACAGGCGATCGTGACGCTGATCTTCCGGCAGACGGTCGACCATCGCCAGATGCTTGTTGTGCACTTCCTGCACGTTGTGCAGCCAGAAATCGACGATGCCGACGCGGGTCTTGTGCAGGGCGGCCTGGACGCCACCGCAGCCATAATGGCCGACGACCATGATGTGTTTGACTTTCAGCACATCGACCGCGTACTGGATCACCGACAGGCAGTTCATGTCGGTATGCATGACCAGATTGGCCACGTTGCGGTGGACGAAGACTTCGCCCGGCAGCAGCCCGACAATCTGGTTGGCGGGTACGCGTGAGTCGGAGCAGCCGATCCACAGGAATTCAGGGGTCTGCAACTGGGCCAGCTTGTTGAAGTAGTTCGGGTCTACTTCCTGCATGCGTTGTGCCCAGGCCCGGTTGAAGTCGAAAAGGTGCGACAGGTTTTCGCTGCGGATTTCTTCTTCCGACCAGTTGTCGAGATCGAGGGCAAGGAACATCGTGCCTTCGATCGGTGTCTGGTAATAGTTGGGCGCTTCGGTAAAGCCCAGTTCGCGGTATAGCTTTACGGCCATGCGCATGTTGGGCAGGGTGTCGATCATCAGCTTGCGGTAGCCGATTTCCTTGGCGACCTTGATGGCAGCCAGCGCCAGGGCGGCACCGACGCCGTGGCCACGTTCTTCGGGCGTGACGTACAGGCGCTTCATTTCGCAGACACCATCGCTGTCGGGCAGTGGGCGCACCCCGACACAGCCGGCCGGGCGACCATCGACTTCGGCGACGAAGAGGCGGCCTTGCGGTGCCGAGTAGGCGCCGGGCAAGGAGGCCATCTCCTGATCGAAATTCTGAAATGACAAATCAACACCCAGCCAAGCCGCATAGTTGCGGAAATATTGGCGAACCTGCTCAAGGGCTTCGGTGTCGCTGGCGGTGAGCGTGCGTAGGGTGACGGCCATGTGTGTAGTGCTCCTGTTGCGGCGCGCCTGTCCGGAGCGCCGGCAGGCGCGTGTCATGCAGTTTCGTTGAAAAGTTCGCGACCAATCAGCATTCTACGGATTTCCGAGGTGCCTGCGCCGATCTCATAAAGCTTGGCATCGCGCCACAGACGGCCGGTCGGGTATTCGTTGGTATAGCCGACGCCACCCAGTGTCTGGATCGCTTCGCCGGCCATCCAGGTGGCTTTTTCGGCCGAGTACAGAATGGCGCCGGCGGCATCCTTGCGCAGGGTTCGGGAATGGTCGCTGGCATCGCAGGCCCGGCCCACGGCATAGACGTAGGCGCGGGTGGCCTGCCAGGTGGAATAGAGGTCGGCGACCTTGCCCTGCATCAGCTGGAATTCGCCAATACTCTGGCCAAATTGCTTGCGCTCGTGGATGAAGGGTACGACGACATCCATGCAGGCGGCCATGATGCCCAGCGGGCCGCCGCACAGCACGGCACGTTCATAATCGAGGCCGGACATGAGTACTTTGGTGCCGTTACCGATCCCGCCCAGCACATTCTCTTCCGGCACCTTGACATCGTCGAAAAACAACGGGAAGGTGTTGGACCCGCGCATTCCCAGCTTGTCGAGGTGGGTGCCGTAGGTAAAGCCCTTCATGCCTTTTTCGACGATGAAGGCGGTCATGCCCTTGGCGCCGGCATCCGGATCGGTCTTGGCGTAGACGACCAGCGTATCGGCGTCGCCACCGTTGGTGATCCACATCTTGGAGCCATTCAGCACAAAGCGGTCGCCTTTTTTGTCGGCGCGGAGTTTCATCGAGACGACGTCGGACCCGGCATTCGGCTCGGACATGGCCAGCGCCCCGACGTGTTCACCGGAAATCAACTTGGGCAGGTATTTCTGCCGCTGCGCGTCGCTACCGTTGCGGCGAATCTGGTTGACGCACAGGTTTGAGTGGGCACCGTAGGACAGGCCGACGGAGGCCGAGGCGCGGGAGATTTCTTCGAGCGCGACGATATGGGCGAGATAGCCCATGTTGGTGCCACCGTATTCTTCGCTGGCAGTCATGCCAAGCAGGCCCATGTCGCCGAATTTCTTCCAGAGGTCGGCGGGGAATTCGTTAACGCGGTCGATCTCGGCGGCGCGTGGCGCGATCTCGGCATCGGCAAAGGCTTTCACCGCATCGCGCAGCATATTGATGTCTTCGCCGAGGCCGAAGTCGAGGCTGGGAATGTTCATGGTTTGTCTCCGTTCCAAGTTTATTTTTCGGTCTTGCCGTGCATGACCATGATGGTCTGCTGCATCAGGGCACACAGTTCTTCTTCGCCGTCCTTGATGGCGAAGACTTCGGCCTGGGTGACGATCAGCGTTCGACCCGGCCGTACTACCTTGCCGCGGGCGATCAATATTTCGCCATCGGCCGGCGCGAGCAGATTCATCTTGTATTCGACCGTCAGGACCGAGGCACTGGCCGGCACCACGGTCATCGCCGCATAGCCTGCTGCCGAATCGGCAATCATGCCAACCACACCGCCATGGACAAAGCCGTGCTGTTGCTCGACACCGGACCAGTGCGGCAGGTGGATTTCGGTCCGGCCGTGTTCGACCAGCGGCAACGTGGCGTGGATCAAATCCATCGCATGCTGCTTGGCAAAGCTGCTTCGGACTCTTTCGGCAAAGTGGGCATCGGCGAGGTGGCGCATGGCGTGATTGTATTGACGTTGACGTAAACGTCAACTGCTTGGTAAAAAATTATTCGGCGTGTCGGCGAGCCAGTTCCTGCTGACAAAGATGCTCGAACTGCGAGATTTCGGCCAGCATGGCTTCGATGTCTTCACGTTGCTGCTCCAGGGCCGCTCGGCGCTTTTCCATGACGCGCAGGCATTCCAGCAGTTGCGGTGTTTCGTCTTCAGTCGATTCGTACATGCCGATCAGGTCTTTGATCTCGGCCAGTGACAGCCCGAGACGCTTGCCGCGTAGTGCCATTTTCAGACGCGCGCGGTCGCGGCGGGCAAAAATGCGTTTGCTGCCTTCGCGCTCAGGCGAGAGGATGCCCTGGTCTTCCCAGAAACGGATGGTGCGCGGCGTGATGCCGAATTCACGGGCAAGATCAGAGATGGCAAAGGTGCTGGCCGCTAGGCTCATGGTGTCTCCTGTAGGTCCGCTCAAGTTAAACAGATGGACGGGGATTTTTCAATGCGCTACCGTATGGTAAGTTGTTCATCCTGATCGTCCGATTCGGTTTTTTCATGTCCCTGCATTACCCCCATACCCATCACCCGGCGGCTGGCGAGCTGACAGAAGTTGCCTCCGGCGTTTTCTGGCTGCGCATGCCGCTGCCGTTTCAGCTCGACCACATCAATCTCTGGCTGCTGCGCGACGGTACGGGCTGGGTGATCGTCGATACCGGGTTTCCGGATGATGCGGTCCGTGACACGTGGGCGCAGATTCTCGATCGCCTCGAGGGTCCGGTGAATCGCCTGATCGTGACCCATTTTCATCCGGATCATCTGGGTCTGGCAACCTGGCTGATGGAACGAACCGGCGCGCCGCTGGCGATGACGAGCGGAGAATTCCTGACGGCCCATGTTGTCTGGAACGAAGTCGGCGGGCATGGTGCTCGCTTCATGGTCGAGCAGTTCCGGCAGCATGGCCTGGATAGCGACCATCTGGCGAAATTCGAGCAGCGCGGTTCCGGATATCGCAAGGCTGTACCGGCGCTACCGGATTATTATGAACGCCTGAAGGCGGGCGACAGTGCTACGGTCAACGGCAAAAAATGGCAGATTTTGATAGGCCATGGTCACTCGCCGGAACATATGGCGCTTTACTGCGCTGAACTTGGCGTGTTAATTTCCGGAGACATGCTTTTGCCGAGAATTTCAACCAATATCAGCGTGTTTGCGGCGACCCCCGAGGCTGACGCATTGCGCTGGTTTTTGGCTTCGCTGGACGACATGGCGGAGAAAATTCCGGAAGAAACACTGGTATTACCCTCGCATGGTTTGCCCTTCAAGGGCATACAGGCAAGGGTAATGGCATTGCATTCGCACCATCAGGAAAGATTGCAGGCTTTGGAGATAAGTTGTGAACTAGCGCCAAAGAGCGCAACCGAGTTGCTGGACGTATTGTTTAATCGGACGCTCGATACACACCAAACCATGTTCGCGATGGGCGAGGCAATAGCCCATCTGAACTACCTTGAGCAAGCTGGTCGGCTTTCACGCAGCATCGATGCCGACGGAGTGATTCGCTATTCGCGGTTGCAGCACTGACCCGCCACGCACTGACAGAGGGAGTTTCTAGATGTCGCAGCAAAATGAAAACCAGGGAATGAATTTGCCGAATCCGGCCGAAATGGCCAAGACCTACGCCGAAGTTGCCCAGCGCGCTTCGCGTCTGATCACCCAGTACATGGAAAAGAAGGCCAAGGATGGCGTCGAAGCGCCGGCCGACGAGCTGGGGGTTGCCAAAGCCTTTATGGACCTGTCGTCGCGTTTGATGGCCAATCCGTACAAGATGGCCCAGACACAAATGAACATGATGTGGGACTATTTCTCCCTGTGGCAGAACACCAGCATGAAGATGATGGGCATGCCCGGCCCCAATCCCGTTGCGGCGCCGAAGAAGGGTGATAACCGTTTCAAGGACGAAGACTGGGAGCAGCATTTCCTGTTCGATTTCGTCAAGCAGTCCTACCTGATCACGGCGCGTCACCTGCACGACACGGTGGCTGATACCGAAGGCCTGGACGAAGCTACCCAGACCAAGGTCAACTTCTTCACCCGTCAGTACATCGATGCGCTGTCGCCGTCCAACTTCGCACTGACCAATCCGGAAGTCTTCCGTGAAACCGTCAAGAGCCACGGCCAGAACCTGATCAAGGGCTTGAACAACTTGCTGCACGACGTCGAAGCCGGCGATGGCCAGTTGCGCATCCGCATGACCGATACCTCGGCGTTCGAAATGGGCAAAAATGTTGCCACGACTCAGGGCAAGGTGATCTTCCAGAATGAACTCTTCCAGCTGATCCAGTACAACCCGACGACGCCGGAGCAGAACAAGAAGCCGTTCCTGATCGTCCCCCCGTGGATCAACAAGTACTACATCCTCGATTTGCGCGAAAAGAATTCGATGGTGAAGTGGGCCACGGATCAGGGTCACACCACCTTCATCATGTCCTGGATCAACCCGGATGAGAAGCTGGCCAAGCTTTCTTTCGAAAACTATCTGCTTGAAGGCTCGCTCGAAGCGATCAATCAGGTCTGCGCCCATACCGGCGAAGACAGCGTCAATCTGGCCGGCTATTGCCTGGGTGGCACGCTGACCATGACGACCCTGGCTTATATGGCCGCCAAGAAGGACAAGCGTGCCAACTCGGCCACCTTCTTCACCACCATGCTCGACTTCTCTGATCCGGGCGAACTGGGCATCTTCCTTGACGAAGGTGCCGTCTCTGGCCTCGAAAAGCGGATGGCTGAGAAGGGCTTCCTCGAAGGCTCCGAAATGGCCGGCACGTTCAACATGCTGCGTGCCAACGACCTGATCTGGTCCTTCGTGGTCAACAACTACCTGATGGGCAAGGATCCGTTCCCGTTCGACCTGCTTTACTGGAACTCCGACTCCACCCGCATGCCGGCTGCGATGCACAGCTTCTACCTGCGCAACATGTATCTCGGCAACCTGCTCAAGGAGCCGGGTGGCATCACGCTGGGCGGCGTCAAGATCGACATCAGCAAGGTCAAGACCCCGTGCTATTTCATCTCGACCATCGAAGACCACATTGCACCGTGGAAGAGCACCTATATGGGTGCCCGTCTGCCGTCTGGCAACACCAAGTTCGTCCTGGGTGGTTCCGGCCACATCGCCGGTATCGTCAATCCGCCGGCCGCCAACAAGTACGGCTTCTGGACCAATGACGCCACCGACGGCAACCTGCCGGAAAGCCCGGATGACTTCCTGGCGGGCGCCACGCAGAACGCTGGTTCGTGGTGGACGCACTGGAATGCATGGGTTACCGGCCTGCCGGGCGGTTCTGCCAAGGTCAAGGCCCGCAAGCCGGAAGATGGCGCACTCGCTGTCATCGAAGACGCGCCGGGTTCCTATGTCAAGTTCCGCCTGGATGCTCAGAAGAAAGAAAATGCCTGAACATTTCATTCAGGCTTGATTGAAAAGGGAGGCCTAGGCCTCCCTTTTTTATTTTCAGAACCATGATCGATTCGAGGTGTCCTAGCGGTATAGACCGAAAGGAGGCCTACCATGTTCGATTCTCCCGTTGTCTCCATCCATATTCCTCAGGCGCTGCGTGGCTTTGCCGGTGGTCACCATGAAATCACCGCCAGTGGCGATACCGTTGGTGACGTGATAGACGCCCTTGGCCACGAATACCCGGCCATTCGTTCATACCTGATATCAACTTCCGGTCAATTGCAGCCGGGTGTAGCGGTGTTCCTTGGTCCAAGGAGCGTTCGCGAACTACAGGGTTTGGCAACACCGATCGATCAGGAAGAGGTCGTCAGCATCGTGCCGATTGGAGCGCTCTGAAAATTTCAGTTTCGGCTGAAATTTCCGGTTGACCGTGGCAATGACGCCGGGCGTAGCGGCTGTGCGATTCAGTCCCGAAAGCGTGCTAGATGCGCCGGAAGCTGCGGCCACTCGACAGCGTCGAGCATGTTTTTGACGATCAGGCCCAATTCGGTGTCCCCGGTGATTGCCAGCTCGCGGTTGAAAAACAGCGTGTCCGGATCTTCCTGACGGGCCAGCAGTTGCAGGTAGGCCGAAAGATTGGCTTCGAAGGCGAGGTCAGGCTCGCGTTCGGGACGAAATACCGGACGAAACAGGCCATTGCGAAAAGTGTAGGACGCTTCGCCACCGCTATCCCGCACGCGCACGCGAAACAGCTTGTTCTCGAGCTGGGCCAGTTCGCTTTCGGGTAGCAGCTTCATTTTCAGCGCAACGTTCAAGGCACCTGCCAAGGCCAATGCATGCGGCCATTGCGGCAGCATCCGGCCCAGGCTGCCGATGAACTTGGGGAGGCGAAATTTCGGGATTGTGAAATGGTCGTTGATGGTCATGCTCCTCGTTTCATGCGCCTGACTGGGCAAGGGCGTGCATTTGGTGCTGGTGGATGCCGGCATCGCCAAACCAGTAGCCGTCGACCAAACCGCTGGTAATCCAGAGGGCGCAATCGACTTGAGCTGACGCACCGCGTCGGGCGGCATCAAAGGCCGCAATGATGTCGTCGATATGCGCTTTTTGCGGACTGATGCGGACGACATCAATGCCCATTTTCAGCATCTCCGGTATTTCATGCAGCAGGTTGTAGCTTTGCGCAGACATGGTTTGAATACCATTGATGGTCAGGAAATCCTGCCCTTCCCGGGTTTTCAGGGTCAGGCCTTCGCTGTGCTCGAGACACTTGAATTGGCAGTCGTCCTTGCTCAGGTCGTAATGGCGGGCCGTAAAGCAGCGCGCCGAGAAGGCCAGCGGTATTTTGCCAAACGCGAAGACTTCAGTCTCCACGCCAGCCGGTTTGCACCGGTGCAGCGTTTCGATCATGGCCCGCGTGCCCTCCAGCGGGGGAACCCAGCGCTTCAGACCAAAGCGGGCGAATGTGCTCAGGGTGGCCTCGTTGTAGATGTTCAAGTGGGGGCCGGCGACGAAATCCTTGCCGTGCACGAGGTTGACGGCACCAAGATCATTGGCCTCCAGCATGCAACCCGCATCGTCAATCAGGCGGCGTAATGCCTTTAGGTCGCTTTCGGATTCGAGCAACGCCTGGGCCGAGACAACAACCTGCTTACCGGCGTCGGTCAGGTCGCGGGCCAGGCCAATCCAGTCAGAGGTGCGCAGCTGCTGGCGGCGCGAACAGACAACTTCGCCCACATAGATGATATCGAGGGCGGGGTTCTGCGCCATCTCGGCATAGAACGCCATCACTTCTGCCTTGGGCCAGAAATAGAGCAGGGGGCCGAGCGAGAGTTTCATGCTGCGTAGTCCTTTAGCGCCAAGGGCGGCTGTAGGCGCCGAGGGTTGCCTGGCTGCCTTCGGAGACTTTGGCCAGTTCCGATTGCCAGGATGCCTTGACGCTGAAATGTTCGTCGCCATCGCGTAGCGAATCAAGTGCAGCGCGCAGGGTGCGGGTGACTTGCGCAACGTAAGTCGGGCTGCGCTGGCGCCCTTCCAGCTTGATCGCCTTGACGCCGATCTTGATGATCTCGGGAAGGATTTCCAGAACGTTGAGGCTGGTAGGCTCTTCCAGTGCGTAGTAGGTCTCGCCCTGAACCTCGAAGCGACCCTTGCACAGGGTGGGATAGCCGGCCGGTTCGCTGTCGCCAAAACGGTCGATCAGGATGCCATTCAGCCGGGTTTCCATGGCACCGGGTTGCTTGTCCCACTTTACATATTTGGCCGGGGAGCACGCACCGACGGTATTGGGGGATTCCCCGCAGGCATAGGATGACAACCAGCAACGACCCTCGTTCATGACGCAAAGGCTGCCAAAGCCGAACACTTCGATTTCAACGGTCGTGTGCTTGATGACATGCTCAACTTGGGCCAGTGTCAGAACACGCGGCAGAACGGCGCGGAAAATGCCGAATTCGCGCTGGCAAAAGTTGATGGCTTCATAACTCGTGGCCGACCCTTGCACGGATAGGTGCAGGCGTTGTTGCGGGTGGCGCTGCCGAGCGTAGTCCAGCAGGCCAATATCGGCCAGGATAATGGCGTCTGCGCCTTGAGCCACCGCAGCATCGACGGCGTACTGCCAGTCCTTGACCCGGCCGGCCTGTGGAAATGTATTGATTGCCAGCAGGATTTCCCGGTTCTTGGCATGGGCATAGCGAATGCCTTCAGCCATGGTCTTTGCATCAAAATTGAGTCCGGCGAAATTGCGGGCATTGGTGTCGTTCTTGAAACCGAGATAGACGGCATCGGCGCCGTTGTCTACGGCTGCCTTGAGCGCCGGCAGGCTTCCGGCTGGACAAATGAGGTCGGGAAGGAAGGCCATGGAGACATCCTTGATATCAAGCGGCGGAGTATATCCAGCTGCGATTGGCGCCCATTGATCCTGGTCAAATCGCTGGCTCATGCCACGATCTGGCTTCCTAAACGGTACGACTAATTCTTATTGGCTTGACATTGAATCACCCTCATTAGGGTATGATTTTGGGGATGATCCGTGGCAATAAAAAAGGGTTGAGAAATGAATAAGGAGCGAGTTCTCGTTGTTGATGATGAGCAGTTGAATTTGTTCATCATCGAAGAGTTTCTCGAGCAGGAAGACGTCGAGCTTGAGATGCACAGCGATCCGCTGGCGGCATGGACCAGCCTGATTGCCCCGGACAGCAATTTTTCGCTGGTCGTCCTTGACCGGATGATGCCCGAACTGGACGGCATGGAATTTTTGCGCCGGATGAAGCGCGAAGCGCGCTTCGCCGATATTCCGGTGATCATGCAGACGGCTGCCTCATCGCCGGATCAGGTCCGGGAAGGCCTGGAAGCGGGCGCTTACTACTACCTGACCAAACCTTACGAGCCGGAAGCGCTCATTTCCATCGTCCGGGTGGCGATGGAAGATCGACGTGCACGCAGTCAGTTGCGTACCCGGGCTGCGCGTCTTGAAGAAGCCCAGAAACTGATTTCCACGGTCGAGTACCGCTTTGTGACGATGGACGACATCACCAGCCTGGTGCCGGTTTTGGCCAGTATGTGCCCGGTTCCGGACGTCGTAGCCCCGGGCCTTTCCGACCTGATGGTCAATGCCGTCGAGCACGGCAACCTGGGGGTGACCTACCAGGAAAAATCATCGCTCAAGTGGGAAGGAGACTGGGAAGGCGAAATCAACCGTCGCCTGTCATTGCCTGAGTATTGTGATCGGTTTGCGACGATTCGACTGGAACGCGACGCGGGCTCGGTAGTGTTCACGATTACGGATCAAGGTGATGGATTTGACTGGCACAAGTTCCTGACCTTCGACCCGGAGCGCGCCTTTGATCCCAATGGCCGAGGCATTGCCATGGCCAAGATGATGAGTTTTTCGTCGCTGGAATATATCGGCAACGGCAATGTGGTGGTTGCCACTGTCGCTACCGTCTGAGACGGGAAGTCAGCGGGTGACAATCGTCGGCTGGTAGCCTAGCGTACCCCGGATTTTTTCAGCCACTTTTTCGGCATCGCTGCGGCTTGCGTAGGGGCCAAGATGGAGGCGATGAATACCGCCGCCAGGGTTGACGCGCATGGTTTCGTTGAGCCAGTCCAATTCCCGCAACAGGTGATTTTTCAGGTTCTCAGCGTTGTCCTGGCTGGAGAATGCGCCGAGCTGAAGATAAATGCCTTTGCTGGTAGCGCTTTCACTACTGGCGCCGGCCGGTGTAGCCGTTGCAACCGGTTGTTCTTCAAGCGCCATTCGCCTCGAGAGTTGTTCGATCTCGTCCTTCTCGGATGCGTTATTGCGGGGCGGGGGCGCCAACTGGGCATAGGTGGTGCCGATTGCCTCGCCGGGGATGATTGCTTCGACTTCGACCTGGCCGCTACCCCCATTGACCAGGCCAAGCTTGTAGGCAGCCGTATAGGAAAGGTCAATGACGCGGTCGGCATGGAACGGGCCGCGGTCGGTGACGCGAACAACCACCGACTTGCCGCTTTGCAGGTTGGTGACGCGGACATAGGAGGGCAAGGCCAGCGTCGGGTGGGCGGCAGTCATTGCGAACATGTCGTAAGGTTCGCCAATTGAAGTTTTCTGGCCGTGGAATTTCTTACCGTACCAGCTGGCGATACCGCGTGCCTTGTAGGGTTTGACCGTGGTATTCGGCACATATTCTTTGCCGAGTACCACGTAAGGTTTGGTCGCGGGTTTGTGCAGGGGCTCCCATTTTGGATCGGCATCGGGAATGTCATCCAGTCCGTCCGGGATATCTTCCGCCGGACCGTCATCCTTGTAGAAGCCGCCGCCACGCTTCAGAACAGCCGTCGGCTTTTTTGTGGGTGTCGGAGATTTCGAAATCGGGCGTTTTTCCCCGTCGACCGCAGTGCTTTGTATCGGTGCTGGCGGTACGCTGCCGCACGCCGCAAGCAGAATGGTCAAGGCCAGTGAAGCGAGGCGCAAGGTCATTTTTTGACGAGCATCCGGTGGGTATGGATGGACATCAGAATACCGACGCCAAGGAAAAGTGTCACCAGCGCCGTGCCGCCATAACTCATGAAGGGCAGCGGCACGCCAACGACCGGCAGAATGCCGCTGACCATGCCCATGTTGATGAAGGCATAAGTGAAGAAGCCTAGCGTGATGGCCCCGGCAAGCAGGCGCGAGAATAGCGTGGGTGCGCCCGAGGCGATGATCAAGCCGCGGCCAATGAGCAGGGTGTATAGGGAAATCAGCAGTGCATTTCCAATCAGTCCCCATTCTTCGGAATAAACGGCAAAGATGAAATCGGTATGTTTTTCAGGGATGAATTCAAGATGGGTCTGGGTGCCATTCAAATAGCCCTTGCCGAGCGCTCCCCCGGAGCCAATGGCGATGGTCGATTGAATGATGTGGTAACCGGCGCCGAGTGGGTCGGTAGTCGGGTCAATCAATGTCAGGATCCGTTTGCGTTGGTAGTCATGCATCATCCCCCAGATAAGCGGCGCAGCCGAGCCGCCGGCGACAATCAGGCCGGCAATCACCTTCCAGGGTAGCCCAGCGAAGAAAATGACATAAAAACCCGCTGAGCCGACCAGCAACGCCGTACCAAGGTCAGGTTGCTTGGCAATCAGCGCGAAAGGAACGAGCAGCAATAGCGCGGCAATCAGATAATGCTTCAGCCTCAAGGTTGCTTCATATTTCTGGAAATACCAGGCTAGCATGAGCGGCATGGCAATCTTCATGATCTCGGAGGGCTGAATGCGCGTAAATCCCAGCGGTAGCCAGCGTTTTGCGCCATTGACCTTGATTCCGAAGGCAAATACCGCGATGAGCAGAATGACTCCGAGGACATATAACGGTATGGCAAAATTCATCAACTTTTGCGGTGGCAGGCGGGAGACAAACCACATGATGGTCATGGCTACGCCCATGTTGCCCAATTGCGAGAGTACACGCTGGTTGCCGTCATACGTGGCGGAATAGACCGTGGCAAGGCCGACGCCCATGATCGCCAGCGTAATGAACAAGAGCGGAAAGTCTATATGCGCGATCAGCTGCCGCCAACCGCGACGAAGGGTGCTGGCGATATCGATCATTCTTCGGGGTCTTCCTCAATGGCCGCAGGATCCTCAGTGGCCGCACCGCCCGGCAGTTTACCGAGTAGGTAGTAGTCCATGACCATGCGCGCGATTGGTGCCGCGGATTGGGCGCCGAAGCCGCCATTTTCGACAAGTACGGCCAGGGCGATTTTCGGCTTGTCAGCCGGTGCGTAGGCAATGAACAAGGCGTGGTCGCGTAACTCCTTCTTCACGCCTCCCTCCTTGTACTGAGCCCCTTTCAGCGAGAAGACCTGGGCGGTACCGGTCTTGCCGGCAGCTTCGTAAGCGGCACCCGCGAAGGCGCGAGCGCCCGTGCCTTCCTTGTTGACGCCAACCATGGCGCGTCGGATGACGTCGATGTTGCTTTGCTTCAAGTGCAGGTCGCGTATGGGCTGTGATTCAACCGGTCGTTTTTCGCCGGTTTTGGTGTCGATCAGGTAATGGACCAAATGTGGACGGTACATCACGCCATTGTTCGCGATGGTGGCCGTGGCTTGCGCCAGCTGGATCGGGGTGTAGGCGTTGTAGCCCTGGCCGATGCCGATGGAGATCGTTTCACCGGCGTACCATTTTTGCTGTTCGGGCTTCTTGAAGCGTTGCCGCTTCCATTCCTGGGAGGGCAGGACGCCTTTTGATTCGCCGTTATCGTCCTTGCCGAGATCAATGCCCGTGCGTTGGCCGAGGCCAAGTGAGCCCATGAACTTGGAGATATTGTCGATGCCCATGTCGTTGGCGAGCATGTAATAGTAGGTGTCGCAGGAGTGGACGATAGACTTGTACATGTCCACGCTGCCATGGCCCCCTTTTTTGTCATCGCGGAACTGGTGGTTGCCGAAATTGAAATAACCGGGGTCGTAAATGGCTTGATTGGCCGTGCGTTTTCCCATTTCCAGAGCGGCCAGGGCCATGAATGGCTTGAACGTCGATCCTGGCGGATAGGCGCCGTTGATTGCCCGATTGACCATGGGCTTGCTTGGGTGTTCGTTGAGTTCCTTCCAGTTGTCGGGGGTTATCCCGTCGACGAATAGATTGGGATCGTAGGTGGGCGTTGATACCAGAGCAAGAATGCCGCCGGTGCTTGGATCAATGGCGACCAACGCCCCCTTGCGGTCACCGAAGGCCAGTTCGGTGATTTCCTGCAGCTTGGCATCCAGGGTCAACGCCAGATTATTCCCCGAAACTGGAGGAATTCGCTTCAGGCTACGTAGCGCTCGGCCGCCCGAATCAATTTCGACTTCTTCATAGCCGGTTTCACCGTGCAGCTCGAATTCGTAATGTTGTTCAAGGCCTGTCTTTCCGACGTGATCGGTCCCTTTATAGTTCGCCTGTTTTTCAGAATCCTCGATCCATTTCAGGTCACGATCGGTAATTCGGCCAATATAGCCAATGGCATGCGAGGCAATACTGCCCAGCGGATATTGTCGAAACAGGCGTGCCTTTACTTCGACACCGGGGAATCGATAGCGATGGGCGGCAAACTTGGCGACCTCACCATCGCTGAGGCGTGTCCGGATAGGAATTGATTCGAAATTCTTCGCCTCGTCCAATAGTCGCTTGAAACGTTTGCGGTCCTTGGGTTGGATGTCGATGACCTCGCCGAGCGCATCGATGGTTGCTTCAAGATCACCGGCCTGCGAAGGTGTGATTTCGAGTGTGAACGCCGAATAATTATGGGCCAGGACGACACCGTTGCGGTCGGTGATGACCCCGCGGTTAGGCACGATGGGAATCAGAGCAATCCGGTTGTCTTCGGCGCGTGTCTGGAAAAAATCGTGATGGATGACCTGCAGCCAGACGAAGCGGCCTAACAGTAAGCCAAAGGCCATCAGGACGAAGATGGCTGCGAAGCCCAGGCGGAAACGAAAGCGGTCTAGATCGGCTTCCGGATTGGTGAAATTGCCCACGTACAGCTCGCCTCAGCCCTAAATCGGGCGGTTGGGGTCTTGCTCAACCGGCCGGTATTGCGGAAGGAGCAGGATAAAGGTCGCGGGAATCCACAGCAGCGTCGCCACAAAGGGACCTATGAAATAGCCCCAGCCAGGAAAATCAGCACCTACGGCCAGACGCATCAGCGCCTGCAGGATTTGAGCGGCGAGCAACAATGGCATGATCTGCAACGCCTGCTGAACCAACGGAAACCACAAGATGCGGCGGGATAGGGCTGTCGCAGTGTACGCCAGCAACACATAGGCAAAGCAGTGCTGGCCGAGGATGGCGCCATCCGCCACGTCCATCAGCAAGCCAAGGAGGAAACCCCAGCCCATGCCTACTTTATGAAACTCGCGCACACTCCAGAAGCACAGTACCAGCGCCACCCAGTCCGGCATCCCCGGCCAGTGTGCGGTGGGCAGGAAGTTGAGCAATGCCGCGGCGATCAAGCTGAAGAAAATAAACCATGGCCGAACGGGCAACAGGATGCGAGAGGAGGAAAAGGTGGGTTGCATCAGTTTTCCTTGCCTGCGGATTTCTTTTTCTTGCCGCGCAGGCCGGGCTTGTCACCGTTATTGCCGGGGCGACCGATGGATGCCGGAGGGGCGGGTGGCAGCGGCTGGCGTGGGTCAAGGACCATGACTTCACCGAAGTTCTCGACACCTGCAATGGGCGTACAGAAAATGCGGGCGAAAGAGTAGGCACTGTCACGTTCGATATTGACGATCTTGGCTACCGGGAATCCTGGCAGGTAGATGCCGTCCAGTCCGGAGGTCACCAACACATCGCCGACCTGAATGTCTGCATTGGAAGGCATGTAACGCAATTCCAGCTGGCCGTTACCCAGACCAAAGACGACCGAGCGCTGGCCGCTGCGGACGATTTGCACAGGAACGACCTGATCCTTGTCGGTAATCAGGGTGATTTCCGCGGAGAATGGAAAAACACGCGTCACTTGCCCAACAACACCTGCTTCATCGATCGCTGGTTGCCCGGCGATAATGCCTGCTTGCTGTCCCTTGTCGACGATGACCTTGCGTGAAAAAGGGTCGCGGGCCGTATAGAGAATCTGAGCAACCTGGCCGTTGGCATTTTCCCGCTCCTTGACAGCCAGCAATTTGCGCAGCCGGTCATTTTCGGATTCCAGCTGCGCCAGACGCTGCAGATTTGGTGCGGTGGCAAGCTGGGCATGCCTGAGCTCGCCATTTTCCTGCTGCAGTGCGCGCATGCCTTGCAAATAGCTGGCTGCGTAGTCAACCAGACTGCCCGGTGTCTGCGCAACACGCTGGACGGGGTCGACTACCAGCGCGATGCTTTGTCGAAGCAGCTCCAAACTCTTGAAGCGGAGGTCAACAACGAAGATCGCCAGTGAAACGGCGATATAGAAAGTCAGAAGGGCCAGCGGTGCTGGCCCTCGCTTGAAGAACGGTGGAGGCGCGTGATTGATGCCGGCCATCGCTCAACCCTGGCTTGTTGCGTTCAAGGCTCAGTCCGAGGCAAAGATGCTGCCCAGCTTGTCCATCTTTTCCAGCGCCAGGCCGCAACCGCGGGCAACGCAGGTCAGAGGTTCATCGGCAACGATCACGGGCAAACCCGTTTCTTCCATCAGCAAACGATCCAAGTCGCGCAATAGCGCGCCACCACCGGTGAGCACCATGCCCTTTTCGGCAATATCCGCCCCGAGTTCCGGCGGCGTCTTTTCCAGAGCCGATTTCACGGCGGAAACAACCTGGTTCAACGGGTCCGTCAGTGCTTCAAGGATTTCGTTGGAGGAAATGGTGAACTTGCGCGGAATGCCTTCGGCCTTGTTGATGCCGGAGACTTCCATTTCCTTGACTTCGGCGCCCGGGAAGGCGGAACCGATGTTCTTCTTGATATTTTCGGCGGTATTTTCGCCGATCATCATGCCGTAGTTGCGGCTGATGTAATTGATGATTGCTTCGTCTAGCTTGTCGCCGCCGACGCGCACGGAACCGGCATAGACCATGCCGCCAAGCGAGATGACACCCACTTCGGTGGTGCCGCCGCCGATGTCGACAACCATCGATCCGGTCGCTTCAGAAACCGGCAGGCCAGCGCCAATCGCGGCAGCCATTGGTTCCTCGATCAGATAGACCTGGCTGGCGCCAGCGCCGAGGGCGGATTCACGAATGGCGCGACGTTCGACCTGGGTCGAACCAGAGGGCACGCAGATGATGATGCGCGGGCTCGGGCTGAACAACTTCGAGTCATGCACCTTCTTGATGAATTGTTTGAGCATCTGCTCGGTGACGGTGAAGTCGGCAATGACGCCATCCTTCATCGGGCGGATGACGGTAATCGTGCCGGGTGCCTTGCCAAGCATTTCCTTGGCTTCCTTGCCGACGGCCTGGATGGTTTTTTTGGCATTGGGACCGCCTTCGAGGCGGATGGCGACGACCGATGGCTCGTCGAGGACAATGCCCCGCGCACGCACGTAGATCAGCGTGTTGGCGGTGCCAAGGTCGATGGCGAGGTCGTTAGAGAAGTATTTACTGAGGAAACCAAACATGTATGCTCCGCTTGGAGGGTGCGGTAGGGAAAACTTTTATGATACCTTATAACGCTTTCCATTTTAAGACTTTGTGCGCTGCAATAAAGTCTTTGGCACCTATGTCGCTCACATTAGAACAGGTTAAGCGCATCGCCCACCTCGCCCGAATCGACACGAGCGATGGCGAAGCGTTGACCACACAAGGCCATCTCAATGGCATTTTTCAGCTGATTGAACAGATGCAGGCGGTGGATACCGAAGGCGTCGAGCCGATGGCTCATGCACAGGATCTTTGTCAGCGTTTGCGCGAAGACGCGGTGACGGAAGTCGATCGCCGGGCTGCCTATCAAGCGATAGCCCCTGAGGTTGAGGCCGACCTCTATCTTGTGCCGAAGGTGATCGAATGATCCATGCCAGCCTGAAAGAACTTTCTCAGGCCCTGGTCGCGAAGAAAATTTCCAGCGTGGAGCTGTCCACGCTGTTTCTCGACCGAATTGAACGCCTGAATCCCACGCTGAATGCCTTTGTCACGGTCGACCGGGAAAAAAGCCTGAAAATGGCATTGGCTGCCGATGCCCGTATTGCAGCCGGCACGGCCGGGCCGCTGACCGGCATTCCAATTGCCCAGAAGGATATCTTCTGTGCCGAAGGCTGGCGGACGACTTGCGGGTCGAAAATGCTGGCCAATTTCATCTCGCCCTACGATGCGACGGTGATCCATAAGATGCACGCCGAGGCGGGACTGGTTTCTCTCGGCAAGACGAACATGGACGAATTTGCCATGGGGTCGTCCAATGAAACATCGTTTTTCGGACCCGTCCGTAATCCGTGGGATACCAAGCGCGTGCCCGGCGGCTCATCCGGTGGTTCGGCGGCAGCGGTGGCCGCACGTCTGGCGCCGGCGGCGACCGGCACTGATACGGGTGGCTCAATCCGCCAGCCGGCCGCGTTGTGCAACCTCACTGGCCTGAAGCCTACTTACGGTGTGGTTTCTCGTTACGGCATGATCGCCTTCGCGTCGTCGCTTGATCAGGGTGGCCCGATGGCAGCCAGCGCCGAGGACTGCGCCCTGCTGCTCAATACGATGGCGGGCTTCGATGAGCGCGATTCTACGTCCTTGGCGCGTCCCGCTGAGGATTACACCCGTGATCTCGAAAAGCCGCTGAATGGCCTGCGTATCGGTTTGCCAAAAGAGTTCTTCGGTGATGGTTGCGATGTTGAGGTGATGGCCGCCGTGCGTGCGGCCATTGCGGAATACGAAAGGCTTGGTGCGACGACGCTTGAGGTCTCGCTGCCAAATTCCCATCTGTCGGTGCCGGCCTACTATGTCATTGCGCCGGCTGAAGCCAGTTCCAATCTGAGTCGTTTCGACGGTGTCCGTTACGGTTATCGGGCGCCGGATTACGGCAATCTCGACGACATGTACATGAAGAGCCGGGCCCAGGGATTTGGTCCCGAGGTCAAGCGGCGAATCCTGATCGGCGCTTATGTGCTCTCGCACGGCTATTACGATGCTTATTATCTGCAGGCGCAGCGTATTCGCCGCTTGATTGCGAATGACTTTGTCGAAGCATTCAAGCATTGCGATGTGATCATGGGGCCGACGTCACCTTCAACGGCCTTCAAGCTTGGTGAAAAGGCAGCCGATCCCGTGCAGATGTATCTGTCGGATATCTACACCATTGCAGTCAATCTGGCCGGGTTGCCGGGCATGTCCGTACCCTGCGGGTTTGTCGATGGTTTGCCGGTGGGGTTGCAGTTGATTGGCAACTATTTTGCTGAAGGGCAGTTGCTCAATGTGGCGCACCGCTATCAGCAGGCAACTGACTGGCATCGGCGCCGGGCAGCCCTCGACTAAGCATGTGGCGGCAATTGGTGTTCGTCGTCTTTTTGGCAGCGGCCGGTTGTGCCGAGGTTGAGAAGCAACCCGGTACGGAGCCGGGGCGGGAGGGCGGTCGGGCCAGTTCATCAACAGACAGCGGCATGCCAAAAATGAAGGCATCGACCTTGAAGCTGTTGGCTAGCCGCAACATGAAGCCGCAGCCGACGCGTCCGCTCAATGTGAATTCGCATTGCTCGCACAAGGATGAGATCGGTACCCAAACCAGTCTGGATCTACTGGTCAAGGAAGCCGAGGTCCGGGAATTTGATGCTCAGGTCAGCATGAAGGGCCATGGCACCTGCCGCTTCAACCTGACGGAGTTCGATCAGGTGGAGAGATTGCCGCAAGCGTTGCTACGCCATAAAAAACATTCGGGTTGCCTTGTGCGCATGTGGGAAGAGGGACCCAAAGTAACAGTTGCATTCAACAGTTGCCCAAAATCCTGCGAAGGAAATGCATTCAGCTATCTTTGGCCAATTCTGGTCGAGGCGGATTCAGGGCGTTGTTTCTAAACGGATGACATGATGAAACAGTGGGAAGTAGTGATTGGTATCGAGACGCATGCGCAGCTCTCGACGGTGTCGAAAATTTTCTCCGGTGCCTCGACGGCATTCGGCGCCGCCCCTAACACGCAGGCTTGCGCGGTCGATCTCGCCTTGCCCGGTGTCTTGCCTGTGCTCAACAAGAAGGCGGTGGAGTGTGCCATTCGCTTCGGTTTGGCGATTGGTGCCGAGGTTGCGCAAAAATCGATTTTCGCTCGCAAAAATTACTTCTATCCCGATTTGCCCAAGGGTTACCAGATCAGCCAGATGGATCTGCCGGTTGTCGTTGGCGGCAATATCACGCTGCAGGTTGGCTCAGGCGACAAGGTTTATGAAAAAGTCGTCCGTCTGACGCGTGCCCATCTTGAAGAGGATGCCGGAAAGTCGCTTCATGAGGATTTCCACGGCAAATCCGGCATCGACCTCAATCGCGCCGGGACCCCGTTGCTGGAGATCGTTTCCGAGCCGGATATGCGCTCATCGGACGAAGCGGTTGCCTATGCGAAGTCGTTGCATGCACTTGTTCGCTGGATCGGTATTTGCGATGGCAACATGCAGGAAGGGTCATTCCGTTGCGACGCCAATGTGTCGGTTCGTCCGAAAGGCCAGGCCGAATTCGGTACCCGGCGTGAAATAAAGAATCTCAACTCTTTCCGTTTTCTGAAGGAAGCCATCGACTTTGAAGTCCAGTGGCAGATCAACGAAATTTCGGAAGGCCGGAAAATTCAACAAGCTACGGTGCTCTTCGACCCGGATGCGGGTGAGACACGCATGATGCGCAGCAAGGAAGACGCGCACGATTACCGTTATTTCCCAGATCCCGATTTGCTGCCGCTGGTGATCTCGAGTGACTGGATCGATTGCGTCAAGGCGGATATGCCAGAATTGCCAGCGCAGATGCGCGAACGATTCGTCCGCGAATTCGGGCTTTCAACCTACGACGCGACAAGCTTGACTGCAAATTCCGAAATGGCCGGTTTTTTCCAGTCGACCGTGGAAATCGCTGGAAAAGCCAATGCCAAGCCCTGTGCCAACTGGATCATGGTCGATTTGGCTGCCCGCTTGAATAAAGAGGGCAGGGAGCTTGCTGATTCGCCCGTGTCAGCCGCGCAACTTGCCGGTCTGGTGCAACGTATTGCCGATAACACGATCTCCAACAACATCGCGAAGAAAGTATTCGATGCCTTGTGGAATGGTGATGGTGCGACTGCTGATGAGATCATCGAAAAGCAGGGGCTGAAGCAGATCACCGATAGCGGCGCCATTGAGTCGCTGGTCGATGAAGTGCTGGCAGCCAATCCAGCCAATGTAGCGGAATTCAAGGCGGGCAAGGAGAAGGCGTTTAACGCCTTGGTGGGGCAGGTCATGAAGGCAGCCAAAGGCAAGGCCAATCCGCAACAGGTTAACGACCTTTTGAAGCAGAAGCTGGCTGGCTAGTCAGCGTATGGGGGGCGGGTTGCCGACCGGTGTCGCTGGCGCCTTGCGTGTCAGTTCGAAGTAGCGCCGGCGGTCTGCATCGTATTTCGCCTTGATGGCTTCGAAATCCCGCCGTTTCATGGAAAGCAAATCTTGCTGCAGTTTGATCTCATGGTCGAGCGCCCGAAGATCTTGGTCCAGGCTCGGCGGGAGCGTCTTTTTCTTGTAAAACTCAGCCTCGTCCTCGAATTTCTTGCGTTTGGTACGTGCCGCGTCGATCCTGGCGATGGTCGCCAGAATGGCAAAATTTACGTCCGCTTCTGCCTTCTGCTGGGCGAAATCAATGTCTTCTGGCGTCGCGTACGTGTCAAGCAAAGCCTGGTCGCGTCGCCGCTGCTCTCTGCTGCTGTCTTCAAGCTGCTTGCGCCGACGGTTCTCGACAATTTGCTCGGCTTTCTGCTCAGGCGTCAGCGGCGCCCCGACTTCCTTGGCAATATTGCCACCACTATCGAGCACTCTGTAGGCTCTCCCGCGACACTGTTCCGGAAGTGTGTCGCCGCAAATTCTGCGACCATTGCTCGGGTCTTGGCAACAATAAAACTCGCCGCTTGCTTGCGCCGATCCTAGCGATATCAGTAACAGCGTGGCGAGAAGGTGCTTAGGCATGGATACCGTACTGTTCCCGGTAACGGGTGACTGCATCTCGGTAGACGGCAAATTCAGCGTGATGGGTAAGGTAATCCAACAGGTCATTGAGACCCGCCACGGCGACCACAGGGATTCCATAGTCGCGTTGTACCTCTTGCACGGCAGACAGATCACCCAGGCCGCGTTCCTGACGATCTAGGGCAATCAGGACCCCGGCAGGTGTTGCACCGGCGGCGCGAATCAACTCAACAGACTCGCGGACCGAGGTGCCAGCGGAAATCACATCATCAACAATCAACACGCGCCCGGTCAGCGGGGCGCCGACAATGTTGCCGCCTTCGCCGTGATCCTTGGCTTCCTTGCGATTGAATGCAAACGGGAAATTCTGATCGCGCTGCGCCAGCGCAATGGCAATGGCGGCTACCAGTGGAATGCCCTTGTAGGCGGGGCCAAACAACATGTCGAATTGGATGCCGCCGGCTTCTGCGGCTTTGGCGTAGAATTCAGCTAATCGCCCCAATGAATTTCCGTCGTTGAACAGGCCGGCATTGAAGAAATAGGGCGAAAGACGCCCAGCCTTGGTTTTGAACTCTCCAAAGCGCAGCACTTTGCAGCTAAGCGCGAATTCGATGAAGTCCTGACGAAAATCCATATTATTCCATTTTATTCGGCCGGAAAAACCGCGCCGATCACGACTCAATGTTACGCATCATCTCTCTGAATCTCAATGGTATACGCTCCGCATGGAGTAAAAATGTCTTGCCCTGGGTCGTGTCGCAACGGCCGGACATTGTTTGTCTTCAGGAACTGAAAGCGCAGATTCCCGACCTGTCCGCTGAAATGCGCCAGCCAGACGGAATGCAGGCGTTCTATCATTGTGCTGAAAAGAGAGGGTATAGCGGGGTTGGTATCTGGAGCAGAAGAGTGCCAGATCGGGTTGTCGAAGGCTTTGATGGGGGTGAGTTTGATGCTGAAGGGCGCTATATTCGCGCCGATTTCGGTAATCTGTCAGTGATTTCGCTCTATCTTCCATCCGGTTCATCATCGCCGGAACGTCAGGAGGCAAAGTTCAGGTTTCTTGACCTGTTCTATCCGCAGATGTTGGCCCTGCGTGCCGAGGGGCGAGAGATTGTCCTTTGCGGCGACTGGAATATTGCACATCAGACAATCGATTTGAAAAACTGGAAATCCAATCAGAAAAACTCCGGTTTCTTACCCGAAGAGCGTGCATGGTTAACTCGGGTATTTGCCGAGCAAGGTTGGGTCGATGTCTATCGTCGATTGCATCCTGATACGACCGACGCCTGTTATACATGGTGGAGCAACCGCGGCCAGGCTTGGGCAAAAAATGTGGGTTGGCGAATCGACTATCAGATCGCTACCCCGGATATCAGTGAGACGGTGATCTCGGCAGATATCTACAAGGAAGAGCGATTTTCCGATCATGCCCCGCTGATTATTGATTACAACTTTGATATTTGATTCATTCTGAATTGATTTCAATGCCCCATAGGGATACTCTGTACCTCTGCTTAACTGTCCAACGAGGTTGAAAATGTCCGAAGAAATGACTGTTGCCCACAAAGAAAAACTGGTTTCCGATCTGAAGGTTGTAATTTCCGATACCGAAGAATTGCTCAAGGCAACCGCTGGCGCAGCCGGTGAAAAAGTCACCGAATTGCGTGAGCGTTTGGGTGTTCGGTTGCGTGACACCAAAGAACGCGTTCTGGATATGGAGGCTGCTTTGATCGACAAGACAAAGGCGGCTGCCCGTGCTACCGATGATTTTGTGCATGAGGAGCCATGGAAGGCTGTGGGTGTGGCTGCAGCACTTGGCCTTGCATTAGGCGTATTGATCGGTCGTCGTTAAGCGAATGACTCAATCAACAGGCGGAGAGGCTGGTCGCGAAGGCCTCTTTGCTGCCCTCAAAAATAGTCTTGCGACGCTGCTCTCGATTGGCAAGACACGCGCCGAACTTCTGGTGACCGAACTTGAGGAAGAGAAATATCGCCTCATGTCACTCTGGTCCAAGGCTATCGGCGCGGCATTTATGCTGGCCGTGGGCGTAATCTTGGCGATTTTTTGCGTGGCGCTGGCCTTTTGGGAACAAAGGCTACTTGTTCTTGCCATATTTGCAGTGCTGTTCGTTGGTGGCGGGCTTTGGCTGATCAGTTCTCTAAAACGACAGGCAGCTGAGCCGAGCAAAATGTTCCGTGCGAGCCTGACTGAGCTCGAGGCTGATATGGCAGCGTTACGCCGATATCGTAACAAGCCGGAATGAACCCAAAACTACTGAAACTGGCGACCCGCCACGGGGTTTTGCAGGCGCGCATTGATGAGCAGCGCCGCATTTTGGCGCGACATGTTGTGCCACTGGAAGCGGCCTTCGCAAAGGGTGACAGTGTTCTCAAAGGGGTTGACTGGCTGAAGCACCACCCGCTAGCGGTCGGTGTTGCTGTTGCGGCGGCAGTTGTTGCACGCCCGCGACGTGCCGTTCGATGGGCGCAGCGTGCATTTTTCCTTTGGCGTGGCTGGAAGGCCATTCGAAAATCCCTGACTGGTGCCAGTTGACCGCAGCAAGTCTCGCGGAAAATGGAAGCTAATACCCTTTAAGGCTGACTGCTGAATCCCTTACATTCCAAGGGGCAACTTTCAGTAGCAAGACCATCCCCGGCACAGCAAGTGCCGCGCAAAGCCAGTAGAAATTTATCCATCCCAGACTTTCAACCAGCCAGCCGGCAGATGCGTTGATGAAGGTTCTTGGAACCGCTGCCAGACTGGTAAACAGAGCCATCTGGGTTGCCGTATAAGCGGGGTGGGTGGATCGGGCGATGAAGGCTACAAATGCTGCAGTGCCCAAGCCAACCCCCAATGCTTCGAGGCCGATAACAAAAGCGAGTGCTACGCGTTCTCCTGCACCAATACTTGTGTAGTGGCCGTGTGACGAAAGCCAGGCAAAGCCGAAAATCGATACCAGTTGCACCAAGCCGAATAACCAAAGTGCGCGGTTGATGCCAAGTCTGACCATCCACAATCCACCCAGCAGCGCACCAAAGACGGCCGGCCACAGTCCCGCATGTTTCGCAATCAGGCCTATATCGGTTTTGGTGAAGCCCATGTCCAGGTAAAACGGTGTGGCCAGTGCCGTGCAAAGGCTATCACCCAATTTGTAGAGAAAAATGAAGCCAAGCACCATCATCGCACCACGCCATCCTTGGCGCCCGATGAACTCATGGAATGGTTCGGTCACCGCCTGGCGAAGCGTCTTTGGGGTGCCTTTTATCAAGGGTTCGCTGACCAGCCAAGCCATGACCATACCGGGAATCATGAAGGTGCCGGTTATCCAGAAAACTTCATTCCATGGCAGTCGATCGGCAAGGATCAAAGAGAGGGAGCCTGGGATCAGCCCGGCAATCCGATAGGCGTTAACGTGTACCGCATTGCCGAGCCCCAATTCGTTGTCGTTTAGAATCTCCCGCCTGAATGCATCAACAGCAATATCCTGCGTTCCCGATAGCAAGGCTAAGAGTCCGGCCAGCCAAAGGATCGGCCAGATACTTTCCTTCGGATCAAATCCACCGAGGGAGCCGATGGCAATCAGCAAGCCGATCTGGGTCACCAGCATCCAGCCTCGGCGTCGGCCAAAACCGGGAATACTGAAGCGGTCCAGTAATGGTGACCAAAGGAATTTCCAGGTGTAAGGAAACTGGATCAGGGCGAAAAATCCGATGGTCTTCAAATCTACGCCCTCGCTGCGTAGCCAGGCTGGCAGCAAGTTGAGCAGAAGATAGAGTGGCAGACCTGAGGAAAAGCCTGTAAAGATGCAGATCAGCATCTTCCGGGTGAGCAATGCCGCAAGCCAGGCAGGCATTAGCGGCTTTGCGTCAGTCGATACACTGCCAGGCTGCCAAGGAAATTGACTTCGTTGGTGACTGGATTGCCTTCTTCATCGAGCACACTGCGTTCGCGGATAATAAGGCCCATTTTTTCGCAAAGCGCTTCGAAGTCAAGCACTGTAAAGAAGCGGACATTGGGAGAGTCATACCACTGATATGGCAAGTCTTCCGAGACGGGCATCCGTCCACCGAGCACTGAGCGCAAATTTTTCCAGTAGGCGAAATTCGGGAAGGAAACCACAGCTTCGCGGCCGACGCGCAGCATTTCTCGCAGAATGCCTTCGGTGTGACGGACGGTTTGCAACGTGCGTGAAAGAACAACATGGTCAACAGCCTGGTCGGCGAACACATCGAGACCGTGTTCCAGATTGCCCTGAATAACATTGATGCCATTCTTGATCGCAGCCAGGACATTGGCGTCTTCTATTTCAACGCCCCAGCCTTTGACCCCGCGAGTATCAATCAGGTGCTTTAGCAATGTTCCATCACCGCACCCAAGATCCAGTACACGGTGCCCCGGCTTTATCCAGCCAGAAATGAGGTCAAAGTCAGGCCGTCCCAGCGTGTGCGTCATAATTTGATGTTCCGCAGGTAGGCATCTATCACGCCGTGATAATGCGAGTCTTCCATCAAAAACGAATCGTGGCCAAAATTCAAGTCGATTTCTGCGTAAGAGACATTGCGGCCATTGGCGAGCAGCGCTGCAACAATTTCTTTTGAGCGCGCCGGTGAAAAGCGCCAGTCAGTGGTGAATGACGTAATCAGAAAGTTTGCCTTGCTGCGGGCCATTGTCGCTTTAAGGTCGTCATTGTCTTCGCGGGAGGGGTCGAAATAGTCGAGCGCCTTGGTCATGAGCAGATAAGTATTGGCATCGAAATACCCGGCGAACTTGTCGCCCTGGTAGCGCAAATACGATTCCACCTCGAATTCAACGTCAAAACCAAACGAAAAGGCACTGTTACGCAATTCGCGGCCGAATTTCTCGCCCATCTGATCGTCAGACAGGTAGGTGATATGGCCAAGCATGCGGGCTAGGCGCAGGCCGCGGGCCGGTCGCGTGTTGTGCTCGTAGTAATGACCGCCATGAAAATCAGGGTCAGTGAGAATGGCTTGGCGTGCGACGTCGTTAAAGGCGATATTTTGCGCGGATAGTTTGGGTGCTGCTGCAATCACGATCGCGTTTCGCACGCGATCCGGGAAGGTAATGCTCCAGCGCAAGGCTTGCATACCGCCAAGGCTGCCGCCCATGACGACTGCCCAGCTGTCGATGCCGAGCAGATTGGCCAGCCTGGCCTGCGCATGAACCCAGTCATTTACCGCGACGATAGGAAAATCGGCGCCCCACGGTTTGCTGGTGGCTGGATTGGGCGAGGAAGGGCCCGTGGAGCCATGGCAGCCCCCCAGATTATTCAATCCGACAATAAAGAACTTGTCGGTATCCAACGGGCGGCCAGGGCCGACGATGTTGTCCCACCAACCGATATTGTCGGGCTGGTCGGCGTAGTAACCTGCCACGTGATGATGGCCCGATAGTGCATGGCAGACGAGGATGGCGTTGGATTTTGCAGCATTCAGCGAGCCGTAGGTCTCATACACCAAATCATAAGCCGGCAGAACGCCGCCACTGCGCAATTGCAGCGGCTCATCAAAGTGGGCGCGTTGTGACTGGACTACGCCGACGGATTGTCCTGGCATGCTATTCCTGAAAACAAAAACCCAGTTTGCCTTAAACGTGAACTCGTCGGGCGAACTGGGTGGTTCCCGTTTTAGCTGTATTTTTGAAGCGCCCGCAATCAGAGCTCAAATCGGCGCAGCTGATGGATTTCCAGCATCGTCAGACGATACCGAGTGGGGCAATAAATGTCAATGTAACGATCTGCTAATGCATTTGGTGGAGAGTCCGTGAAGATTTGTTAAAATCACAAGAAAACAAATCTCTAGAAAGTTTTGGCGACAATGCTGGATCAGCGGCGGCATCAGCGAATTCGTTTTGGCATCCTGCCTACCGTCAAAATCGGATATGGCGGGGCGATTGGCGAAGGCGCTATCGAGAATCTCTCGTTGGCGGGACTCATGGTGCGTACAGAAATGCCGCTCGAAATTTCCCGAAATATCGGTTGTGAGTTTCGAATTTTTCAGTCACCAGTCATTGATGTGCCTGCAGCAGTAGTCAGCAGAGTTGGCAACCTTTTTGGCGTTCGCTTTCAGACCGGGCCGATCAATCAGATCCTGATCGAGGATGCTATCAATGGCGCCCTGGCTTCCGGGAACGCTTCAATCTTGTCCGTCCGTGAATTGGGTGGCAAAAAGATCATGCGTATAACCGGTGGGCTCGGGAATGCCCTGCGCAACGATTTCATGCATGCATTAACCCGGATGGGGGTCGATGAAATCGATCTTGAGGAAGTCACAGCGGTTGACCAAGCAGGACTGGCTCTCTGTATCGTGGCGAATAACCGGCATGGCGTTAAGATTGGCGCTCAGTCCCGTTGCTTTGCTGAAGCGTGGGGGCAGGCGATGGCACTCCCCGGAGATCGCGAAAAAGCGGAGAAGGCCGACGGTGCGTAAGCGTTCAGGCGCGGGGACTGAACGAGTACTTTGGGCCGTTGCCTTGGCTGGGGCATGCGCCAGTGAAGCAACATGGGCTGCTGATGAAGATGTTTATTTCAGTGAATTGCCGATTGTGGCGTCGGTCAGCCGCCTTCCGCAAAGACTGGCAGATGCACCGGTTGCTGTCACGGTAGTGGACCGGGAGATGATCAAGGCTTCCGGGGCGCGTGATCTCAACGATATATTTCGCTTGGTGCCTGGCTTTCAGACCTATCCGAATAATACTGAGGCGGCGAGGGCGACTTACCACGGTTTGGGCGATGGCGATTACTCGTCACGGGTTCAGGTCCTGATCGATGGACGGTCAATGCTGTCGCCGTTATTCGGCAGCGGTGTCAATTGGGCTACTTTGCCGGTGGCCTTGGAGGATATTGAACGTATCGAAGTGGTGCGCGGGACTAACGCAGTTTCCTATGGTAGCAACGCTTTTCTCGGCGTCATCAATATCATCACGATCGACCCGGCCCTGGTGCGCGGGACTGCCGTATCGAGCAACTACGGGAATCAGAATGTTCGTGACTACACGCTACGGACGGGTGGGAAGATAGGCGAGATTGGGGATTTTCGTTTTACCTACCGATATCAAAATGACGATGGACTGACCAACCGCTATGACTGGATTGATTCATACGGGTCCAGATTATTTGATTTTCGTGCGGATTTTTCGCTCAGCGAAAGAGACAGCCTGCAAGTCAGCGTGGGACAAGTTGAGGGCATGACCCAAAATGGCCGTTTGCAAAAGAATAGTCACGGCATATTTCAAGCGGACCCGACGAACCCGATCCGGACGGTTCGGCAAACCGATGCTTATGCACAGCTACTATGGCGTCGCGTCCTGTCGAGTGATTCAGATATCCAGTTGCGCTATTCGTTCGTGAGTGATCGGTCTGATGATGCGTTTTCGGTTGCATTGCCAGGTTTGGCGCCGATCAATGTTAACCAGAGTGGAGACGAGGGGAATCGGCACGAAATCGAGTTGCAGCACAGCATGCGTGCTTTTGAAACGGCGCGCCTTGTCTGGGGCGGCAGTTGGCGGGCTGATGCGTTACGCTCCGATTGGACACTGCGCAATGAAGGGACGGTGCGGCGCGATGTCGGCCGTGTTTTCGGCAACCTTGAGTGGAAGCCGGCTCGCTGGGTGACCGGCAACCTGGGTCTGGCCGGCGAGAGTGATTCGATGGCCGGAATGCATGCGTCACCCCGAATCAGCACGAATTTTCACTTCGATCCGCAAAATACAGTGCGTATAGGCTTGTCCCGAGCCTACAGGACCGGGAGCATCCAGAATTATCGTGGGCATGAGGAAACCCCTATTCCGAACGTCGGACCCTATAAGCCTTATTATGAATTCGTCTACTTGGGGAATCCGGAGATGCCTGCCGAGCGGCTTGATACCGTCGAAGTCGGCTATCTGGGCGACTGGCGAGACTGGCGCTCCAGCCTGGATGTTCGCCTCTTTAGCGAGAAGGTTTCCAATCGTCTTTACAAAGTAGATCTGGGGAGCAGCAGCGCTATTCCTCGATCGACGGTGCCTATTCAGGATGTTCAGATCGTCGGCCTGGAGTATCAGTTCAAATGGCAGCCTTTCGAGTCGACACGGGTGATTTTCAATCAGACGTTTGCACGGATCACCAGCGAGTTTCTGTCATCGGCCCTGGCGTTGCCGAATTCCGAGTTGACGACCGTAAAGCAGCAGAACATCACTGATTTCACCAATAATTCGATGCCAAGCCGCTCGACATCGGCCATGTGGATTCAGAAATTGCCACTAGGTCTTGAGTTTTCGCTGATGGCTTACGCGCAACAGGCCATGCAATGGTCGAGCAATACCGTTTCCCTGAAATATCGCCGTGTGGATACTCGCTTGGGCTACCCGTTCCGTGTCGGGGCGCTGGGCGGCGAGCTGGCGCTGACCATTCAGAGCCTGAATGGTGCGCATAACGAATACAAATGGCCCAGAACAGATGATCCCAACCAGCTTGATGGACGAATTGTCGAGCGTCGCCAGTGGGTCAGCTTGCGACTGGATTTTTGATCGCCAGCGCGCTATTAAAAAATCAGGAAGAGCGCATGACTGCGCCTTCCAGCCAGACATCGAAGGGTTCGCTGGGCGCCACTGCCTTGCCGCCGGCAAACGCGATGCCAAGACTCCTGAGTTGTTCAAGTGTGTCCAGGCTATCGATGCCGTCGGCGATGGTGTGAATATGTTGATCTGCCGTGATTTCCTGGACCGCCCGCAGGAGAGCAGTGGAGGCCCGGTTGCCGTCGAGCTCCCGGGTCAGGCTACGACTCAGTTTGACGTAGCTGGGCAAAATACTGCGCAGGTGGGTGAATGAAGAGAGTCCTCCACCAAAATCGTCCAGCCCGATCTGACAGCCGAGTGCGCGCATTTCCCGTGAAAACTCCATGGCCTGACTGGTCAGATGGGTCAAGGTATCCTCTGAAAATATGAAACAGAGGCGATGGCCGGACAGGCTTCTGCTGGAGAGGCTGCGCGTGACGTAATCGATGGTTTCCCGATTGCCTACTGAGGCGCGAGAAATCGGGATCAGGCAATGCAGCGTCTTGCGATGACGTTTCGCCCGTAATTGGGCGGCAATGGCCGTATCGATCAGACGCTGGTCAATGGCGGGCGCGAGGTCGTAGCGTTCAGCCGCATCGCTCAGCGCGGCCAGGGTAACCGGCGGTTGGCCCGGTTCATTGAGGCGCGCCGTCAGCTCCACCACATGATTGTTCGTGGCGTGCTGCAGGGGACGTAGCGGCATGGCTTCGACGAGTAGTCGATCCTCGGCCAGTGCGTTGGCAATCCGGCTGGCCCAGTTGCTTGTTTCGAGGCGGCGTTCCGGATTGGGTAGTGCTTCTTGCTCGCACACACGGTTGCGGCCGCTTTGCTTGGCCCGGTGGCAGGCCGCATCGCCGGCCGCGAGAATTTCGTTGATATTGCGGACTTTCCGGTTGACCGTGGTAATGCCGATACTGGCGCCGATGGCGAACACCTTGTCTTGCCAGATAAAGCGGTAGGCCGCCGCAAGTCCGCAAATGTCTTCTGCAACCTGATTGGCGCGCGGACCGCTGCAGCTGGCCAGCATGATGCTGAATTCATCGCCGCCCAGACGGGCCAGCGTGTCCTCATCGCGCAGGCGGCCTTGAAAGAGCAGCGCCATCTGGCGCAGCAATTCGTCACCGGCCAGGTAGCCGCAATTGTCATTCACCTGCTTGAAGCGATCGAGGTCGATGAAGAGGACGGCAAATTCGTCGCCACCCGCCTGGACGCCGGCCAGTGCCTTTTCAAGCCGATGCTCGAATTCGCGGCGGTTGAGCAAGCCGGTCAATGCATCGTGACGGGCCTGAAAGGCGAGCTGGGCGGTGGCCTCCTCGATTCTTGATTGCATCGACAGGTGGACTTCCTCGATGCGCGTCGCCATTTCGTTGAAACCGTTTTCGAGGATGCCCAGCTCGCCGCTCGAGGTGGCGGGAACTCGCGTGTCGAGATGTCCTGACGACATGCCATTGATGGCATGTACGAGTCGCATGACCGGTCGGGCGAGATTGTCGGCCATGGCAATGGCCAGTGCGGCCAGCGCCAGCAAGCCCAGTAACACGATGGCCAGGCCGCGTTGCAGCAATTGGCGTTGCTTGTTGGCCAGCTCCGTCTTGTCGAACTCCACGAAAATGTGGCCAATGACTTCCGGCGCAACGGCTTTGCCGCCGGAGGGGCCTTCAAATAGGGTATCAGTCTCATTCAGCGAACGCTTGACGGGGGCCCCGAAGGCGACCCACTGGTCGGTTTCGCCAACCTGCGCCGGTTCGCTCAATACGCGCCGCAGTTCCTCAGCGGAGAGCGAGACGCGACCACTGACTGCAATGGTGCGGCCTTTCTGATTGACGACCACCGCTGCCTTGACTCCGGATTCCTGGACCGTCGCCTGAGCCAGCCCGTGCAGGCTTTCGACCTGGCCGGCAATGATGCCGTATTCGCTGATCGGGGCCAGATAGCGGACGGTGGCCATGCCTTTGGCGCGCAGCTCGCCTTCCAGCGTCTTGATGGCGGTGAAGGTGAAATAGGCCACCAGCACAATGGCGATCAGCGCGCTGGGAAGGAGCGTCAGCATCAGCAAGCGATGACGGAGCGTAAGGCGGTTCATCGGGCTTCCTTATCGGCAAGCATGGCGCGCCTGATGGTTGCTTCGTCGGGAATATTCAAGTTGAGTGACTGGGCCACGTTGTGGTTGATGGCGATGGCAAACTGGTTGGGGCCGGTGGGGGCGGGCAGGCTGGTGCCATGGTTGATGATCGTGTCGGCGGTCTGACGGGCAATCTGGACTGGCGTCGTATGCAGTGCGGCCAGTGCACCGGCATTCACGAATGAAGGCGAGTAGCCGATGACCGGACGCTGGTAACGAAAGGCGGTAATCAGGATGGCCTTGATGTTGTCACGACGGTAGATCGTACTGTCGGGTATGGCGACCAGAAAATTGACGCGGCCAAGCAGGGTATTGAGAGCAGGCAACAGGGCGCTGTCTGAATCGATATCTTCGCCGTCGAGTTTCAGGCCGGCATTGCCGAAAGCCACGCGATACTGGTTGGCTGCGTTTTTGGTCTCGCTGCTGAAGAGCATGCCGGCTTTTTTCTGCCCGGGCAGTAGGCTATTCACAAAAGCAGCCTGGCGGGCAGCCGGTTGGTCAAGGTAGATTGCCGTGATGCGTCCAGGATGGCGGCGAAATTCGGCGATGATTCGTTCGTAGCTTTGGCGGGGGAGCAGGGTGGCAATGACCGGCGTACTGTCACCTTTGCCGAGGGTTTTGCGCAGCGCTTCGCTGCCGACGGTCACAATCAAATCGGTTTGCCCGGGAAAACGGACCAGCGAATCCGCGGGTGTGATGCTTGAAACCGTCCAGTTCGTGCCAGCCAATCCCTCTTCAATCAGGCTGGAAAACTCCGCGTACATGCCCCCTGATTCGCTGATGACAATCGCCACCGCGCTACCCCATGCCGGCAGGGCAAGGGCGAGCAGTAGAGCGAGCGCAAGGCGGCACAGTTGTAACATTGTCCGAATATTGCCCGAGCAACTATGCCAAAGCAATGCGGAACTTACGTAGTTTGTCGATTATTGACGCCAGTGGCGATCAGCCAGGTGAGTTTGATCATGGACGACGGGTACACAAGCTTCGTGAGGTGGCTCGCACGGGCTCGGGCTGGACTGATCCGGCGAAAATAAAGCTGAATCACGGCCGGCGTGCATGGAGCCCGGCCGTGCGGATGTTGACGTTGTCTTTAGCCTGCGTCGCGTTCTGACGGATCAAGAATGTCGAGCAGGAGCGGCAGGCCTTCGCTGATGGCGACCGGCCCGGGGGTCAGGATGATGGCCGATTTGATTTCATGCATTTTTTTCCGGTTGACCGCGGGAATGGCTTCCCAGCCTGGTCGGGCCGCGACGCGCTCGGGGCGGAAGTGCTTGCCGCACCACGAGCCGATGATGATGTCCGGGGCGCGGGCAATGACCTCTTCCGGCGTTGGCCGTCGATCCTTGGCCAGCGGTGAATGCGACCGTTCGGCAAAGACATCCTCGCCGCCGGCGATCTCGATCAGTTCCGAGGCCCAGCGGATACTGCTGATCAGCGGCTCGTCCCATTCCTCGAAATAGACGCGCGGCTTCTTGCCGGTGCGGGCGAAGCGTTCGGCGGCGATGGCGCGGGTCTTGTCAATCTCGGCTTCCAGCCCGGCAACGATGTCCAGCGCCTTGGCTTCGGCCCCCACCAGTCGGCCGACCGTCTCGATCATGCCGAGAATGTCGTCGACGCTGCGCATATTGAAGGCGTAGACCGGCACACCGGCCTTGATCAGGTCGCGGGAGATCTCGCACTGCATGTCCGAGAAGGTCAGCACCAGATCCGGCCGGGTGGCGAGAATCTTGTCGATGTCGCCGCTGATGAAGGCGAAAACCTTGGGCTTTTCCTTGCGGGCTTCGGGCGGGCGCACGGTGTAGCCGGAGATACCGACGATGCGGTCCTGTTCGCCGAGCGCGTAGAGCACTTCGACGGTTTCGGTGGTCAGGCAGACAATACGTTGGGGCAGGCGTGGCATGGTTTATGGGCTCGGTCGGTGGCTTCTTGCGACATCGAGATGGGCGCAAAGTTTCTCGGTGCCGTCGAGGATACGCGGCGTATGGCGCTGCATGATGTCCGGGTTGATGTGGAAAAGATTGTTGCGTTTGACGGCGGTCATCCGCGTCCATTTGTCCCAGTCATGCAACCACTCCGGTTTGGCATCGCCCATGCCGGTGGCGATAATGGCTTCCGGGTCGGCTTCAAGTACGGCTTCAACCGTCACGTTCGGTGCCATCTGCTTGAGCTGGCCGAAGACGTTCTCGCCGCCGCAAATCTTGATGGCATCGCTGATGATCTGCGGGCCGCCGACGGTCATCAGCGGCGATGTCCAGATTTGATAAAAGACGCGCACCTTCGGCTTGCCGGCATTGGCCGCGCGAATGGCTTCGAGTCGCTTGCGGAAGCGCTCGGCGGCCGCGTTGGCAGCGGCTTCCGTGCCGGCCAGCCGGCCCATTTTTTCGAGCTGATCGGCGATGTTTTCAATGGTGTTTGGCTGCGAGACGTAAACGGTCAGGCCAAGCGCCTTCAACTTGTCGACCTGCGTCATGTTGTTGCCGCTTTCCCACGCCATGACGAGATCCGGTTTCAGGGCGGCCACGGCTTCCAGGTCGATGCGCGAATAGCCGCCGACCCGGGGCAATTTTTTCGCTTCGGGCGGATAGTCGCTGTAATCGACGGTGCCCACCAGCTTGTCGCCGGCACCCGCGGCAAACAGGCTTTCGGCAGCGTGCGGGGCGAGCGTGATGATGCGTTTGGCCGGTCCCTTGAGGCGGACTTCCTGGCCGGTGTCATCCTTGATGACCAGATCGGCCTGCGCGAGGTGAACGGCTGCGCCGAGGACGAGTCCCACGGTCAACCGGGAAAAAGGACCAATTTTCAAATTGTTCTCCATGCAGTGAGCGCGTCGGCCAGCCGTTGCCAGCCCGCTTCGTTGTCGGGCAGACCGAAGCGCAGCAGCGGTTGCTGGTCGAAATGTCGGGTCAGGATGCCCTGTTGGGCGAGGCTTTCTTGCAATTCGCCAGCGCGGGCAGACGTCAACGTGGCAAACAGCGCCGTCGATTTGACCTCGCCAAGCGGTGCCAGCAACTGGTGCAGGCGCTTGCTCGCCGCTTGCAGGCGGGGGCGGGCGGCGGCTTGCCAGTCGGTGTCCTGCAGCGCCAGTCGGGCAACTTCGCGGGCCGGCCCGCTGACGGTCCATGGTCCCATTGCTTCGTTCAGGCGGGCCAGAATGTCCGGCGCGGCAAAGATGAATCCGACGCGTGCGCCGGCCAGCCCGAAGAACTTGCCAATCGAGCGCAGCACGATCAGATTGGGCGCCTCGTCGGTACCGGCCAGTGGTGTCAGGCTGTCGTCTGGCGTCGGGTCCATGAACGCTTCGTCAATGATCAGCCAGCCGCCGCGCTTCTTCAGCTGGCGGGCGGCGTCGACCACGATGTCGTGCGGATGACGGTCGCCGGTCGGGTTGTTCGGATTGCACAGCAGCACGTAGGGCGTCGCCACGGCCAGCGCCCGCGGCAGCATGGCGTTCTGCAGGAAGCGCATCTTGTGTCCGGCCCGCTGCCAGGCTTGCGGATGCTCGCTGTAGATCGGCGAAATGCAGGCGACGACGGCACGTGGCAACAGGGTGGGCAGCCACTGGATGGCCGCTTGTGATCCGGCCACCGGCAACAGGTGGGTGTTGCCGTAATACGCTGCGGCAGCCGCTTCGAGGCCATCGTTGTTTTCCGGCAGGCGCTGCCAGACGCTGGCCGGCAACGGCGGTACCGGCCACGGCTCGGGGTTGATGCCGGTGGACAGGTCCAGCCAGTTGGCCAGCGGGATGTTGTAGTGGGCCGCAGCTTCACGCAGGCGGCCGCCATGTTCAAGCATGCAGGCATCCAATCAAGAAAAGGCAGGCCAGCCACAGCCACAGGCTGCGCTGGACCAGGGTAATGGCCCGACCAAGGTCGGCCGCCACCGGGGCGGGGCCGGTACCCAACGGTGGGCGAATTTCTTCCCGGCCATGATAAATCGCTGCACCGCCGAGCAGCACGCCGAGGCTGCCGGCGCCCGCCGACATCACCGGCCCGGCGTTCGGGCTGTCCCAGTCCGGTGCCTGCGTCTGCCAGCAGGTCAGCGCGTTGCGGGTGCGGCCGAGCAGGGCGTAGGTCAGGGCCGTCAGGCGGGCGGGAACCCAGTTCAGCGCATCGTCAAAGCGCGCGGCAAAGCGGCCGAACCGATTGAAACGTTCGGTACGGTAGCCCCACATCGCGTCCAGCGTGTTGGCGAGGCGGAACAGCACGGCGCCGGGACCGCCGAGCAGGGTGAACCAGAACAGCGCGCCAAAGATGGCATCGTTGCCGTTTTCCAGCACCGATTCGACCCCGGCCTTGGCCACGCCGGATTCATCAAGACCCGAGGTTTCCCGGGAGACGACATCGCCAACGCGTAGCCGGGCTTCGGCCAGATGCCCTTCACGCAATGGCCTGGCGATGGCGTCGGCGTGTTCGCACAGGCTTTGCGCACCCAGCGCCAGGTAGAGCAGCACTACGTCAACCGCAAAAGGTGCCAGCGGGCGCAGCCAGAAAGCCAGCGTCACCCACGGCCCGACGGCGAGCAGCCAGGCGATGATGCCACCCGTCAGCGACTGCCGATTCAGCTTGGCCTCGATCCCTGTCGCGACATGCCCGAACCCGACCAGCGGGTGAAAGCGCGGCACTTCGCCGAGCCGGCGGTCCAGCAACACGGCGCACAGCGCCGCCAGCGGCATGGCAAAAGCGTCAAGACCGAGGATCATTTCGGGAAGACGCCGCGTTCCTGAATATTGGCCTGCATGTCGGCCAATGCAGCGGTCAACCCGGAATTTTCGCCAAAATCGGAATCGCCCCACTGCTCGAAATAGACCAGATCGTTGATCGGCAGGCGCGGCAGCCAGCCGGCCTTTTCCAGCTCCGGCTTATCGTTGAAATGGCTGACGTAGCCGATGCACAAATAGGCAATCGGCACGATGTGGTGCGGAATGCCCAGCGCGTCCTGCAGCGCCTTCTCGTGGAAAATGCTCACCCAGCCGACGCCCAAGCCCTCGGCGCGCGCCGCCAGCCACAGGTTCTGCACGGCGCACACGCTGGAATACAAATCCATCGTCGGCATGTGCGTGCGACCCAACACCACCGGCCCGCTGCGCGAGCGGTCGCAGGTAATGCACAGGTTGATCGGCGCATCAAGAATGCCCTGCAGCTTCAACTGGCTGTAAATCTCGCGCTTCTCGTCCGGGAACATCCGGGCGGCTTCGGCATTGGCCTCGGCGAACACGCCATGGACGCGCTGCTTGACTGCGTCCGAGCGGACCAGCAAAAAATTCCACGGCTGCATGAAACCGACCGAGGGCGCATGGTGCGCCGCCATCAGCACGCGGCTGAGCAAATCGTCCGGCACCGGCGTCGGCAGAAACTGGCCACGCACATCCCGGCGGCTGAAGATGGCCTGATACACCGCTGCCCGGTCGGCATCGGAAAAGGCTTGCGCCTGCGGCGCGGAGAGGTTTTCCATGGAGTCCCCTTCAGGAAAAACAAAAGGCTGCCGTCCACGCAGCCTGCAACGATCTTCCGGCCGGTCTTCTGACTTGGAATCAACCGAACGATGCGCCTTCCCGGTCGACACCAGTGGCAACAGCATCGCCCGTCCTCCTCACAGCGTTGGGCACGTGGCGGAATCACACCGCCTTCCCGATTCTCCGTTTGCAAAAGCGAACGGCACCGGAAGATATAAAGGGCGAAGGATAGCAGGTGGTGGCAAGACGATGCGAATGCTGCAAATCAAATGTAGCCGTGAATCAACGAATGACAAAACGGACACACGGCCATTAGATCTGTATCAAGTTCGTTGCCGATGCGTTCATATGTCATGTGGTGAACCTGTGTGGCCACAAAGTGCTCACAGCATTCGCACATGTAGTTCGCGCGAATTAGCACCTGCTCGCGTCTATCAGCCCAATCAATGGACGCCAAATATGTATGGTATTCAGCGCGTAATTGGGGAACGATATTTTTGTATGTGGTGAGGTATTCGGCCTGTTTTTGCGCGTGCCATTTGTGTTCTAGGTCATCGTCGAATTTTGGGCTTTCTTGTCCCTGACGCTCAGATTTCGCGAGTTTTGCAGATACTGCATTGCCTGCGTTTCCGCATTTAATGCACTGTCTATAGTACGCGATTCGTCCGTCAGTTATGGTGCGCAATCGAACTTCACGAACTTCATGCATGCATTGATACTTTGCTTCTAGTGCTGCATAGGCATCGGATTTTATTGAAAACTTTGCCATAACGAATGAAGGCGGTGCTCCCTTGAGATTGGATAAGCATATTGGGCGAACTGTTTAATGTCCAACCGAGGGTTTCACTTGTTAAGTGGCTTATCCGGGATAATCGCCTTCTTTTGATTTCGCCATTTTCATGTCCTGTTCCTCCCTAATGGTCCAAGGGACCACCTCCGATGCCGGCAAGTCCACGCTGGTCGCGGCCTTGTGTCGCATCCTGTATCGCCGGGGTGTGCGCGTCGCGCCCTTCAAGCCGCAGAACATGGCGCTGAATTCGGCAGTGACGGTGGATGGGGGCGAGATCGGTCGGGCCCAGGCGCTGCAGGCATTGGCGTGCGGTTTGCCGGCGCATACCGATTTCAACCCGGTGCTGCTCAAGCCGACGACGGACAAGAAGGCGCAGGTGATTATTCACGGCAAGGTGGCCTTTGATCTCGATGCCAAGGCTTACCACGACTACAAGCCGCGGGCGATGGGGGCAGTGCTCGAATCATGGGCGCGCCTGACGGCGGCTTACGACTGCGTGGTGGTCGAGGGTGCGGGGTCGCCAGCCGAGATCAACTTGCGCGACCGCGACATTGCCAACATGGGTTTTGCCGAGGTGGTCGATTGCCCGGTGATCCTTATCGCCGACATTGATCGGGGCGGCGTTTTTGCCCATCTGGTCGGCACGCTGGACTTGCTGTCGCCGTCCGAGCAGGCGCGGGTCAAGGGCTTTGTGATCAACCGTTTTCGGGGGGACATCGGCTTGCTGGAGTCTGGCCTGACCTGGCTGGAGGCGCGTACCGGCAAGCCGGTTTTGGGCGTTTTGCCCAATTTGCACGGCCTGATGCTGGATGCCGAGGACGCCATTGGGACCGCTACGGTCGACGGGAAAAAACAGGCGAAATTGAAAGTGATTGCGCCGGCGTACCCGCGCGTCTCCAACCACAACGATCTCGACCCGCTGCGCCTGCATCCGGAAGTCGATTTCCGCTGGATTGGCCCGGGCGAGACGCCGCCGGCCGCCGACTTGATCGTCCTGCCCGGTTCCAAAGCCGTACGCGCTGATATCGACTGGCTGCGCGAAAAAGGCTGGGTGACGGCGATTCAGAAACATCTGCGCTACGGGGGCAAGGTGGTCGGCCTGTGTGGCGGCTACCAGATGCTCGGGCAGATGATTCACGATCCGCAGGGATTGGAAGGGCAACCGGGCAGCACACCGGGGCTGGGTGTACTGGACGTGGCGACGACGCTGGAAGCCGAAAAGCAGCTGCGAAATGTGAGTGGTCACTTATTGCTGCCAGGCCGTCCTGCAATGACTGGCTACGAAATTCATCTCGGTGTAACGCGGGGGGCGGGTCTGGCGAAAGGGGCTGTCGAGCTGGCCGATGGCCACCAGGATGGGGCGATTTCAGCCGATGGCCAGATTTTTGCCACGTACTGCCATGGCGTGTTTGACCATCCTGATGCCTTGACGGCCTTGCTCGCCTGGGCCGGCATGACGGAGAGCGCGCAGGTTGATTTTGCTGCCCGCCGCGAAGCGGATCTGGATCGTCTGGCCGATTCGGTCGAGGCCGCGCTGGATTGGGAAAAAATGGATGGACTGCTGCCCAGTCGGGTGGTGACCTAAAACGCTGGCCGGGACTACTGATCCCGGCTATTCGCCGCGCCGCTTGGCTGGTGGCGCCTTGAGTATCCTCACCGTCACGGTGTCCGCCCGCGAACGGTTGCCGCTGGCATCGATGACGACCAGCTGAAAGCGGTGACGCCCTGGCGGCAGGCCGGGGTCGATAGTGAAGTGGGGCGAAGCGGTGGTTTTCGGTTCGCCCTGGCGCAGTTTGCTCATGCCTTGCCGAGGTAGGCCCATTCCCATTTGACGACTTTTCCGCCACCGGTATCGAAGGAGCGCGAACCGTCGAGGTTGAAGCTGCGGCCACTGGCGACGACGCTGGGGGCTGTCAGCACGGCGGTTGGCTTGTCCTGGTCGGCAACGACGATGTTCACTTCGTCGGCCGCCGAGACATTGCCTGAGTCATCGGTCACGACCAGTTGAAAGCGATGGCGGCCGGGGGACAGCAGTTGTGCTGGATCGGCGGTGACTTCGACGAGCGGGGTATTGGTGACGACCGGTGTGCCGACCACGAATTTTGCCATGCTGAGCTCCAGGGATGAGGCGGAATTAGTGCAGGGAGTCCTGCTACCTGCCCAGCATACGTGAAGCGCTGCGCCAGTGTCTAGGGCGTGTTTGGCTGGGCAGCGGTTGTGCTGGCCGCGGCATTTGCAGCGGCGTTGTCGGTCGGTTCGTCTTCGTGCTTGATGCGCTTGAGCGCCACCTGCCGCTGGATTTCCCGCAAGTCTTTTTCCCGGCCGTGCAGCGCGTATTGCGCTCGCAGCGTGCCGAATACTTTCTTGGCGTCGGGGCCCGCCATCAAATGCTCTGCTTGCAGGTCGGCCAGCTCCTTGTCGCTGAGGCCCAAGGCGGCCCGCATGATGTCGACGCGGTGCGTGGCATCGAAATCGGTGCATAGCATGACGGGCCGCAGACCGGCAAAACGCGGTTTGCCCTTCTCTTCGGAGCTGATGGCGAGTAGCGCGGCGAAGCTGGCCTGTTCGGAGAGCGCCATTTTTTGGACCTCGGCCTCGCGCATGCCGAGCAGGACTTTTTCCGCCGTGATCTTGTCGCCGGCATTGACATGACTGCGCGCCGCGGCGAGGCGGTCTTCAGTCGATATTGCGCCCGGCATGGTGTCGTTGGCGATGACGTCGCTCATCGCGGCCCGCGCTGTTTCCGTGTCGCCGTTCAGCGTGGCGGCCTCGGCGAGCAGCCGCTTGCGCAGGTAGTTGCGCGGCGTTTTTTTGGCGATGTCGTCAAGGATCTGCTGAGCTTCGGCGTGTTCGCCCTGGGCCATGCAGATGCTGGCCTTGAGGTCGCCGGCATCGAAAAAGTGCGGTGTGCTGGCAACCACCCGGTCGATTTCGGCACGTGCCTCCTGCAGGCGATTCTGCTTGTGCAGCGAGCGCGCGACGCCGGCGCGTGCCCACGGGAACTCGTAGTTGTCGAGGATGTTTCGGTAGGCGGCTTCGGCCGCTTGTACATCGCCGCTGGCAAGAAACACCTCGGCCCGCTGGCGCAGGATTTCAAAGCGATAGGGGCGCCCGGCCTCACTGTCGCGCGACGCTTCGAGAATGGCCAGGGCATTGGCGTATTCCTGCTTGCGCTTTTCCTTGTAGTAGCCGGCGAAGAATAGCTTCTTGGCAACAATCCGGTCGAGGCGGAGCAGCAGTTTGTCCGGCGAAAACGGTTTGATGATGTAGTCGTCAGGGATCAGCTCAACGGCGGAAACGACCTGCTCGTAAGACTGTTCGCCCGTCACCATCATGAAGATGGTTTCATCGGGCAGCAGGCTGAAACGGCGCAGTTCTTCCAGCATCTGCTGACCGGAACGGCCTTCGCCCAGCATGTAGTCGCAGAGGATGATGTCGGGCGTGTTGTTGCGGATGCGGAAGATTGCATCCTGGTAATTGGTGGCGAACTCGACCGCAAAGGCCCCGACTTGCTGGGCAATGGTGCGCAGCGCATCGCGCGCCTGCGGTTGGTCGTCGATGACGAGGAAGCGCTTCTTGCTGTAGTCGGCCATTATGGCAACCGGAGTTCGAAACGGGCGCCACCCAGGGCGCTGTCGTTGGTCAGGGTCAGGCTGCCGTGCCGTTCGCGGCGAGTATGCAGGCTGGCCAGGCGCTCAGCCACCATCAGGCCGGTGCCGCAATCCGGGGGCAATGTGGCAAAGCCGGGGCCGTCGTCTTCAACGATCAAGCTGAGCCAGCCATCGTCAGTCGTGGCGCTCAGGCGAACGCTCTGGCGAGCGTAACGGCCGGCGTTCTGGACAGCGTTGTTGAGCATGTCGGTGATCAGGTCGCGGTCGAGCGGCCATTCGTCGAAAACGCTGCATGCAGCGGAGAGGGTGATGTTGCGGACGGCCAGATGTTTCTTTTGGGCCAGCATGACTTCGTCGCAGAGGTCGCTGACAATGGATGGCGTGATGGCGGCCGTGGCATCGTCACGTAGCAGGTGGTAAGCAGTCAGCGTGCGTGACAGGCGGTTGGCCGCCGCTTCGATGGCGTAGCGGGCTTCCCCCATCGAAATCCCATGTGCCGCTTCGCTGGCGGCAATCATCGACTCGGCGATGAATAGCTGGTTCTTGGCGTCATGAACGCCGGAGGCCAGGATGTCCAGCAGTCTCTGCATGCTTTGTCCCCTACGTGTTTTTTCGAAGCATATCCTTTCAGGCGGTAGAGCGCAGCGTGTAGGCGAGACTGAGGCGCAACGGAATCTGGGCGGCGGTAAATAAGTCGGTCAGTTCGCTGTTCGTCATCGTCGCCGGAACGACGCTGACCCGGCCGCTGCCGGCCTCAAAGACGGGAGTTTCGAGCAGGGCCAGGCGGGCTGATTCCAGAGCGCCGACGGTTTCGCCATCCAGGCTGGTGCTCGACAGCACCAGAAAATGGATGACCGGCGGCGGTACGCGCAGCAAGGGGTCATCGCCCGGCAGGCGCGAACTGCGTACCCGTGTATCTTCCTCGATGCGCCACGGCCAAATGTAAAGCCCGGGGGCATCGTCCGGTCGGCTGATGCGGACGGGAAGGGGAGCGTGCTTGGCAAGAACCTGGCACAAGGCGGTGAGGCGGGAAAAAAGGGGCATAACGTTCTCCTGAACGTGCCGGGTGGACTTTCAGGCTAGCACAATGCAGCCTAAACGGCAGCGTGCTTCAGGCTTAGCGGCAGTCCGGCGGCCACCAGCGTGACCTGATCGCAGACGCCGGCAACGCGCTGATTGATGCGTCCCTGTTCATCGGCAAAGAGGCGCGACACTGGATGCATGGGGACGATGCCCCAGCCGACTTCGTTGGACACCAGAATGATGTGGCCGGGGAGTTGCGGCAGCAGTTCGATCAGGGCGGTGGTTTCGTCGCGGAACAGTGGGCAGGCGATGGCTTCACCAGCTTCGGCCTGGGCCGCTGCCTTGCCGGCAAAGAGCAGGTTGGAGAGCCAGAGGGTCAGGCAGTCGACCAGCACACAGGTATCCGGCGCTGCCAGTTCGCGCAGGCGGGCGGCGAGGTGCAGGGTTTCCTCGACGCAGCCCCAGTCGGCCGGGCGCCGTTCACGGTGATGGGCGACGCGGCGTGCCATTTCGCCATCAAGCGCTTGCGCCGTGGCGAGGTAGACGACGGTCAGGCCGGAGGCGAGGGCACGCTGTTCGGCCAGCTGGCTCTTGCCCGAGCGGGCGCCGCCGAGGATCAGTTCTTTCATGGGCTGCACTTTAGGTGATTGCGCACCGAACGAGCAAGCCGGATAATTCGCCCCGATTCGACGTAACGGAACCCGGTGCGAGGCAACTCAATGCCGGGGCGGGCCCGCCGCTGTAATCGGGGACGGATGCTGCAACAGGCCACTGGTGAAAACCGGGAAGGCGCAGCGATCCGGCTGATCCGAAAGCCAGAAGACGTGTCGAGTCCTCTTGGGAAACCTGTGGACAGGGTTTCGCGGCAATGCTGTGGGCTATTCGCCCGGCGTCGTCGCGAGGCCCTTTTTCTTTTGGAGAATCGGATGCATTCGTTTCAGATCACCGCCCCGGATCGGGGAATTGAAATTTCGCTGAAAAAGCGGGTTGACCGCAAGACCAAGCCGCTCGGCGCCCTCGGCTTGCTGGAACGCACCGCAATCAAGATCGGCCTGATCCAGCAGCGCTTGGACCCGGAATTCGGCCAGCCGCACCTGCTGGTCTTTGCCGGCGACCACGGCGCGGCCAAGGCCGGCGTTTCAGCGTATCCGCAGGATGTGACCTGGCAGATGGTCGAGAATTTTCTGGCCGGTGGCGCGGCGATCAATGTCTTTGCGCGGCAGAATGACCTGCATCTGGCCATCATTGATGCCGGCGTGGCCCATGATTTCGGCCAGCGGGCGGGGTTGATCAGCGCCAAGGTGGCGCCCGGCACGGCCAATTACATTGAAGCGCCGGCCATGACCGCCGCGCAGTGTGCGGCAGCGATCGAGCGCGGCGCGGAGATCTGCCGCAACCTGTCGGCCAACGGTTGCAATCTCGTCGGCTTTGGCGAAATGGGGATTGGCAACACAGCCGCTGCGTCGCTGATCACCCATTGCCTGACCGGTACACCGCTTGCCGAGTGCATCGGCCGCGGCACCGGGCTGGACGATGCCGGGCTGGCCCGTAAACAGGTGCTGCTGGAGACGGCGCTCAACCGTTATCGCGCTGCGGGCGGCAGCAATGACCCGCTGGCCGTGCTGGCCGAATTCGGCGGGTTCGAGATTGCCATGATGGTCGGCGCGATGCTTGGTGCCGCCGAACAGAAAATGACGCTGCTCATCGATGGCTTCATCGTCGGCTCGGCCGCCTTGACCGCGGCGCAATTGGCCCCGGCGCTCACCGACTACTGCGTGTTTTGCCACCGCTCCGCGGAGCCTGGTCATGCTGCACAATTGCAGGCGCTTGCGGCGGAGCCGCTGCTCGATCTCGGCCTGCGTCTCGGCGAAGGCACCGGCGCGGCACTGGCGTATCCGCTGGTGCTGGCCTCGGTGAATTTCCTCAACGAAATGGCCAGCTTCGAGTCAGCCGGGGTTTCTGACAAGGCATGATCCGCCGCGAGCTGGCCGCCTTCTTCGCCGCCATCGGCTACTTTACCCGCTTGCCGGTGCCGGGCTGGGTCGGTTACTCGGCTGACGGCCTGAGCCGGGCGGCGCGCTATCTGCCGGCCATCGGCCTGCTGGTCGGCGGCTTGGGCGGGCTGGTGTTCTGGCTGGCTCAGTACGTCTGGCCGCAGTCCGTGGCGGTGGTGCTCGCCATGGTCGCCACCATTGCCCTGACCGGCGCCTTTCACGAGGATGGTTTGGGCGATACCGCTGACGGTCTGGGCGGCGGCTGGGACAAGGCGAAAATCCTGACCATCATGAAGGACTCGCGGGTGGGCAGCTACGGTGTGATTGCCATCGTGCTTGCCCTGCTTGGCAAATTTGCGCTGCTTGCCGCGCTGCCGGCCGGTCAGATGGTGGCAGCCCTGATCGCCGCCCACGCCATCTCACGCGGCTGTGCCCTGACCTTGATGGCAACGCTGGACTATGCCCGCGATGACGATGCCAGCAAGGCCCGCCCGGTGGCCGCACGGCTCGGTATCCGATCACTCGGTTTCGCGTTGGTGTGTGCTGCCTTGCCCTTGCTGATGTTGCCGCCAGCGCAGAGCGTCCCGGCCGTCGCGCTGGCGGTGCTGACGACCCTCTGGCTTGCCGCCAAATGTCGCCGCTGGCTGGGCGGCTACACTGGCGACTGCCTGGGCGCGGTGCAGCAACTCGCCGAGATCGGCTTTTACCTTGGGCTGACGCTGACATTTTGATCGCGAGCGCCAGCCGATGCCAAATCGGGCACTCCCACGGTCAACCGGAAAAAATCCCCGAAATCGACAATCTTGCCGGCCCTTCGGACGGTGTTCGTCAGCCGATTTGCCGTTAAGCTGCAGGCATTATCAGCGCGCGCCGAACATGGAAAAGCCCAACGCCCCCGCCACCGAGAAGAATCGTGATCCCATCCTCGCCGTGCTGCGCGAGGTGTTCGCCGATCGTCGGCACGTGCTGGAAATTGGCAGCGGCACCGGTCAGCACGCCATCCATTTCTGCGCGCAACTGCCACACCTCGTCTGGCAAACCGCCGACCGGCCGGAATACCTCCCCGGCATTCGTGCCTGGCTGGACGAGGCGGCGCTGCCCAATGTCCTGCCGCCGGTGGAATTCGATGTCCTCGGCCCATGGCCCGGTGGCCGCTATGACGCGATATATAGCGCCAACACGCTGCATATCATGTCCTGGCCGGCCGTCGAAGCCTTGTTTGCCGGCCTGCCCGACGTGCTCCGCCCGGGCGGCCTGCTCTTCATCTACGGCCCTTTTATGGTCGATGGCCGCCACACCAGCGACAGCAATGCCCGCTTTGATCTGTTGCTAAGGGAAGCGGCACCGCATCAGGGCGTGCGTGATGTGGCTGAACTCAATGCGCTCGCCCAGGATGTGGGCTTGGTGCTGATTGAGCAGCGGGCAATGCCGTCGAACAACCGGTGTCTGATCTGGCGGATGGACCGCATACCTGCGTGACGACATGCGCCTCCATCTGATCCGCCATCCCAAGCCACTGATCGAGCCGGGCATCTGCTACGGTCAACTGGATATTTTGGCCAAAATCGAAAATTCCGATTTGGTGCGTCTGCGCGCTGAGTTGCTGCCCGACTTGCCGGTGTGGAGCAGCCCGCTGCTGCGCTGCCGGCAACTGGCCGAACAACTGCATCGTCAGCCGATCATCGATGCGCGACTGGCTGAAATGAATTTTGGCGAATGGGAAGGCCGCCCGTGGCATGAGATTCCCCGTCACCAACTGGATGCCTGGGCGGACGATGTGATGGGTTATGCACCGCCCGGTGGCGAGTCGCCCGCCACTGTGCAAGGACGCGCGCTGGATTTTGTCGCCGGGCTGAACGTGCCGGAGGCCGTGATCGTCACCCATGCCGGGGTGATCCGGATGTTGCTGGCGCATTGGCAGGGCTTGCCGGTAGCGCACTGTCTGGCGCTGAAATTTGACTATGCCTCGGTGACCACCGTGGCCTTGTCCGCCGACTCGTCGGTCGTGATTCGCGTGAATCGGTAGAATGACGACTTTCGTATCCGACGACAGATCCCTGTGACCCAAACTTCGACCTCTGCGTATTCCAACCGGCTCATCTATCGTCGCTTGCTGACCTGGGTGCAGCCGCATTGGCGAATCTTCGCACTGGGCGTGCTCGGCATGGTGTGTACGGCGGCCACCGAGCCGCTGTTCCCGGCCCTGATGAAGCACTTGCTCGACAGCGGTTTCGTGGCCAAGGATGAGCGGGATATTGTCCTGATTCCGGCCGCGATGATCGGCATCTTCATTTTCCGCGGCGTTTCGACCTATATGAGCGGCTACTCGATGGCCTGGGTGGCGGCGCGGGTGGTGCTGGATTTGCGGCAAGCCATGTTCAGGCGCCTGCTGAGTCTGCCGACCGGGTTCTACGATGACCAGTCGACCGGCGTGCTGATTTCCAAGGTGGCTTATGACGTGACCAACGTCACTCAGGCCGCCACCGGCGTACTGACCACGGTCATTCGCGACTCGCTGACCATTCTTGGCCTGCTCGGTTTCCTGCTCTATCTGGACTGGAAGCTGACGCTGATCGCGCTGACGGTGGGCCCGGTCATCCTGGGGGTCATCAAGATTTTCAGCAAGCGACTGCGGGCGGCGAGCCGCTCCGGGTATTCGGCGATGGGCCTGATTACCCATATCCTGGAAGAAGCGGTGGGTGCCCATAAGGTCGTCAAGATTTTCGGTGGTCAGACGTACGAAGCGGCCCGTTTCGACGAGGCGACCAACGTTTACCGTCGGGCAACGATGCGGGAGGCGGCTGCGGCTGCGGCAACGGTGCCGTTGACCCAGGTCGCCGCCTCGACATCGGTGGCAATCATCACCTATCTGGCCCTGCGCCAATCGGCCGGCCCCGGTGGCACGACCGTTGGCGAGTTCCTTTCGTTCATCACGGCACTGCTGATGCTGCTGGCGCCGGTCAAGCGGCTGACCGATGTCAGCAACCCGTTGCAGCGCGGCCTGGCGGCGGCGGAAAGCGTGTTCCAGGTGCTTGATGAAATTCCGGAAGATGACAACGGGCGCGTCGAACTGCCGCGTTCAACCGGCCATTTGCGCTTCGAGCAGGTCGGTTTCACCTATCATGGCGCGCCTCGTCCCGCACTCGTGGATGTCAATCTCGAAATCCTGCCGGGCCAGACCGTGGCGCTGGTCGGCCCGTCGGGAAGTGGCAAGACGTCAATGGCGGCGCTGATTCCGCGCTTCTATCACCTCAGTTCGGGGCGTTTGGTGCTCGATGGACATCATCTGGAAGACCTGAAGCTGGAAAGCCTGCGCGCCAATATCGCGCTGGTCAGCCAGGATGTCGTGCTGTTTAACGACACCGTCCGCGCCAACATTGCCTACGGGATTTCGGGGCATGCCGATGAAGCGCAAATCATCGAAGCGGCCAAGGCGGCCAACGCCTGGGAATTCATCAGCCAGATGGACAAGGGGCTGGACACCGAGGTGGGCGAAAACGGCGTCAAGCTGTCGGGAGGGCAGCGGCAACGTCTCGCCATCGCGCGGGCCTTCCTCAAAAACGCGCCGATCCTGATTCTCGATGAAGCCACGTCGGCGCTGGATACCGAGTCGGAGCGCCAGATTCAAGGCGCGCTGGATACCCTGATCCAGGGGCGAACCACCATTGTCATCGCGCATCGCTTGTCGACCATCGAACGCGCCGACCTGATCGTGGTGCTCGATCAGGGACGTATCGTGGAGCGCGGTCGCCATGCCGAACTGCTGGCACTGGATGGCGTCTATGCCCGACTACAGCGTTTGCAGCGTGAGTCGGTTACGAGCGACTTGCTAGCCGGTAGCGCAGGCGCTTGAGAAAGAAGAACGGCGCCAGCAGCCAGGGCGCCGCTGCATAGGTCAGGATACGGATGCGATACGCAGCAGGAACAGTCGCGTATTGCAGGCAAAAACGGATTTTTTGGCCAAAACTCTCCGCGGCAAATATGTGCTCGATGAAGTTTTCCTTGTCCAGTTTTTGTTCCAGTACCGCCAGGGTCATTGGGCTGGCACCGAGTTTCCGCGCATCGTCCAGCATGCAGCGCAGTTCAGTCTTCGAACTGTTGAGTTTTTTGGTCAGACCATGGATGACGGCGGCAGCATTGAGCGATTTTCGCCGGCTGGAGAGTCCGCCACGTCTGTAATTGACCAAGGGTAACGGCAGCGTGACGGCCGAAGCGCTGCCAATGGCGCGAAAAGCCATCACCATATCTTCGCCGACAATGCCTCGTGGTATCCCGCCAAAGTGGTCAAACAGGCGACGCGTCCATGCCTGGGCCGCACCAATGACGTGCGGGGGCGAGCGACTCCAGTCGTCCAGCGAGCGATATTGCTCCAGTTTGCTGATCTCGATGGTGCCAAGCATCTTGCCGGACTGGTCCATGTCGAACAGATAGGCCCCAATCAAGTCAGGCTTGCATTCATGCGCGACCCAGAAGCTGACCATGGTGCTGACGCGTTTTGGCAGTGAGACATCGTCGCCGCCAGCAATGAAAATCAATTCACCGGTGGATTGTTTGACCGCCTGATCGATATTGCCGCCAATTCCGAGATTCTCCGGGTTGCGCAACAGCTTGACCCGATGTGGTCCGGCGTAATTTCCCAAATACGCATTAATCCGCGCCCAGGTGGCATCTTTGGACGCATCGTCCGAGATGACGATTTCCAGATTGGGATAGTCCTGTGCAACGGCACCGGCAATCGCTTCGTCGATGTAGTCTTCCTGGTTGTAGCTGACGAGAAGCAAGGTGACGGGGGGGTGGGAAGGGTGGCTCATCGTGCGTGGTCAGCCGCCAGCAACGCGAACAACGTAGCGAAGTGCTGGGTGACAGAAAAAGGGTAGTGAATGTGCTGCCCCGGGTTGTCGAGAAGGCCGAGGGTACCGCGATTAAAGCCTTCCAATGCTTTTTTCAGGGCCTCTCGGAGGGCAGGCACAGTACGCTCGAAGCGCAGGCAAGCTTGTTCCGACAGGACTTCGGCCGCTCCCACGGTGGTTGAGAAGATCGCAGGTGTTCCGCAAAGTATGGCTTCGGGGCCGACCAGACCGAAGGCTTCGTAATGGGAGGCCAGAATCACTGCGTCGGCGGCAGCGTATAGTTCGGGCATGTCCTGCCGGAAGCCGAGATTGATGACATTGGGGGCGTTGAGTGGGGTTTTTCCGGCCACGACCAGACGAACCCGAGGGTCGAAATCCGCAAGTGCCTCCAGAATAAGATCCGCACCCTTCAGCGCGTGATTGTTGGAGGGGAAGAGCAGCATCAGTTCGTCACTCGAAATGCCAATCGCCTGGCGTGTCCGGATTCTTCCAGACCGTGCGGCGAGAGAAAATTTTTCGGTATCTACGGGCGGGTAGAGCGTGGTGATCTTGCCGGGGGCGATGTCGTAGTGCTCAACGATTTCCCCTGAGACCTTGGCCGAATGGGAGATGATTCTTTTCGCATCGTGATAGAGCGCTTTCTCGCGAGCAATGGTGGCGCGATCGAAGAACCCGATGCGTTTTTTGCCGCGATCCAGCAAGTGGCCAAGGTGGGTTCCGCCAACGATGGCCATGTGCGCACCGGGCACCCGTGAAATTGCAATGCATGGCCAGTCCATCCGGCATTTGGATAGCGCATGGCGTTCGAAAAGGTAGGTATTGACACGAGAAAATGGTGTTCGGTCTCGGATGACGATGAAATCGACGCCAGTCGGCAGTTTTCCCGGCCATGCCAGTTTTCGGGTGATGACCCGAGCCGGGATATTTTGCGCAGCAGCATAAGAAATCAGATCAAGTACATGCCGTTCCATGCCGCCGCCCGGACGAATGGAGTGAAAAATCAGATTGAAGCCTGGTAACGAGGTCATGTCGGTGGTGTGATCTGTAATACTTGCGGCAACCGGTGTCGGGCGCTCGCGTCGGCGAAAAGGCGCGGAAAGTGTATCATCCGGCCAACCATGAGAGCCGCCCGGTAACCAACGAGTTTATGATTGCATCCGCACTTCCTCCGCCCAAGCGCGTATTGGTTATCCGCTTGCAGAACCACGGCGATGTCTTGCTGACAACACCGATCTTTACAGCGTTGAAGCGTCACTTTCCAGGGGTGGAGGTGGATGCCTTGGTGTTTTCCGAAACGCTACCCATGCTTGTAGCCAATCCGGCGCTGACCCGCGTCTGGCCTTTGCCGCGCGGTAAGCAGGCTGGTCGCGGATTAGGTCGTGTCATCGCGTTCGTGAAGCTGATGATGGGCATTCGCCGGCGCCATTATGACTGGGTCCTGCATCTCAATGATCAATGGTCGGGTGCATTTGCTGCTGCGATCAGTGGTGCCTCCGTACGCTTTGGTTATGAAGTTGAGAAGCGCGATTACTGGTTGTGGAGGAAAATATTTCCGCAAAGAATCGTGCCGACTTTCGCCGGGCACATGGTCGAGAAAAACCTGGATGTGCTGAAAGCGCTGGGTGTGCCGGTCGATCCCCGAAACCTGCCTTGTACCATGGCGTTTTCCAGTCAGGATGCTACTTTGGTGCGCCAAAAGCTGGATGATGCGGGCGTGGCCGGACGCTACATTCTGGTTCATCCGACTTCACGGTGGTTTTTCAAGTGCTGGGAGGATGATCGCTTTGCCGAAGTGATTTCCGCATTGGCAGCTTCAGGTTGGCAGGTTGTTCTGACGTCCGCACCGGACCAGCGCGAACTGGATCTGGTAGGAGGCTTGCTCCGCCGAGTCAACAACCCCAAAGTGCTTTCACTGGCCGGGCAACTTTCACTGCCTGCGCTGGCCGCGGCCATTGCCGGCTCGACCTTGTTCATCGGCGTGGATTCAGTGCCCATGCACATGGCAGCGGCGTTAGGTGTGCCTATCGTTGCATTGTTCGGGCCCACCCACGTTCATATCTGGCGCCCCTGGTGCGATTGCGCGGAGGTGATACATGCCGCCGATTACGGTCCCTTGATTGCGCCAAACGATGTCGATACGTCGACTGACGAGCGCTACCTGGCAAACATTCCCGTTCAGCCGGTTCTCGATGCGATATGGCGTCAGTTGGCACGCACGGTGGATCAAAAAGAGGTGATCGATGCTGCGTGATCGTTCTGCTCAGGGGATATGGCGCCTGGCCGGACTATGTGTCCTGTTGTGCTATCCAATCATGGCGATCAAATGGTTGCCGTTTGGGGGTGGGGCGCGGTATCTGAGTGTGCTCGCAGCACCCGTTGGCCTGCTGATGCTGCTGCAAACACCGCGCAACGAGTGGCGAGGGCTCCTGCTCTCGGCTTGGCGGTTTTCGCTGCCTTTTTTGCCATTCGCGCTGGGCTGGACCTTTGCTCAAATTTGGCATGCGTATCAACCGGCTGATATGAACCCGCCCACGCGCGTACTCTGGTGTGCGCTGCTTTTTGTCGGCGCGCGTCAGTTGGGGATCAGCTATCGCCATCTCGCCATTGTCGCCGGCATTGCCGCCGTGACCTATTGTGTAGTCGCAATGACCGAGGTTTATGGCCTCGGCAGAGACAGGGCGTGGGGAGGAACCTACGAGAACCGGTTTGGCCAGTACGCGATCTGGATGGCGGCTTTATGTTGTCTTCATGTTTTTTTCGGCAAGACAGAGGAGCACTCCCGATTACTGAACGCTTTTTTGTTGACCGCTGCTGTTTTGGGCGTAGTCGCTACATTGCTGAGCGGATCGCGCGGGGCGTTGGGTGCTTTGGTGGTGATGATTCTCTTGTTTGTCCTGAACGCCAGAGACTGGCGCAGAGGGCTCATGGCCGCTGTAGCCATGACTACGGCGCTGCTTGCATTTTGTCTGCTCTATGAGCCGATGTATGCGCGGGTAGCATTGATCTTTCAGGAAACTCGCAGCTACTTTAAAGATCCGGAATTCATGCCGACTTCAATTGGAATTCGACTGGAGCTCTTCCGAATTGCATTCCTGACCTTGCTCGATCATCCGGTGATTGGTCCGGGGTATACCTCGCTGAAGCAACTGTATGAAACGCACCCGGCATTTGGCGCGCCCAGTCCGGAGATGCTGGGTATTCCCGGATTCCACAATGACTGGGCGCAAGCGGTTGGCGTTGGCGGAGGCATGTTGTTGCTGGCGCTAGTGACGACTTGCATCTGGATGGGGGTTTCAGCGCGCCGGGATGTATTCCGCTTGGCATTTCTCGGATTTGCCGTGGTGTTCAGCTTCAGCGAGATTTTTTTCACCAACAAAATGGGCTTGAGTCTGCTGATGGCGTGTTGGGCCCTCTATTCGGCGGCAGAACAGAATCAGTACGGCAAGGTATGAGAGCCCTGAAGAAATTCCTATTTCGTCAAGCCGAAAGGCGCCTGAAGAAAATTCCTGCCCTTTATCGGGGGCAGGCAAGATTCAAATTGCACTATCCCGGTAAATACACATTCGGAATTGGCAGCTATGGTTTGCCCAAGGTTCATGACTGGGATGAGGGTAGTTCCCTTCATATCGGGGCGTATTGTTCAATCGCTTTGAATGTCCAGATATTGCTGGGTGGTCATCATCATGTCGAATGGCTGACGACTTACCCGTTTTCTGCAATGTTGCCCGGGAATATGCCGCATTCCGAGTTTAGTCGAGGCGATGTGGTGATCGGAAATGATGTATGGCTGTGCATGAACAGTACCGTTCTTTCAGGCGTTACGATTGGACATGGTGCTGTTGTCTCGGCCGGTGCGGTGGTGACCGGCGACGTCGACCCCTATTCAATTGTGGCGGGGATCCGGCGAGACATGTACGCTGGCGCTTTGACGAATCAACGCGGGCCAAGCTGCTTGAAATAGCGTGGTGGAACTGGCCTGCTGAGGAGTTGGAAAGAATTGCGCCTATCTTGTGCAGCAGTAATATCGATGCATTGATCGATTACGCCAAGCAACGTTAACGCGTCACGCTACTTGTCGGGCCTGGAAACGACAGCTTATTCATGGAAAGTACAAAACGAATGTCCGCTATCCCTAAAATCACCGCCTATATCATCGCTTTCAATGAAGCAGAGAAAATCGCTGCTGCGGTGAATAGCGTGCTGTGGGCGGATGAGATCATTGTTGCGGATTCGGGTAGCACCGATGGGATGGTGGAGATTG